>Ga0334722_10004668_pt1 | contig 14105 bp, 12 predicted proteins | sample C3_bottom_MG_FD_207210 | JGI IMG/M metagenome (GOLD analysis project Ga0334722, IMG submission 207210) | Sediment microbial communities from Yellowstone Lake, YNP, Wyoming, USA - C3_bottom | ecosystem: Environmental > Aquatic > Freshwater > Lake > Sediment | place: USA: Wyoming | collected...
GGCGAGATGACCGGCGCCATCCTCAACACTGTTCACAATTTGCGCTTCTACCTTGACACGATGGCACGAATCAGAGAGGCTATAGTTTTGCGTTGTTTGGGAAGTTTGCAGCACTCACTACGTACAACCTTTTCCCGCCAGTTGTGTGACTCATGACCGAAACAGGTCTCCTCTCTCAAGGCCTGGTGCTGGCGATGGCCGCACCCGCCGACAGTGGCGCCAATCCCTGGGTGCAACTGATCCCGTTTGCCCTGGTTCTGGCGATCTTCTACTTCATCATTCTGCTGCCCATGCAGCGGAAGCAGAAGAAGGTTCAGCAGTTCCTCAACGCGCTCAAGGTCGGCGACCGGATCGTGACCACGAGCGGGATTTACGGCCAAATCACCAAGATCTCGGACAAAAGCGTCCAGGTCCAGATTGCGGACAAGGTCCGTATTGATATCAGCAAGGCGGCAGTGGCTGGGTTCCAAGGGCAGGACCCGGTTGCGCCCGAATCAGTGAGCCAGTAGATCTTATGAAGAACCTGCGCACGAGAGTGTTGATCTCGGTCGTGGTACTCCTAGCCGCGATCTGGTTTTTTTACCCTCTCTATCCAACTCCGCTGAAGGGGACTGAGAACATCCAGTTGAAGCTGGGACTCGACCTCAAAGGTGGCGTCCATCTCGTGCTCCGCGTCCATACCGACGACGCGCTGAGTCTCGATACCGTGACCACCATGGAGCAGCTCCGCGAGGCCGTTGACGGCAAGGGCATTTCGGGCGCCGTCTTCACGGCGATCAGCCCGACGCAGTTCAAAGTCGATGGCATCCCGCAGAATCAGGATGGCGCGTTCCGCGAGGCCGCCAACGAGGTGCAGGTTTCGTTCAACCGGGAGTCCGGCGTCGGCGGCTCCTACACCTTCACGATGAAGCCGAACATCATCGTGCAGCTGCGTGAAGACGCGGTGACACAGGCGCGGCAGACCCTCGAGCGGCGCGTGAACGAACTGGGTGTCGCCGAACCCGTGATTGCGCAGACCGGCGCCAACAACGACCAGATCATCGTCGAGCTGCCGGGCATCACCGACGTGGCGCGCGCCGAGGAGATCATTCAGTCGACCGCGATGCTCGAGCTGAAGCTGGTCGAAGACGGTCCGGCGGGCACCAAGGACATCCTGCTCAAGCCACGCAACGGGGCGATCCCCAACAACATGGAAGTGCTGCCCGGCGCGTCCGATTCGTCCCAGCGCGGAGAGCGGGCCGACACGGTGTTCTATCTGATCCGGAAGGTCCCGATCGTGACCGGGCGCGACCTGCGCAACGCCAAGCCGACCATTGATCAGAATGGCCGCCCGGCGGTCAACTTCACGCTCAATCAGGACGGCGCTCGGAAGTTCGGCAAGGCGACCACCGAGAACATCGGTCGTCGGCTCGCAATCGTCCTGGATGGCCGGGTGCAGTCGGCGCCCGTCATCGAGGGCCGGATCGACGATAACGGTCAGATTTCCGGGGGCAGCTTTACGCAGCAGGAGGTGCAGGACCTCTCGCTCGTGTTGCGATCCGGCGCACTGCCGGCGAAGCTGACCTATCTCGACAAGACCACGGTTGGCGCGACCCTTGGTGCCGATTCGATCAAGTCCGGCATCATCGCCTCGGCGGTGGGGCTGATGCTGATCGTCCTGTTCATGCTCTTCTACTACAAGCTGTCGGGCATCAACGCGATTGTGGCGCTGACGTTCAACCTCTCGATTCTGCTGGGGCTGATGGCCTACATCGGGGCCACGATGACGCTGCCTGGGATCGCGGGCTTCGTGTTGACCATGGGCATCGGCGTCGACTCGAACGTCCTGATTTTCGAGCGCATCAAGGAGGAGCTTGCCTCGCAGCGGGGCGTCCGCCAGGCGCTCGACGCCGGATTCAGCCGGGTCTTCCTCACCCTGCTCGATACGCACATCGCGTCGCTGATTTCAGCGGCCTTCCTGTTCCAGTTCGGCACCGGCCCGATCCGCGGGTTTGCGACCACGCTCTCGATCGGGCTGGTCTCGAACCTGTTTACGTCCACCTTCGTCTCGAAGACGATTTTCGAGTTGGTTCTGTCGGGCCGAAAGGTCCAGACGCTGAGCATCTAACGAGCAACGGCTGGCACCATGCAGATATTTCATAATCCGAACTACAACTTCCTCCGGTGGCGCTGGCACGCGCTGATCCTGTCGTGGATCATCATTGCGGCGGGCATCTGGGTCATCTACACCAAGGGCCTGGCTCTCGGCGTCGAGTTCTCTGGGGGAACGCAGGTCATCCTCGAGTTCGTCGACAAACCTCCGAACATCGACCTGATCCGTTCCGCGCTCGACGCCAGAAAGGTCGGCGGCGGCGGGCAGAACATCGTGGTCGCGCGATACGGCGCCGAGGCCGAGCGCCGCGTGATGGTGCGTTTGCCTCACACGGGTGAAGAGCAGGGCACCAGTCTCACCAGGATGGCCGACGAGGTCGAGCGGGCGATCAAGGAGGCCAACATCGGTGCCTTCAAGCCCGCCGGTTCGCAGGTGGTGGGTCCGATCGTCGGCAAGGAGCTGACGCAGAAGGGCTTCTGGGCCACCGTCCTGTCGCTGGCGGGTCTGCTGGTCTACATCGGCTTCCGGTTCAGGCTCAGCTTCGGCATCGGGGCCGTCGTCGCGACGTTCCACGACCTGCTCGTCACGCTGGCCTTCCTCGCGTTTTTCCAGTACGACATGTCGCTCAATGTCATTGCGGCCATTTTGACGGTCACCGGCTACTCGACCAACGACACGATCGTGATTTTCGATCGAGTCCGGGAAAACCTCAGGGGCATGCGCCGCGATGCGATTGACGAAGTCGTCAACCGATCCGTCAATCAGACGTTGAATCGAACCATCATCACCGCCGGCACCGTGCTCATGAGCGTCATCGCCCTGTTCCTGTGGGGCGGAGAAGTGCTCAAGGGATTTGCGTTCACGATGATTGTCGGAACCATCACGGGCACGTACTCGAGCGTGTTCATCGCGGCGGCCATTGTCACATTCTGGCGCGGCAAGACCGCGCCGCGGGTGCCAGTCGCAGCTCCGGCGGCCGTCGACGCCGGGTCGAAGAAGAAAAACAAGCGCTGAGGCCTGTTCCGTTTGGGTGTACTCGCTGCGATACTGCTTGGCGCCGTGCAGGGCGTGACGGAGTTTCTTCCCGTCTCGAGTTCGGCGCATCTGATTCTGGTCCGGCAACTGTTCGGGAAGGACGCCGCTCAACTCGGCATGGCGTTCGACGTGGCGTGTCATGTCGGAACACTGTTCGCGGTTGCGGCCTATTTTCGCCACGACCTGATCGAGATGGCGGCAGCGCTTCCCGGCGTGTTCAGCCACGATCCGGACGGGCCGACGCGACGCCTTCGGTTGGTGGCCATCGGCACGGTGCCGGCCATCATCCTCGGGTTGCTGTTAGCCGGCGGGATCGAGGACCGGCTTCGCACACCGCTCGTCGCCTCCGCCATGCTCGCGTTGGGCGCCCTGTTGTTCTTCTGGGTGGAGCGTGTCGGATCGCGCAAGCGCGACGACACGACGTTGACGGTCGGCGAAGGTGTGGCGATTGGCGTGGCCCAGGCGGTGGCGCTGGTGCCGGGTGTCTCGCGTTCGGGCGCGACGATCACCATGGGCATGTTCCTGGGGATGACGCGTGAGTCGGCGGCCCGGTTTTCGTTTGTGCTGGGAGCGCCAGCCATCGTGGCGGCGGCAGGCCACGAAGGCCTGCACCTGATGAAGGCCGGCATGGCTCCGGGCGACGCGACGATCTTTCTGCTTGGCATGGGCACGTCGGCGGTCGTAGGGTATGCGGCGATCAAGTACTTCCTGAGGTACCTGACCAGCCACTCCCTGGCGGCGTTCGCCTGGTATCGACTAGTGATTGCGGCCATCGTTGTCGGGTGGTGGCTGGCCAACTGACGGTTTCGGCTTGGAGGAGAAGATCATGCGGGTCATCGGGAATAGCGGGCGGTTGCCGCAGCGGCGCGGCTGGACACTGGCGCTGACACTGGTCGCGTTGCTGTCGTTGACGGGGACGTTCGCGATGGCGGCTGGTCACCAGCCGCCACCAACCGATCCGCCTCAGGCCACCGCCGAGCATCATGGCGGCGGCGAGGCCAGCCTGATCCTGCCCGATCTCAGCCAGGCGAAGTTTCTGGGGACCGACGGTCGGACGCTGCTGATGTTCGGCCTGCTGGTCTGTGTGGGCGGGTTGCTGTTCGGCTACTACATCCACCACGACATCAAGAAGCAGCCCGTGCACGAGTCGATGGCGGAGATCGGCGCGCTGATCTACGAAACGTGCAAGACCTACCTGCTGCAACAGGGCAAGTTCATCCTGATCCTCGAGATCTTCATCGGCGCCGTCATCGCGTTCTACTACGGCGTCCTGATGCAGTTTCCGCTCGAGCGCGTCCTGATCATTCTCGCGTTCAGCCTCGTGGGGATTGCCGGGTCGTACGGCGTCGCGTGGTACGGCATCCGTATCAACACCTACGCCAACTCGCGCACGGCGTTCGCCAGCCTCAAGGGCAAGCCGTTCCCGATTTATCACATCCCGCTGCAGGCCGGCATGAGCATCGGCATGATGCTGATCAGCGTCGAACTGTTCATCATGCTGTGCATCCTGCTCTTCATCCCTGGCGAATACGCGGGCCCCTGTTTCATCGGGTTCGCGATCGGCGAATCGCTCGGCGCGGCGGCGCTTCGCATCGCCGGCGGCATCTTCACCAAGATTGCCGACATCGGGTCGGACCTGATGAAGATCGTCTTCAACATCAAGGAAGACGACGCACGCAACCCCGGCGTTATCGCCGACTGCACGGGCGACAACGCAGGAGATTCGGTCGGTCCGAGCGCGGATGGCTTCGAGACCTACGGCGTGACGGGTGTCGCGCTCATCTCCTTCATCCTGCTGGCCGTGAATCCGTCGGTGCAGGTGCAGTTGCTGGTCTGGATCTTCCTGATGCGCATCATCATGGTGATCGGCAGCGGCCTCTCCTACATGATCAACAACGCCATCGCGAAGGCGCGCTTCGGCACGGCCGACAAGATGAATTTCGAGTCCCCCCTCACCACGCTGGTGTGGCTCACCTCGATCGTCTCGGTGGCGATGACCTACGTGGCGTCGTACCTCCTGATCCCGGAACTGGCCGGCGACACCACGCTCTGGTGGAAGCTGTCAACCGTCATCACCTGCGGCACGCTGGCGGGCGCGATCATTCCCGAGGTCGTCAAGATCTTCACCTCGACAGAGTCCGGCCACGTCAAGGAAGTCGTGAAGGCGTCGCGCGAAGGCGGCGCGTCACTCAACGTGCTGTCGGGGCTCGTCGCCGGCAACTTCAGCGCCTATTGGCTGGGCATGGTGATCGTGGCCCTGATGGGCTCGGCGTACCTCGTCAGCACGATGGGCTTCGACGCGCTGATGATTGCCCCGGCGGTGTTTGCGTTCGGACTCGTGGCGTTCGGCTTCCTCGGCATGGGGCCGGTGACGATCGCGGTCGACTCGTACGGTCCGGTCACCGACAACGCGCAGTCGGTCTTCGAGCTGTCGACGATTGAGCAGATTCCCGGCGTCAAGGCCCAGATCAAGAAGGACTTCGGCTTCGACGTCGACTTCCACCGGGCGAAAGACCTGCTCGAAGAGAACGACGGGGCCGGCAACACGTTCAAGGCGACGGCCAAGCCCGTGCTCATCGGCACGGCGGTGGTCGGTGCGACGACGATGATCTTCTCGATCGTCTTCCTGCTGACCAACCGGCTGGACAAGGCGCTGGTGGCCAACCTGTCGCTGCTCCATCCGCCGTTCCTGCTGGGGCTCATCGCCGGCGGATCGGTAATTTACTGGTTCTCCGGCGCGTCCATGCAGGCCGTGTCGACCGGCGCGTACCGCGCGGTCGAGTTCATCAAGGCCAACATCAAGCTCGAAGGCGTCACGAAGGCCTCTGTCTCCGACAGCAAGAAGGTCGTCGAGATCTGCACGCAGTATGCGCAGAAGGGGATGTTCAACATCTTCCTGACCGTGTTCTTCTCCACGCTCGCCTTCGCGTTTCTCGAGCCGTTCTTCTTTATCGGCTATCTGATTTCGATTGCGCTGTTCGGGTTGTTCCAGGCGATCTTCATGGCGAACGCCGGCGGCGCGTGGGACAATGCGAAGAAGATCGTCGAGACCGAACTGAAGGAAAAGGGGACGGAACTGCACGCGGCGTGTGTGGTCGGCGATACCGTTGGCGACCCGTTCAAGGACACCTCGTCGGTGGCCATGAACCCGATTATCAAGTTCACCACGCTGTTTGGCCTGCTGGCGGTGGAACTGGCCGTCAAGCTCGGCGTGGACGCGGGCCTGGGCGTGACGCGCGCGCTGGCGGCGGCCTTCTTCGCCGTGTCGGTCGTCTTCGTCTGGCGCTCGTTCTACGGCATGCGCATCAAGTCGAGGTAGGGTAGGGCAGGGCTAAATCCGACCGCCGCGGTCGGGTGGATGGCCGATTTTGGAAGGTTGGTGTCTAACTTTCCAGAGGCGTTGTATCGAGCGCGACCTGTGGTGGTCAGATTCGTTGACACCCCCAGACGCTCCCGTTATAATCGGCCGCCTTCGTGCTTCGACTCGCAAATGCGTGTGTGGTTTGCGAGACGATCCGGCGAAATGCGCTCGCTCAGCACGAAGTCCTGAGTAAACGAGGCCGCAAAGCTGGTGACTCGAAGGACTTCGTCAACCGTGTGAGCCGAAGCAGTAGGTTAGGAGGAAAGACCGGTGCCACGCGACATGTTCGGGGACGTTACACACCCCTCAATCACGCTCGGGAGCCGGAAGTGGTACACCGTTCCGCTCTCGATCTTCGTCCACACGCTGCTGATTGCGCTTGTGGTGATCATCCCGTTGATGGCGGCGGACATTCTGCCGACACCGCCGGGCATGATGGCGTTTGTTGCGGCTCCGCCGCCACCGCCGCCGCCACCGCCACCACCGCCGCCACCGCAGGCTGCGGCGCCCAAGCCGGTGCTGGACGTGAACCCGGCGGCCGCGCCTGTGACGGCGCCGTCGGAAATCAAACCTGAGACCGGCATCGAAGCGCCCGAAGGCGGCGTTGCCGGCGGGGTTGAAGGTGGAGTGCCCGGAGGCGTCGTTGGTGGCGTCGTCGGCGGTCTGCCCGAAGCGCCACCTCCACCGCCGCCACCGCAGGCGCCGGTTCGCGTAGGCGGCAACATCCGTCCTCCGACCAAGGTCAAGGACGTCAAGCCCATCTACCCGAGCATCGCGCAGTCGGCGCGCGTGCAGGGCGTGGTCATCATCGAGGCGACCATCGGGCCGGATGGCAAGGTGAAAGACGCTCGAGTTCTGCGTTCGATCCCGCTGCTCGACCAGGCAGCGCTCGAGGCGGTGCGCCAGTGGGAGTTCACACCGACGCTGCTCAACGGCGTGCCGGTGCCGGTCATCATGACGGTCACGGTGAACTTTACGCTGCAGTAGGCCCTGTCGGTCGTGTCGACTGATGCGGGAGAGGGGGCCGTTTTCTGCCGGCGCCCCGGGGAATGATGGCAGGTAACATCGTTCGTTTTCTGGAGGATGGAGAGACATGAACCTCGTTGATATGTGGACTCAGATGGGTGTTTTCGCCAAGGCCATCGCGTGGGTGTTGTTCATCATGTCGATGATCTCGTTTGGCGTGGCCATTGAGCGCTTCTATACGTTCCTGCAGGCACGCAAGCAGTCGAAGCTGTACGCGCCCCAGGTGGCGAAGCACCTCAAGGACGGCCGCCTGAAGGAAGCCGTGGCGTTGTCCCAGAAGAAGGAATTCCGCTACAGCCACCTCGCGAAGGTTGTGCTGGCCGGCTTGAATGAGTATCAGTTCCAGACCGAGACCGGCGGGTCGTCGCTGAGCCGCGAAGACATGGTCGACACCGTGCGCCGCGCCATTCAGCGCGCCTCGGCGTTGACGGCTTCCGACCTCAAGCGCGGCGTTGCGGCGCTGGCGACCATCGGCGCAACGGCGCCGTTCGTCGGACTGCTCGGCACCGTCGTCGGCATCATCACGGCCTTCCAGGGCATCGCGGCCACCGGGTCGGGCGGCCTTGGTTCCGTGTCGGCTGGTATTTCGGAAGCCCTCGTCGAGACCGCGCTCGGACTCGTGGTGGCCATCCCGGCAGTGTGGTTCTACAACTACCTGACGGGCCGGATTGAGTACTTCAACGTCGAGATGGACAACTCCTCGTCGGAGCTCGTCGACTACTTCATCAAGAAGACGGCCTAGGAGCCGCTTTGCCCCTCGTTCGTGGCGGCTCCGCACATCAGCGGAACCGCGGTGGTCGGGATCAGGGCAGACGGTTTGAGATATAAGAGGAGAGGCCCACTATGTCAATGGATGTGGGTAGCACTAAGGGCGGTCTCAAAGCGGACATCAATGTCACTCCGCTGGTAGACGTCATGCTGGTGCTGCTGATCATCATGATGCTCATCGCCCCCATGTTGCAGCAGGGCGTGAGCTTGAAGCTGCCGCAGGCCGCCAATTCCGCGGACAAGCCGGAAACGCAGGACCAGACGGTTGTGGCGATCGACGCCAACAAGCAGATGTTCCTCAACGGTGCCCGGATTCGCGAAGATGATCTGACCACTCAGATCACCGCGTTGATGGAGAACAAGAAGGAGAAGATCGTCCTCATCAAGGGTGACGAGAACGCTCCCTACTCCTCCATCATGGCTGCGATGGATCGGCTGCGGGCCGCGAACATCGAGAACATCGGGCTCATCACTGAACGTAAAATCGGCATGTCGGGAGGTCAGTGATGTCGCACCACAAACACTTCGGAGCCGAGGACAACGTCAAGTCGAAGACGCTGACGGCCAGCGCGGACATGAACGTCACGCCGCTGATCGACGTGCTCCTCGTGCTGCTGATTATCTTCATGGCGGCGCTGCCGCTCACGCAGAAGGGGCTCGATATCAATCTGCCGCTCGACACCAAGGGCAAGGATCAGGTTGACACGTCGAGCAGCCAGATTGTGCTCGAGTACACCGCCGACAAGCGCATCTCGGTGAACAAGCAGGATACGACGATCCAGGAGCTGGAAGCTCGCCTGCGCGCCATCTTCGAGCAGCGCAAAGACAAGACGATGTTCATCGTGGGCGACGGACGGTTGCGCTACGGTGAAATCACCGACGTCATCGACGCCGCCAAGGGGGCAGGCGTTGAGAAGGTCGGCATCGTGACTGAGGGCATGCGCCAGGCGGCTGGCGTGCGCACCGGCGGCAACTAGTCCTTCGATACACACGTTCGGTGACGAACGTGTTTCCTCAGGGCAAGTCCCTGGGGACCTTCGAGAGGCTCATTCTCAGGCCGGCTGACCCGCTCTGGCGGGTTAGCCGGCCGTTTGTTTGTGTGCGCCAGGCATGGCGCGCGGCGCCAACGGGGCGCCGTCAACCGATAGCGAAAGCGAATCGGGAAGTGACGTGGAGGTGTAAGTCCTCTGGGGACCTTGATGACAGGAACCCCGAGCCGAACGGCCACTGCGACGCAGCGATGCGTGGTGGGAAGGAAGCCGCAGGCAAAACTCCGGCCCGAGGAGTACGAACCGCAGTTGAGGCATCACGCTGGTGGGCGAGAGGGCACAACGACTCGAAGCCCGATGTCATCCGGACCGGCGGGATGTATATGCGGCGGGTAGATGGAGTGACCGTCACGCGCCTTACCCTGGGAGATCTGCCCGCGTGCCTGTGAGCTAGCCTCGCCGGAAGGTGGGGACGATGCGCGGGTAGAAGTCAGCCGAGGCCATAGTAGCGGCGTCGCACCGCCGCGAAGGGCCAAACACGAAGCGCCATCCGCTCCACCACGTTCGATGCGCGAAACAGACGCAGACACGGGGGCTGAGACGCCCCCACGGGCTCCGAGGGCCGCCCGCGGCACGGGCGGATGTACGAGCACCGCGCGTCAAGCGCGCCCGGCACGTGGTGACCCGAGCGGAGACGAGGCGCTACCGCTCATCGAGCAAATGGTGCGGCGAGAGAACCTGATCGCCGCGCACGCGCGCGTCGTGCGCAACGGTGGAGCACCGGGGGTCGACGGCATGACCGTCGACGAACTGATGCCGCACTGTCGGCAGCACTGGGCGCGGATCCGGGCAGACCTACTCAACGGCACGTACATCCCGCAACCGGTCCGGCGCGTGGACATTCCCAAACCGGACGGCAAAGGGACGCGGACGCTGGGCATCCCCACGGTGCTCGACCGATTCCTCCAACAAGCTCTCCTGCAAGTGCTGTCGCCCATTTGTGACCCGACGTTCTCGGACGCGAGCTTCGGCTTTCGGCCGAAACGGAGCACGCACCAAGCGGTTCGGTGCGCCCGCGCGCACATCGCGGCGGGCTATCGATGGGTGGTGGACCTGGACCTCGAGAAATTCTTTGACCGCGTGAACCACGACGTCCTGATGACGCGGGTGGCCCGCCGGGTGAAGGACAAACGAGTGCTGCGCCTGATTCGCCGCTACCTCCAAGCGGGGATGATGGACGGCGGGCTGATGTCGCCGCGCACGGAGGGCACGCCCCAAGGCGGCCCGCTGTCGCCCCTGCTCAGTAACATTCTGCTCGACGAATGGGACCGAGAATTGGAGCAACGCGGACACCGATTCGTCCGATACGCCGACGACTGCAATATCTACGTGCGGTCCAAAGCGGCGGGCGAACGGGTGATGGCATCGCTGGAACGCTGGCTGCTCACGCGGCTCCGGCTACGGGTGAATCGGAACAAGAGTGCCGTCGCACGACCGTGGACGCGCAAATTCCTCGGCTACAGTGTGACGTGGGAACGAGCAGCACGATTGCGCGTTGCGCCCGCAGCCGTCCAACGGCTGAAGACGAAACTGCGCCGCCTGCTGTGCGCCGGGCGAGGCCGCCGCCTCGCCGACCTCGTGGTGGACCTCAACCTCGTCACCCGAGGCTGGGGGGTGTACTTTCGGCTAGCAGAGGTCAAGGCCAGTTTCGAGGAAGTGGACCAGTGGCTTCGCCGCAAACTGCGCTGCATTGTCTGGCGTCAGTGGAAGCGACCACGCACCCGCTACCGCGAACTCCGCCGGCATGGGCTTGACGAAGCTCGCGCCCGGCAATCCGCCTGGAACGGTCGCGGACCATGGTGGAACGCCGGAGCCAGCCACATGCAAGCCGCACTGCCCCCTGCCGTGCTTCGGCGCATCGGCCTCTTGAGCCTGCTCGACGAGCACCTGCGCCTCACGCGCGCTCCGTGAACCGCCGGATGCCGAACGGCACGTCCGGTGGTGTGGGAGGTGAGGATTAGAAATAATCCTCACCTACCCGATACGGGCAGGCGCGGATCGGGTAATATTGAGACGGAGTCTCATTATCGAGTCGCCCGGGATCCTGAGCTCCCAACAGGGATTAGGGGTTAGGGGTTAGGGATTGGAACGACTCACTCTGCACCAATCCCTAATCCCTAATCCCCAATCCCCAACCCCAAGCGAGAGACATCAGGTGCTTCGTGGGCTGGAAACCGGGAATAGGAAACCTCTAAAGATGTCGTGTGCCCAGGCAGCGGTGAAAATCGACCGCAAATTACCCCTCCTCAAACTCCGTGCTCGCCCGTTGCGCATCGCGCTGGTCGGCAATCCCAATGTTGGCAAGAGCGTGCTCTTCGGCCGCCTGACCGGCCAGTACGCCGTCGTCTCGAACTACCCCGGCACCACCGTCGCCGTCACCAAGGGGCGAGCGCTGGTCGGGGCAGAAGTCTGCGATCTTATCGATACACCAGGTGTCAACGCCCTCGACGGCGAACTCAGCGAAGACGAACTCGTCACCCGGGGGATCGTGACGGGCGATGACGTCGACGTGGTGATCCAGGTGGTCGATGCGAGAAATCTGAGGCGGGGCCTCATGCTGGCGTCACAGCTGGCCACCTGCGGCAAACCGATGCTGCTGGCGCTGAACATGATAGACGAGGCACGCAGCCACGGCATCGACATCGATTCGGCGGCGTTGGCGCGGCGTCTCGGAGTCCCTGTCGTCGAGACCGTCGCCACCGAGGGACGGGGCGTCGCAGACCTGCGCCTGGCGTTGTCGGATGCCGTGGTGCCGTCAATCGGCTTTGCGGCAGGGCGCGAACATGCCGCGTGGGCCCACGCGCTCGCCAGCGAGTTTCGCCTCGAACGGCCCCGGGCAGGCGGCCGAGCGCAGGAGCGGCTTGGCCAGCTGGTCCGCGAGCCGCTGACGGGCCTGCCGATTCTGGCGGTCGTCCTGTACCTCATGTATCTGGCGGTAGGGGTCTTCGGCGCCCAGATGCTGGTTGGCGTCATTGAGACCGGCGTATTCAAAGCCTTCATCAATCCTGGGGCTGTCGCCGCATTCAATCGGTTCGTGCCGCTTCCATTCGTGCGCGACCTGTTTGTCGGGGAATACGGCCTCATCACCATGGGCCTGACCTACGCAGTCGCCATCGTGCTCCCAGTCGTCGCGACTTTCTTCTTTGTGTTCGGGTTTCTCGAGGACTCGGGGTACATCCCGCGGCTGGCCATCTTCAGCGACCGCATCTTCCGGGCAATGGGACTGAACGGAAAGGCGGTCCTGCCGATGGTGCTCGGCCTCGGCTGCGACACGATGGCGACGATGACGACGCGCATTCTCGCGACGAAAAAAGAACGGCTCATCGCGGTGCTTCTGCTCGCGCTCGGCATCCCGTGTTCGGCTCAGCTGGCAACGATTCTGGGCATCCTCGGGGGAATCTCGTTCGCCGCGCTCGTCACGCTGTTCACCGTTGTGCTGGGGCAGATGTTCCTTGTCGGCTTCCTCGCGGCACGCGTGCTGCCCGGCGAGCGCTCGGAGTTCATTCTGGAAATGCCGCCAATTCGTTGGCCGCACATGCGCAACGTCTTCTATAAAACAGCGCTGCGGGTCCGGTGGTACCTCGGCGAAGCCGTGCCCCTGTTCCTCATCGGCACCCTCCTGCTGTTCGCCCTGAGCCGTCTCGGCTGGCTTGCGGCAATGACACGAGGCGCGGAGCCGCTGGTGGTGGGTGTGCTGGGTCTGCCGGCAAAGACCGCTCAGGTGCTGATTATGGGATTCCTGCGCCGGGATTACGGCGCGGCGGGGCTCTTCGCCATGGCCCACGGCGGCCAGTTGACTGGGGCACAGGCGGTCGTCGCCCTGACGGTCATGACGCTGTTCGTGCCGTGCGTCGCGAATTTCCTCGTGATGATCAAGGAACAGGGCGCACGTGCGGCATTCGCGATTCTGGCCGTTGTCACGGTGATTGCCATTGGAACCGGGGCTGGCCTGAATGCGGCGTTCAGGGTGTTGCATGTCGCGTTCTAAGTCCACCAGACGGCTGTCCTCGATGTCAGCGGGCGACCGGGGCTCGGTCGTGCAGGTGCTTCGGGACAATCCAGCGCGGGCCGATCGGCTGACAGCTCTGGGCGTGACGCCTGGAGCACCGGTTCGCGTGTTGCAGACATTCCCCGGGGTCGTCTTCATGTGTGACCACACCGAAGTCGCCATCGAACCGGCAGTGGCCAGCGCAATACTGGTCGAGGTGTCTGGCTAGGTCGACACGTCAGTCCCCCCACAAGACGGAGATGTTTCGCACTTTGGCAGGCCGCCCGCGTCGCTGTTCCGTGGGCGGGCACGGCAATTGCCATTGAACCCGTGAGCACTCCCAGTTTGCCGGTTTTCCGGAGGACGAGACGGAGTCATGCAAGAGGGTAAGCGATGTCGACCTCGTTCGTAGACGTCCTGGTTGATGAACACCGCGGATTCAAAGTGATGCTCTCGGTGCTCGAGGCGATGGCCGGGCGGCTGAGGCACAACGGCCAAGTGCCTCCTCGCATGCTCGACGACGTGCTGGACTTCTTCGAGAAGTTTGCCGACCGCCATCACGCGCGCGAGGAACGCGCCCTGTTTCCGGTGCTGGCTCGACACGGCTTGAGTCAAGACCAGACAGTGGTCCACGCGCTGCTCGCGCAGCACGATGCGGGGCGCGCCTACTGCCGCAAGCTTCGGGGCGACCAGGAGCGCATGCGGGCTGGCGATACGGCTGCAGCCGCTGATTTTGCGGCGCGTGCGCTGGGGTATTGCGAGCTGATCCGGGAACACATCCGGATC
>Ga0334722_10004669_pt1 | contig 14104 bp, 10 predicted proteins | sample C3_bottom_MG_FD_207210 | JGI IMG/M metagenome (GOLD analysis project Ga0334722, IMG submission 207210) | Sediment microbial communities from Yellowstone Lake, YNP, Wyoming, USA - C3_bottom | ecosystem: Environmental > Aquatic > Freshwater > Lake > Sediment | place: USA: Wyoming | collected...
CCAGGACATAATGGGCCTCATCAAGGACATCCATTCACGGGGGACAACCGTCATAGTAGCCACGCACAACCACGAGCTTGTGAAACGGATGCCCAGGCGCATTGTCCACGTGGAGGGCGGAAGAGTGAAGGCGGAATGATTGATGAAGGTTCAATGTAGCAGTAATGCCAGGTTTAAAAAATAGGTTCTCGATGCCCCGTTTTACAAAGAAACGCCTCGCCCTCGCCTGCCTCGCCGCGCTGGCGCTATTTATCGCACTGACGACTCATTTCGATTTCAGCGGGCGCTACGAAGGCGTATTCCTGCTCAAGGGGAAACACGGTGCTATATTCGAGCTGACGGACGACATATACTTAGGCGATGGCAAGCGTTACATAATAGGCATAGACTTCGATACGCCCTGGACGATGGCTACCCGCCTCTACCACAGGCATGAGCCGGGCAAACAGCACCTTGTTTTCAAATGGAACCCGAAGGACGGGAGCGGTTATGTAAGAAATTTCATATCCGGAGAAAAAAGGATAAATACCTCCCTGGGCAGGTACATAGACGACAACAATGTCCACGTCCACGGCCTGTTCGTCGGCGGCGGCCTTCCCGCCGACATTACGTCGTCCGACGAAATGAGGCTGAATGATACCGGCATGGCCTACAACGACGGGAAGAATTGGTACCACCTGTGGTGCACGGTCAACGAGGCTATCATTTCAGGAGATACGCTCAAACAGTATTACCCGTCTTCCTGGAAGTTCCTCGGCAGCAGGATACTCAACCAGAGCAGTCAAAGCCTTGCGCTGGAAAGCACCCACGAAGTCGTGGTCCATGGTGTGCCGTTAAGGGTAACCCGGTATGCCTACTTCAGGGCAGGTGACACCTATTTCCTCCTTAGCATATTTGTGAAAAATATCGGGAAAGAGGATGCCAACATCATATATCTTTACGGCGACGACCCCTGGCTTGGGAATTTCGGTTCATCAAAAGGGAACGTGGGATGGGTGAAGGACAAACTCATAAAGCACGTAGGGTGGGTCGATACGGATAAATATTCATTTGCGGGCTATTACGACTACGGCAACGATGCGGTAAGCCCAGACCATAATTTTACCAACATAGCGAATTTCATAGAATGGTTCGGGTCTAACAAGCCAAGGGTATTTTTCTCTAACTCCGAGGAAGAATACCCTGAAAATACAAATACGGCAGAACCGCTTTACAGCAACGAACGGTTCATTAACCTCGTGTGGGGACCCAAGATACTTAAACCGGGAAAGTCCGAGCACTACGTCCTTGCGATAGGCATGGCCGGGAACGACCCAAAGACCGGTTTCCCGGTTAAGCCGGAAGTAAGGCTCAACCAGGACGTTCAGTAAATAACCCTTGCAAATAGTCTTAATACGACTTATCCTTTCATTACTTATCAATTTAAGGTCAAACACATGCACCGTCTTACCAAAAAGCGTTCCGCAAAGGCTGGCCTGCCGCCGGGGACTCCGGTCCATATAGGCACCAAGAAGGCGGGCAAGACAAAGATAGAGATATTCAATTACGACGAGTCGCGCCACACAGAAAACGTGTACGACTCGCTCGGTGCATGCCCGCTTGTAAAGGACGTCCCGGGCGTGACCTGGATTAACGTGGACGGCGTCAACGAGGTCGCGCTCCTCGAGAAGCTCGGCGGCTGCTTCGGGCTCCACCCGCTCGTGATGGAAGACATCATGAACACCGACCAGCGGCCGAAGATGGAGGACTACGGAGAATACCTCTATATAGTACTAAAGATGCTCAACCCGAACGGCAACGCTTCAGGAAAGGCCGAAGACATCGTCACCGAACAGGTGAGCATAATACTCGGGAGGAATTTCGTGATATCCTTCCAGGAGCAGGAGAGGCCGGGCGACGTTTTTGATACCATAAGAGACAGGATCAGGGCCGGCAAGGGGCGCATCAGGGGCCTGGGTGCCGATTACCTCGCCTACTCGCTCATGGACGCCATAATTGACAACTACTTCATCCTGCTCGAACGGCTCGGCGAGGACCTGGAAACAGTGGAGGAAGAGCTCGTCAAGGACCCCTCGCCGGATACCCTGCGCGTGATACATACCCTCAAGCGGGACATGATATTCCTGAGGCGCTCGGTCTGGCCATTACGGGAGGTCATAGGAGCGCTCGAGCGCGGGGAGTCGCCCCTTGTGAAGGGGAGCACCGGGATATACCTTCGGGACATCTACGACCACACCATACAGGTCATAGACACTATAGAGACATTCCGGGACATGCTCTCGGGGATGCTCGACATATACCTCTCCAGCATAAGCAACAGGATGAACGAGGTTATGAAGGTACTGACCATAATAGCCACGTTCTTCATACCGATGACCTTCGTGGCCGGGGTGTACGGCATGAACTTCAAGTTTATGCCGGAGCTGGAGTGGCACCTGGGCTACCCTTTTTTCTGGTTCATCATACTTGCCATAGGCGTCATTATGATGGTATATTTCAGGAAGAAGAAGTGGTTTTAACGGGACGGGAATTACTATGACGGATATGCCAGAAGACAAGAAGGCCGTAAAGATACGGAACCGCCGCGTCCACATGGCGAACGAGAGGACTTTCCTCGCGTGGATGAGGACCAGCATTGGCATCATGGCCTTCGGCTTCGTGGTGGAGAAATTCGCACTGTTCGTCAAGCAGATAGCGTACTTCCTGCAGAGGTCCGTGCCGCCTGAGGCTGGCAAAGCCGTACAAGGGGCCGTGGAGGCAATCCCGCCCCCACCCGGCTATTCCTCGGTCTTCGGAATAGTGCTCGTCGGGTTTGGCGCGTTGATGGGGCTGCTTTCGTTTATCAGGTACAAAAAAGTCGAGCGGCAGATAGACGAGGACACCTACCAGCCCTCACTTCTGCTCGATATTATGCTGGCCCTGTCCGTGCTCGCTATAGGAGTCCTGCTCGTTATATATCTCATACACAGCATGTAGCCCTTGACGGAGTGAACATTGTCCAGCGTAAAGTATTGCATGGCCTCGGCGCTCAGGAACCTCTGGGAGAGCAAGGTCACCGCCCTTTTCACAGCAGTCACGCTATCGGTCGCGCTCGGTTTCCTCGGTGCGTACCTCGCGCTGTTTATTAACATGCGGGCCGCGCTTGGGGCCATGAGCGAGGAGTTTCCGCTCACGGTATACATTTCAGACGGGATAAGCCCGGCCGGAATAGACGTAGTCAAGGACAGGCTCAGGACCGACCCGGCCATCTCCGGCTTCGAGTTTACATCAAAAGACAAGGCGCTCAGCGAGTTCGTCGGCGAATACAAGGGCGAAGGAAACCTCGTACAGAGCCTCGGCACCAACCCCCTGCCCGCCTCTTTCGACGTCAAGCTGAAAAGTGCCGCCGCCCCGGATGCCGGGTCAAGGCTTGCGGGGGAACTACGAAAGATGCCCGGTGTCGTCGAGGTACAGTACCTCCAGGACGAGGCGGGCAGGCTCAGGGCGCTGCTCGGCTCATTCAGGCTGGGCGGCATGGTCCTCGGGCTCGGAGTACTGCTTGGCGTGGTATTCATAAGCTACAGCACGCTGAGGCTTGCGGTGCTCGCGCATACGGACGAAATAAACGTACTTAAGCTTATGGGCGCTACAAGGCTATTCATAATGGGCCCGTTTCTCGTGGAAGGCGTGATTCAGGGTTTGGCCGCGGCGCTGCTCTCACTGGGTATACTATACGGGCTGCTGCGGCTGTTCACCGGGGCGTCCGCGATGCTTGCCGTCTCCCCTTCCGGGTTGTCGTTCCTGCCGTTTTGGGCATGGGGAGGGTTGCTGCTTGCAGGCGGGGCGCTGGGGCTGACCGGAAGCTTTTTTGCCTTTGTGAGGACGCTTGGGATGCAGGAGAGGCACTAAAGACGGCTGACGTCCTGCTCCCCGGCGGCATTTGTATAATACAACGTCATAATAATTATTAAGAAACGAGGTAAGAGTTCTATGGAAGAGAATGTTACATGCCCCAAGTGTAACAGCGCCGAAAACGTGATACCCATCATTTACAGCTGTTCGAGGTCGGACTACGAGCGCTACCGCCAGATGGAGCGCGAGGGCAAGGTGCTTATGGCGGGCTGCATAGTGTCTGTCGAGACCCCGAAGTACTACTGCAAGGCCTGCAAATACAATATCTGGGATTCGGACTTAGCTGATTAATTTCGCTTGACTTTTTAGGCGGTTTCCGGTAATAATTTCCTCTCGTCGTTGCCGGCGTAGCTCAGTTGGTAGAGCAAGTGATTCGTAATCACTAGGTCGCGGGTTCGAGTCCCATCGCCGGCTCCAGAAACCAAGAGGGCCGCGGATAATTCCGCGGCCCTTTTTCTGTTCCCAGGCTTCCTTGACATTATCAGGCCTTTGGGAAATACTTTACTTATAAGAGGTTGCATGGTCGCCTTGTTTAAACAAACAATGCCAAAGGGGCCGCATGTTTACTGGCCTAAAGAGGGCACGCGTATTCCTTGAAAACGACCTGTGGCGAATGGATACCGCCTCTCTCGACAGGCCGAGGGCGATACTTGTCAGGGCCGCAAGGTTTATCTACATAGCATCCCGGGATTTCCTTGAAGGCCAGATAAATTTCAGGGCCATGAGCCTTGTCTATACCAGCCTGCTTTCCCTCGTACCGCTTCTCGCAGTCAGCTTTTCCGTGCTGAAGGCCTTCGGCGTCCAAAACCAGATAGAGCCGCTGCTGGCTAATTTCCTTGCCCCGCTCGGCCCGAGCGGGGACGAAATAACACGGAGGATTGTCGGCTTCGTGGGGAACATGAAGGTAGGCGTGCTCGGCTCCATAGGCCTTGCAATGCTTGTATACACTGCCATATCGCTTATATACAAGATGGAGGACTCTCTAAACTACATCTGGAAGATAAAAAGGCCCAGGAGTTTCTCCAGGAGGTTCAGCGATTATATGAGCGTTCTCCTTGTCGGCCCTATACTCATATTCTCGGCAATAGGGCTTACGGCGGCCGTCAAAAGCAACACAATAGTACAGGGGCTGCTGTCCATAGGGCCGCTCGGTTTCGTATTCTACATTATAAGCCTGCTGCTCCCCTACCTGACCACCAGCGCAGCTTTCACGTTTGCATATGTATTTCTGCCGAGCATAAAGGTAAGGCCTGTCTCCGCCCTTGCCGGAGGCCTTTTCGCAGGTATCACGTGGCAGGTGTCCGGATGGGCGTTCGCGTCGTTCGTCGCATCTTCCGCACAGTACTCTGCAATCTATTCGGGGTTTGCTATACTGATACTCTTCATGATGTGGATGTACTTCAGCTGGCTAATATTCCTTGTGGGCGGGAGCGTCTCGTTTTACCACCAGTTCCCGCAACACTTTGCGGTCAATAGAGAAGGAATAGTTATGAGTGGCAGGCTCAAAGAGAGGCTGGCCGTCACGGTGATGTTCCTGATAGGGTACAACTTCTACTACAACAAAGGCTTCTGCACGCTCGGTTCGCTTGTCGAGAAGCTGATGGTCCCCGTGGAGCCCGTGCAGGAGATACTTCTGCTGCTTGAGGAAAACGGATTTATAGTGGCGACCGGCGAAGTCATACCGACATACCTTCCGGCAAGGGACATAGAGACCGTCTCTTTGGCAGAAATCGTTGAAACCGCCAGGACCGCAGGAAAAGGCGCTGCATCCGTGGAAGGAAACCTGCCGCCCCTGCCTGAGGTGGACAAGGCGGTACAGGGGCTTAACGGCTCGCTGTTGGGTGTGCTCAACAATAAAACGCTGAAAGATATGGTAATCTCAACCGGAGGCACAACTCAATAAAATAAGCATTATGGTATATTAATATAAGAAGGGCGCCTGCGCGGCGGCAGTCAACATGTGGGGTGTAATAGATGGGCATGGACATTAGCGGCATTACACCTAAACCCCTAAAAAGAACGCTTAAATGGGTTGCCGTTGCGCTTGCCGTATACGGCATAATTGGTTTTCTGATCCTGCCCTCTATAATCAAGCCTATCCTCCTGAGTAAGCTGTCCGAGGCACTACACCGCAAGGTTTCCATCCAGAAGATATACGTCAACCCCTTTGCCTTGTCCGCCACGCTTAGCGGGTTGACTATTAAGGACAGGGACGGCAATGCGACGTTTGTCTCCTTCGACGAGATGTACGTAAACCTGGAGGCGATTTCAATATTCAAGAAGGGCATTGTACTTAAAGAGGTTTCGCTAAGTAACCCGTATATCAAGGTAGTCAGGAATAACGACCTCGCGTACAACTTCTCCGACCTGCTCGAGAGCAAGAAGCCCAAAGGGGGTGAGCCCCTGAGGTATTCCGTGAACAACATCCGGATAACCGGCGGCAGAGTGGACTTCGTCGATACCCCCAAGAATACAACCCACAAGGTCACGGAGATGAACGTATCTTTACCGTTCTTCTCCAACCTCGACTACTATACCGACATATTCGTCCAGCCTTCATTTTCAGCAAAGTTCAACGGGACGCCGGTCAGCTTAAAAGGCGAGAGCAAGCCTTTCTCCGGGTCCCTCGAAACAAAATTCAACATAGTTCTGAACAACCTGGACATACCCTATTACCTTTCATATTCCCCGATAAAAATGAAGTTCAAGGTGCCTACAGGATACCTGGACGCGAACACCAGCATTTCTTACGTGCAGTATAAGAATAAAAAGGCGCCCAAACTCATCGTATCCGGAGACGTCTCACTCAGAAAATTCAAGGTGACCGACACCGAAAACAGGCCGGTTATCAATATTCCGGGGCTTAGTGTCGCTATATCGTCCGCGGAGTTGATCTCCAAAGATATAGACGTAGCTAAAGTAGTGCTCGACTCTCCCCGGCTGGACGTATCGAGAGACGCCCAGGGAAATATAAACCTGCTTTCGCTTCTCCCGGAAAAGCAGGAGGCGAAAAGCGACAATGCCGAGACCAACCCGCTGTCTTTAAGCGTGGCGTATATCAGGCTCCAAAAAGGCGCCGTATCTTTCTCTGACCGGTACGGTGGACGGATTTTCGACGCCCTGTTGCAGCCGGTTGACCTCACCGTCGTCAACTTCAGCAACGACAAGGGGTGGAAGACATCGGTAGGGCTTGAGTTTAGGACCGACGCACATGAAGGAGTAAAGTTCGCAGGTGATTTTGTAAACGGCCCGCTAATGGTTGGAGGCACGCTTGACCTGAGTAATATCCCGGTCAAAAGGTACGCCCCGTACTACAGGGACGCAGTGCTGTTCGACATAGAAGACGGCCGGCTCGACATGTCGACCGGGCTGAGATACTCCGCCGTAAAAGACGCCCCCGAGACAAGGGTGTACGGGCTCTCAGCCTCGCTTTCCAACCTCCGGCTCAGAAAAAGGGACGAGAGCCAGGACTTCGTGAGCATACCCGAACTTTCGCTGGAAGACACGTCGGTTGACCTTGTAGGCAAGCAGATGGCGTTGGGGTCGCTTTATACAAAGGGAGGCTCAGTCGCTATAAAGCGTTTCAAGGACGGAAACCTGGACATCACCCAGCTTGTCAGCCAGACGGGCAGGAAAGATAAGAAAGGTATTGGCAAATCCGGTGCGGGCAGGGCCGTTAGAGAAAAGGAATGGGACTTTACCCTTAAGCGCGTCACAGCTGAGTCATGGACGCTGAAGTTCGTGGACCTGTGGCCGCCCAAGCCCGCTTCATTGACGGCGGAAAAGATAGACTTCGATGGCGAGGAGTTAAGCACCACAAAAAACAGCACCGGCAAGATATCGCTGTCGTTCATGCCGAACGGCAAGGGGAATTTCTCTACAACCGGTTTACTCGGCATTAACCCGATATCCGTCAAGGTAAGCCTGGCCCTTAAAGACGTTGAGGCATCCTCTATGCAGGCGTATTTCGCCGACAAGATAAAGATGACTATCACCGACGGGAAGGTCGCCGCCAATGGCAACCTCGCATTTAAGTATCAACAACCCAAAGGTATGACCCTGAAATACGGCGGGGACGTTTCCCTGTACGACTTCGCCTCCATCGACCAGCAGGGCGCGGACGACTTCATTAAATGGAAGAACATTAAATTGAGCGGCATGAACGTCAGCTACGGCCCTAACTACGTGAACATCAAGGAAGTCACGTTCACTGACTTCTTCTCGAACATCATAGTCGAACCGGACGGCAAGCTGAACGTGCTCGGCGTATTTGTGCAGGGCGCAAAGGCAGATGTGGGCGCCGCCCAGCCTCCCCAGGCTGCACCGCCTGTACAGGCCGTCCCGGCCGCACCCGCACAACCCGCTGCAAAAAAACTGGAATGGCCGGTCAGGGTGGACAAGGTCACTCTGCAGGGCGGCCGCGTAAGCGTTATGGACAGGCACATCAAGCCTAGCTACTCTTCGACACTGACTGGCATTAACGGCATGGTTACCGGGCTGTCGTCGGATGAGATAAAGACGGCGGACGTGAAACTGAGCGGTAAGTTCAACGGTTCTGCACCTATCGATATAACCGGCAAGGTAAACCCGCTGAAGGAGGACCCCTTTGTCGACCTCAATATAAAGATTACCGGCATGGACCTGAGCCCCGTTACCCCTTATTCCGGAAGATATTTAGGGTACAAAATACAGAAGGGCAAAGTCTCGCTCGACCTCAAGTACCTTATAGACAAGAAAGCCCTGGACGCAAAGAACAAAATATTCATAGACCAGTTTTACCTGGGCGACAGGGTGGAATCTCCCGATGCGACCAAGCTGCCAGTTAAGCTGGCACTCGCCCTGATACGGGACAGGAAAGGGGAGATACACCTGGACATGCCCGTGACGGGCCGGACCGACGACCCCAAGTTCAAGATAGGCGGCATAATAATACAGATAATATGGAACGTCATCACGAAGGCGGCAACCTCCCCGTTCTCGCTCCTCGGGGCACTATTTGGCGGAGGCGAGGAGCTTGGCTATGTAGAGTTCGACTACGGCGGATATGCCATAGACGAGCCATCCGCCAAGAAGCTCGACAACCTGGGCAAGGCGCTGTACGACAGGCCTGAGCTGAAACTATCCATCGAGGGCCACGTGGACACCGTCAAGGACAGTGACGGCCTACGGCAGTACCTGTTCGACAGGCAGCTGAAGGCACAGAAGCTTAAGGAGATGCTCGACGAAAAGAAGCCTGCAGTCCCTGTAGACGACGTGTCAATATCAAAGGACGAGTACCCCATATACCTGAAGCTGGCCTACAAGGCCGGGAAGTTCAAGAAGCCGAGGAACATAATCGGCATCGCCAAGAACCTGCCCCCGGCCGAGATGGAAAAACTGATGCTTGCAAACATAGAAGTCAAGGACGACGACCTGAGGCAGCTCGCATCAAGACGCGCCGAGAAGGTGAAGGACTATATCCTTGCCTCTGGCCAGGTCGGGCAGGAACGGGTCTTCCTCGTAGAGCCAAAGGCGCTCACCCCGGAAGAAAAGGAAGGCCTGAAGAATTCTCGCGTGGTATTCATACTCGAATAACAATTGAGAGGACGTTTATGCTGAAAGAGTTTAAAGAGTTCGCTATCCGCGGCAACGTGATTGACATGGCAATAGGCATAGTCGTGGGCGTCGCATTCGGGAAGATAGTCACCGCTTTCGTCAGCGACATAATGATGCCACCTATCGGGCTGATAACAGGGAAGGTGAACTTCTCAAGCCTTTTCCTCAACCTGTCTGACAAACACTATGAAACTCTCGCAGAGGCAAAGGCCGCAGGAGCGGCAACAATCAATTATGGCCAGTTCATTAACACCATAATAGACTTCGTCATAGTTGCGTTTGCAGTCTTTATGCTCATCAGGCAGATAAACCGGCTGAACCGTCAGGCCGAGCCTGCCCCGGTACCGCCCGCTAACAAGGAATGCCCTTATTGTATGTCCGTAATACCTGCAAAGGCCTCGCGATGTCCGCACTGCACATCGGAGCTAAACGGCTGATTTCTCAGCTTGCCTCGGCAAGCTTTATCCCCCCCACCCGACTTCCTCATGCTTTTCATGCCTCAGGATTGCTCATTTATAGCATGCACCTTTACCCGGCCGTAAGTCGTAGCACGCAGGGACAACGTAGTCCGAATGGGCCAGATTCACCCAATTTTCTGGACAATTACCGTATTTCCTGATATAAGTTAAAGGGTATTCATACGAGATAGTTTTTATAGGGAGAGTCAGTGGCTAAGTACCAGGACAGACCGTAAAAGCTGTCCCTTTTTAACTTGCGGATAAAGCAACATGAACGCACCTAAAAAGACTTCCGCACACAGCCTTGTCTATATCTCGGTATTCCTCCTCATCATATCCATAATTGTCTACCTTAACATCGTATTCCAGCAAAACCTAAAGAGTGACATAGCAAAACAGTTCAACCGTCAGCAGCTCCTGCTCGCCCGCGGCGCGGCGCTCAGCATAGACAGACATATAGACAATTACGTCAAACACCTTCTTATAGTGGCGCGACTCCCGCTTGTAAACGAGAACAGCATCAACCGCCAGACGGAGCAGGTGCTTTTCGCGTTTTTAGACGACCTTTCTCCCCAGGACAAGAGCGTGGTAAACTTTCAGCTGGTAGACGCTGGCGGGAAGGTGCGCATCGACAGGCTCTACCCGAATCTCAGGGGGACGGACGTATCGGACAGGGAATACTTTTCGAAGGCCAGGCAGCTCCTAAAGGGCGAGGTGCACATCACCGGCATGCTTCACCTGAAGGAGTTCAACCCAGTCAAGAGGTACATAGTATTCTCGACGCCGCTGTACAGCGGACCCCGCAACACTAAAGAAAACTTCAGGGGCGTTGCGCTGCTTGCCGTAAGCGTGGATGACATCGCCGGAGAGTACGTATCCCAGATACACGTGGGCGAGCGCGGCTATGCATGGGTCGTTGACAGCCACGGGATGCTGGTGTACCACCCGACCAACCCGGAGATGATAGGCAGGAACGTCCTCAAGGCTGACGACAGCTGTTTTGCCTGCCACAAGTCCTTCGACGCCGAGAAAAAAATACTCAAGGGCGCCATGATGGAGTACGGCGTGTACACGGCCCCCATGGGCGAGGACAAGCTCATTTCGTTCTCGCGGGCGAAGGTCGGCACCGAATCGTGGATTGTATGCGTGACCGCACCCTACTCCGAGGTGACCGCACTCATCGCAAAGAGCATGAAGCTCTATTCATGGCTTATTTCTATCATATTTTTCACGGTCATCGGGACGTCCATATTCTTCATAATACTGATAAAGAAGAAGACGGCTGCGGACGAAAGGGCACGCTACACGGCAGAACTCGAACACAAGGTAGTCGAACGCACATCCGAGCTCTCTCGCGAGAAGGAGAAGCTTAACGCCGTGCTCAGCGGGATGGGGGCCGGCGTCTCGCTTATAGACCGCGACTACACCGTCTTGTGGGCAAACGACGTGGTAACCAAAAACATCCCGGCCCCGGTAGGCGGCAAGTGCTTCGCAGCTTACAGGGGTATGACAAAACCCTGCGATGACTGCCCTATGCCCGCCGCCCTTGCAAGCGGGAAGATCGAGCAGGCCGAGATAACCTGCAGGAACCCGGCGATGAGGAGGGCCGCCTCGGGAGACAGGAAGGGTCGCGACCTCTTCGCCCTCCTGTCCGGCGACAGCTCGGGATACTTCCAGATAGTCATAGCGCCCATAAAGGACGCGGACGGCAACGTACGGCATGTGGTGGAACTTATCCAGGACATAACGGAGCTCAGGAAGCTGAAGCAGCAGATGATGCACTCCGAGAAACTCGCGGCACTCGGCCGGATATCGGCCGGCATAGCCCACGAGATAGGGAACCCCCTGACCTCGATATACTCCTTCATACAGATACTCCAGGGCAACAAGTACGACGATTTCACGCAGAGCACGCTCGACACGATATCGTTCCACATCAACAGGATAAAAGGCATAGTGCAGCAGATGTCCGGCTACTCGAGGAACTACCACATAGAGAAGGCCCCCGTGGACGTAAACGACATGGTCAGGGCGTCCCTCGACCTGCTGAGCCACGAAAAAGGCATGAAAGGATGCCTGCTCGACGTGGACTACAGCAAGTCCCCGCTTACGGTACTTGCCGACGAGAAATGGCTCGTCTCGGTATTCGTGAACCTCGTCATAAACGCACTCGACGCAGTGCCCGAGAACGGCGGCAGGCTCGCCATAAAGACCTACAAGGAGGCGTCCCCGTCCGGCTGCATGATGGCTGTGACCGAGGTCGCGGACAACGGCACGGGCATAGAACCCGAAAACATAGAGAAGATATTCGACCCCTTCTACACGACCAAGCAGGCGGGGAAGGGGACCGGGCTCGGGTTGGCCGTAAGCTACAACATCCTCAAGGAGCTTAAGGGCGACATATCCGTCCTAAGCCAGCCAGGGGAAGGCACCACATTCACCGTAAGACTTCCAATGGAGGACTGCATTGACTGAGAAGATACTCGTAATAGACGACGAGCAGTCCATATGCGAAGCCATCTCGCTCATACTAAAGGCCGCCGGCTTCTCGGTCACAGCCGCCTTCGGCGGCAAAGAGGGCATGTCTATCATAACCACGTCCGCGTTCGACCTTGTGATAACGGACATAAAGATGGACAGCATAAGCGGCGTAGACATACTGAAGAAGGTCATTGAAATCAACCCGGACACGCCCGTAATAATGATAACCGCATTCGGCTCCATAGAGTCGGCCATCGAGGCGGTAAAGCTCGGCGCATCAGACTACATCACCAAGCCGTTCGTCAACGAAGACCTGAAACTCCGCGTGATGAAGACGCTCGAGTCCAGGCGCCTTATCAGGGAGAACATGGAGCTGCGGGCAAGGCTCTCGGAAAAATACGACTTCTCAGAAATAGTCGGCCGTTCGGAGGCCATGAAAAAGGTTTTCCTTCTCCTCGACAAGGCGATACCCACCAACAGCAACATACTCGTCACAGGAGAGACAGGGACGGGCAAGGGCATGGTTGCCAAGACCATCCATTACAACAGCCCGAGAAGGGAAAAACCCTTTGTAGCCGTCAACTGCGGCGCCATACCGGAGAACCTGCTGGAGAGCCAGCTCTTCGGACACAAAAAAGGCGCCTTCACGTCCGCGGACAGGGACGCCAGGGGCCTTGTATCCGAGGCCGAGGGCGGCACGCTCTTCCTGGACGAGATAGGCGAGATGCCTATGGGGCTACAGGTCAAGATACTCAAGCTGATACAGGACAGGGAGTTCCTTCCGGTCGGCGACACTAAACCCGTAAGGGTGGATGCGAGGATAATAGCCGCCACCAACCAGGACCTCGACAAAAGGATTGAAGAGCATCTGTTCCGCCGCGACCTGTACTACCGGCTGAACGTCATAGAGATAAGCGTGCCGCCACTCAGGGAGCGCGGAGACGACGTCCTGTTCCTGGCCCGACATTTCATTAAGGAGATAGACAAGGGCTCGGCAGGCTCCGAGGCAGTCATCGACCACTCGGTGGAGAGGGTGTTTTTGAACTACCCGTGGCCAGGCAACATAAGGGAGCTAAGGAACGTTGTCGAGCGGGCTCTCGTGCTGTGCTCGTGCGGGATGGTAAAGCTGGAGCACCTGCCGGACAGGTTTTCGCAGCCCGGCAACCTCGGCAGAATAAGCCCGCACCTGAAAGACGCGCACGAGGACTTCGAGGCCTCGTACATACAGAAGGTCTGCTCGGAGAACGCAGGGGACAAGGAGCTCGTTGCAAAGATACTCGGCATCGACCTTGCTACGCTGTACAGGAAAATCAAAAAATACGAAATACGTTGCTGAATAAGAAAAAGGCGGCCTTATTGTCCGCCTTTTTTTATTAAGGCATAAGCTAACGTCGGGGACGCATCATTTCAGGCAATACCTATTGTCCGGTTTTACACGTTACCCCATCTGATGGCACTTCGCGCAGTCGTCCGATGCGAACGCCTTCTTTCCGTTGTGGCATCCGCCGCAATACCTGCCCTTGTTGATGTTGTCCATCGTCATCCTGCCGGACGTCTTCTTGAACCCGAACAGACCTGTATGGCAGCCGTTGCAGTCGAGCCCCATGCCCAGGTGTTTGTCGTGCGAGAAGAGTACCTTGCCAGCCCCGCCGCCCGGGTAGGCTATCGTCCCGCCGCCC
>Ga0334722_10004670_pt1 | contig 14104 bp, 10 predicted proteins | sample C3_bottom_MG_FD_207210 | JGI IMG/M metagenome (GOLD analysis project Ga0334722, IMG submission 207210) | Sediment microbial communities from Yellowstone Lake, YNP, Wyoming, USA - C3_bottom | ecosystem: Environmental > Aquatic > Freshwater > Lake > Sediment | place: USA: Wyoming | collected...
CAGCAACTGCACCGCCTGCCACGGCCAACCGCCGTCCGGCAACAGCTACCCGAACATGGCCGGGCGCCATGCAGTGCATACTGCCCTGCCTTCGATCAACAACAGCTGTGCGGCCTGCCATGCCGGAGCCGCCCACAACGGCACGGTTGATCTGGGCGTCACCAGCAGCTTCAACGCAAAAAGCGGCACCGCCACCGTCAACTCCAACATGACTTGTGCCAACGTCAGCTGTCATGGTGGCCAGACCACGCCGGTCTGGCAAACCGGCAGCATCGCGGTGGACACCCAGTGCACCAGCTGCCATGCCTCCGGAACCACCCAGTACAACAGCTATGCCTCCGGCCGTCATTCCCTGCACATCAGCAGGGGCTACGCCTGCACGGTCTGCCATAACCCCACAAAACTGGCCACCGGCCACTTCAGCAACCTAACCACCAGCACCTTCGAGCAGGATCCGGCCGCCACCATCGGCGGCGGCTCCACCAGTATCGGAAATTACGCGCCATCCGCCACCAGAGCCACCTCTGGGACTTGCTCCAGCATTGTCTGCCACGGTTCGCAAAGCTGGTAAATAACCGCCAACTTTAAATAAAAACGGGGCGCCCATTGCGGGCGCCCCGTTTCATTTGAGGACAAGGATCTGGAAACATCGCCGGGTTCAAGATCCTCAGAACAGAAGCACCAGCGCCACCCCGCCACCGATCACGAGCAAGTTGCCAACCGCTGAAATGCCATGCAGTTTACGAAATTGCACCCGCAGCGGATGCTCGGGAGGTGTGGTTTCAAAGGAGGGAATTTCCCGCTTCAATGCTGCGGCCTTGGGCTCGACAATGAAGGCCTGAATGCTGGTGATGGCCAGCATCGCGAGCAAGAGCGACGCGGCCAATCGTCGGCGCGTGACCTTCGCCATGAAAAGGGCGGCCAGGGCGATTAGTCCGCAGCCCAGTCCCCAGCGGAAATAGCCGGGGAAGAGATAGCCGACAATGGCCCCGGCCTGATCACGATCAAACGAGCGGAAGAGGATTGGGGTGAGGATAAAGGTGAACAACGCCGCCCCTCCCAGCCAGCCGGCCACCGCCAGGCGGTATAAGGCAGCGGCGATTTTAGCGGCGTTGGAGCTGGGGGTATTTTCTTTCATCGGTGGCTTAATATTCCGGTAGTGAGATTTTCATATCTGATTACCACTCATCTTCAGCCGACACACAGGACATCCTTGTATCGTGTTGATAACGCATTTTTTTTGCACTGATCTGGCACTGGTTTCAAAGTCATTCCGGCGCAGGCCGGAATCCAGGAAAAGCTGCCAAGCTCTCTGGATTCCGGCCTGCGCCGGAATGACGAAAAAAACTGGCTGAAGATTAGTGGTAATCAGATTTTCATAAGTCCCCTAATTTCTGTAGGTGCATGGGACTTATAAGCAGCCTCTTACACTTCACCCCTCGTCATCGGTGGTCTTCTGATCCTGACGACCATAGACATCCTCGAAGCGGACGATATCATCCTCACCCAGGTAGCTGCCGGTCTGGATTTCGATCAGTTCCAGGTCGATTACCCCGGGGTTTTCCAGGCGATGTTTGGCCCCCACTGGGATGTACGTGGACTGGTTTTCGCTTAAGATCTTCTCCTCCTCGCCGATGGTGACTTTGGCCGTACCCCGCACCACCACCCAGTGTTCGGCCCGATGATGATGCATCTGCAAGGAGAGCTGCCCACCCGGCTTGACCACAATCTGTTTAACCTGGTAGCGACTGTCCCTGGCCAGTCCCGCGTAAGACCCCCAAGGCCGGAAAACCCGGCGATGGCTCTTGGCCTCGCTGCGTTTCTGGCGCCGCAACTGCTCGACTATCTCCTTGACCTCCTGACTGCGGGAACAATCCGCCACCAGCACGGCATCAGCAGTCTCAACCACGATCAGGTCATTGATCCCGATGGCCGTGACCAAGCGGCTCTCGGCGCGCAGGTAGGAGTTATTGACATCTCGGACCAACACGTCACCGCGAATGACATTGCCGCTCTCATCCCGGTCAGTTACCGCCAACAGCGACCCCCAGGAACCCAGATCGCTCCAGCCGCAGACCAAGGGCACGACCATGGCGGCAGCGGTTTTTTCCATCACCGCATAATCCAGGGAATCGGCCGGGCAATCACGGAAGGTCGCCTCGGACAACCTGGTAAAATCCAAATCTATTTGTCGATGCGCAAAGGCCTCCTGGCAAGCGCTCAGAATCAGCGAGGCATGGGCCTCCATCTCGGCCAGCAAGCGCGAGGCCTTGAACATAAACATGCCGCTATTCCAGAGATAGTCGCCGGAATTTACATACTCCCGGGCTACTTCCAACCCGGGTTTCTCGATAAAGCGTGCGACCTTAAAACCGCCGCCAAGGGATTCCCCTTTCAAGATGTAGCCATAGCCAGTCTCCGGCTGATCCGGGACAATCCCGAAAGTCACCAGGCCACCGGCGGCGGCCAGGGGTTCACCCACCCGCACCGCCGCCCGAAAAGCCTCCTCGTCACGAATCAGGTGATCGGCCGGCAGCAGCAACAAAATGGGGTCATCGTCGCCAACCAGCCCTTGCAGGGCCGCCACCGCCGCCGCCGGGGCGGTATTACGGCCAAATGGTTCGAGAATAATAGCTCCAGGAACCACCTCAATAACGGCCAGCTGCTCCCGGACCAAGAAACGATGCTCGTCATTGCAGATCACCACCGGGGAGCCGATCCCGGGAATCTCCATAACCCTGGCCACCGTGGCCTGCAGCATGGTGCAATCCTCCACCAGCGGCAGGAACTGTTTGGGATAAAGCCCCCGCGACAAGGGCCACAATCTGGTGCCGGACCCACCGGCCAGGATTACTGGGATCATTTCTTCCGTCTCCTTCGTTTCGACGTTCAAACGGTTTTCTTCGCTAAGACCGTCACAGGTACATTATGGCTTCGAAAGCCAGCATTATATCGAAGGAGGTCACCCCCCCCCCGCCACTGCAAACAATGACAGTTTAACCTGTCGAACCAAAAGCTGCCGACTCTGCCAACTATCGGTTTTTACAAACGATTAATTGACAAAGGCAACCCGGTGCTATAAGAAAGACACTCCCAGCGTCCACAACCACGCCCCGTAGCCGCTACCGTTGCCCATCCCTTGGCGCCGCAGCGGCAAGGATCAACATAAACCAGGCAGCCTCGATGTCCACCGAAATCCTCTCCGAGAAACAGACTGCCAAGCGCATCCTGGCCACCGTCAGGCCCTATCGAACTATCCTGGCAATTTCCATGATCAGCATGACCATGGTCGCCGGTCTAAGCGGCGCCCAGGCCTGGATGGTCAAACCCCTGCTGGACAAGATCTTTTTCGAGCAGGATCGCAGCACCCTGGATCTGCTCCCCCTGGCCCTGGTCCTGATCTTTCTAACCAAGGGCGTCTTCTATTACCTCTATACCGTCTTACTGGAAAAGGTCGGCCAAGGGGTGATTCGCGACCTGCGGGAGCGGGTTTTCTCGCACCTGCACTCGCTGCCCATCGCCTATTTTCACCGCACCCCCACCGGTGAACTGATCTCCCGGGTAGTCTCCGACATCACCCTCATTCAGAACGCCGTTTCCCAGGCCCTGGTCGGCATTGTCAAGGATCTGCTCCAGGCCGTCTCCCTGATTGGGGTGGTTTTCTACATGAATTGGCAGCTGGCTGCCATGTCGATGCTCTTCCTGCCCCTGGCGGTCATCCCCATCGTCCTCTTCGGCCGGTTGCACCGAATGTACAGCAATCAGGGCCAGGAAACCATGGCCACCATCTCCAACATCCTCCATGAAACCATCGCCGGCAACCGCATCGTCAAGGCCTTCTGCATGGAGAAGTACGAGGCAGGTCGCTTCGGCAAGGCGGTGAACCGACTCTTTCAAATCATCGTCAACGACACTAAGGTCCGCAACTTCTCCCACGCCATGATGGAATTCCTGGGCGGGGTCTTCGTCGCCTTTGTCATCTGGTACGGCGGCCATCAGGTGCTGAAGGGCAACTCCACTCCCGGCACCTTCTTCTCCTTTTTGACCGCCCTGGTGATGATCTACGAGCCGATCAAGAGCCTGAGTCGAGTCAACAGCACCGTCCAGCAGGGTATGGCCGCCGCCGTCCGGGTCTTCTCGATCCTTGACATTACCCCGGCCATCACTGACCGGCCAGGGGCGCTCACCGCCAAGCCCCTTAAAGATGCCATCGAATTTCGCGACGTTTCCTTTACTTACGATACCGGCGCCACGGTCCTCAGCCACATCAATCTCACCGTCAAACGGGGCGAGTGTTTGGCCCTGGTCGGCACCAGCGGCGCCGGCAAGACCACCCTGGTCAACCTGGTGCCGCGCTTCTTCGAGGTATCATCCGGGCAGGTGCTACTGGACGGCCACGACCTGCGCGACCTGACGCTCGCCTCGTTACGCGGCCAGATCGCCATGGTTACCCAGCAAACCATCCTCTTCAACGACACGGTCCGCAACAACATCGCCTACGGCGACCCCGATCGCTCCGAGGCTGATATCATCGAGGCCGCCCGGGCCGCCCACGCCCTGGACTTCATCAAAAAATTGCCGGAGGGCTTTGACACGATCATCGGCGAGTCCGGCGCCAAACTCTCAGGTGGCCAGCAGCAAAGGGTCTCCATCGCCCGGGCCTTGTTGAAAAACGCCCCGATTCTGATCCTGGACGAAGCCACCTCCTCACTGGATACCGAATCGGAACGCGAGGTCCAGAAGGCCCTGGAAAACCTGATGAAGAATCGCACCACCTTTGTCATCGCCCATCGACTCTCGACCATCCGCAACGCCGACCGGATCATCGTCATGCAGAATGGCAAGATTGTCGAGGAAGGGGCACATGAGGAACTACTTGCAAGACAGGGCGCTTACGAGACGCTGCACCGGATGCAGTTCTAGGTATCAGCTTGGACGATGCACATTCAAGTCAGACCGGAGATGAAGTCCCATCCACCCTGGCCAGCAAAGCGCCGCACCAAAGATAGACAAAACGCCCTTCCAGGAAGGTGGAAAAATGGGCGCTGAACATGCTGGTTGCACACCAGGCCAGCAACACCCCCAGCCCGATGACCCGATAAGGCATACCCACCGGCTGTAGAAAGAACGACCACAGCAAGCCCAGAAAGACCAACAACCCGACCAGCCCCTGCTCGGCGACGATCCGCAAGTACTGGTTATGGCAGTCATCAACCGGCTGCCCCTGCCAACCAGTCAATCCCGCCACCTGCTGTCGATATCCTTCAGAAAAACCTCCTGTCCCCAGACCCAGAAGCGGCCGTTTCCCGATCATCTTTAGGGTATTGTTCCACATGTGACGCCTGACACCCATTGATGTCAATTCGGCGGACTTTTGATAGTTAGTTATTTCGCTGACCCCCTGAATGATTCGCTGGCTGGCTACAGGCGAGAAAAATAGCAAAGCCCCTACCAGTAGGGTGGTGGCCAGGACGGCAACAAAGCGGACCCGGTTCGGAGTCAGAAAGAAGACAGCAACTACTGCCAAAACTAGCAAGGCAAGATATCCACTGCGGCCGGGTGTAATGTAGATCAGGTTGATGATGGTCGTCAGCCCGGCGCTCCCCAGGAACCAGCCCAAGCCAGCCGGTATCGTTTTGGTATAACGGGCAAGGATGGCCATGACGAAGAGACTCACCGCAAACATCATCCCTTGAGTGGCATGGTTGGCGATGGCTATACCAGGCGGGAATTTACGTATGGCGACTCCGCTGAACCAGCTGAAGTAGGAGAGCGCCACCCCCAGGGTGACGGTCAGAAGCAGAGTCCAGATCAGTCGGCGTTTCCATATCTCATCGTCAAAAACCGCTGCCGCCATGGGCAACAGCAGGAGCTTGCGCCATCCGCCAAGGCTGTAGAGGGTTACGGATGGGGTTACACTGTAAAGCACTGCTAGCAAAAGCATCCCAGCCCACACCAGTGTCATTCTAACCATGGGCTGGCTAAGAGTCCCTTTCAAACGACCACGCAGTACCCCGCTGCCCAAGAAAAGCGGGTATAGTAATAGCTCCACCCCCACAGCCAGCGAAGTGGAAACCAGTATCGCCACCATTTCCACCAACAGCATGTTGCGGGCCACACACAACATATCGATTCTAGACTTAAACCCGTCGAATTTTCTCATCACATCCGCCTCAGCATACTGTCGCAGGCAATGCCTAAATCCGCGCGCAGTTCGGGACTGAGTTTACGCTGATCAACTCCCAACAAAGGATAGATAAATTTGCGCCGAAATTTCTTGATGGCCCAAAACAGTTTCCCCTTCAGTCCACCCCGAACTTCGGTCTGGATCATCGAAGAGAAAAGACCGGTATGTGAACCCTGCTTAGCTAAGGTAGGAGCAACCCAGAAGATAGGGATATCTAGCTGATGACAGAGACGATTAATCAGGTGGTCTGCGGGTAGATAAAATCCTTCCCTCCCAACCAGATCAAGCATCATTGCCGCCGCAGAACGTGTCAGAAAATAACAATCACCTCCCCGCACCTGTTCAGCAGGGTAGAGGTAGCGCCCTCGTTGTAGCTTGGTCCAGGGGACATAAAGACCATACCCGTCTCCCAGACTCAAACAACCGACATCTCCACCGCTAGCAAATTCAACAATGGCTTCAACGGCAACATTAACAAATTGCCTCTGGTCAAGAATAACATCATCTTCAAAGACAATCCCTCCTTGAGCACTGGAGGCAACCAGGCGCTCCCAGGCCGTTATATGTTTGAGACTACAAGAGATTTCGCTCGGCCGCAGCTTGATTCCGTTGTAACCGTAGTGGGCGACAATCTCCGGGGTCAGGTCCGGGATATCGTAGTCAAGCAGCCATTCGAAGGGCTGATCCAAGGCAGCGAACTGGGAAACTATGCTTCGCTCACGGTCCTCGTAACCTTTCTTAACGTGGAGCACATAACAGGGGTAGTTCAGCATTGGCCAATTTCCTCAAGTAACATAGTTCAGTGCAGCGTCGGGCCTTTTTTGACCCGATACCAACTCAGAGCCTTCAAAGCGTTAAATCGGGTGCGTACTTCACCAAGGTCCGGTTTGGCCTCGGGGCGAGATGCCGAAGCCAAACCGAAAACATTGTGGGGGATGCCGTCATTAGCAATAAAAGTTTCACCGATGATAAATTGCCAGCCATAGCCAAAACTTGGTGATGGTTTAGCCAACATGTTCTCACCGAAGGTCGGGTAGCGGTAGCCGGGTTCGGCCGCCAACTCGATCAGCGTGGCGGGAATATCCTGATGCGCCCCAGCGGTGGTTTTGATCACCCCAGATTCGGGCAACACCTTGGGACCGTAAAGGATGAGGGGAACCGCAATCTGCTCAACCACGCTATCACCCGGGAAGGCAATCTGGAGGCGCTCCGTGTGATCGCCAGTGATGGCGAACATTGGCGTGGTAAACCGCCTTTCAACTTCCTTGACAAAGCGCCCCGCCTGCTGGTCGGCGTACCAGTGATGGCCAAGAACAACCATGGTTTCAGCCTTGGTGGCCTTAAGCGGCAAAGGAAGTTCCTTGATGGGGCAGCCTAGCTCTTGCAGGTTAAGATCGTAAGGCGGGTGATTCGAGGTTGTGAGAATAAAGTTAAAACTCGGCGTGTCATCATCCATGGTTTTAAGGATGTAGTCATAGAGATCCTTGTCATGCACCCCCCATTCATTGGTACGGACCCCACCACTCATGTTGCCACAGCCGTAAATCTCGTCGAAACCTTGATTCTTGGCAAAGGTATCGAGGCGCTGCCAGCCCAGGAAACCGCCATAGAAAAATCTGGTCTTGTAACCCAAATACTTCATGTTGATTGCCAGACCGAAAGGGTACGGTGTAAGTGCACTCCGCTCGTAATTGATATTCATATCAATATCGGTCAGACCGGTAATGATGGTGTTCATCGCACCGATGGTCCCGCTGCCGGCCGGGATAAAATTGGGAAAGTAGATGCCCTGGTTAGCCAAGGCCGAAAGCTGGGGGGAAAGCCCGGTGTGGCGATAAACAGGCAGTACGCTCCAGCCACTTTGGCTCTCCATCAGTAGCATAAAGATATGGCGGGGTTTCTCACCTTTATGACCAGCCGCGACCCGTGTCAGAGCCAAGTCCAAATCGCTAAAAACAGCGCTGTTGTTACCGCGTTGTTTTAGCTCGAAGGCCAGGGCCTCACCGATCTTCTCGCTGGGCCAGAAGCTGGCCAAAGCCGCCCCATTTTCAAGCGCCCATTTGTCCTTCAGGGTGTAACGCAAGGCCGTAAAAGGATTAACCACACTGCGATTCAGTAAGTTGTCTTCGACGACGAAGGCATGTTTGAGTTGAGGCGGTTCGCCCCAAAGAGTACCTCCGTGCGCTGCGGCACCCATGATCGAAATAATAATGGCCCCAATGACATACCGCGCGAACGGTGACGTAACCACCTGTCCTAGACGATGAACCAGCTTCGGGGTATAAGCCAACCAGCGCCTCACCAGCCACAAATTGACGAGTATCACCGGAATCACAACACTAAAAAAGACAAGCGGGTGGTACTCTTTCCATATGGTCAGAAGGATCGCGGTTGTGTCGTCATAAACAATGCCAAAGACCATCTGATTAAACTGGTCGTTGTAAACACTAAAGAACACCAAATCCACCCCAAAGACTAGGATGGCGAAGATCGTGTATAGCCTAGCAGAAAAGACTCGCAACCTGCACACTAGAATACCGGTAGGAAACGCTGTACTGGTGAGACTTAGGAGGAAAGTAAGCAGAACCCAAACCCCAGCGGTGGAAATATCAAAACGCAGGCCGGTGCAGACAACGGCAAGCAAATTCCCAGTACTAACCCGGTTACTATACCGATCAATAAAAACAAACACCAGCAGCATACGAAACAGTTGCAGTGTCACGACGATGTAAAGCCACAATTGAAGATCTTTGCTCCAATTATGCAACAAGGCTTGCCACCCTTTTTTTGATAATGAAATAGAGAGATACACAATAGGCCTCCACAAAGTCTTTGCATTCAAGAGCTCTGATGTAATTTAAGGACCGCACCAATATACAGACTGCACAGGACACTAACGTATATTCATGTTTTTTTGTTCTTACCACGTATTGTTTTTTCTTGGCCACCGGCTTACCGGGTGTAACGATCTACCCCGGCGTCGGCCCAGGTCAGCCTCTTGGCCAGATGATCGTGCAACCGCTGCAGATTTCCCGCCTCCCGCCCCCGATGCTGGTTGTGGTGCCACAAATGCAGAACCGGCGCGGCAAACCGCCCCTCCTTGCGAAAGACCCCGGAATTAATCAGCCGCCCAACAAACTCGGCATCCTCGTGTCCCCAGCCGACAAAATCCTCATCAAAACCGTTGACCCTGTAAAAATCATCCCGCCAGACCGCTAGATTACAGGTCATCGCCCCCTGCCAGCGCCGGGGCCGCAAGAGGCGGAAACAGCCGTCCGGCAAACGCACCAGGGGCAACAATCGGTTAATTTCGCCGCGGCGGCGGGCCTTCAGGAACTCCATTAACGTGTACCAGAATACCGGTCTGCCACCTGCCAGGACGGATGCGGTCAAGGTCTCGGACAGCAGTATACGGTTGCCTACAACGAACCAGTCTGACCGCGCCAAGCGCCGGTGCGTTGCAACAAAGTTAGCCAACACCAAGCAATCGCCATCAAGAAACAGCAGGTAATCACCCCGGCTTTTGGCTACCGCCTGGTTGCGTGACGCCGCTGCCCTGAATCCCTGATCATCTTGCCATACAAAACGTAGAGGCACCGGGTAATTAGCCGCCCGGATCGCCACCAGTGCTCTGGTTTCAGGAGCAGAACCATCGTCGGCGACCACCACCTCGAAACCCAGATCACTCTGACAGGCCAGGGAATCCAACACCACCGCCAAGGCCCGCGGCCAATTGTAGGTTGAGACGATTACCGAAATGAGTTCAGGGTTTCCGCTCATTTTTTCCCTCCTGACTGCTAGAGGCAGCCTCACCAAGCTGCATCAGCTTGAGGTACTTGTAATAGGTCCCTTCCCCATTGGAGATGGCAAGCATCAACCCATGTCGCCCATCCAGAAATCCGGCTTTAATTAAATATGTAAAAAAGAATCCCCACAGGCCACGAGAAACAGCCTTGGCTAGACCGGCCCGTTGGCCAGCGGCGAACTTCTGCTCGGCCCCCAGGGTGGAATAACGATTGACCACGTTCAAAACCTGCTCCAGATCACGGAACGAGTAATGGATTAGATCATTTCGGAGCCTACGCACCGTTCCCTCAACTAAGACCCTTTCATGGACAAGATCATCGGTAAAGCTCCCCCGCCCTCGCCGAAATAGTCGAAGCACATAATCCGGTCGCCAGCCAGAATGACGGATGAAGCGCCCACAATACCAGGAGAGTCTGGGCAACTCGTAGGCAACGGGACCGCTAGAGCAAACGGCGGCCAAGATCTCCTCACGCAGTTCCGGAGAGACTCGCTCGTCGGCATCAATGGAAAACACCCAGTCACCAGACGCGTAACCGAGGGCGCGGTTCTTTTGAGGTCCAAAGCCTGGCCATTCATGATCATAGACCAGGTGGGTGAACTCCAGACAGACTTCACGGGTGCGATCAGTACTGCCGGAATCGACCACGATTATCTCATCCACCCAGGCCAGCGACTCCAGACAGTCCCGGATGTTGGCCTCCTCGTTTTTGGTGATGATGATTGCAGATATGGTGGTCATTAGTATTTAGTATTCCTGTTTGGTTAAACATTCCTCGCCATACTTTCGACATTTTCAGCCGCACGCGAAAAACTTCTTCATCACTACTAGGGAATGAGGCGGCGGCAAAAAGCTTAACTGACACCACCCTGTGCCAAGATAGCCGACAGCTGGCACCTTTTCAATAATTGCCGAAATAAGAGCATATTACTCGATTCAGTTTGTTCGCGTTTAACGTTTTTCCCATTGTATCAATTCACAAAAAATGATCTTCTACTCGTTCCAAATTAAGAGCCGCATACTCAAAAAACACCCAGCCTCTGGTCAAATTTAACAGGTGAGATCATGAACAGACAGACAGACAGACAGACAGACAGACAGACAGACAGACAGACAGACAGACAGACAGACAGACAGACAGACAGACAGACAAGTCTAACAGCCGGTTCCAGTACTTCAAGTGGCCATTAACTCTTTTCGAAGAATCCATTGAATTACGGCGCGATTCATTCCCACTTGATAGCAAGACGAAAAAAACTAAATATCCAATCAGGGCACTGAGATACTGGTGGGTACTTTCAGCTATTGATGACGAATTAAGAGAAAAAAAATCGCCAGTAATTGCTGATATAGGGTGCGATAGAGCAATATTTAAAAGGCTTCTTAAACCAATACCTGGGGCAAAAATCATCGGGTTGGACCTAGCAAGCAATCTTGAGACTAACAAAAAAGACTTACAGTCAGCCAACTACCATGAGCTGTTACCGTGCAATCTTGATGTAGGCATACCTCTACAAGATTCCTCTGTTGACATCCTTGTAAATCTTCACGTTTTGGAGCATCTACCAAGACCAGAATTCGCGATTAGTGAGTTCTCCCGCATTCTTCGTCCTGGGGGTTTGCTATTGCTAGGGTTCCCTGTCTTGCCAAAACTTCTGGCCCAAATCAGAGAAAAACAATTCAAGGCCGAATTCTCAAAGGGCACGCGTAGATTAGGGCAACATCAGCATGCATTCTGGCCGAGCCGCGCAACGAAAATGCTTGAAGATGCTGGTTTAGATATCGAATTTATGCTTGGAACCTATTTCATCCGCAAGCGGGGAGCTTTTTGGGAAAACTCTGCGCTCTGGATGCGCGCAAATCAACTATGGGGAACCTTCTTCCCTTCATTAAGCCAAGAACTATGTATAAAGGCGCGAAAGCCGTTACTATAAGGCAACCTCCCTCTACGATCACAGCGAAGCAATCTTTCCCCTTAGCCATATTAGCGAGAGATTGCTTCGTCGCGGAGTTTATGCCCTCTGCGGGGCCTCCTCGCAATGACGCGCCCAAGGGTAATTTTTGTGGGAGCGGCTTTAGCCGCGAATGCCAGAAGTAGAAAGTTCGTAATCCCTAATTCGTAATTCGTAATTTTTCCTGCACCGCCGCCTCAACCATCGCCACCGTAATCCCCGCCATGCATTCCCGGCTGGTCGGACAATGCTTCTTCAGACAGGGGCTGCAAGCCATATCCACCCTCACCACCCGGTGCTGCTCCCCCCAGGGGCCGGTGCGCCAGGGGGCGGTGGAACCAAAGATGGCCACCACCGGCGTACCAGTCGCTGCGGCGATATGCATGGGACCGGTATCGGTGGAAACCACCACTGCCGCCATCTCGTAGAGGGCGGCCAATTCCAGAAGATTAGTGGCCCCAGCCAGGTTGGCCGCCGGGGTGTGCATGGCGGCGATGATCCGGGCAATCTCTTGCCGGTCGGCGGGGCTGCCGGTGAAAACCACCGCCCAACCCTTGCTGGCCAGACGGTCGGCCAGTTCGGCAAAACGTTCGGGGAACCAGAGCTTGGTCGGCCAAGTGGCCTGGGGATTGATGGCCAGCAAGGGCCGGGAGCGATCAACCCCGGCCTCGGTCAGCAGACTTTCTACCTTCTGCCGCTGGGTCGTGGTAATGGGCAGGGCAAATTCCACCGCCGGGCCAGCGATGCCGATGGCCTTGAGTAACAGGAGTTCCCGATCCAGGGCATGGATATTCATGTCCACAGCGGGGATGCGTTCGTTGAGAAAAATCCAGCTACCTTCGGCATGGGCCATGCCCCGGCCAAAGCCGACCTTGCGCTTGGCCCGGGCCAGGGCCACCAGCACCCCGCTCTTCAGCAGCCCCTGAAAATCCAGAAGCAGGTCATAACGGGTGTCGCGCAGCTGGTGCAGAAATCCCCATGCCTCCCGCACAGCGGCCAAGGCGCGGCGCGGCCCCCGGCGCAGTTCCCCGGCCCAGTATTTGCGGCGGGAGATCAGCAGCCGATCCAAGGCCGGGTGGCCCACCAGCAAAGCGGCCGCCGCCTCCTCCACCAGCCAGGTGATGCGGGCTTGCGGGTATTGGCGGCGCAAGGCATTCAAGGCCGGCAGAGTGTGGGTGACATCGCCGATGGCGCTGGTCTTGACGATCAGAATATTGTTCATGCCGCTGGGGAGGCCTCTAAATTAATTTACGAAAACTGGCCGCAATGTACCTGCTGCCCCGTCCCGGCGCAAGTTACACCACCATCGCCAGATATTTTCCCTGGCGCTCTTTAAGGTTTCTTGCATTCGCAGTCCGGGGGATTTATTCTGGGGACTCAAAGAAAAGACCGAAGGCTGAAGACTGAAGGCCGAAGGTTCATAAGGAAGCAGACTGTTTCCACTCAGACCTTCAGCCGTTAGCCTTCGGTCTTCAGCCTTAATTCGGGCATTCAGCCTTCAGCCCTCAGCCTTAACAAGGAGACCCCATGCTCAACAAAGAACTACTCGACATCCTGGCCTGTCCTAAATGCAAACAGCCAGTAAAGCTGAACCCGGAAGAAACCGGCCTGATCTGCGCCAATTGCCGCCTGCTTTATGAAATCCGCGACGGCATCCCCTTCATGCTGGTGGATGAGGCCAAGCCGCTTGACTGAGCAGCTCGGGCTCGGGACACCCCTAACCGAACAATACCCGCACCTGACCAGCCGCCTCTTCGTCAACGCCCCCTTTGTGCGGTTGCGACAGGGGTTGCTGGAGCGTTATCTCCACCATGGCATTCGCCCCGAGATCGGTCTGGAGGGCAACTGCCTTTACGACCTGCCCCTGGCCGAATTTCAGGAGGTGGCCCGGGCCTTGCGCCAAGCCGGGCTGGCCTGCACCCTGCACGCCCCCTTCGGCGACCTCTCCCCCGGCGCCACTGATCCGGAGATCCGCCGGGTCAGCCGCACCAAACTCCAGAAAACCCTGGCCCTGATCGAGATTTTTTCCCCAGCCGCCATTGTCTGTCATCTGGGCTACGAGGACAACAAACACGCCTGGAAAAAGACGGCCTGGCTGGAACATTCACTGGAAACCTGGCAGGAATTACTGGAACTGGCCGAACCAGCCGGAGTGGGGTT
>Ga0334722_10004671_pt1 | contig 14103 bp, 12 predicted proteins | sample C3_bottom_MG_FD_207210 | JGI IMG/M metagenome (GOLD analysis project Ga0334722, IMG submission 207210) | Sediment microbial communities from Yellowstone Lake, YNP, Wyoming, USA - C3_bottom | ecosystem: Environmental > Aquatic > Freshwater > Lake > Sediment | place: USA: Wyoming | collected...
GATGGTGTACTGGGATGATTCATCGTGCAAGACGTAGACGCTCCGTATGCTGAGCTGCTTCGCGAGCACTGCGTCGGCTGCACCCTGGACGTCGTCCGCCTGGCCCAGGCGCACGTAGTTGCGGATCCCGGTGGGGTAGTAGCGGTCCGGCTCGTTCGACGCGGTCGCCGGACCGGCGTGGGTCAGGCCGTCGTAGCTCGTTTCAGTAGCGATCATCGCCAGCGGTCCGCCCGGCGCGCGGTTGGCGATCGGCACCTCGATCTGCGAGCAGCCGGAATTGGCAGGGCCGATCACGCCGATCACGCTCGTGTTCCGCGCGTAGGTATGAGCGTTCGCCGCGCAGCGCTTGTCCGACCAGTAGCCGCGCTGGATCGTCGAGTCGTCGCAGACCTGATACCCGACCGCATAGGGGCCCGCACGGAACCGGCGCTGCCGCAAGAGAAACTGGACCGCTTGACTTGCCTGAGCATTCTCTGCTCCCAGGTAGCCCTCGACCGGCAGGTCGGACACAATCAGAAACTGCGGCTTTCCGCCGCCCGAGTAGTCGATAGGCGAGCATGACGATCTGGGCAGCGGCCGAACGCGCCCAGTGTTCACGTTCGCACTCGAGGCCCAGGCGCTCGAGCCAGCGCCGGCGGTGACCCAGACGCCGCCTTCGACGACGGCGACGTCCTTGAGTCGATGCCCGACGGAGATGAACTCGGGCGTGATCGCACTCGGATCGATCCGCGCGAGCGTCCCGTCGCTGTCGGCTGCCCACGCGGCACCGCCACCGACTGCCAGCTGCACCGGGCCGTGCTCGATACCGACCGGAATCGTCGCGGACACAGCGCGCTGCTTGGGGTCGATCTTCGTGACGCTCGCCGTGTTGGCGTTCAGGACCCACACGAAGTCTTCATTGGCTGCGACCGCAAGCGGATACGACGACTCGAAGCCAGGCCCCGAGACGATGGGGATGCGAGTCACCATCCCCGTACGAGGATGGACTCGAATCAGCGTGGCCGATGTGCCGCTGATCGCCCAGACGGCGCCGGCTCCGACGGCGACGCCGTTGAGCGGCTTGCCTAGGTCGATCTTGTCAACGATCTTGGCCGTCGCCGGATCGACGCGCGCCAGCTTCCGAGAACCGTCCGTGACCCACACCGAGCCAAGGCCTGCCGCCACGGAGACCGGGTCGAGATACCCGCGGCTCCCGTCATACGCCGGGTTCGGGGCCGCGACTCTCCGCTTGGCTACGACGCCGTAAATCGGGTGGATCTTGCGGAGCAGGCCGCTCCTTCCGTCGACGACCCACAACGCGCCTTCTCCGAACGCGAGATCGCTCGGAAACCCACCGACCGGGACGAGCTTCCGTACCACGCGGGTGGCCAGATCGAACTCCGAGATCGTCCTCGAGTCGTCGCTCGCGACCCAGAGAATTCCGCCCCCCGCGGCGAGCCGCGTCGGTCCGCCGGGGATCGTCACGGCGGTCTGCACGCCGTTCGTCTTCGGGTCGATAACCGCGACCGAGTCGGGTGGCGCCAGCGCGCTCGCCGCCGAGCCGCCTGTCCACTCCACGACCGCGGCCGCGATGGCCGCAGCGAGCAGAAGTACCGCGCCGGCAAGGACGAGCAGCAAGCCGCGGCGCCTGCGCGCCCGCTCGACCAACGGTGCAGTTGAGGCGGCCAGAGAGGGGTCCTGTTGGAGGATCAGCTGCTCCAGCTCGCGCAACTGGGGACCGGGCTCCAACCCGAGCTGCTCGTCCAGCGCCGCACGACCTTGGCGGTACACCTCGAGCGCGTCCGCCTGACGGCCCGACCGGTAGAGCGCGAGCATCAGCTGAGCACGCAGACCGTCTCGCAGCGGGTGCTCACGTACCAGCGCTTCCAGCTCGGCAACGAGCTCACGATGACCGCCGTTCTCGAGATCCGCCTCTAGCCGGCGCTCAAGCGCAGCCAGCCTGATCTCCTGCAGCCTGGCGACCTCGGACTGCGCCCACGGCTCGTAGCCGAGGTCGCCCAACGGCTCGCCGCGAAACAGCGTCAGCGCCTCTCGCAACGTCCCCGCCGCCGCACGCGGCTCCTCCCTCCGGCTCCGCTCGACCAGCTGCTCGAAGCGATCCAGGTCGAGCTCGCCCGCTTCCACCCGCAGCACGTAGCCATGACCGCGCGTCTCGATCCGTTCCTCACCCAGCTCGCGCCGCAGCCGCGACACGTACACCTGCACCGTTTTCGCCGCCGTCTCAGGCAGCCGTTCCCCCCAGAGCTCGTCGGCCAATCGGTCGACCGTCACCGGCTCGTTGCGATGCAGGAGGAGCACCGCGAGCAACGCCCGCTGACGTTGCCCGCCGAGTGGAACGACCCCGCTCGCGCCCGCCACCTCGAGGGGGCCGAGGATGCGGAACTCCACGCGCCGCCTCCGATCGATCCCGGGCGGAACCTAGCACTGCGCCGCGGCGTTTACCGCCCGTTTGCCGCTTGCAGGCGCCTTGCAACGACCTCACGGCATGGTCGTCGGTATCGAGGCCGCAGCGGGCGGCCCGGACGAAAGGAAGAACGATGACCGCTCGGAGACTCACCCGGATCGCGTCGGTTCTCGGCGCCCTCGCGCTATTCGCGGGCTTGCTCGTCACGAGCGCGGGAGCCGGCATCCGCGACGGCCGCTCGCCGGACACGAAGGACGCCGCGTACCTGGCGCACTTCGACGGTCGGTCGCCGGACACAATTGACGCGGCAGCGCAGGCGCACGCGACGCTGCCCGTCGTCGATCTCAGGTCGCCGGACACCCAGGACGCCGCGGTCGCCGCGCACGCAACTCCCCCAGCGTCGATCGTGGTCGTCAGCAACGGCGGCTTCGACTGGACGGACGCGGGAATCGGTGCCGCCGGTGGCTTCGCGATCGCGCTGCTCCTCGGTGGAGCGATCGCCCTGACGCACCGCGGCAGCCGAGGAAGGCTCGTCCTCTGAGAGGGCGACGGAGCCGGGGCGTGGGCGACCTGCTGCAACGGGCACTGCGCCTTCACACAGCGTGACCCCGTGCGCCCCGGCTCTCCCCGATATCGTCCGCTACATGATTGTCGCCTTCCTCGGCACCGGCGCGATGGGTGCGCCGATGGCACGGAACCTCGCGGCCGCGGGGCACGAGGTTCGTGCCTGGAACCGGACGCGAGCGCACGCGGAGGGACTCGGCGCCGTGGTGTGCGCGATGCCGGCCGAGGCGATCGCGGGCGCCGAGATCGTCGTGACGATGCTCGCGGACGGGCCGTCGACCGCGGAGACGGTCGACGGGGCGTTGCAGCCCGGAGCCGTCTGGGCTCAGATGGGAACGGTCGGGATCGAGTGGACCGAGCGATTCGCCGATCTCGCGGGCGCGGCGGGCGCCGAGTTCCTCGACGCCCCGGTGATCGGCTCGACGCCGGCGGCGGAAGCGGGCGAGCTCGTCGTGTTCGCGTCCGGCGCCGACGAGGCGATCGACCGCGCCGAGCCCGTCTTCTCAGTCGTCGCGCAGGAGACGCATCGCCTCGGCGCGGTGGGAGCCGCCACGCGGCTCAAGCTCGTCTTCAACTACTGGGTGCTCGGGTTGACGGCCCTCACCGCCGAGGTGCTCGCATTGGCCGACGGGCTGGATGTGGGAGGCGAGCGCTTCCTGAAGCTGATCGAGGGAGGGTTCGCCGACTCGGTCTACGCCCAGATGAAGGGCAAGAAGATGCTGACGCGCGACTGGTCGCCGCTCTTCAAGCTCGCGCTCGGTCGCAAGGACCTGACGCTCGTACTCGAGGCCGCCGCCGGCGCCGGTATCGACCTGGCCGTCGCCCGTTCCGCCCTCGAAGAGATGGATCGAGCGGTCGCCCGCGGCTACGGCGACGGCGACACCGCCGCCGTGATCGAGGCGATCAGGCCCGGCAGCGCCTGAGCGAGCGCGGCGAGCGCGTCCTCGATCCGCCAGAGCGAGCGGTCGCTCTCGCCGATCTCGTTCGAGATCACACGAACTTCCACCGCCGGCACAGCCGCAAGCTGACATGCCCGCAGCACCGCGAACCCCTCCATCGCCACGATCACGGGACTTTGCAACAGACTGTTGCAAGGCCCGCCAACCGACGCACTCGTTCCGATGGTCGCGTCACGCGCAGCGGGCAGTCGCCGCCAGGCGGCTTCGACCAGGCGGGTATCCGGATGCACGGTGCGGGTCACGGGAATCGCCGCGGAGAGGTCGCAATAGATCGCCTCGGTTCCGATCACGATCGTCCCGGGCTCGAGACCAAGACCACCGGCAAGGCCGATGTGGAGCACCGCGTCGACCTTCTTGCCGGCGAGCGTGCGAGCGGTCGAAGCCGCTGCCTCCACCGGCCCGACGCCGCAGACCAGCCCTGGGTGACCGCAGAGCTCCAGCTCGGTGGCGGCGACGATCAGAACCTCGGGCATGACGATCGCTCGTGGACGCACGCTTCGACGATCCTACGGATCCGCTGCTACGCGGATCCGACTTGCGCCAACAAACGGGGGGTCAGACCCGAAGGTCTGACCCCGACACGACACGTGCTACTTGCCGGTCAGCTTGATCTGGCCGCGGATCTCACCGGCGCCGTTCTTGGCCGTGTGCACGTTCACGTACGCACCGCCCTTCTCGAGGGCTTCCTCGGTATCCTTGGAGATCTTCACCGTGCCGCTCTGGCCGTTCTTGCAAGGGCCGCAGAGCGCGACCGCCACCGGACCCGCCTTGCCCTTCTTGCCCAGGTGGACATGTGCCGCAACGGCCTTGCCGCTCAGGCCGTGGTACTTGAGCACCCAATGGAATGTGACTTTCGATCCGGACTCGGTCGACTTGGCGGTGAAGCTCCCGCCGGCTCCGGCCGGCGCCTTCGGCTTCGGCACCTCCGCCGCACCTGTGAGCGCAGCCGCGAACGAGTACGTCTCGCCGCCCGCCGTCGACGACCCTGACGTGCTCGCCGCGCTCTGAATCGAGGTCGTGTCGTCGCCGGACCCACCGTAGCCTCCGCCCGCAAAGGCACCTGCGACCAATCCGAGCGCGGCGAGCACAACGGCTACTGCCGCCACCACCAGCTTCCTCATTCGACTCCTCCTCCGTCTCAGGTTCGAGAACTACCCCTGGGCTCCGGGAGGGAATTCGCGCGGATTCGCGGACCGGATTGCCTATGCCCGCTCTCTGGAGCCGGACGGCCGGCTCTACGAAGCCGCTACCGGCTCGGCGACCTCGGCCCGCTCGAAGACGATCGCGCCACGATCGGCGTGGGCCGTAACCGCGTCGCCGTCGGCGAAGCCGCCCTCGAGGAGCTGCAGCGCGAGCGGGTTCTCGACAAGACGTTGGATCGCGCGCTTGAGCGGCCGGGCCCCGAAGGCAGGATCCCACCCTTCCTCGACGAGGAGCTCCTTGGCGTTGTCCGTCAGCTCGAGCTCGATCCTGCGTTCGGCGAGCCGCGTGCGTAGTCGCTCGAGCTGGAGCTCGACGATGTCGCCGATCTGCTCCTTCGTCAAAGCGTCGAAGGTGACGATCTCGTCGACGCGGTTCACGAACTCGGGTCGGAAATGCTCGAGCAGCTGGTCGGCCGAGCGGATGTTGGAGGTCATGATCACGACCGTGTTGCGGAAGTCGACGGTGCGGCCCTGCCCGTCGGTGAGTCGCCCGTCGTCGAGGAGCTGCAGCAGGATGTTGAAGATGTCGGCGTGGGCCTTCTCGATCTCGTCGAGCAGGATCACGCAGTACGGGCGGCGCCTGACCGCCTCGGTCAGCTGACCACCCTCGTCGTAGCCGACGTAGCCGGGAGGCGCGCCGACGAGCCGCGAGACCGTGTGCTTCTCCATGTACTCGGACATGTCGAGTCGCACCATGGCGCGCTCGTCGTCGAACATGAACTCGGCGAGGGCGCGGGCGAGCTCGGTCTTGCCGACGCCGGTCGGGCCCACAAACACGAACGAGCCGATCGGCCGGTTCGGATCCTGGAGTCCCGAGCGTGCACGGCGGAGCGCATTCGAGACCGCGTCGATCGCGGCGTCCTGGCCGACGACGCGCTGGTGCAACCGCTCCTCCATGTGGACGAGCTTCTCGACTTCGCCCTCGAGCAGCTTGGCGACGGGGATCTTCGTCCAGGCGGCGACGACGGCTGCGATGTCGTCCTCGTCGACCTCCTCCTTGACCATGGGCGGAGCCTGCGGCTCCGCCCTAGATTGGAACTCGTTCTCGAGCTGAGGCAGCAACCCGTAGCGAATCTCGGCGACCCGGGCGAGGTTTCCGGCACGCTCTTCTCGTTCGGCTTCCATCCGCAGGTCGTCGACCTCCTTGGTGATCTCCTTGACGCGCTCGAGCTGGGCCTTCTCGGTCGCCCAGCGGCTGGCGAGCTCGTCACGGCGCTCCTTCCAATTCGCGAGCTCTCGTTCAAGCGGAACCCGATCATCGGGTTCCGCTGCGAGCTCGATCTCGAGCTGTGTGACACGCCGCTCGGCCTCGTCGAGCTCGACGGGAGACGAGTCGATCTGCATGCGGAGCCGTGACGCGGACTCGTCGACGAGGTCGATCGCCTTGTCGGGGAGAAAGCGGTCGGTGATGTACCGCTCCGAGAGAACTGCTGCGGCGACGAGCGCCGCGTCGCGGATGCGGACGCCGTGGTGCGCCTCGTAGCGCTCCTTCAACCCGCGCAGGATGGCGATCGTGTCGCCGACCGACGGCTCGCCCACGAGCACGGGCTGGAAACGCCGTTCGAGCGCCGCGTCCTTCTCGATGTGCTTGCGGTACTCGTCGAGCGTGGTCGCGCCGACCGCGCGCAGCTCACCGCGGGCGAGCATCGGCTTGAGCAGATTGCCCGCGGAGACCGCACCCTCGGCGGCACCGGCGCCGACGATCGTGTGCAGCTCGTCGATGAAGAGGACGATCTCGCCCTCCGAGGACTGGATCTCGCCGAGCACGGCCTTGAGCCGCTCCTCGAACTCGCCGCGGTACTTCGAGCCCGCGAGCAACGAGCCGATGTCGAGCGCCCAGACCCGCTTGCCCTTGAGACCCTCGGGGACGTCGCCGGCGACGATGCGCTGCGCGAGCCCCTCCACGATCGCCGTCTTGCCCACGCCGGGCTCGCCGATCAACACCGGGTTGTTCTTCGTGCGACGCGAGAGAACCTGGATCGTGCGCCGGATCTCGTCGTCCCGGCCGATCACAGGGTCGAGCTTCCCCTGCTCCGCGAGCGCGGTCAGGTCGCGACCGTACTTCTCGAGCGCCTGATAGGAGCCCTCGGGATCCTGGGTGGTGACGCGCTGGCCGCCCCGTACCTGCTGGAGCGCAGCAAGAAGCTTGCTGCGCTCTAAGAAACCAAGGCCAAGGAGTAGGTGCTCAACGGACACGAACTCGTCACCGAGAGCGCGCATCTCGTCGACGGCCTTGTCCAGCACACGGTTGAAGGCGGCCGACGCACGCGGCTGGACCGCATCGCCCGACACCGTGGGCAAGGAGCGCAGCCTCGCCTCCGCTTCGGCGCGAAGCGTCGCCGGCGCGTAGTCCGCACGCTCGCAGAGCGTGCGGGCAAGTTCCTGGTCGAGCAGCGCGATCGTCAGGTGGTCAGGGGTCAGCTCCGGGTTGCCCATCCGGCGCGCGAGCTCCTGCGCCCCGGCGACAGCCTCCCCGCTCTTGATCGTCAGCTTGTTGAAGTCCATATCAGTTCCTCGGGGCGGGGTGCTGCGGGGGCCGGTAGAGGACGACCTCGCGCTTGTAGGTGCGGTGGACGGTGCGGATCTCCTCGCGCAGCTCCGTCTCGAGTCGTTCCATGCGCGCGTGGAGCCGCCGCATCTCGTCCTCGAGCCTGATGACGTGGTCGACGCCGGCAAGGTTGAGCCCCAGCTCGGTCGTCAGCTTCTGGATCAGCCGCAGCCGCTCGAGATCGAGATCCGAGTAGAGCCGTGTCGCGCCCGGCGTCCGCGCCGGACGCACGAGCCCGCGGCTCTCGTACATCCGCAAGGTCTGCGGGTGCATGCCGACCAGCTCGGCGGCGACGGAGATCATGTAGCGCGGCCGGTCAGGCATGGCAGTCGCGGGTCAGACCTTCGGGTCTGACCCGGTCTTCGGCTCGAGTCCGTGACGCAATCGGGTCTGGCCAGAAGGCCAGACCCTGGCCGACGCTCACGAGAACGCCCTCTCGCGGGGCTGCTCCTTGAGCACCTTCTCGTAGGCCTCGAGCGCCTCCTTCTCGGCCTTCGAGAGCTTCTGCGGCACGCTCACCTTCACGCGCGCGAGCAGGTCGCCGCGGCCACCGCCGTTCAGCTTCGGCGCGCCGCGACCCTTCACGCGCAGAAGCTTCCCGCTCTCCGAGCCCGCCGGCACCTTCAGCGCCACCGGACCGTCGGGAGTCGGGATCTGCACGGTCGCGCCGAGCGCGGCCTCCGGGTACGTCACGGGAACGTCGAGCACGAGGTCGGCTCCCCGCCGCTCGTAGATGGGCGACGGGTCGACTTGCACGACGACGAAGAGGTCGCCGGCCGGCCCACCGTTCCGCCCCGGCTCGCCCTTGCCCTTGAGCCGGATCCTCGTCCCGTCCTTGGCGCCTGCCGGCACCTTCACCTGGTAGCGCTTCGTGATCCGCTCGCGGCCTGCCCCGCGACAGTTCTTGCAGAACTTCTCGATGATCACTCCGTTCCCACGACACCGCGGGCACGGCTGTGACAGCGCGAACAGACCGTGGCTGTCCGAGACGACTCCCGACCCCTGGCACTGCGGACAGGTCTTCGGCGTCGTGGCCGGGTCGGCGCCCGTCCCGCCGCAGACGTGGCATGCGGTCTCCACCTCGACCGGAACACGCACCGTGGCGCCCTGCAGCCCGTCCTCGAACGAGATGCGGACACGGGACTCGAGGTCGACGCCGCGCGCCGGCTTCGGCCGCCCACCGCCTCTCCGCCCGCGTCCCCCGAACAACCCGCCGATCCCGCCGAAGAGGTCCGACAGGTCACCGAGGTCGACGTTCTCGACGCGGACGTTCTGGAACCCTCCGAATGGACCCGTGCCCGACGCTCCGAAGGTGTCGTACTGCTTGCGCTTCTCCTGGTCGGAGAGCAGATCGTAGGCCCCCTGGACCTCCTTGAAGCGCTCTTCGGCAGCGGCGTCACCAGGATTTCGGTCCGGGTGAAGCTCGCGCGCGAGCTTGCGGTACGCCTTCTTGATCTCGGCCTCGGACGCGGTCCGCGGGACGCCGAGCGTGGTGTAGGGATCGGCCATCCTGCTACTCCGCGACCACGACCCGTGCCGGTCGCAGCACCTTGTCCCCGAGCCGATAGCCCTTCTGCACCACCTGGAGCACCGAGCCCGGCTCGGCGCCCTCACCGGACTGGGCCAGAAGAGCCTCGTGGACGTGCGGGTCGAAGGCACCATCCACCTCGATCTCGGCGAGACCTTCCCGCTCGAGCGACGCGAGCAGCGCCCGCTGGACGAGCCGTACGCCCTCGACCACCGTCGCCTCGTCGTGCACCTCCGCAGCGTCGAGCGCCCGCTCGAGATCGTCGAGAATCGGTAGCAGCTCCACGACCAGACGTTCGTGAGCCCGGGCAGCGAGCGCCTGCTGCTCTCGCAGCGCTCGCTTGCGATAGTTGTCGAAGTCGGCCGCAAGACGCTGCAGGTCACGGAGGTACTCGTCGCGCTTGGTCTCGGCATCGGCCACGCGGGCGACGAGCTCTTCTACGTCGTGCTCGACCGCTTCGATGTCGCGCTCGACCATGTCGGCTGAGGCGCCCTCCGGCGCCTCAGCTTCGATCCCGCGGACAGGGGCGTCCTCTGTCACGCCTTCTTCGCCGCCTCGTCCTCGTCGATCACCTCGTAGTCGGCGTCCTCGACGATCTCGTCGCCTTCCGGCGTCGTCTGAGCGCCGCCGTTGCCGGCACCGGCCGTGGGCCCTGCCTGCGTCTGCGAGTAGATGGCCTGCGCGAGCGGCTGCGCAGCCTGCTGCAGCTCCTGCAGCTTGGCGTTGATCTCGGCGACGTCCGAGCCCTCGAGCGCCTGCTTGAGCTCCATGATCCGGCCCTCGATCGTGGCGGCCTCGGCCTCCTCGATCTTGTCGCGGTGCTCGGCGAGCGACTTCTCGGTCGCATACGCGAGGGTCTCCGCAGTGTTGCGCGCCTCGGCGACCTCGTGCAGCTGATGCGCCTCCTCCGCGTGCGACTCGGCGTCCTTGACCATCCGCTGCACCTCGTCCTCGGACAGGCCCGAGCCGCCCTCGATCTTGATCTGCTGCTCGTTGCCCGTGCCAGTGTCCTTCGCGGTGACGTGGATGATCCCGTTGGCGTCGATGTCGAAGGAGACGTCGATCTGCGGCATGCCGCGCATCGCCGGCGGGATGCCGACGAGCTGGAACTTGCCGAGCGTCTTGTTGAAGCCGGCCATCTCCGACTCGCCCTGGAGGACGTGGATCTCCACCGACGGCTGGTTGTCCTCCGCCGTCGTGAACGTCTCCGCCTTGCGGGTCGGGATCGTCGTGTTCCGCTCGATCAGCTTCGTGAACACACCGCCCTTCGTCTCGATGCCGAGCGAGAGGGGCGTCACGTCGAGCAGCAGGACGTCCTTGACCTCGCCGCGCAGCACACCGGCCTGGATGGCCGCGCCGACGGCGACGACCTCGTCCGGGTTGACGCCCTTGTGCGGGTCCTTGCCGATCAACTCCTTCACCTTCTCCTGCACGACAGGCATGCGGGTCATGCCGCCGACGAGGACGACGTGGTCGATCTTCGACGCGTCGAGACCGGCATCCGCGAGCGCCTGCTTCGTCGGACCGACCGTCCGCTCGAGCAGCGCATGTGTCAACTCACCCAGCTTTGCGCGGGTCAACTGCAGGTCGAGGTGCTTCGGGCCCTCGGCGGTCGCGGTGATGAACGGCAGGTTGATCTGCGTCGCCATCGTCGACGACAGCTCGATCTTGGCCTTCTCTCCCGCCTCGTAGAGCCGCTGGAGGGCCATCTTGTCCTGTGAGAGGTCGATGCCCTGGTCGCGCTTGAACTCCGCGACCATCCAGTCGACGACAGCCTTGTCGAAGTTGTCTCCGCCGAGGTGGTTGTCCCCGTTCGTCGACTTCACCTCGAACACGCCCTCCGCGATCTCGAGCACGGAAACGTCGAACGTGCCGCCGCCGAGATCGAAGACGAGGATCGTGTGGTCGGCGCCCCCCTCCTTGTCGAGACCGTACGCGAGCGCCGCCGCCGTCGGCTCGTTGATGATCCGCAGCACGTTGAGGCCGGCGATGCGGCCCGCGTCCTTGGTCGCCTCGCGCTGCGCGTTGTTGAAGTAGGCCGGGACGGTGACGACCGCATCCGTGATCGTCTCGCCGAGATACGACTCGGCGTCTGCCTTCAGCTTCTGGAGGATCATCGCGCTGATCTCCGGCGGCGCATACTCCTTGCCCTCCGCCTTCACGCGCGCGTCCCCGTTCTCGCCCTTGGCGACCTCGTAGGGCACGATCGTCATCTCCTCGGAGACCTCGTCCCACTTGCGCCCCACGAAGCGCTTGATCGAGAAGATCGTGTTCTGCGGGTTCGTCACCTGCTGGCGCCTGGCGGGCGCCCCGACGAGCCGCTGACCGTCCTTCGCGAAGGCGACGACGGACGGTGTCGTGCGTCCGCCCTCGGCGTTCGGGATCACGGTGGGCTCGCCGCCCTCGAGCACGGCCATACAGGAATTGGTCGTGCCCAGGTCGATGCCGATGGTCTTGCCCATGTCTTTCGTTCAGCTCCTTCCTCGAGGCCCAGTGCCTCGAGTGTATGAGTGCCTTGAGTGTATGAGACTCAGGAAAATCTTAGTCTCACCGTAGCAGATCCTGAGAAGAGCGCACCCCCCGGCCGCGCATCAGCGGAAAACGCCGATCAGGACACCGCCCGCAACGACCAGAGCGGCGCCGACGGCAAGCCGCCGACCGACGAGCTCGGTGCGCCGAAACAGCAGTGCCGAGAGCCCGACGCCCCAGAGCGACTCCGTCGCGATGAGGGGCGAGACGACACTCACGCGTCCACGGTAGAAGGCTTCGAAGAGGCAGACGGACGAGACGCCGTAGCAGAGCCCGGCCGGGAGGAAGCCTGGCAGCTGCCCCACCCGGACCGGCAGCCGGCGAACGGCGACGAAGCCGAGGACGAGTGCGGTCGCCGACAGCATTGCCGCGAGCGCCGCCGCTCCTGGGTCGACGTGCGTCGCGCGTGTGCCGAGCCAGCGGATGAGGCTGTCGCGCGTGGCGAACGCAAGCGTCGCGAGCAGCGCGAAGACCAGCCCGATCAGGCGGACATGCGCCGGGCGCCCGCGCTCGCTCGCGAGGAGAACGCCGCCGGCGACGATCAGCACCGCTCCAACGACGAGCCCTGCGACGAGCGGCTCGCCGAGGAAGACCAGTGCGATCGCGACCGCGATGAGCGGCGCCGTCCCGACCGTGACCGAAGCCCTCGACGGACCGGCGTCGCGAACCGCGAACGTGAACAGGATCTGCGAGCACCCGGGCGCGAGCAGACCCGCGAGCAGAAACGGCCAGGCGCCCGCGAGCCCCCACCCCCCGCGAACGCCTGCATAGCCGAGGATCACCACGAGGGCCGTCAGCACGGTGAACACGGTGCCGACCTCGGGCGAGGCGCCGTTTCGCAGGCCGAACCGAAGAGCCACGGTCATCCCGCCGAAGAGGAAGCCGGACACGGCGGCCAGGACGACGGCGTCCATCAGGCCGTCGCCCGCGCGACGAGCAGCCGGCGCAGCACGTTCGCGGCGGCAGGCTCGGCCAGCACGATGCCGGCGAGCATCACCCCGCATCCCGTCCAGCCCACCCAACCCAGCCGTTCGCCGGCGAGCAGCACGCCGAACAGCGCAGCGAATGGAGCCTCCAGCGTGAACGCAAGGGCGGCTCGCGCTGCCGTCGTCCGGGCCTGCACCCACGTCGCGATCAGGTAGCCGAGCGCGCCCGCGAAGATGCCGGTCACGAGCAGAGCCCCCCACACCGTCCCGCCACGCGGCAGCTCGAACTCGCGCAGAGCAGCGGCGATCACGACAAAACCTGCGCACGACACGCTCATCTGGAGGAACGTGAGCGCGCGGGGGTCGTAGCGCGGCGCGAACCGCTCCATCGCGGCGATCTGGCCGGACTGTGCAACCGCGTTGCCGAGTACCAGCGCGTTCCCCACTACCGACCCACCCGGAATGCCGTTGAGCAGCAGCAGCCCGGCCACGGAGAGCCCGACGCCCGCCCACGCCGCCGGCGGCACGGCCGTCTTGAACAGGAGCAGCGCGAGAATCGGCGTGAAGACGACGTAGAGGCCGGTGATGAAGCCGGTGCTCGCGACGGTCGTCCGGTGAAGCCCGGCCGTCTGCAGCGCGTAGGCCACGCCGAGGAGCACACCGACACCCGCCCCTGCCAGCACACCTGCGCGGGGAAGCTGCCGAAGCGGCCGCCACGCGAACGGCGCGAGCACGGCGACCGAGATCGCGAACCGCACCGCGAGGAACGCAAACAGCGGATACACGGCGACCGCGTCCTTCACCTGGACGAACGTCACTCCCCACACGGCGGTGACGACGACGAGCAGCAGCAGGGGAGCCGGACGGCGCATCCGCGCAACCTACTGCGGCCACGCGGGCCGAGCAGCTACACGGGCGCGACGACCACGACGCTCGTCACGACACGGGCGAGACGAAGGTCGGTGGTCACCAGGGTGGCTCCCAATGTCTCAGCGAGCGCGACGTAGAGCGCGTCGTACGCGGTGAGCTGTGCGCGAAGCGCCCAGGCACGCTCGACAAACGGCCGATGCGGATACCGCTGAACCTGAAGGCTCAGCAAGTCGGAGATCGCCAGGTCCGCCCGTTCCGTCGCGAGCTCGCGACGAACCACCATGCCCCGGAGAGCCTGGAGCACCTCGGCATCGAGCAGCTCCGGTGCGTGGGCTTCCGGCTCGGCGACCAGCCGCTCCGCAACCCAGACCGCCTCCGATCGAAGACCGGCCAGAAGGTCGACGGTCGCCGACGCATCGAGAACGATCAGATCGGCCCCCGCTGTTGACGGATCAGCTCCGCCCCGGAGACACCTGTGTCAGGCCGCGACAGCGACAGAATCCGGTCGAGCGTCTCGAGCATCGTGGGTCGCGAGACATCTCGCCTCGCGAGCTCGAGCACGTAATCGGACAG
>Ga0334722_10004672_pt1 | contig 14102 bp, 12 predicted proteins | sample C3_bottom_MG_FD_207210 | JGI IMG/M metagenome (GOLD analysis project Ga0334722, IMG submission 207210) | Sediment microbial communities from Yellowstone Lake, YNP, Wyoming, USA - C3_bottom | ecosystem: Environmental > Aquatic > Freshwater > Lake > Sediment | place: USA: Wyoming | collected...
TACCAGGTTGCATGTGGCAGAAGACACAGGGACCAGGAACATTGCCCTTCTTGTCATCGGCTTTGCTGAACAAGAATGCGCCGGGGGTAGAAGGATCCGGAACCGGAGCTGCGCCCACCATCATGCCGTGAGGCGAGTTGGGAACAGTCGCGCCGTAGGTCACACCACCCAGGTCGGTCAACATTTCAGCGGCGGATGAGTAGTGAGGCGTGCCTGAGCCAGGTGCTGCCTTCACGTATTCGTCGCCGCCGGTGCTGCGATTGTTGTGGCAGGTTTCGCAGACGCCCGAGAGTCCAACGTCCTTGGCGCCTTGGAATGGAACTGCGACTGGCTTGCCGACGAGGCGCAATTGGAACGTATTCGCTTCCGAGTGCGGGTCGTGGCAAGTGGCGCAGCCAACATAGTTCTCGTCGTTGTTCCACGCCGCTGGATTGGTGGGATTGGCGAGGAAGGAAGCAAAGCCGGAACCACTGTGGCAACGTTGGCAAGCTTGTTCGCCGGGTCCGGTGATTTCTTCAAAGCTCGTTCCGACGACATGCTTGGAGTTGACTTCTTCCAAACCTTTGACGTGATGACCACCGCCCGCATGGCACACATCGCAGACACTGTTGTTGAAGGTAACTGCCATCACGTTTGCGCCAGTTTTGACGTGCTCGTTAGCGGGACCGTGACATTGTTCGCACTGGATGTTGCCCATCGCTTTGACTTCGGCGGGAGCCGTGTCAAAGTTGCTGGGTCCAGTTTTCTTTCCGGCGGCATTGATTTTGTCCCAGGTTGGAACTTTCCAGCCGGCTTTTGTTTGCGCATCGACAAAGCCACCGTTGTTAGCGCCAGGGAAGAAATAGCCCGTGGTGTGGCAGCGGATACAGCCTTCGGTGTAGTGTGAATCGACGGTGGGCGTGCGGCTGTTGTCGAGGTTATCCTTGAAGATCGAGGCGTGACCGGTCTTGGCCCATTCGGCGGTCTTGGCGGGATGGCAGGTCTTGCAGTTGTCGGCGTTGTTGCCAATGAAAGTACCCGCGTTGAAGAACGCGTATTCGGTGTTGCTGGTTCCAGTTGCGCCCTTCAGCGAAACGCTGACCATGTACGCGCCAACAACATCGGGTGTGAACTTGGCGGTCAACGTGCCGGTGATCGTGGCTTTGGAATCGGCGGGTTTAGTCAATGACCAGGTTGCGGTGCCGGTATTCTTTGGATCGACTGCGGCAACTTGGAGGAAAACCGGAACGTTGATCGGAACATTGCTCAAGCCAGTCGTTGCGTCTGCAATCACGGCTTTTGCTTCACCGACTTTGGTATCGGTGATGTAGGTGATCGTTGCGGTGATTGCGCCGGGGAGCGCTGCGTTCCCAGGAATGCCGACGACGCTCAACTTGGCGACGGGGGGTACCGGCGTTGCGGTAGGTCCCTGAGCAGAAACCATTTGAGTGGCAGGCGCAAACATCATCGCGAACAACGCGATAAACAATGCAGCCCCTGCCAACATGACGAGGGTCTTGCGATTCATACTTTCTCCTCACTGAGAATAATTGGAATTTGAGATAGGCGATTTGATACTGAATGTGGGTTTAGTGGAAAGGTTCCTCCTTTGCGCATCGCCGATGTGCAGTCCCCTCGTCAGAACAACCCATGCAAGGATGCGCTAGTCTTTTTGCCCATCATGGGCAATTGAGATTCGACTTGCGGAGCTGATCGAATCGACGGAAATAATAAACGCCCCAATGCCAAACGCGCAAAAAATGCGCGCCCAGCCGGGACGCTCAATCAGTCCTCAATCGCTCAGTCCCCATTCGCTGCACACTGACGCGATTGATACAGCTTCTTCACTGCATCGATAAGATGACCTTATCATAGTATAACAATCGTTAGTTCAAAAGTCAAATTTTTTTGGTTACGATTTGGTCAAAGATTCGATGTCGTTCGCTAGAACGAGGGTCGAAAGGTTGCCATTCTCCTCGATTTCTGCTATTCTGCGGCGCGTGACCCAAGAAGATAAATCGATTCGGCTCGGGAATCCATCCTACGTGTGGCGCTTTGGGCAAGACCGCCGCCTTGACCTCATCCGTCGATATGTCGATTTGAACGGCGCGCGTGTCTTGGATATTGGCTGTGGCATCGGCGCATACGTCGAAAAATTCATGGCATTGAATGCCCACGCTTTTGGTGTCGATGTCGATGTCGACAAACTCGCCGACGCGCACACCGAAAAAAAACTCGATTGGCTCGCGGTCGCGGTCTCGGAATCTCTGCCCTTCCCCGATAATTTTTTCGATGCCGTCCTGCTCCACGAAGTCATCGAGCATGTGGACGATGATCGCCAAACGATTCGCGAAGCGCAGCGCGTGGTCAAGCCGGGTGGGCGCGTCGTCGTCTTTGCGCCCAATCGACTCTATCCCTTCGAAACGCACGGTGCGTACTTTCGCAAACGCTACGTCTTTGGCAACATTCCGCTCGTCGGCTGGCTCCCTAATTTTCTCCGCGACAAATTTGCGCCGCACGTTCGCGCGTATCGCATCGGTGACATTCGCGCGCTGTTCGTGGATCTCGACGGAAAAATCTTGACACATACTCAGGTATATCCTGGGTATGATAAAATCGCGCGACGAAGCGCAATGCTCGCGAGAGTCTTGCGCAGTGTGACGTACTTTTTAGAGAACACGCCGTTGCGAATTTTCGGACTGAGTCATTTTGTGGTGTGGGAAAAAGGCAGTCGCCAGTCGTCAGTCAACAGTAGACAGTAGGGAGCGATCGCCGTATCGCTCCTTTTTATCGCTGGTGATTACCCACAAGTGTCATTTCGAGAATACATACCGCCCGCGCGGCGGTATGTTTAAGGGCAGAAACTTGGGCGGAGCACTCCCGCCCCCGAATGAAATTCGGGGTCTCAGAGAGGTGAAAACCCGATCGAATCGGGTTGTCGCGCGAAGCGAATCGGTTTCTAACCGATTTCCACCTGGTTGAGACGCCGATTTCCAATCGGCGGCGGTGCCGCATGTTTCTGGGTAGCGGAGCGAGAAATCTCCGACTGCTAAAACGAGATTTCTCCTCGCAAAAATCGCTCGTCGAAATGACATAATCGACTTGTAAGCAATCATCAGTTTTTATCGCAGTAGTAATTTTGTTCGGAATTGAGTATAATAGCGACGGAAAAATTTTTGGAGATTCTTTTAATGGCAGAACAACAACTACAAATCGGCAACGTCCGACCCATCGAAATCCAAACGGAGATGAAGAACGCGTATCTCGATTACGCGATGAGCGTGATCACCGCGCGCGCTTTGCCCGATGTGCGCGACGGCATGAAACCCGTCCAGCGCCGCATCTTGTTCACGATGGGCGAGATGGGTTTGCGCCACAACACCGCGAACAAAAAATGCGCGCGCATCGTCGGCGATGTGATGGGGCGCTATCACCCGCACGGCGATCAAGCGGTCTACGATGCGCTTGTTCGCATGGCGCAAGATTTTACGATGCGCTATCCGCTCATCGACGGTCAAGGAAATTTCGGCAGCATCGACGACGACCCGGCGGCGGCGATGCGGTACACCGAAGCGCGCCTGACCGAAATCGCCGAAGAGATGTTGCTCGATATCGATCACGACACGGTTGATTTTGGCGAGAACTTTGACGGCACGATGAAAGAGCCAAAAGTTCTGCCAGCGAAAATTCCAAACCTATTGCTCAACGGCACCGCCGGTATCGCCGTCGGCATGGCGACGAATATTCCGCCGCACAACCTGGTCGAGTTAGTCGACGCGATCAACTACTTGATTGCGAACTGGGACAAGATCGATGAAATTGAAGTCGACGATCTGATGAAATTTGTCCAAGGTCCCGATTTTCCAACGGCGGGAATTATTCTGGGCGTGGAAGGTATCAAGCAAGCGTATGCAACGGGGAACGGACGCATTGTCGTGCGCGGCAAGATTCACACCGAGGAAGCGGGCGGCGGCAAGTCGCGCGTCGTCATTACCGAGTTGCCGTTCCAAGTCAACAAGGCATCGCTCATCGAACGGATCGCTGATTTGGTGCGCGATCGCAAGATCGAAGACATTGGCGATTTGCGCGACGAGTCGGACCGACAGGGGATGGGCATCATCGTCGAACTGAAACGCGGTGCAGACCCCAAGCCCGTCATCAATCAACTGCTCAAGTACACACCGCTACAAACTGGATTCAGCATTAACATGCTCGCGCTCGTCGACGGCGAACCCAAAGTATTGTCGCTCAAGCGAATGTTGCAACTGTTCGTCCAGCATCGTCAAGACGTTATTGCGCGGCGCACCAAGTTCGATTTGGATAAAGCCAAAGCGCGCGCACACATTCTCGAAGGATTGAAAATCGCGCTCGATTTTCTGGATGAAGTCATCAAGACGATTCGTCAATCGGCGGATGCGGACGTGGCGAAAGAACGATTGATGAAGCGCTTCAAGCTCGACGATTTGCAGGCGCAAGCGATTCTCGATATGCAGTTGCGCCGCCTCGCTGCATTGGAACGCAAAAAAATCGAAGAAGAACTTGCCGAATTGAAAAAGCAAATCAAGTTCCTCGAAGATTTATTAAAGCATCCAAAGAAAATTCTCGGCGTGATTTCGGAAGAGCTGGCTGATTTGAAAAAACGTTTTGGCGATGTGCGCCGCACGCACATTTCAGAAGGGAACACCGAGGAACAGCAAGTCGAGTTCAAGGAAGACGATCTGGTGCAAGACCAGGCGCTGCTCGTTTCGATCACGCAACGTGGTTACATAAGCCGCGTGCCGCTGTCGTCGGTGCGCCGCACCGCGACGGGATCGAAGAGTATGCAAACGCGCGAGGAAGACGCGGTGCAATATCTCTTCCCCGCCAACTCGCGCGATACGTTGCTCTTCTTCACGAATCGCGGCAAGGTCTATCCGCTGCGCGCGCATCAAGTTCCCGATGTCGAGCGTCAGCCGAAGGGTTTGCCGCTGAACAATTTTCTTTCGTTTGAACAAAACGAGCGCGTCACGTCGGCGGTCGCCGTGTCCGATTTCGCAGCGCGGCAAGCCGAATTCTTGACGATGGCGACGATGCAAGGTCGCGCGAAACGCACACCGCTGGCAGAGTTCGACGGCGTTCGCGCGAGCGGTGTTGCCGCGCTTAATTTGAGCGAAGGCGATGAGCTGGGTTGGGCGCGCCTCACGCACGGTGACGGCGAATTGATGTTCGTCACCGAGCAAGGTCAAGCGATGCGATGCAAAGAAGAAGACGTGCCGGTGCAAGGTCGAACGGCAGGCGGGGTCTTCGGCATCAAGTTGAATGAAGGCGACAAGGTCGCATCGATGGATTTCGTCCAGCCCGAAGGTTTTCTCCTCGTCGTAACGACGAAAGGTTTTGGCAAACGCACGCCGATCAAAGAATATTCACTGCAAGGACGCAACACCAAGGGCGTATCGACCCTGGGTCGCGATCCCGCGCGCGGTGGCGTGATTGCGGCGGCGCGCGTCGTGAATGAAGAGGACGACGTGACCGTCATATCGACGAATGGCATCGTGCTGCGTTCGCGCGTGGCTAATCTGCCGAAAGGCAAACGCACGTCGAAAGAATCGGCGGTGATGACGCTGAAAGAAGGCGACGCGGTCGCGAGCATTGCGCGGCTGGAAGCGAAGAACGGTTCGTCGGCGAAGGAAGCAAAAGACGCGAAAGAACCCAAGCAAGCAACGCTTCCGCTTGACGATGTTGCAGAAAAGAAAGAAAAAGGGAAAGGTAAGAACGAAAAGTAATGGGTGTTTACTTTTCGAGGAGATCAAGATGAATACACTTGCTGATCAAATTATTGAACAACTCAAGACGTTGCCCTATGACATGCAACGCCAAGTGCTCGAATTTACACGCGCGCTTTCACTTACCACGCCACAGGGTGTTCGGGGCGCGCAATTGCTCCCATTTGCCGGTATCATTCCACTCGATGATTTGGAATTGATGCGTCGAACCATAGAAGAAGGTTGCGAGCGAGTAGACGCCGGGCGTGGCATTGACAATGCAGTGACGAGCATTGCGCGCTTGGAAGCGAAGGAAGAAAGTAAAAAGGGAAAGTAATTTAGGGTGGAGTCGTATGGCAAAATCCGTTGATGAAAAATTCAGAACCGTTATTGAGAAGAACACTTTCTATTTCTTCAACCGACACTTTGAAGAAAAGTACGAAGGCTATTTGAACTCGCTCCGTGAAACTTTGCTCGTTCTTAAGAACCAAGTCGAGACCCAAGGGTTGAAGCAAGAGATTTTCGAGCGCCTACTTGCAGAAAATGAAAACGGTTTGGCAGCCCTCCTTGCTTTGACTGGTTTCTCGAATGAGTCGCTGAAACGCTTGATAACACTGATTCGCGTTGTGGATGACCGCCAGTTGGCAAGACTGTCGCTCAAGGAAAGATGGCATCAGCCTGAAGACTTAGCAAATATCAAGGAATGGTCGGATTCTACGATTGCGCGGAAATTGCGGGACAATGAGTACTTCAGAACAGGCATCGTCAACCTATTCTTTCAAGGCGCGACCCTGCCTTTTCTTACAAGCACCATTCCGCTCTTCGAGTTGAAAAAATTGAGCATATCAAAGTTGCAGTTCGACATACCTGCGATGATTGACACTCTGGTTCGTTACAAGGAAAAGGGTTCATATTCGGGTAAGAGGGAAAACAATCCAGAGTCAGTTGTCACGGACTTGCTGGCAAGTCTTGAATTAACCTACGAGACAGGTGATTTGAATGAGTTGATAAGGAACGCAAGTGACACCAAGCGGACAATGGACTTTATTATCCCCAACAAGACCAGTCCTCGAATCATTGCGGAAAGTTCGTTCTTGGTAACAACGTCGTCAGGACAAGGCGATAAGTCAAAAACTGAGATTTCAATTCGACAACTCATCAAACAACACTATCCAAGAGCCAAGTTTATCGGTTTTGTGGATGGCATTGGGTGGTATGTTCGCAAACAAGACCTCAAGCGCATGGTTGCTGCGTACGAAGATGTGTTTACGTTTCACAAAGATGAATTAGTCCGCTTTGAGAATCTATTGCGGGCGGAGTTTGGAAAGAATGCTTGAGAAATACGTAAATAGAATCACGCAAGGTGATTGTCTAGCACTTCTAAAACAAGTGCCTGATAATAGTGTCGATATTACTTTTGCCGACCCGCCTTTCAACCTAAAGAAGAAATACAACAGCACCAATGACAGTCTTGCACTCCAGGAATATCTTGATTGGTGCGAGCAGTGGATCAATGAAATGGTACGTGTCACCAAGCCGACTGGGTCTATTTTTGTGCATAACATTCCCAAATGGCTAACTTTTTATACTACTATTCTGAATCAAGTTGCTACTTTCAAGCACTGGATTTCATGGGACGCGCCAACTTCCCCAATGGGTAAGAGTTTACAGCCAGCCCATTATGGAATTTTGTTTTATGCTAAAGAGACAAAGCAAAATAAATTCTATGAAATCCGCTACCCACACAAGCGATGCCGCAAATGTGGTTATCTTTATAAAGATTACGGTGGCAAAAAAGGTTTGTTGCATCCTTTTGGGCCGTTACTATCAGATGTCTGGACTGATATTCATCGCATCAAGCACAACAAGTATCGCGACGATCATCCTTGTCAGTTGCCTATTCATCTACTTGAACGAGTTATTCTAATGTCAACAGATGAAGGTGACATCGTATTGGATCCGTTTGCAGGAACAGGCACAACGGCGTTGGCAGCCAAAAGGTTAGGGCGCAAATATATCGGTTTTGAACTCGATGAAGAGTACGTTCAAATATCTGAGGGCAAGTTACGACAAGAGGAACCGATCTCAAAAATAGGCAACATTTGGGTAAGTTTCTTTTTGGATGCAATCGTTACGCTACGTGATGATGATTGGAAGGAACTATCCCAACATTACATTATTCCAGACTCTATCGAGGACGTTGACCATACATCTATTGTTGCCAAGAATGCCAAACATAAGGGATATATACCCAAAAAGAATGGGCAAATAATCACTTTGCCATTGTTCAAAGAAATAAGGGAAAAGAAATCTGCTATCTCTTACGCAAAGCGTAAAAAGCGATAAACTCGCAAATTTGCCAGGAACTTTCTGTCCTTCTGTTTACTGGGGGTTCCCATGTCCACCGTCCATCTTTCCAACCATCCGCTCGTGCGCCACAAGGTCACATTAATGCGCGATTTCAAAACCGAGCCGAAGAAATTTCGCGAACTTATACGCGAGGTCGGCATTCTGCTTGCCTACGAAGCCACCGCCGATCTCGCGCTCGAAGAGACGACTGTCGTCACGCCGCTCGCATCGGCAACGGGCTACCAGGTGAAAGAAGTCATCGGCTTGGTGCCCGTGTTGCGCGCTGGGCTGGGCATGGTCGAGGGCTTTTGGGAAATGATGCCCTCCGCCGAAGTGTGGCACATCGGTTTGTATCGTGATCACAAAACGCTCGAGCCGATTCAATATTACAATCGCTTGCCGGTTGCGCCAAGCGTCGACGTATGCATTATCCTCGATCCAATGCTGGCGACCGGCGGCTCGGCGACGGCGACGACGCAAATCCTCAAAGACTGGGGCGCGAAGAAAATCAAATACGTCGGCATCATCGCCGCGCCCGAAGGCATCAAGCGTTTGCAGACCGCGCACCCCGACGTTGAAATCTACGTCGCCGCGATCGACGATCACCTCAACGAAAATGCCTACATCGTCCCAGGTCTTGGCGACGCGGGAGACCGACAATTTGGAACGGGATAATTCAGTGGCTAGTAGACAGTGGGTAGTGATCAGAAACCCGCGAAGCGTGTCCACTAACCACTACCCACTGACCACTATGAAAAGACCTGATTGGGATTCGTACTTCATGGACATTACGCTCGACGTGTCGCGCCGGGCGACGTGTTTGCGCGCGCAAGTCGGTGCGGTCATCGTCAAGGACAAACGCATTCTGACGACGGGCTATAACGGCGCGCCAAAGGGTCTGCCGCATTGTCTCGACGAAGGTTGCGAGATTGTCGATGGGCATTGTGTTCGCACATTGCATGCCGAACAGAACGCGATCATACAAGCGGCATTGCATGGCATCTCGTTGGAGGGCGGATCGATTTACACAACGCATCAGCCGTGTCACACGTGCGCCAAGATGATTATCAACGCGGGCTTGGTGCGTGTCGTTTACGCAGGTCATTATCCCGATGAATTGGCGATGAAGTACTTGAAAGCAGCGGGAGTACAAGTCGATCATTTTGATTTGGGTGATCGCACGCCCGCACCGCCACCGAGCATCAAGAAATGATTTTCCTCAAACTCGGCGGCTCTGCCATTACCGACAAAACGCGCGAATCGACCGCGCACACTGATGTGATTCGTAAAATCGCACAACAAGTCAAGCAGGCGCGGGGTGCTCAACCCGCGCTCAGCATTTTGCTGGGACACGGTAGCGGATCGTTTGGACATTTCGCCGCGAAAAAATTCGGCTACGCCGAACCGGACAATTGGCGCGCGTATGCGGAAACAGGCGCGGCGGCGGCGCGCTTGAACCGCAGCGTGAACGACATTTTTCTCGCGGAAGGTGTTCCGGTCGTCACGATGCAACCCTCGGCATCGGCGCGATGTCGCAACGGTGAACTCATCGACCTGGCGGTTGAGCCGATTCGTGTCGCGCTGGAACACGGTCTGTTGCCGCTCGTCTATGGCGATGTCGCGTTCGACGATGTGCGTGGGCGAACGATTATATCTACCGAGACGCAGTTCGCCTATCTTGCATCGATTTTGAAACCGACGCGGATTATTTTGGCGGGCATGGTGGAAGGCGTTTACACCGGCGATCCGATGCAAGACCCAGGCGCGCAATTGATTCGCGCGATCACGCCTGCGACGTTTCCGCAAATCGAATCGCAGTTGCGCGGCTCGCATGGATACGATGTGACGGGCGGGATGATTGCCAAAGTTGAAAGTATGGTCGCGCTGGTTCAGCGAATGCCGACGGTTCGAGTGCATATTGTCAGCGCATTGCGCGAGGGTGTCATCGAGCGAGCATTGACGCAAGCGGATTTTTCAGAGGGGACGATGATTCATGCGGGGTAAATCGTAGGGGCAGCTCTGCGTGGCTGCCCAGTCAGGGCGACCACCCAGGGTCGCCCTGACCAAAATCAAACGGACGACTCGATGGAGCCGTCCGTTTTTCTATTTGGCTGTGTCGGAGAGTTGCGTTTGTTGCGCGTGCTTCCAAGCGTTCTGCGCCAGCGCATCAAAAAATTCGGTGACACCGCTGCCATTCGCGCACGACGATTCCAAAAAGAGAATGTTCCACGCGTTGGCAATTTGTCTGGCTTCATCGTCTGAAATCTGGCGTGGCAAATCGGTCTTGTTGGCGAGAAGCAGCACCGGCACATCGGGCAGGTATTCGTGCGTTTCGCGCCACCATCGCATCAGATTGTAGAACGACGTGCGGTTGCTTGCGTCGAACACCAAGCCGACGGCTTGGGTCCCGCGATAGAAGGCTTGGCGCGCGGAGGCAAACCGCTCTTGTCCGCCCAAATCCCAAACGACCAATCGAATGGGTTCGTTTTCGATTTCAACATCGTACAGATGGAAATCGACGCCGATGGTCATTTCGCGCGCAGGGTCAAACTCGCCGGTGCAGTAGCGATGAATCAAGCTGGTTTTGCCGACGTTGGCATCGCCTCCCAAGACAACCTTAAGAACCTGCGACACGTGTTTGTCGCGGAGCGCGCGCGTAGGAAAGATCGAATCGATGACGCTGACCAGGTCTTCGATCGAAAAAGGTTTTTCAAGATAGTGATGCGCGAGGATGGCTTGATTTTGCGACTTGGCTTCGGTGATGCCATAGGCGGTCATCAGGACGGTGACGGTTTCGGGCGAGCGTTCCTGCGCCTCGCGGATGAGGGCGATGCCGTCCACGTTGGGCATGTGCCAATCGGCAATGACCAAGTCGAATTGAATTTGGCGCAGGGCGTGGAGCGCAATCTCCCCCAGCGTAAAGGCGTGAACTTGAAATTCCTCACGGTCGTTCAACGCGCGCGTAATCTCGCGAACGAGGCGCTCGTCGTCGTCGACGATCATAATGTGGCGTTGAGTTGGTTGGTCTGTTCCCATGATTCCTAACTAGAAAATAGCATCGAGATAATCGCGTTCACGCGCCAATCGTCGCCGCCAACTGTTGATCTCTGGAACGACAAAGGGCAGAAGGCGCATGGCATAGTACGGCGGCAGAATCGGCACGCCCACCAGATCACCGAACGTGATTAAAATAAAAAGATGCTCCAACGAACCGCGCATCCGCAGGTGCGAGCGCACGATTTCGTGCGCGGACATGCCGAATAGAACTTGCCCCACAACGCGGCGCGCCTTTATCAATTGTTCGAGCCAGCTAGCCATTCTCAATGCTCCTGCGCGTCTAGCCGATTGGCATGCCGGGGTGCGTGGCGCTGGGTCGATAGACTTGCGGTGTGTCGTACCAGCGCGCCGTTTCGCCCAACCGCGCGCGGGCGAGCCACCGCAAACTTTTGGGAGTAGTGTCCATGCTGCGCTTTAATCGCCGCGTGCGCTCGCCAACAATCTCGCGCTCGGAGGGCTCTAGCCGCATGGCGGCAAAATTTGCCAGCCGATCCAAATTCATCGAAACGGTTTTGAACCAGCCCCAATCATCCGCGCAGAGCCGCATCATGTAAGAAACATCGATCTTGCCTTTTTCAGACCCCACCCCCAGGTCGTGCTCGAGAACCAGGACGCACATTTCACGCAACGTGGGTTCGGTCATTTCGACGATTTGCAAGCGGGTCAGCAACAGGGCAGTGACGGGCAATACAAGTTCTTCCTGCGTTAGAAATGGAATCAGATCGAGTTTGTGGTACATTTCCAAGTTGTCAAGATAGATGAGGATGTTCAGATCGCGCTTGGGGTCGGTAAAATTCAAGCGGCGATTGTTGAAGAATTGATTGTACTCGCGATTGTTTCGATAGCCCAATTGCTCGCTCAACAATTCCAGAGTGTATCCATCATTCTGGAAAGCGCACAATTCGATGGTTTTGTTTTCGGGCGGTTTGAGCAACGCGGAATAATTTGGACATACGAGCCAGGTAGCAATTGTGCCCATGGCGCGCAGGCGTAGACGATAATGCTTGCCGGCATCGACGATGCGATAGATTTCCTGCTCCATCTCGGCGATGACGGGCGGCACTCCGGTCACGGTCGATGGCTGGGCGTCGGTTACAGCGGTGGAGGCTTGGAGCGTGACGGACTGGAGTTCCGCCGCAAGTTTTAGAACGGTGGCGCTGGCGGTCAAGTTCAACAATGGCACGTTGACGTTGCGTCGGCATACAATCGCCAAGACGCCGCCCTGCAGATTTTTCAAGAGCAGGCGACCTTTGTCGTACGCCAGATCGACATCCTCGACGCTGTGTCCGGTGGTATCGAGTGCCTGAAAAGTCTGACCGACGACGCGCGCCGCTAATTCCACTTGTGCCGCATCGGAATTTTCTGGCATGAGCTTGGCAAGCACACGACCATCCCTGCCGCAGACAAATGCGCCGGTGACGCCGACCACTGCATAGATATCTTTAAGAAGAGCTTCCATGTTGCTATTTCTTCAGAATCTCGTTTGCCGCGTGGGCGACGATGGCGGGTGAGCCGTTATCCGCCAGCACCAGCCCGATAAAGCGGTCCGCGTGTTGCAGTACGAGCAGACGTTTGTTTTTTATCGTGACGACGCCGTGCCCCAATTGATTCAGTTGAAGCGTGTCACCTAATTGGAGCGCGGCGGCGCCGATAAAGACTGCCACGGCGGCTTCGCCTTCTCCATCACTGCCCGGAATATCCGCTTTCTGTATGATTCCATCCGTGGACGAAATCAACGCGCCGCTAACTCCATCGATGGCTTTTAGCTGGATAAGTAGATCCGACTTGGCGCTCTCACTGGCTTTGCGCTTGGCGGTCGGGCGTTCCGCCAGACGTTTCATTCCTTCAAGGAGCAGGGCATTCCATTGGGTGGTGATCGTTGTAGATGGCGCGGGTTGATCGCGGTCGAGGACAAAGGTGCCGCCGTCCCACCTGAGCATTTCGTAGATGGCGGACTCGCCAACCAGATCGCCCAGCGTGGCGTGGACAACTTGACCATCGGCAATAAAGACCTCGCCTTCCTGTCCAGCATGGTCGAGCGTCAGGCGCGCGGAACGCACTTCCTGACAATTCACCTGTATCAGGTTTGCGAGGCTCATTTCTTTGAGGTTGCCCTGCAATGGCATTGATCAACCTTCTTTAATATTGCAATATGTTCGCCAATCTTGAACTGGATCGCCAACGTCTGTTTTTTGCCCCACAGACCGAAAGAAACACGGAGGATTGGGATGAATTTCTTCGAGCTTTGTCCGTGTTTCTTTTCATCAGGGGGGAAAAATGGTTTTTGGCGAAGATATTGATATTGATGCTGTGATTATAACGGGTATGACAGCAGATTGTCAACGGTAAAACAGTCCCAATTTATGTGCGTTTGGGAGCATGATGTTGATTGAGGCGTCGCTTGAAACGTCTCTATGGTTTCATCTTGAGCAATTTCTGCATGACGATTTCATTGACCAAGCCAGGATTCGCTTGACCCTTTGTTGCCTTCATCACCTGACCGATCAGAAATTTGGCGATGCCTTCCTTGCCGCCAAGATAATCCGCGACCTGCTTTGAGTTCTCCGCCAATACCTTATCGGCAATCGACTCCAGCGCGCTACGGTCGCTAATTTGCGCCAAGCCCTTTTCTTGAACGATGACGCGCGCATCGCGCCCTGAGGCGTACATTTCCTCAAAGACGGTCTTGGCGATGTTGTTGCTGATCGTGCCGTTGTTGATGAGCGAGATCAGATCGGGAATTTGCGCGGGCGAAATTCTCGATGAGACCGCGTCGATTTCTTCGCCTTTTTCTTTCATCAAACGAAACAGTTCGCCGCTGACCCAGTTGGCGATTGTTTTCGGATCGATCTTGTTCTGCTTGCCTTCCTCTACCGCGCGATCATAATACGCGGCGATTTCTTTTTCGGCGGCGAGAACGCTCGCATCATACGCGCTCAAGCCATAGCCGGTGATCCACCGTTCGCGTTTCTCGTC
>Ga0334722_10004673_pt1 | contig 14102 bp, 10 predicted proteins | sample C3_bottom_MG_FD_207210 | JGI IMG/M metagenome (GOLD analysis project Ga0334722, IMG submission 207210) | Sediment microbial communities from Yellowstone Lake, YNP, Wyoming, USA - C3_bottom | ecosystem: Environmental > Aquatic > Freshwater > Lake > Sediment | place: USA: Wyoming | collected...
CGCACGGTATCGGCAAGCGAAAAATGAGAATCAAGCGATTCTTGGATTGAGGACAATAATGAAGAAGAATGGAAAGCCAGTCACGCAATTCGCTATTTGCATCAAGAGTGACGATCCCGATTTGCTTACTCCCCGCATGATCTATCGAGTTTTGCCAGACGAGAGCGCTGCCAGGTCAAATCATGTCCGAGTGGTTGACAATGAAGGAGAAGACTATCTTTATCCCGCCGCCTATTTTCTCTCCATTTCTTTTCCTCAAACCATCGAGCGAACCTTGCTCCGGCTTGGACGACATTCCCAAACAACAACTGAAGACAAACGTCGAGCAATTTCTGCAATAAAAAGGAAAACCAAACCAAGTCCGGCGTGATCATCGAAGATAAAAACCTTCCTAGTCTCCCAGACCTGGAAGGTTTCTTGTTGCTTACTGCGCGTTTCGCTCAACCCATTGCCTTTCATCTTACATCCTTCATCTTTCCGCTCTTCCAAACCTCTGCCCCACAATCCTCTGTCCTTCCTCGCTCAACGCAAAATCGATGAACGCTTGCGTGTCGGGCGATGGCGTTTGCGGCACGGCGAACGCTAACGCACGAATGAACGGGTAAGTTTTGTTCTCGACCGTTTGAATCGAAAGCGGAATGTCATCTACCGATAGCGAGTGAACATCTGGCGTCAGCGCGCCCATCGACGTGTACGCAATCGCATCGGCGTTGTGCGCGACATAGTCAACAACCGATGCTTCGTTCGGCATGACAAGCGCGGTGCGCGTCACGTGTTTATTCTGCATCACCATCGTCTCGAACGCATCGCGAGTACCGGAGCCATCCTCGCGGCTGATGACGACGATGCGCTTGCCTGTACTCGGACCCAGGGGCCACGTTGGAATCTCGCCCGCAAAGACTTGCGCCAATTGCGCGCGCGTAATCGCGTTGATCGGATTCGCTTTGTTGACGATGATTGCCACGCCATCGTGCGCGACGACGACTGCGCGCGTCTGCGCTTGTGCGAGTTCGTTCGGCTTGATTTCGCGCGCGACCAAACCAATCGTTCCAGAGATTTCGTTCGCCGCGCGCAAGCCGTTATCGGAATTGGTTGGGCGCACAGTGATCTTGACGTAGGGGCGCATCGGCGTGTACGCATCGGCGAGCGAGCGCGCCAACCACTCCATCGAATCCGAGCCAGTCATTTCGATTTGCACGGGCGGGTGTGGTGTGGGCGTGGGAACGCAGGCGACGAAGAATAACAACGGACAAAGCAGGATTAAATGGACAAAGCCAAGAACGACTGTGTCATTGCGAGGAGCGTCCTGAGCAGAGCGACTGTTTTTGTCGCGGAGTCGAAGGATCGCGACGAAGCAATCTCCAAGGACACTCGGAGATTGCTTCGCTCCCTTTGGTCGCTCGCAACACTTGCACCGAACGCAAGCGCAGGTGTGACAAGCAAAATTCATTCGCTATCCCCGTGCAACGGCAACGATGATAATCAACACGGCAAGCAGCCATCGATAGTAAACAAAAATATTCGTCGAATTCTTTTGCAAGAACTGCAACAGGAATCGAATGCACAGATAGCCACTGATCGCGGCGGCGACGAAACCGATCGCAAAGAAAGGCAATTCCGACGATGCTTCAGGATGTATTCTGAGATTGTCTACCACTTCGAGCATACTCTTTGCGCCCGCGCCCGCGATGATCGGCGCAGAGAGCAGGAACGAAAAACGCGCGGCGGATTCGCGGGTGAGTCCCATCGCCAAGCCCGCCGTGATGGTCGCGCCCGATCGCGAGACGCCGGGAAAAATCGCGAGCGCCTGCGCCAAGCCAATGACAATCGCATCCTTGAGCGAAATCAATTTCAATTCGCGCACATGCTTGGCGATGCGTTCGACCACAAACAATGCCGCGCCAAGCAACGCGATGATCACCGCCATCGCAATCATCGCGCCGGTACTGTGCGCGCCATTCGGCTGATGAAACAGCGCTTCGATTTTGCTTTCCGCCAATACGCCGACAATGCCGCCAGGAATACAACCGATAACGAGCAGCCACGCCAACTTTCGATCAATATCATCGCCAACTTTGCGTTCGACGATGCTGACGATACCTGCACGAATGAGCCGCACCCAGTCGCTCGCAAAAAATATGAGCAACGCGAGCAACGTGCCGAGATGCAATGCCACGTCGAACGCTAAACCTGGGTCGTCCCAACCGAACAGCCAGGGCACGATGATGAGATGCGCCGAACTGGAAATCGGAATGAACTCGGTCAGCCCTTGCACGATGCCGAGAATAAGGGCTTGGAAAATATTCATGGGGACTCCTTGCGGGAAGATGGTAAATTGGCAAACAAGAACACAGGTAGACAAGAACCTGTTTACGTGTTTACCTGTATACCTTCCAAATATTTTTTCAGCAATTCCAGCGCGGCTTCCGCGCTTTGCTCTTTGTTGGCGATGCGGTCGCCTTGCCAAATGTATTTTTCGACGATGACGCGATCAGAGTTGGCTAAAGCGATGTAGGTCAATCCCACGGGCTTGCCCGGCATTCCGCCGCCGGGTCCGGCAATCCCGGTGACTGATAGACCCATCGTGCTGGAGAATTTCTCGCGCACGCCGCGCGCCATTTCGGTTGCCGTCTCGGGACTGACCGCGCCAAACTTGTTGAGCGTGTCCCAGGATACACCGAGTGCGGCGACTTTGGCTTCGTACGCATACGCGACAACCGCCGCCATCACATATGCTGAACTTCCTGCAATGTTGGTGAGACGATGCGTGATGAGTCCGCCCGTGCATGATTCGGCGACGGCGAGGGTGAGTTTGTGCTCCGTCAGCAATCTGCCGACGGTGACTTCGAGGGGTTCGTTATTTTGTTGAGACATCGGCGCGCATTATAAGCGCAAACCCTGAAATCCGCAACGAAACAAGTTGTCATTGCGAGCGCGGAGCGCGAAGCAATCTCATAATTGCAAGTTGGAGATTGCTTCGTCGCAAAAAACGCTCCTCGCAATGACAATTGTAAAATCAAATTGACGCCCATTCTACTTGGGGTTATAATCAGTTGTGGAGAGTGACCTATGATGCGATTTGATCGATTCACCGAACGCGCCCAAGACGCGTTCGCGCGCGCGCACGAAATAATTCAACGCTATCGCCACAACCAACTCGATGCGGAGCATTTGCTGCTCGCGCTGATCGAGCAGACGGGTGGCGCGGTGCAGACGATTCTCGACCGCGCCGGAGTGGATACCGACATGCTCCGTCAGCGTATCGACGAAAACTTGTCCGGCAGCAATATTTCGCGTCCGTATTTTCCGTACGCCAGCGGCGGACAACAAGCCCAGGTCTATATCACGCCCCGCGTCAAGCGCGTCGTCGATGTAGCGAACGAAGAAGCCAGCAAACTCAAAGACGATTACGTTTCGACCGAGCACTTACTTCTCGCGCTTGCCACTGATCGCGAAGGACCAGCGGGACGATTGCTCAACGATTTCGGCTTGACCCGCGAGCGCATTTTGCAATTGCTTCCCGAAATACGCGGCGGTCATCGCGTGACCGATCCCGGCGCAGAAGGCAAATATCGAATGCTCGAACGCTATTCGCGCGACCTGACCGAACTGGCGCGCGAAGGCAAACTCGATCCGGTGATCGGACGCGACGAAGAAATCTTGCGCGTGATTCAAGTCCTATCGCGCCGCACGAAAAATAATCCGGTGTTGATCGGCGAGCCGGGCGTTGGCAAGACCGCAATTGTCGAAGGGCTGGCGCGCAAAATCATCGCGGGCGACGTGCCTGAACCGTTGATGACCAAGCGCGTCGTCGCGCTCGACCTGGGCGCAATGGTCGCGGGTTCGCGGTTTCGCGGCGAATTTGAAGAACGACTCAAAGCCGCACTCGACGAGATTCACAACGCGAAAGGCGAGATCATTCTGTTCATCGACGAACTGCACACCGTCGTCGGCGCAGGCGCGGCGATGGGCGCGATTGACGCATCGAACATGATGAAGCCTGCCCTCGCCCGCGGCGAATTGCAATGCGTCGGCGCGACCACGCTCGACGAGTATCGCAATCACATCGAAAAAGATGCCGCGCTCGAACGCCGCTTTTCGCCGATCTACGTCGACGAGCCGGGCGTGGATGCGACGATTCAAATGTTGCACGGCTTGCGCGAACGGTACGAACAACATCACCAAGTTAAAATCGACGACAAGGCGTTGGACGCCGCCGCCAAATTATCGCAGCGTTACGTGACCGATCGTTTCTTGCCGGACAAAGCCATCGATTTGATCGACGAGGCATCGGCGAAATTGCGCGTCGCGATTTTCTCGATGCCCACCGACCTTAAAGAAATGAAAACACGCTTGCGCGATTTGCAAAAGGAAGAGGAAGCCGCGTGGAGCGCGCGCAATTATGAGGCAGCCACCAAGGCACGCGCGGAACGTTTGACGATCGAGACCGAGTTCGATCAGCGGCGTGCCGCGTGGCAAAAAGAAAAAGGGTTGGACGAAGTTGTCGACGAAGAAGACATTGCCGAGATCATCGCCAAGTGGACGGGCATCCCGGTCAGCAAAATGATGCAGACCGAAGCCGACAAATTACTGCGGATGGAAGAGGAATTGCACAAACGCATCGTCGGGCAAGACGAAGCGATCAACGCGATCAGCGACGCGATTCGCCGCGCGCGCTCTGGTCTTGGCGACCCCAAGCGTCCCATCGGCTCGTTTATTTTCCTGGGACCGACCGGCGTGGGCAAGACCGCGCTCGCGCAGGCGCTTGCCGAATTTTTGTTTGACGATCCTGACGCGCTCTTCCGCGTCGACATGAGCGAGTACCGCGAACGCCACACGGTCTCACGACTCATCGGCGCGCCGCCGGGCTACGTCGGTTACGAAGAAGGCGGACAACTGACCGAGTCGGTGCGCCGCCGACCGTACCAAGTCGTCCTCTTCGACGAAATCGAAAAAGCGCATCCCGAAGTGTGGAACACATTGCTCCAGGTTTTGGAAGACGGACGGCTCACCGATGGGCAAGGACACATTGTCGATTTTCGCAACACGGTCATCATCATGACGTCGAACATCGGCACCGAGTTCGCGCAAAAAGGCGCGACGCTCGGCTTTCAGACCAAGCGCAGTGAGGATGACAAGCGGCTCGAAAAAGAATTCGCGGAAGTTGAAGAATCGCTCAAGCGCACCTTCCGTCCCGAATTTCTCAATCGCATCGACGAGGTGATTATTTTCCACGTGCTCAACCGGGAGCAAATCAAATTGATCGTCGATTTGCAGATGAAGGAAATCGCGGATCGCTTGAAGGAGCACCAGATCGAAATCGAATTGACCGAAGCGGCGCGCGCGTGGCTCGCGAAAGAAGGGTACGATCCGCAATTCGGCGCGCGCCCGTTGCGTCGAATGTTGCAACGCAAGGTCGAATCGCCGCTGTCGCGCAAATTGCTAGAGAAGAAATTCAAAGAGGGCGATTGCGTGATAGTCGATGCGGACGAGAAAGAGGGAGTGGTGTTTCGAAAGAAAGAGACCCAACCCGCAGAGCCAGCTATCGTGATGGAAACACCGCAGACGCCGGTGACAGCAGGATGATCGAATTTAGGATTTCCGATCCTTCGCTTTGCTCAGGATATGGTTTCTGATTAAAGATTTACGCCAGCGAACAATGTTCGCTGGCGTTTCATTTTATCAGTCATTCATTGATGGGCATCGGAATTTCATATAAGAAATTTTTCCTGTGTGATTCCGTGAAATTCTGTGGCAAAAAGAAATGAAACATCGACAATATACTCGATCATCACACTACCGGCGATTCGAGTCGTGCCAATGCTTTGGCAATTTCAGCGGCAACGGCAACATTGTTCTTGAGCAACGCAACATTGGATCGAATACTTTTGTCTTTCGTCAATTCTGCAACTCGTTTGAGTAAAAAGGGCGTCACCAAATTGCCGATGATGTGTTGCTCTTCGGCTTCGTGCAATGCGCGCTCGATGAATGGCTCGATGACCGCGCGCGGCGTTTCGTACTCCTGTGGAATCGGCACACCAATGAGCACACCGCTTGTGAAACCCAAATCCCAATGCGTCTTGATGAGTCGCGCCGCTTCCTCCGCCGAATCGACGCGCGCCTGTACGCGCAATCCCGACGACTGAGAATAAAACGCGGGGAATTCATCCGTTTGATAACCGAGCACCGGCACCGCGTTGGTCTCCAGCCATTCCAACGTCGCCGCCAAATCGAGAATCGCTTTCGCGCCCGCACACACGACGACAACCGGCGTTTGCGCAAGTTCGGGCAAGTCGGCGGAGACATCCCAGGATTGCGCCGAGCCAATCGCGCGATGCACACCGCCGATACCGCCCGTCGCAAAAACGCGAATGCCCGCGCGATGTGCCAGCCACATGGTCGCGGCGACGGTCGTCGCGCCGTCGCGTTTCTGCGCGAGAGCAATTGCAATATCGCGCCGCGACAACTTCATCACCGCTTGCCCTAAGCCAGTCGAAGAGTCGGGCGATTGCGCCAGATGCTTTAGTTCTGCGTCGGTTAAACCAATTTTGATCTTGCCACCAAGCACGGCAATCGTGCGTGGCTCAACGCCGTGCGCGCGCGCGACGTTTTCAAGTTCGCGCGCGGTATCAAGATTTTGTGGATACGGCAGTCCGTGCGCGATGACGGTGGACTCAAGCGCGAGAAGAGGTGTCATAGAGGTTTCAGCGTTGCGACGTGAATTCCAACGATTTTTCCCGGAAAGCCAGAACTGATCTTATCAAATCGATATGATTTGTGATTAGGGTTTTTGCTATCCGGTTCGAACACAACTTGATCACTCTTTTTACGGAAACGTTTGAGCGTTGCCGTTTCTTCTTCAGGCAAAGCAACTGCAACAATTTCTCCGCTCTCTGGCACGGGTTCTGTTCCAGGCGCAGAGTTTGTCCTCAAGATGACGTAATCACCATCGTCTATGCCGGCATTATTCATGCTATCCCCATTGACACGAAAAGCAATGTACGTTGCGAAGGGCGAGAATGTAAGACGAAGTTTGGGCGAACTACTAGTAGCCACATAATATAGCCGATCATTAATAATAAGACGATCAGTCTCAATGTAATCTGCGACAGACTGAGAGATAATCCGTGGATCACCAGCTGGAATTCGACCAAAAATTGGAAGAAATCCGAGCAGTTCCCTCACCGGCGCACTTGTTTTCGGCGTCTTTTCCCAATGGTCTATCGCTTCGCCGTGGCGCTTCTCTACTTGTTGGCGCAAGTAAATAGTAGTTGAATCGCTATTGAGGTGTGAGAGTACGCGCTGACTCCATTCATAGTAGCGGAATGCTTCAGTCCATTGTTTCTGAAATTCGTGTGCCTGCGCCAGCGCAAAAAGCGCGACTGCTTGTCCGTACTTGTCTCCATCTTGTTCGAAAATGCCCACACTCTGGCGAAAACGGACAATAGCGCTATCAGCTTCCTTTCGGCAAAAATACATGGCACCAATGCAAGTGAGGGCGGTCGCTTTCAGACGATTGGCATCCTTGTCATGTACCGCTGCAAGGTCATCGCTCAACTTTAGAGCCTGATCGTAACTCTGACGCGCCTGGATCGCTTTGCTTTCATTGCAAAGATCATGCCCTTCGGAAAGAAGCAAGGTCCATGCGGCGCTCTTGCGCTCCTCCTTCCGCTGCGCCAGTAGGTCAACAATACACTGGGCGCGATTAGGACAATCTATGATTGTACTCATACGACCTCCAATTCCCGGTAGTATCGATTATTATGGCCGCGTTCCATTTGAAGAAGGCGGCGCGCCCACGTCACCATCGCCAGAGAACTGTGAGCCAGAGCTTCGAGCGGAACGCCCCATGCTTGACCACATGCGCATCGCATCGCGATATTGATCGCCTTGAAACATCGTTTTAAGCAACTCTGCCTTGCTGTTGTCATCAATCGGAAGTTGGTTAAGAGCGAGCAGCATCTCACGGACTCGTTCCGATTCGCCTTCCGCTTTTGCTAATCCTTCTTCACGAGCCGCCAACGCCTTTCCTTCGCCTTGATTTCTCAAGTATTCACGTTCGCCTTCTCCAATTTTGATCTTAGCTTCCTTATCTCCTTCCGCTTGGATCACCTTTGTCTTACGACGAACCTCGACCAACCCTTTTTCTTCGAGTACCTTCTTCGCCTCATCAGAAATCGTAATAACGCCAAGGTTCGCCGCAATCACCTCGACACCCATAAAGTCTTTGGTGATTCTATTAATCCGCTCTGCCAAATCGCTCAAGAACTTGCGACGCGCATCGCCTGTAATAGAAACTAAATCCTCGAAATTATATTGTGCAATCATATCTCGCGCCGCTGAATCGGACACACCCTTGACCGAATCTCTCCAGTCATCACCCTTGGGACTCCAAATTCTTTCGAGAATCGTCTTGCGATCAAACCGATATGAACCGCTAAAGCTACTTTGATCACCTCGATCCGCACGATGGAAAACTAACAACTCCATGGTTTTGACAACCATCTTGTCGCGCGTGAGTGCGTCGGAAACCACGACACGTTCTGCTCGCGTTGGCAAATAGACAACCATCTGCGGTCGCTCGTATTGAGCAAGTTGATGAAACCCTGCTCCGACGATTTTAGAAATACGTCCACTACGCTCTAATACAACGGCGTGTCCTTCCTGAACGATCAGGACACCTGGACCACCAAACTTGGCAAAAGAATCTGCGGGAACATGATGGAGGTGTTTATCGCCATTTGAGATGATCCACGTTCCTTTGTTAATCCCAACTTCGACATCGGCAATATGGCGATGCAATTCTGCCTTTTGTTCTTTTGATATATTATCATATTCCGGTCCTAGCAAAGCACGCGCGGCTGGCTCAGCCTGTGTAATGTAATAATCCCAATGGCTCGATTTTGCAAAAACAAATCCAAGGTAGCCAAAGGAAATCACTGTAATTAGATATAGACTCAAAACAATAGTGAGAGGATTGCCTACAAGTGCTGCCAAAAATGGAAAAAGCAAGGTGGCAGGAACTATCAAGATGAGTAGACCAATTATAACTAGTCCAGTCAAGATAATTGATATATTCCACCATCCCGATATAAAGTTGCTCAGCCAATCGTAAAAGACGTGCTTGCCTTCGTTATCTTGGAGATTGTTGACCCGCAACCATCCAGCGAAAGGCACGTTCTTGGTACGATCAGGAATATTTTTGATGTACCACGCCGCAATCGGTAGCAGAATCCACATCCAGAGACCCAACGCAAAGACGACGACGAATCGCCCGATGCGAAAGAGCGTCTTTTCGCTCTGTGACATCCTGTATCCTTTCGGAGTAGGTTTACCCAACCAACGACAAACACCCGCCACTCGCACGCGTAGAACGCATCCGAGAGGACAGGTGTTTGATAAACAGTAACGCTTTGCCGCACGAGCAATAGCCGACCACTCCGCCTCCATTGGATAGCATTGAATCAGCAAACATAGTTTAGCAAAGGTTTATTCCGCAGCCCGCGGGTCAAAGTTAAACTTATAATTCTACTATATCACGGCGAGTAGGAATTTGCAAGAATTTAGCGATGGCTCGTATACGCTTACACCATCTTCTCTCTAATCTTCGCGCTGGCAAAGTCCATCGCCGCGACGACGATGACAATTGCCGCGACCGCCGTGCCTGCAGACCGATAACTCATGAATGGAAAGTATTCATTGTAGAGCAGATACCCAATTCCACCGCCACCGGCGAATCCGACAATCGTCGCCATGCGGATGTTGATGTCCCATTGATAAATCGAATAGGAAACGAACGGCGGAACGATCTGCGGCAGAATCCCATACGCAATCGCTTGCAAGCGCGTTGCGCCGGTCGCCATAATCGCTTCCAACGGTCCTGGGTCGATATTTTCGATGGCTTCGGAGAACAACTTGCCGATCAAACCAAATGACGTGACGGCGAGCGCCAACATTCCAGCAAAGTTTCCGAAACTCACCCAATAGAAAAAGATCGCCACGTACAAGATCGCTTCGATGGAGCGCAGTAAGTTGAACATGCCGCGCGTCAGATAATAAATCCAAATCGAAAAACGACTTTTCCCGGTGAGATTGCGCGCCGCGAGAAAACTAAACGGAATCGCGAACAATGCTCCCAGGGTCGTCGCCAAGAGCGCCTGGAAAACCGTGATGAGCATCTGCCGAGTCACGGCGTCAAGAACCTCGGGAGAGCGATTGAGATCGAGAAAACTCCGAACGAGTTGCCAAAAAGTAGGCGCAGGATCAAACAAGTATTTCAGATTAATTCCACACAAGCCCCAGAAATAAATAAAGATAGCCGAACCGACGATAATGTAGAACCAAGCGCGGAGAGATTTATAGAACGGTCGTGGCGGCGCGCTGGATACGTGCGTTGTGCCCACCATAATCCGCTCGCGCCATTTCGCGCTCACGTAATCCACGATCATAATAATGACGGCGATTGCCCACAGCGCGGCGGCGTATTGATCGTATGCGCCTTTGCGTAATGATTCGACGACGAAAAAACCGATGCCGCCGCCCGCGACAAAGCCAACAATCGTCGCCGAGCGCATGTTGATGTCCCAACGCAAAAGGGTGTATGCCAAAAACGGCGGCACGATCTGCGGAATGACGGCGTAACGAATCGTCTGGATTAGATTTGCGCCGGTAGCGGTGACCGCTTCGATGGGACCTGGGTCGATATGTTCCACTTCCTCGGAAAATAGCTTGGCGAGCGCGGCGACGGAGTGAATCGTGAGCGCGATCACCCCGGCAAACGAACCCAGCCCAACCCACAGCACAACAATCAAACCCCAGATCAGCGTGTCAATCGCGCGCACGATATTGAGGATCGTCCGCATCGCATAATAAATGAGCGTGCCGCCGCGCACCCGCGACATGATGTTATGCGCCGCGAGAAAAGAAAGTGGAATCGCGAGGATGGTCGAAAAAATTGTAGAGATCAAGCCGAGCGCAATCGTCTCGATGATCTTGCCGGTTTCAAATGTGGGAACGATCGTGCCTTTTTGAACCAGTCCCAATTGCACCAGCCAGCCCGCCGCAGGTTTATCGGCAACGCTTCCAAAAATGTACCCAAAGTTTTCGCTGGGCATCCAATTGCCCGCCGCGTCCTGGGTGAAATAATTCGGGTGGATGACGTCATTCCAGATTTTGGTGGCATAGCTAAACCGTGTGACCAAGCGTTCCAAGTGAATGTCGGTCACTTGCCAGGCGATGATGTAAACGATCAAAATCGGAAAGAGCCAACCGATCAAGCTGTTGCCGATTTCGTGGCGCGCGCCGCGATACGCATCGTAGACATTCCAAATCACAAAACAACCGAGTAACACCCAAAGGGAAATCGCCACATCAGGGGTTACATTCACCCTGAAATTATCCTGCGCCCAATAGATCAACACGCCGCTAACGACCGTCGTGACAAAAATTGCGATGCCGCGCAACCAGTCGCGGAGATAAATCTGACCCGCGCCAGGAATGAGCAGGGAAAGAATCGATGCAAGAACAGGATTGTGGGAATGAGAGGAAGATGTTTTCATTTGATTTCTGATTTCTGATTTGGGATTCGTGATTTCAAACGTTCGTTAGAGGAACGATCAATCATAGATCGAAAATCATAAATCATTAATTAGATGATGGAGACTCGTTCGGCTTCTTGCCCATAAATCGCCTTGAACTGCGCGTCGTCGATTTCTTTGGGCAAGCCCTGGAAAACGAGTTGACCATCTTTGAGCGCAATCGCGCTCGTGGCATAGCGATGCACCAAATCGAGAAAGTGGAGCGAGCACAGGACGGTGATCTTGCGTTCCTTGTTCATCTGCTCGAGATATTTCAAGATCGAATGTGCCAACACGGGATCGAGCGAGGCGACCGGCTCATCCGCCAGAATCAATTTGGGGTCTTGCATCAGCGCGCGCGCAATGCCAACGCGTTGTTGCTGTCCGCCGGAAAGCGAATCGGCGCGCACGTGCGCCTTGTCGGCTAAACCGAGTTGTGCCATGTTGTCTATCGCGCGCTGATGATCGGCGGGGGAAAAATAATTGAAAAGACTAGTATAAGGACTCACGTAACCCAGCCGACCCGATAGCACATTCGTCAAGACCGAGGAGCGCTTGACGAGATTGAATTGCTGAAACACCATCCCGATCTGACGACGAATATTCCGCATCTGTGAGGCGGGGATGGCGGTCACATCGACGCCGTTCCAAATAACTTTGCCGGAGGTCGGTTCGATCAGACGATTGATGCAACGAAGCAAGGTCGATTTGCCTGACCCGCTCAAGCCAATCACGGCGAGAAATTCGCCATCCTCGACTTGAAAACTGACATCATTCAATGCCTGGGTTCCATTGGGATAAACTTTGGTGAGATGCTCGACGCGTAACATAGTATCCTCAAAGAGGTAGGGGCGGGGTAACCCCGCCCCTACTGGGAATCGTTTTACTTTTTGACCAACGAGGATACGTCAATGCCAGCTTTTTTCAACGTGTCGTTGAAAGGTCCATAGTACTTGGCATAGTCCGCTTTCTCGAAGGCGTCGTAGTTGTAGATGCCCTTGACCACAGCATTCCCACCTGGGTCAGCCATCATTGCGAGCAACGCTTCGACGGTAAGGTCACGAATCTTGGGATCGAGTCCCTTGACCGCTTGCAAACCATCGTTCGGGATACGATCGCCCACGGCAAAGACCTGCACTTTTTGAGCGAGGTCAGGGAACTTGCCGACGAGATTGGTGGGGGCGTCGGTCAGAATGTCCATGAACGCCACACCTGCATCGCACGTGCCATCGTAGACGGAGATGGCGGCTTTGTCGTGCCCGCCCGCGTACGAACTCTTCATGTCCTTGTCGGGGTCGATGCCCATCGCTTTGAACACGGCGCGCGGGATGATCCCACCTGACGTGGAACTTGCTGTCGTAAAGCAGAAGGACTTGCCCTTGGCATCGGCGAGCGTCTTGATGCCCGAACCCACCTTGCTAAAGTATTCGGGTTTGTAATACGAGGTGAGTTGACCTGCCAATGCTTTGTCGGGATCAAAATCGAAAGCCGTGTACGTCTTGTCTGCCTTCTGGACACCGTACTTGCGTTGCGCGACCAAAAGCACATCGACGTCGTACTTTTCTTTCGCGAGCAAAACGGCAAAGGTGTTGAGGAAACCGAACTGCGCTTTGTTTCCGCCCATCGCTTCCACGGATGCTGTTTCGCTTGTGCCGACTTCGATCTTGTAGGTCAAGCCGGTCATCTTGCTTAAGCAGTCCGCCATCGCGGTGCCGCCCTTGGTGATCAAGCCAACATCCACCGATGGAACGAAGGTGATGACGATGGGTTTGTCAGCCGAACCCAGGTCGCCCGCTTTAGGCGTCATCGCGCTTGCCAGCTTGTCACACTTGGCTACGGGTGCAGCCGACGATGCAGCGCTGGAGGATGCAACGCTCGAAGCAGACGACGATGAGGAAGCCGTGCCAGGTGCTTTGTAGTCAGGACCACCAGGCGCCCACACGGGCAGCGTCGGCATTACGCCCTTGGTGAAATCATCCGCGCTGGCTTGGTAGATCGCGATCTTGGGATCCGCGCAGTCACCATTCGGATCGCAGGTGATGTTGCCGGTGATGCCCTTGAAATCTTTTGTCGCGCCAATCGCATCGCGCAACGCTTGCTTCTGCACGTGCAACGTCCCGTCCGCGTCTTTCGCCACCACGTTCGGCTTTTGCAACGCGGCGAGCACCACGTTCATCGCATCATACGCATGCGCGTGGAATGGCGCGAGCACGCCCTTGACGTTGTACTTCTTCAAGTACGCATCGACCAATTTCTGGTAGCCACTGCCGAACGCTGAAAAGTTCGGACTCGACCAGAACATCCCTACCGTGTTCTTCCCACCGGCTTTCAAAAAGTCCGGCGAGAAGATGCCATCGGCGCCCATCAACAACGTCTTTTCCAATCCGGGGACGTCGCGAACCTGGGAGGCAATAAAGCCACCTTCCGCGACGAAGATCGGGAAGTAGATGATGTCGGGTTTGCCGGTCGCGATGCGGGTCAGGACGGGTTTCATGTCCTTGTCGCCCACGTTCACCGCTTCACTCG
>Ga0334722_10004674_pt1 | contig 14102 bp, 20 predicted proteins | sample C3_bottom_MG_FD_207210 | JGI IMG/M metagenome (GOLD analysis project Ga0334722, IMG submission 207210) | Sediment microbial communities from Yellowstone Lake, YNP, Wyoming, USA - C3_bottom | ecosystem: Environmental > Aquatic > Freshwater > Lake > Sediment | place: USA: Wyoming | collected...
AGCTTCGAGGTGGGGATGTCGACCTTCTCGTGGCGAGCCATGCTCGCGTTGCGGATCTTGGTCAGCATGTCCGCGATGGGATCTGTTACGCTCATCGTGGTCCTCCTACCAGCTCGACTTCGTGACTCCGGGGATCAGGCCCTCGGAAGCGTACTTCCGGAAGCAGATCCTGCAGAGTTCGAACTTGCGGATATATCCCCTGGAGCGACCGCACACCTTGCAGCGGCGGACGAGCCGGGTGGAAAACTTCGGCTTCTTCTCAGCCTTTAGAATCATCGCCTTTCGCGCCATCGGTACTTCCTCACTTCCTGAAGGGCATGCCCATCTTGGCGAGGAGGCTCTTCGCTTCCTTGTCCGTGGGCGCGGTCGTCACGATCGCGATGTTGAGCCCCATGATCTTCTCGATCTTGTCGAAGTCGATCTCCGGGAAGATGATCTGCTCGGTCAGCCCGAGCGAGAAGTTCCCGTGCCCGTCGAAGGCGTTCCCGTTGACACCGCGGAAATCCTTGACGCGGGGGAGGGCGACGTTCATGAGCCTGTCGAGGAACTCCCACATCATATGACCGCGGAGGGTCACCTTGGCGCCGATCTCTTGGCCTTCGCGGATCTTGAAGGTCGCGATCGACTTCCTGGACTTGGTCTTCACGGCCTTCTGGCCCGTGATATGGCCGATGTCCTCGACCGCCGCGTCAAGGATCTTCTTGTTCTCCTTGGCCTCGCCGACGCCCATGGAGACGATCACCTTGACGAAGCGGGGAACCTGCATCGTCGAGGTGTAGCCGAACTCCTCCTTGAGGGCGGGAGCGACCGTCTCGCGGTAGATCTTCTTGAGACGGGGCACGTAGCCCTTGGGAGGGGCGACGGGAGCCCCGCCGGATTTCTCCGCCTGGGCGGCCTTCGCGGCCTTCCTCGCGGCCGCCTCGGCCTTCTTCTCGGCGGCCAGGGCCGTCGGGTTCTGACTGTTGGTGGTTGCCATGCTAGAGCGCCCCCCCGCACTTCCTGCAGACGCGGGACTTCTTCTCTCCGGCGATCTTGTAGCCGATGCGCGTGGGTCCGCACTTCGAGCACACGATCATGATATTGGAGAGATGGAGAGCCGCCTCGATCTCGACGATACCGCCGCGGTCGGTCTGCTTGCGCTTCTTCATGGCCTTCTTGACCATGTTGCAGCCGGCCACGATGGCGCGGCCCTTCACGCGGTCGATCCTGATGATCTTGCCCTTCTTGCCCCGGTCCTTGCCGGCGACGACCTGGACGAGGTCCTCCTTGCGGAGCTTCGTGTTCACGTCGGTCATGCCATTCTCCTCACAGGACCTCGGGCGCGAGGGAGATGATCTTCATGTAATCCCTCTCTCGCAGCTCGCGGGCCACGGGCCCGAAGATGCGCTTCCCCTTGGGGTTCTTGTTCGCGTCGATGATGACGCAGGCGTTGTCGTCGAACCTGATATAGGTTCCGTCGGGCCGGCGGTATTCCTTGTGCGTGCGCACGATTACCGCCTTCTCCACGGTGCCCTTCTTGATGGCCGAGTTGGGGATCGTGCTCTTGACGGCGACGACGATGATGTCGCCCACGTAGGCGTAGCGCCTGCGGGTGCCGCCGAGGACCTTGATGCACTGCACTTCCTTGGCCCCGGAATTGTCCGCGACGTTGAGCCTGGATTCTACCTGGATCATTCCACTATCCTCCGGCTCACTTCGCCCGCTCGACGATGTTCACGAGCCGCCAGCGCTTGTCGCGGCTCATGGGCCTGGACTCGACGACGAAGACAGTGTCGCCGGTGTGGGCCTCGTTGTTCTCGTCGTGCGCCTTGATCTTCTTGGACCTGGTCACGTACTTCTTGTAGAGGGGGTGCAGGATCCTGGTCGTGATCTCGACGACGATGGTCTTGTCCATCTTGTCGCTCACCACGATGCCCTGGAGGGTCTGCTTGCCCTTGGTCGTGATCTCCACCTTCTTCTCCTCGCTCACTTGACGCCTCCGGCCTTGGCGGCCTTCGGAACCGCGGCGGCCTTGCCCGCGCCGACGGAATTGGCGACGGCCACGGCGACCGCGCCGGGCCCGCCGGTCCGGCGGTGCTCGGAGATGCGGGTCTCGAGCCTAGCGATCTGCCGGCGGAGATTGCGCTTCTCGAGCGGATTCTCGACGTGCCCGACCACCAGCTGGAAGCGGAGGTCGAAGTACTTCTTCCTGAGCTCCCCGCGCTTGGCGAGGAGCTCGTCGAGCTTGAGCTCCTTGAACGAATTCTTCATGACGTCACTCCGTTTCCGAACGCAGGGTGAATTTTGTCTTCACCGGGAGCTTCGAGCCGGCGAGGCGCATGGCCTCCTCGGCGACCTTGGCGTCGACGCCGGACAGTTCGAAGAGGACCGTGCCCGGCCGGACGACGGCGACCCAGTACTCGAGGTTGCCCTTGCCCTTGCCCTGGCGGGTTTCCGCAGGCTTCTTGCTGTAGGGCTTGTCGGGGAAGACCCGGATCCACAGCTTGCCGCCGCGCTTGATATAGCGGTTGAGGGCGACGCGCGCGGCCTCGATCTGCCGGTTGGTCAGCCACTCGGGCTCCATGCATACCAGCCCGTACTCGCCGAAGGCGACCGTGTTGCCGCTCTGCGCGACGCCGTGGATGCGTCCGCGTTGGACGCTCCTGTGCTTGACTCTCTTGGGACTCAGCATGTGCTAGCTCCTCGGCTCGCTGTCGCGCTTCTCGGCCGGACGGGGACCGGCGCCGGCGCCGGCGGCCGCGCGGGGACCGCGGGGACCGCGGTGCTCGCCGGCTCCGCCGCCCTGGTGGCGCGGCCTTTCCTCGCGCTCGCCGGTGGCCTCGTGTCGCTGCTTGCGCACGAGCTGGCCGGCGTCCTCGTTCTTCTCGCTGTGGTAGACCATGCCCTGGTAGATCCACACCTTGACGCCGATCTTGCCGAAGGTGGTCTGCGATTCGGCGAAACCGTAGTCGATGTCGGCGCGGAGAGTGTGCAGGGGCACGCGACCGTCCTTGTGCTCCTCGGTCCGGCTCATGTCGGCGCCGCCGAGGCGGCCGGAGACGCGGATCTTGCAGCCCTGGGCCCCGCCCTTCATGGCGTTGACGACCGACATCTTGATGGCCTTGCGGAAGGACCCGCGGTTCTCGAGCTGCCGGGCGACGTTCATCGCCACGATCTGGGCGTTGGTGTCGGTCTTCTTGATTTCCTTGATCTTGATGTTGACCTTTTTGGAGGCAACCTTCTGGATCTGGGCTCCGATCAGCTCGATGTTCGCGCCCTTGACGCCGATGAGGACGCCGGGGCGGGCCGTGTGGATCACGACTGTCACGCGCTGCGGGTGGCGGACGATCTCGATGAGGGAGATGTCGGCGCCCTTGGTCTCGGGGAGCTCGTGGATCCGCTTGCGGATGGCGAAGTCCTCGTGGAGGGTCTTCGCGTAGTCACGCGGGTCGACGTACCAGCGGGACTTCCATTCCTTGTTGATCCCGAGCCTGAGGCCGTAGGGATGTACTTTCTGACCCATATCAGGCCTCCACCTTTCCGATCTCGTCGATCACGCAGGAGATATGGCACATGCGCTTGACCTGCATGTCGGCCTTGCCCCTGGCGCGGAACCAGACGCGCCTCATGCGCGGACCCTCGTCGATGCGGAGCTCCTTGACGAAGAGCATGTCCTCGTCGAGCTTCTTGTTGAGGTTGAGCGCGTTGGCCGCCGCCGAGGCGATGACCTTGCGGATGAGCCTCGCGCCCTTGTGGGGCATGTTCTCGAGGACGGCCATCGCCTCGGGATAGGGGCGTCGGCGGATGAGATCGGCGACGGGGCGGATCTTGGAGGGTGAGCCGATGAGCCACTTGGCCACGGCCCGGTAACCCTGTTCTTTCTCTGCCATATTAGTGCCGCCTCACTTCTTCTCGGCTTTCTTGTCGCTGCCGGCGTGTCCGCGGAAGACGCGCGTGGGAGCGAACTCGCCGAGCTTGTGGCCGACGAGGTTCTCCGTCACGTAGACGGGGACCCACGCCTTGCCGTTGTGCACCGAGATCGTCATGCCGACCATCTCGGGAATTATCGTCGAGGTGCGGGAATAGGTCTTCAGCATTTTCTTGCTGTCGCCCGACTTGCTCGACTCGACTACCTTCTTGTACAGGCTCTTCTCGATGAAGGGCCCTTTCTTGACCGACCTGGACACCTTGGGCTCCTCCCTTACTTGCGGCGCTTCACGATGAAGCGGCTCGACGGCTTGTGCTGATCGCGGGTCTTGTAACCCTTGGCCGGCTGGCCCCAGGGCGACACGGGCTGCTTGTAGCCCTTGCCGCGGCCTTCACCGCCACCATGGGGGTGGTCGACGGGGTTCATGACGGTACCGCGCACGGTCGGCCTGATGCCGAGCCAGCGCTTGCGCCCGGCCTTGCCGAAGCGCTCGTTCATGTGCTCCTCGTTGCCGACCGAGCCGATGGTGGCCATGCACTTCTTGAAGACCATGCGAAGCTCGCCGGAGGGGAGCTTGATGACGACGTAGTCCCCGTCCTTGCCCGCGATGAGGGCGCTGGCCCCGGCGGAGCGCGCCATCTGCGCGCCCTTGCCGAGGGTGAGCTCGACGTTGTGGACGGTCATGCCCACGGGGATGTTCTCGAGGGGAAGGGCGTTGCCCGGCTCGAGGGGGGCCGAGGGGCCCGACACGAGCTTCTGGCCCACGGCGATCCCCTTGGGGGAGATGATGTAGCGCTTCTCGCCGTCCACGTAGTGGAGAAGGGCGATGTTCGCCGAACGGTTGGGATCGTACTCGATGGCCGCGACCGTTGCCGGGATGCCGGTCTTGTCGCGCCTCCAGTCGATGTCGCGGAGCTTGCGCTTGTGGCCGCCGCCCTTGTGCCGCGTGGAGATGCGGCCGTTGGCGGCGCGCCCTCCGGTGGAGGACTTGCCCCGTGTGAGGGACTTTTCGGGGTGGCTGGCGTTGGTGGTGATTTCTTCGTTGACCACCTGTACTCGATGCCTGAGGCCCGGCGTGATGGGCCTGAATGTCTTGATACCCATAACTATCCCTTTGCGCTCACGCGCCCTCGAAGACAGTGATCGTCTCGCCCTTGGTCAGGGTGACGATGGCCTTCTTCCAGGTGGCGGTCCTTCCCGGTCGGCCGCGGAGGCGCTTGGGTTTGGACTTCACGTTCACGATGTTGCAGGCGACCGGGTGCACGTTGAACATGCGGCGCACGGCCTCCATGACCATGATCTTGTCGGCGCGGGGATCGACCTTGAAGCAGTACTTCGCGTCCTCGCGCATGACATTGCTCTTCTCGGTGAGCACGGGCTCGATAAGGATCGAATCGTATTCCATGGTGCTTCTCTCCTCACTTGTCCGCGTAGAAGTCGGCCAGGGCCTTGGCGGCGGACTCGAGCACGAGGACCTTACGCCCGTAGAAGAGGTCGTGGGCGCGGAGGCGGTCGTACTTGAGGAAGCTGAGCCAGTGGAGGTTCCTGCCGGCGCGCTTCACCATGGCGTCGTCGTCCTTGAGGACGAGGACGGTGCGCAGGGGCTGGCCGTCGACCATGGCCAGCTTGGTCAGCTTGGCCACGAGGTCCTTGGTCTTGCCGCTCTCCACGGTGAAGTCCTCGACCACCTGCATGGTGCCGTTCTGGGCCTTGAGGCTCAGAATGGACTTCATGGCGAGGCGCTTGGCCTTCTTGGGCATCGAGTAGGAGTAGTCGCGGGGCTTGGGCCCGAAGGCCGTGCCGCCTCCCACGTAGATCGGCGACTTGAAGTCGCCCTGGCGGGCGTTGCCCGTGCCCTTCTGCGAATAGGGCCGGCGGTTGGTGCCGTGCACCTCGCCGCGGTCCTTCGTGCAGGCGGTGCCCAGGCGGGCGTTCGCGAGCTCGTTGTTGATAGCGTACCAGATCACGTCTTCGTTGATGGGGAGGCCGAACACGGCGTCGGAGAGCTCGATGTTCCTGAGCGCCTCACCCTTCGCGGATACGACTTTGCTTTCCATTGTCGGTCCTCCGCCTTACTTCGACTTCTTGACCGCGGCGCGGACAAGAACGGTGCTGTCCCGGTGTCCGGGGACGGCGCCGCGGACGAGGATGCACGAGCTCTCGGCATCCACGCGGACGACCTTGAGGTTGAGTACGGTGACCTGCTCGCGGCCCATGCGGCCCGGCAGCTTCATGTTCTTGAAGGTCTTGTGCGGGTAGGTCCGCTGGCCGGTGGAACCCGGTTCGCGGTGGAACTTGGAACCGTGGGAGGCGCGACCGCCGCCGAAATTCCAGCGCTTCATGACGCCCTGGAAGCCCTTGCCCTTCGAGATCGCGGTACAGTCGACGAAGCGCATCCCGCCGAGGAGGTCGACGCCGAGGCTCTCGCCGACGGCCACTTCCTTCTCGAAATCCCTGAGCTCCTGGAGGAGCTTCTTCGGGACGATGCCCTCGGGGAACTGGCCCGCGTAGGCCTTGCTCGTCCGCTGCTTCTTCTTGTCGTCCACGCCGACCAGCACGGCATTGTAGCCGTCCTTGTCCGCGCTCTTCTTGCCTACGACGACATTGGGGGAAAACTCGATCACCGTAACGGGGATGAGCCTTCCGGTGTCGTCGAAGACCTGGGTCATCCCGGTCTTACGGCCGATCAGTCCGATCATGCGCCACTCCTGGTGTTGAACGCTCCGGCACGAAGCCGGGCGTTTTCTGCCATGGCGAAACCGGAGGTTTCGCCCGCGATTGCTGCGCAATCGCGACCTTCCTTCGGCATCGCCCGAAGTCCCTGCCCCTCGCGAGGCCCGGACTTCCCTATATTTCCGCCGCGACACGACGTGCCGCGCGCGTCAATTACTGCTTGATCTCCACGTCCACGCCCGCGGGAAGCTCGAGCTTCATCAGGGCGTCCATGACATCGGGGGTCGGATCGATGATGTCGATCAGGCGCTTGTGGGTCCTCATCTCGAACTGCTCCCTTGCCTTCTTGTTGACATGGGGAGAGCGGAGAACCGTCCACTTGTTGATCCGGGTAGGAAGGGGGATGGGGCCTGAAACCTTGGCACCAGCCTTCTGCACGGTCTGAACGATTGAACGGGCGCTGTCGTCGATAAGACGGACATCGAACCCTCTGAGCCTGACGCGAATCCTGTCCTTCATGCTTCCTCCAAAGATCTCTTGCGGAGGTCCTGATCGGCCGTACCCGGGAGGGCGCGCCGTTCTGTCCACCGCTGCGGGGCTGGGGAGCCCCGCGAGACGCCTGACGGGAAACTCTCCCGGCAAGCATGTGGGTTATACCAGAAAGTGCCCCCTTATGGCTAGAGGCCAGGGTGCCAATTCGCGATGCGGGGCGAAGAGAAGCGAAAGAAGCCTTAATTACCTTTGGTCTGCCACTTGCCTTTTGTAAGCTCGATGCTTATCTTCCACCCAAGGTTGATTATTTATAGCTTGTGCAAAGAAACAGCTACCAGGAGGTAGAACATGGAACTCTCCCAGATCGGCTTTCTCGTCCTTCGTGTCGTCCTCGGCCTCACCATGCTCGGCCACGGAACCATGAAGCTCTTCGGGTGGTTCGGCGGCTACGGCATCAAGGGCACGGGGGGCTGGCTCGAGTCGATCGGACTCAAGCCCGGCGTCCTCATGGCCGTCCTGGCCGGACTCTGTGAATCCGCCTCCGGCCTCGGACTGGCCGCCGGCTTCCTCACTCCCCTCTCGGCCGCCGTGATGATCCTCGTCATGCTCGTTGCCATCGTCACCGTGGACGGCAAGAACGGCTATTGGATCACGGCCAAGGGAGCCGAGTACAACGTCCTCATCATCGCCGTCGCCCTGGCCTTCGCCCTCGCCGGCCCCGGCCCCGTCTCGGTCGACGCCCTCCTCTTCCCCCGCTGATCGCGGAGGGAAAAGAAAAACGGCGCCCGGTTGCCCGGACGCCGTTTCCTTAGGTCTCGCTAGCTTACGCGATGATCCCGCGCTGCCGGAGATTCTCGCTTGCGCGATAATCCCGCGCTCATTGAAACAATCGCTACGCGATTATTTCGATGACCTGCCCGGAGGCGACAGTGTGGCCGCCCTCGCGGATGGCGAACTTGAGGCCCTTCTCCATGGCGATGGGGTAGATCAGCTCGACGATGATCTCGGTGTTGTCGCCGGGCATGACCATCTCCTTGCCCTCGGGGAGGGTGACCGAGCCGGTGATGTCGGTCGTGCGGAAGTAGAACTGGGGCCGGTAGCCGGAGAAGAAGGGGCTGTGGCGGCCGCCCTCCTGCTGGTTGAGGCAGTAGATCTGGCCCTTGAACTTGGCGTGGGGGGTGATCGAACCGGGCTTGGCGAGGACCTGTCCGCGCTCGACCTCTTTCTTGTCGATGCCGCGAAGGAGGGCGCCGATGTTGTCGCCGGCCTGGCCCTCGTCGAGGAGCTTGTTGAACATCTCGACGCCCGTGACCGTGGTGCTCTTGGTGGGCTTGATGCCGACGATCTCGACCGTCTCGCCGACCTTGACGATACCGCGCTCGATGCGGCCCGTGACGACCGTACCGCGGCCGGAGATCGAGAACACATCCTCGATGGGCATCAGGTAGGGCTTGTCGATGAGGCGCTCGGGATCGGGGAAGAAGGTGTCCATGGCGTCCAGGAGCTCCTGGATGCACTTGCCGGCCTCGGCGTTGTCGGGTTCGGACATGGCCTTGAAGGCGGAACCCTTGATGATGGGGGTCGTGTCGCCGGGGAACTTGTAGAAGTTGAGGAGGTCGCGGACTTCCTGCTCGACGAGCTCGATGAGCTCGGCGTCGTCGACGAGGTCGACCTTGTTGAGGAAGACGAGAACCGAGGGGACGCCGACCTGGCGGGCAAGGAGGACGTGCTCGCGGGTCTGGGGCATGACCGAGTCGGGGGCGGAAACGACGAGGACCGCGCCGTCCATCTGGGCCGCGCCGGTGATCATGTTCTTGATGTAGTCGGCGTGGCCGGGGCAGTCGATGTGCGCGTAGTGGCGCTTCTGCGACTGGTACTCGAGGTGCCGCGTGTTGATCGTGATACCGCGGGCCTTCTCCTCGGGGGCGTTGTCGATGTCCTCGTACTTCATCACCTTGTCGCCGAACTTGCGGGCGCAGTACATGGTGATGGCGGCCGACAGAGTTGTCTTCCCGTGGTCGATGTGGCCGATCGTGCCGACGTTCATGTGCGGCTTGGTGCGCTCGAATTTCTCTTTGGCCATATTCAAACTCCTCCTTGGCTTCGTACCGCCAATAGCATTCTACGTGAGTTAGCGGATTGTACAGGAAAGTCAAGAGCGCATCAAGGGGCTTTCCCGCCCACCGGAGCCGCGAAAGAGCCTCGAACCTGCTTCCCGGAGCCTCCCTCGCGGCCACGCTTTCGCGCTCATCAAGACCCCGGCGGCTCCGACTTCGGAGTCACTTCCAGGGCGCGTCGGCCCGCCCACGGGCGGCCCGTAAAGGCGACACGCCCGTGGGCGGGCCGACCGGGTGCTCCGCTCCAATCTTTTCCTCGCCGGGTTCGCCTCGGGGACGGTCTCGCTCCGCGAGCCCGCCCGTGCCCCACCTTGGCTCGGAAAAGGATTTCCGCTCCGCCCCCTCGCGCGGAGAGCCCGCGGCCCGAGCCTTCCTCGGCGGCCCCGACACTGTCATGAGCTGGGCCTGGAATACTCTGCGCAGGGCTTCCCGAAATGCCCGAACCGAGCCGTCAACCCTCCTTCCCGACTTGCGGAATGCCATGAATGTGGATATAGCGGGACTAGGCGTGTTTCGATGGCGAGCAACGATATTCAAGGAGGCACAGGTGAAGCATCGAATCCAGGTTCTTGTCTGCGTCGCGACCTTGGCGGCCACCATGGCCGAAGGGCAGACCCTGCTCGGTCTCTCCCTCGGCGCGGGCTACGGAGGACTCAAGGAGGACTTCAATCAAGGCGGCAGCGCTGCGACCCTCCTCTATTCAGGACCCGCGGTCAACATCGAAGCCGAGCTGATCTTCGGCGACCTCTATGCGAACATGGCCCTTGGCCTGATCGTGATGCCTGCCGTCACCTTGGCCGGCGCCGTCGTCGATACCACGGGCTACGAAACGAACCTCGGCTTCGACTTCACCGCCCTCGGACTCGGCTACCAGGTCAAGCTATCCGAGCGACTGAAGGCCGGTGCCGCCATCGGCTTCCACGTGTCGGGACCGAGCATGACACCGCCAGGCGAGGATTCCACCAAGGTCGGATTCGGCGGCTATTACGGCCTTATCGGCGTCGACCTCATCCCGCGGGTCCGCTACTCCTTCGGCGACAACTTCGCTCTGACTCTCGGCCTTCCACTTGGCCTGGATTTTTCGGCCATGAGCACCGATGTCGTGGTCTTCGGACAACCGACCGGCGCCACCTCCCCGGCCATCGTAACCCCCTCGACCCTTCAGCCGAAATTCTTCGGCCTGAGCTACGGCCTCTATCTCTCCCTCTGCTACCTCTTCCCCTCCCCTTTCTGACAACCCCTCATGTGATGAAAGGACCGCTCTCGGGAGGAGCGGTCCCCAGTCTTCCTGGCGGGCCGGAGAAGGAACAGAGCGTTCGCTCTTGCCAGCTGTAGTGAGCGAAGCTGATTCTACCACCTAAGCAAAACGACCGGCGAATAGCCGGTCGTTTGCTAGGTCAGGCTCGGCTCTCCGAGCGCGTAGCGCTCGGATGAGCGAACAAGGCTTTTGCCCTGTTACCATCTGTGGTGGGCGAGGTTGTTTCCAACCCCTAAGCAAAACGACCGGCGAATAGCCGGTCGTTTTGGGGTTGCTACGATGCTACCGGCGCGCGTGCGCGCCGGAGAGCGAACAAAGCGTTCGCTCTTACCACCTGTAGTGAGCGAACGCTTTGTTCGCTTCAGCCATCTTGTGGGTGTCTTCCTTCTTCTTCACGGCGGTGCCGGTGTTGTTGAAGGCGTCGACGAGTTCGTCGGCCAGCTTGTCGGCCATGGCCTTGCCGGAGCGGTTCCGTGCGGCGGTGATGAGCCAGCGCATGGAAAGGGCCTCGCGGCGGGCATCCCGGATCTCGACGGGCACCTGGTAGGTGGCGCCGCCGACGCGGCGGGACTTGACCTCGACCAGGGGCTTCGCGTTCTCGAGCGCCTTCATGAAGACGTCGAGGGCGGGAGTGTTGGCCTTCTTCTGCATCAGTTCCATCGCGTCGTACATGATGCGCGCGCAGATGGACTTCTTGCCCTGCCACATCATGCGGCAGACGAATTTGGTCAGAATGACGGAATTGTACTTCGTGTCGGGAAGATGGCCCCGATCGATGGACTTCTTTTTGCGGCCCATGATTCTTCCTTAGGCCTTCGGCCGCTTGGCGCCGTACTTGGACCGGCTCTGCTTGCGATCCTCGACGCCGAGGGTGTCCTTGGCTCCGCGGATGATGTGGTAACGCACGCCCGGGAGGTCCTTGACGCGTCCGCCGCGCACGAGGACCACGGAGTGCTCCTGAAGGTTGTGTCCGACGCCCGGAATGTAGGCCGTGACCTCGATCCCATGGCTGAGACGGACACGGGCCACCTTGCGGAGGGCCGAATTCGGCTTCTTGGGCGTCACAGTCATGACGCGGGTGCAGACGCCACGGCGCTGGGGGCATTCCAGGAGGGCCGGGGCCTTGGTCCGCCACTTGTTGGCCTTACGGCCCAGGCGGATCAGCTGGTTGATTGTCGGCATTGTCGCTCTCGACTCCCTTTGTCGTGTCCGGTCTCAGCATGACCTGACGTAGTTAGTGGTACGCGAATATCTTACACCCGAAGCCGAACCTTAGACTCCGGGAAAATGACATTAGGCCGGAAGCCCCCCCCTCGTCAAGGAGGGCGATAACCAGTTCACCACGGAGAGCACGGAGGGGAGAAGGAGAGCACGCAGGGAAGAGAAGGAATGGAAGGCAGAATGAAGTAAACCTCTTCTTCCACCCATTTCTCTCCTTCCTTCTTCTTCCGTGCTCTCTCCCTAACGGATCTTTCCTCCGTGCTAGCTGTGGTGAATCGTGTTGACTCAATCTTCTTCCGAGTCGCGCGCGGCGCTCATCGAGGCGCCAAGAACGCGCGGTACGGATTCGTCCCTTCAGTCCTCCTCCGAATCGGCCTCCACGGGGTCGAAGCCCTCGTCGTTCTCGAAGACCGTGTCCTCTTCGAAGGCGGCGTCATGGCCCTCGGCCAGGGCGGGGAGGGGCTGGAGCTCCTTCTCGCGCTTCCGCTTCTCGATGATCTCGTTGACGAAGGCGTCCAGGTCGTCGTTCTCCTGGTCGAAGAGCTTGATGTTGCGGTACTGCTTCATGCCCGTGCCGGCCGGGATGAGGTGGCCGATGATGACGTTCTCCTTGAGACCGCGGAGGGTGTCCGTCGCGCCGGCGATGGCGGCGTCGGTGAGGACCCTCGTCGTCTCCTGGAAGGAGGCGGCCGCGAAGAAGGAGTCGATCTTGAGCGAGGCGCGGGTGATGCCGAGCAGGAGGGGGCGCGCGACCGCGGGCTGACCACCCTCGGAGACGACCCTCCGGTTCTCGTCGTGGAACTTGTGCTTGTCGATCTGCTGACCGTAGATGAACTTGGTGTCGCCGGGCCCGACGATCTCCACCTTCTTCATCATCTGGCGGATGATGACACCGATGTGCTTGTCGTTGATGGTGACGCCCTGGAGGCGGTAGACCTGCTGGACCTCGTCGACGAGGAAGCGCTGGCAGTACTGCTCGCCCATGATGTTCATGATGTCGTGTGGGTTCTTGTTGCCGTCGCAGAGCAGGTCGCCCGACTCCACCTGGTCGCCGTCGCGCACGAGGAGTCTGCGGCCCATCGGCACGAGATGCTTGAATTCCTTGCCGAAGATGTCGCGTACCACGATGACGCGCTTGCCCTTAACGATGCTGCGGAATACGACCGTGCCCGCGACCATCGCGAGGACGGCCGGGGTCTTGGGCTTGCGCGCCTCGAAGAGCTCTCCGACGCGCGGCAGGCCGCCCGTGATGTCCATGGCCTTGGCGGATTCCTTGAGCGTCCTCGCGAGGGTCCGTCCGGCCTTGACGTGGTCGCCGTCCTCGACGTTGAGGTAGGCGCCGCCGGGGAGGAAGTAGGTCGTGATCTCATTGCCGGCCTCGTCGGTGATGATGAACTTGGGCTGCTTGGCCTCGCGCTCGGCCGCGAACTCCGTGATCTTCTTCTCGACGTTGCCCGTCTCCTCGTTGATCTCTTCCTTGAGGGTGGAGCCGGGGATGATGTCCTCGTAGCGGACGTAGCCGTCCTTCTCGGAGATGATGGGGTCGGAGAAGGGGTCGAAGGTGGCGATGGCCTCGTTGGCGGGAACGATGGAGCCTTCCTGGACAATGACCTCCGAGCCGTTCCTCACGTCGATCTTCATCTCCTGGGCGATGAGAAGGAGCTTCTTGTTGGCGATCTTGGCGTAGGAGATGTCGTGGGCGAACTCGTGGCTCCCGTCGGCGCGGTGCAGGATCTTGTCGCCCTTCAGGATGCGCTGGCCGTCCTGCACCAAAACCTTGTCCTTGGCCGCGATGTCGAGCTCGGTGAAGATCTTGCACACGTGGATGGCGCCCTTGCGCGTGAAGAGGGACTTGCCGCCCGGCAGGCTGACGAAGGTGCCGATGATGTCCATGATGAGGACGGGATACTTGAGGTAGATGCGGTTCTCTTCCGAGGCCTTGGTCGCCGCGCCGCCGATGTGGAAGGTACGCATCGTGAGCTGGGTGCCCGGCTGGCCGATGGACTGGGCGGCGATGATGCCGACCGCCTCGCCGATCTCGACCGTGCGCCCGGTCGCGAGATTGCGGCCGTAGCACTTGCGGCAGACGCCGCGCTCCGCCTCGCAGGTGAGGACGGTGCGGATCGAGACTTCCTCGATGCCGGCCGCGTCGATCTGCTCGGCGACGGCCTCGGTGATCTCCTCGTTGGAATCGACGATGACTTCGTTGGTGATGGGATGGCGCACGGGATCGAGGGCGTAGCGGCCGACGATGCGCTCGCGCAGGGCCTCGACGATCTCCTCGCCGTCCTTGATCGCCGTGTGCACGACGCCGTTGATGGTGCCGCAATCATCGACGTTGATGACGACGTCCTGGGCGATGTCGACGAGCCGCCGCGTGAGGTAGCCGGCGTCGGCCGTCTTGAGGGCCGTATCGGCGAGACCCTTGCGGGCG
>Ga0334722_10004675_pt1 | contig 14100 bp, 9 predicted proteins | sample C3_bottom_MG_FD_207210 | JGI IMG/M metagenome (GOLD analysis project Ga0334722, IMG submission 207210) | Sediment microbial communities from Yellowstone Lake, YNP, Wyoming, USA - C3_bottom | ecosystem: Environmental > Aquatic > Freshwater > Lake > Sediment | place: USA: Wyoming | collected...
TCACTGATTTGAGCAACACCTCGCAAGCCGCGGAGAGTCATCCCGTGTGGAGCGCGGATGGAAGTCACTTGGCGTGGGCGTCCTCTTCACAAGGTTTGAATTACAACGGCATTTACATTTGGGATTCAAGTCAGCCGGATCGCGCCGCGACCTGGGCTGGCGACGGCGATTGGCCCGCATGGAACGCGCGCGGCGATGAAATCCTGGCGGGTGTGGACTCGGCCAATCAGGAATTGCTGACCGCGTATACACTGCAAGGTCAAATCTTGTTGCTCCCCACGCCTCTGCCCGGACCTGTGCGCGGCTTGCTGTGGCCCAAACTTTCTTTACCCAATCCGCTTCCGCTCGCCTATCAACAAGCCGCGGCTCAAACGCCGCAACCGCTTTGGGTTCCGGGCGTGACGCCCGTTGCGAACGTTCCATCCAAACGCTGGTATGTTGTCCCGCTTCAAAACGTCCAAGCACCGTATCCGCAACTGCATGATCTCGTGGACGAATCGTTCACAGCCCTGCGTCAACGCGTGATCAAAGAGACCGGCTGGGACGCGCTGGCGAGTCTTGAAAACGCGTTCGTTCCAATCACCACTTCGCTCGATCCGGGTCTCGGCGAAGATTGGTTATACACAGGCCGCGCCTTCGCTATCAACTCGCTGATGGTCAACGCGGGTTGGATGACCGTCGTCCGCGAAGACAGCGGCGCGCAAACCTATTGGCGGCTTTATCTGCGCGCGCAGATTCAAGATGGCTCGCGCGGCGAACCGATTCACAATCCGCCGTGGGACTTGAACGCCCGCTACGAACTTGACCCGAAAACCTACGAGGCTGGCGGACAATATGCGGCCACCCCCTCCGGCTATTGGGTAGACTTCACTTCACTCGCTCAAGCTTATGGCTGGGAACGCTTGCCCGCTCTGCCGAACTGGCGCAACTACTACGCAGGTGCGCGTTTCACTGAATTCGCAAAGACGGATGGACTCGATTGGTACTCCGCCATGCTCGAACTGTATCCCGCCGAGGCGCTTCTCACCCCGACCCCGGTCCTGCCGCCGACCGCCACGCCTTCGCGCACACCGATTCCTTCCTCCACGCCCGGCCCCACGCGCACGCCGCTTTGGACTCTAACTCCTTCACTGACGCCCACGCCGCGTCCGCCGACCAACACCCCAACCATCACACCTACTCCGCCGACGATCATTCCAACGTTTAAACCGTGAAAAACTTTGCATGTCGTTGCGAGGGGTGTTCTTCCCCGAAGCAATCTCCGCGCATAAACTGGAGATTGCTTCGTCATGTCTTCGCCATTCCTCGCAACGACATCGGTGTGCCTGGATTTTTTGTTGCAAGCTTAGTATTCCTAGCCCTCACTGCCTGCAATATAAATTACTATGCAAAGCCAACGCCGGTGGTCGCTGGTTTAACGGGAGCCAGCCCCGAGGTCCCGATTGAAGCGGTTACGCCTACGCTCGAACCATTTCGATTCGATCTGCCCACACCCGGCGCGCCTCCCATCTCCGGCTGGCGTCCGCCTTTGTATCCGATCCCATGGGCCATGTCGCCATACGATCACTTTTATTTTGCGCGGCCCATCGCCGCAGATCAAGTCAACTGGCCGCTGGCCGATTACCGCTACGGCGGAGTCTTCTTTGGCAACACGGTGCATACCGGCGTGGACATCCCCGCGCCGGATGGAACACCGATTCACGCGGCGGGACCGGGCACGGTCATCTGGGCAGACTGGGGACTCTTCATGGAAGCGCCCGGCAATCACGCCGACCCATACGGTCAGGCCGTTGTGATTCGCCACGATTTTGGTTACAAGGATCAGCAACTTTTTACGATCTATGCGCACATGAGCAAGATCATCGCAATTGTCGGCCAGCATGTGGAGACGGGCGATGTGCTCGGCTTGGTTGGCGCGACCGGCGCGACCACGGGCCCGCATTTACATTTTGAAGTACGCTTCCCGGAGAATTCTTTTCATCATACCTACAATCCGGAATTGTGGATCGCGCCGCCCGAAGGCTGGGGCGTTTTAGTGGGACGCGTGACGGACACAAACAACAACACGCTTCAGCAATTGGAAATCAGCGTGGCGAACACAACTACAAATGAAACGCGCGTCGTCAAGACCTACGGCCCGGGGCCGGTCAATCCCGATCCGGTCTACAATGAGAACATGGTACTCGGCGATTTGCCCGCAGGTTTGTATAAAGTCAGTTTCAATTACAAAGGCAAAGATCAACAAAATTGGATGTACATCTATCCGGGGCAAATCACCTACTTCATTTTTCGCGGCATGCTGGGATTCAATGTCGCTCCACCGCCGACTCCCAAGTTGGACTTTTTGCCGACGACAAGCCCTTGAAAGCCCCTCCCGGCCTACGGCCACCCTCCCCATTTTGACTTCGTCAAAATGGGGAGGGACGGGCTGGGGTTACCCTTGACGCACTGAACATCTGTGCTATACTGTGCGCACATTCATTTTGACCTGTACCCTGGTATTTGGAGAGAGAACATGTCCCCACGCAAATCCCGATCAACAACTGAAGAAACAACATCCGCCGCGCCGCAGGTGGATAGCGCCAAACGCGCCGTGCTCGACAAAGCCGTCGGCGACATCCTCAAGCGTTACGGTGAAGGCTCGATCATGAAACTTGGCGATGCCCATGGCATTATGCAAACCGAGGTATTTTCCACTGGTTCCATTTCACTAGATATCGCCCTGGGAGTCGGCGGCATTCCGCGCGGACGCATCACCGAAATCTATGGCCCGGAGTCTTCCGGCAAGACCACAATTTGCCAACACATTGTCGCCGAGGCGCAAAAACTGGGTGGCACCGCCGCGTACATTGACATGGAACACGCTCTCGACCCGGTCTACGCGGCGAAATGCGGTGTGGATATTGACAATCTTCTAGTCTCACAACCCGATACAGGCGAACAGGCTCTCGAAATTGCGGAGACTCTCGTCCGCTCCGGCGGAGTGGATGTGGTCGTCATTGACTCAGTGGCCGCGCTTGTGCCCCGCGCCGAAATCGAAGGCGACATGGGCGATCCAACCATGGGTGTGCAAGCCCGCTTGATGTCGCAGGCGCTTCGCAAACTTTCCGGCGCGATCAATCAAACCAAAACAGCTGTCGTGTTTACCAATCAATTGCGCCAGAAGATCGGCGTGATGTTCGGCAACCCCGAAACTACCACCGGCGGTCAGGCGCTCAAGTTCTATGCTTCCATTCGACTCGATGTACGCCGCATTCAGGCCATCAAACAAGGCGAGGAAGTGATCGGCAACCGCACGAAGGTCAAAGTGGTGAAAAACAAAGTCGCGCCTCCGTTCCGCACCGCGGAGTTCGACATCATGTTCAATGAAGGCATTTCCAAAGCAGGCGATATACTCGACCTCGCGACCAAATTCGAGGTTGTTCAAAAGCGCGGTGCTTTCTTCTCCTACGGCGACACACGCATCGGTCAGGGACGTGAAAACGCAAAGGATTTCCTGCGTCAAAACCCGGCCATGATGGATGAAATCGAAAAGATTATCCGTCAAAAGGCGATGAGCGGCGAAGTCGTTTTGCCGCTCGAGGTGGGTGGCGACGGCGCCGATGACTCGGCCGGCGCATCTGCGGAAGAATGATGTTTTTGTATGGGCGACCCAATAGGTCGCCCATACGTTATGATTGGGGATATGAAGACTCGCTTCTTTCCGGACCCTTCAACTCGCTCACCGTTCGTGCCGCGAGCACGTGATTTGCTTAGCAAATCATGCGAGACAGCAGGGCGACGCCTCAAACCTGCCACCATTTTATTGACCTTGATCTTCCTCCTCAGTGCCTGCGCACCAACCTCCACAGCGACACCTTTTGTCCCGCCCACACAACCCGCGCAGATTGTCATCATCACCGCAACTGCCTCCGGCGCGGTGTCTACTCCAATTCCCACTATCTTCATTCCAACTCCCATCCCGCCCTGCACCGATGTCTTGACCTTTGTAAATGATCTGACCATTCCCGACGGCACAATCGTCACGCCCAGTCAATCCGTTGACAAGCAATGGCTGGTCACTAACAGCGGAACCTGCAACTGGACTGCGGGTTATCGTCTCAAATTAGTCAGCGGCTCCGATATGGGCGTATCCAGCGAGCAAGCTTTATATCCTGCCCGGGCTGGGACTCAAGCCGTTTTGCAAATCATCTTCACTGCCCCAAACGATGTCGGCTCTTATAGAAGTGCGTGGCAGGCTTTCAATCCAGACGGGCAGGCGTTCGGAGATACGATTTACATTCAGATTGTTGTGCAATAATTGATGAAATAGTTCAGGAGATCATCATGGGCAAAGAGAAAGCGAAGAAACCAGAAACGACGATTATTGTCGCCATCATTGGTCTGATTGGAACTATAATCGCCGCCCTGCTCGGCAGTCCTCTACTGGCAAAGTTGCTGGAACCGGCAACACCAACACCCAGCGCGGTCGTGACCTCCATTGGCAACACCGAAGTCCCGGTGTTCAGCCAGGATTTCGAAACCAACACGAGCGGCTTCTCCTTCGATCAGGGCAATTGGACGGTGGGCAAGGATAAATCCAATAAAGTTCTGTCGGTGGATGCAAGTTCTTCAGCCGCTGTCGCCACCTTCGGACCGAATGACTTCACCAACGGCGTGATCGAGTTCAAATTTAGATTTAATCAGTTCAGCAGTGATGGCATCTCAGTCAATTTTCGGCATAACAGCGAATCCACATACACGGTGTTACTGACTCAAAATCAGGTTGCGCTGGGATACCGTGACATAAAAAATAACGGAGCATTTGAACCGTTCAGCGCGGACACCACGCGCGCCTTCACATTTCAGACCGGAACATGGTACACCGTCCACCTCGAAGCGCGCGGCTCAGAACTGATTCTCATGATTGACAACAACCGTCTGTTCAGTACAACTGATGATCGCATCGCGAAGGGCGGATTCAATTTCGAGATTGGCAAGGGCAATCGGGATATGTTCGACAATCTGAATATTTGGGCTTTGCAATAAACCAGTCTTACAATTTGCTAGAGGAGACTTTCGATGCGATCCACCCAACTCATCCTATGCTCGATTGTTTTGCTTTCCGTTCTGATGGCCTGCACCCTCGGCCAGCGATTGCCCGAAACCAGCCAGCCCACTGGCAATCTCACAACCGTCACTCAGACGCCTACACCGCAGATTAATCCATCCATAGACACTCTTACACCTACCCCTCACATTGAAACCGTTGACGATTTCTTCGCGCGTTGCCCAACCGCCGATGAAGTGGCGCGCGTCAACTCAGATTTCAAAGTAGCCTTTGAATACGATCCCACCGCGCCGACTCTGGTCTGCCACGCGGCAAATGGCTCCGCGGATCTGACTACTCTGCAGAAACACGCGTACCAAACCATTTATGTGATGCATCTTTTAAACTTCAGCCAGCCATTGCCATGGACCGATAAACAACTTTATGACTGGCTGGTCGGCGCCATTGACAGCATCCGTTTTATAGATGGCAAAGGAAGCGGATACAGTTTCTGCTGTGATCCGGCGAATACCATTGTCATCGCGTTGAGTTCAAATGCATACATTTTTCTGACCGATCGCTGGCTGGAACCAAGCTTAAGCGGCGGATTGATGAATACAATGTTCTTGTATGTTCATGAAGCGCGACACAACGAGGGTTATGGTCACACCTGCACCAGCCGAAGCGGTGACGACAATCGTGTGGATGAAATGGGATCGTGGTCCGTGCAATATTATCTTGCACTTTGGATCGCCCAATATGGCGACCGTGAATTCCTAAATGCCCCGGGCTCAGACCCCAACTTGTATCGTCAAATGGCCTTGGACGATTCTCAAATAACGCGAAGTGTCCGGTTCTGTTTGGATCCCGCACCTCCAGAGCCAACTTTGATTCCATAATCCAAACAGTAAAAAGCCTTCAAGAAGGACGCTTATCTGACAATAAGCGTCCTTTTTATTTTATTCACTGCACAGTAAACATGACACTTGTAATTCCATCCTTGTGACATCCCGCACTTCATAACGGAATGAAAAACCTTTACAGTTGGAGTCATCGTTTACCGATTTAGTAAAGGTCTGCTTATGCTTAGAATTAACCGCCAAACTGATTATGCTGTCCGTGTGATTTTAGCGCTCGCAAAGCGCGGTGATGAAGCGCGGCTCTCCACCGATGAGATCCGCAGAGAAATGTTGATTCCACCCGCGCTGATGCCGCGTATCGTGGCCCGGTTGGCGAAATCCGGCCTGTTGAACACCTTCCCCGGCCGCGAGGGTGGTCTGATGCTTCCCCGCTCCTCGGCGAAGATCACGCTCAAAGATGTAGTCGAGGCCTTTGAGGGGCCCATCCTGCTTTCACAATGTCTGCAAGCGAAGGGCGAAGATGATTGCCCGTTTCGAGTCAATTGCCCGGTCAGTCCCAAATGGGGACGCGTGCAAGTCGCGATGCTACGCGAGCTGGAAAAAATTTCATTTGAAGATTTAGCGCTTGAGTCATTAAGTGTCCCGATGATCATGTCAACCCTGATTTCGTGAGTATGTATGTGCCCGGAGGGCGCACATACTGAAAATTTTGTAAAGGAGAATGTATGGATCCAATCACTCTTTCGCGATGGCAGTTTGGACTCACAACTGTCTACCACTTTCTCTTCGTCCCGCTCACGCTGGGCATGGGGTGGTTCGTCGCATTCATGCAGACCCGTTACTATCAAACGAAGGATGAAACCTTCCACAAGATGGCGAAGTTCTGGGGAAAATTGTTCCTCATCAATTTCGCCATCGGCGTTGTAACGGGCATCGTTCAGGAATTCCAGTTCGGCATGAACTGGTCGGAGTACTCGCGCTTCGTGGGCGATATCTTCGGCGCGCCGCTGGCAATCGAAGCCCTGCTGGCCTTCTTTATGGAATCCACTTTCCTCGGGATTTGGATTTTCGGCGAAGGCCGCGTTCCTGAAAAGGTTCACCTCGCCTCGATCTGGCTCGTCGCCATTGGATCGAATCTGTCCGCCCTGTGGATTCTTCTCGCCAACGGCTGGATGCAACACCCGGTTGGTTATGTTCTCAATGAGATCACTGGCCGCGCGCAGATGGTGGATTTCTTCGCGCTCATCTCCAATCCCAAAGGCTGGATTTTCTTCTGGCACACCATCGCCGCCGGGCTTGCCACAGCCAGTTTCCTGATTTTGGGCGTGAGCGCATATCACCTCATCCGCAAAACAAAATACACCGATCTGTTCAAGCGTTCGTTCCAGATCGGGGCCATTGTTGGACTTGTGTCCAGCGTGCTGGTCTTCCTCGGTGGGCACACACAAGGTCAATACATCTATCAGACCCAACCAATGAAGATGGCCTCCATCGAGGCACTGTGGGACACGGAACAGCCCGCTTCCTTCTCGATCCTCACCATCGGTGACTTGAGCGGCAAAAAGGAAGTCTGGTCGCTTCGCTTGCCGGGCTTCACCAGTTTCCTCGCCTGCAACAATTTCAACTGCGAAGTGCGCGGCGTGAATGACATTCAGGCCGAGTACCAACAGGCATACGGTCCCGGCGATTACATCCCGCTGATGGTCGTCACCTACTGGACCTTCCGCTTCATGATGCTGACCGGTTTTCTGATGATCCTGCTGACGGCTCTCTTCCTCTTTGCCCTGCGCGGCGACATCACCAAAGCCAAATGGATGAAGTGGGCGCCGTGGGTCATCGTCCTGCCGTACATTGCCAACACCAGCGGCTGGGTGCTGACCGAAATGGGACGCCAGCCATGGATCGTGCAAGGTTTGCTCAAAGTGCAGGATGCGATTTCACCCAATCTCACCGCTGTGGATTTGCTTATCTCACTGATTGGCTATGTGGTCGTTTATGGCGCGCTGGCCGTCGCGGATTTCTATCTGATGAAGAAATACGCTCTGGCCGGGCCCGATGCGGCCTTGCGCGAATCAGTTGACGTCGCTCCCGCGTCCGTTGGGGCGCAGGACTAATCACGGAGAACTCCCATGTCATACGAATTTCTTCAAACCCTTTGGTTCATCCTGATTGCCGTGCTGTGGATCGGCTTCTACTTCCTCGAAGGCTTCGACTTCGGCGTCGGCATGTTGTTGACCTTCCTCGGCAAAAAGGACAACGAACGCCGCGCCATCATCAACACCATTGGCCCCACGTGGGACGGCAACGAAGTCTGGTTGCTGACCGCTGGCGGCGCAACCTTCGCGGCCTTCCCTCAATGGTACGCCACCATGTTCAGCGGCTTCTATCTGGCTCTATTCCTTTTGCTGGTCGCGCTCATCATCCGCGGAATTGCCTTTGAATATCGTTCAAAAGATGCCAATCCAAAATGGCGCAACACTTTCGACTGGATGATCACGATTGGCTCCTTCCTCGCCGCGCTTCTGCTCGGTGTCGCTTTTGCGAATCTCGCCGAGGGCGTGCCGATCAATGACAAGATGATGTACACCGGCAACTTATTCACTCTGCTCAATCCATATGGATTGATGGGCGGCCTCGCAACCGTCAGCGTGCTTCTTCTGCATGGCGCGAACTTCCTGGCCCTCAAACTCGACGGCGAACTGCGTGAGCGCGTGCGCGGCTGGTCAAAGAAGATCTACTGGGTGGCGGTCGTTCTATTGATCGTCCTGATGGTGGGTACCTTCTTCTTCACCGACATGGTCTCCCGCCTCGGCTACAACCCGGGCATCATCCCGGTCGCCTCGGTGGTTTGCCTTCTGTTCAGCGGCTTCTTCATCAACCGCAAAATGGAAGGCTGGGCCTTCATCATGACCTCGCTCAACATCGTCTTCACACAGATCACTTTCTTCACCATCATGTTCCCGCGCGTCATGATTTCCACTCTCAACCCGGAATGGAGTCTGACGATCTACAACGCCTCCTCCTCGCAATACACGTTGACGGTCATGTCCATCGTCGCTTTGATCTTCGTGCCCATCGTCCTCGCCTATCAAACCTGGACGTACTACATGTTCGCCAAACGCATCTCGACCAAGAAAGACTCGCTGGTTTATTAATTGGATTTCAAATTGTAGGGGCACAGCGACGCTGTGCCCCTACATTATTCTTCATGCACCGCAGACTTCTGACCCTCGCCCGCGCCTCGCGCCTCGCGTTTCTCATCACGGTTCTTTCCGGACTTTTGGCCGGACTCCTAGCTATAGGCCAATCCTATCTCCTCAGCACCACCGTCAATGACGTGTTCCTCGAAAAGCAGACTCTGCTCCAAGTCTCGCACTGGATGCAGTTGCTGTTCATCGTCACCGCCGCGCGCGGACTGCTGACCTGGCTCAACGAACTCGCGGCCAACGCGGTCGCGGTGCGCGTCAAGACAGATTTGCGCGAACGACTCTTCGCTCACATCCTCGCGCTCGGCCCCGCTTTCAGCCGCGGCGAACGCACGGGTGAACTGACCATGGCCGCGGTCGAGGGAATCGAAGCGCTGGACGCATACTTCAGCCAGTATCTGCCGCAACTGGTCATCAGCACGCTTGTCCCCGTCAGCATTTTAATTTTGGTCTTTCCACTTGATCCATTATCCGGCATCGTCCTTTTACTGACCGCGCCGCTGATCCCATTTTTCATGTACATGATCGGCAAAGGCGCAGAAGTGGTGACCAAGCGGCAATACGAAACGTTGAGCCACCTCTCGGCACATTTCCTCGACAGCCTGCAGGGCCTGACCACGCTCAAACTTTTCGGACAGTCGAAAGCGCAGGCCAAAAACATCGCGCAAATCAGTGACCAATACCGAGACACAACCCTCAAAGTCTTGCAAGTCACTTTCCTTTCGGCCTTCGCTTTGGAACTGCTCGCTACGATTAGCACAGCCATCATCGCTGTGGAAGTGGGTTTGCGTCTGCTGTATGGGCAGATGCAATTTCACGAAGCACTTTTCCTGCTCATCCTCGCGCCTGAATTTTATCTGCCGCTTCGCATGTTGGGCCTTCGCTTTCACGCGGGCATGGCAGGGACAAGCGCCGCGCGCCGCATCTTTCAAATACTTGATACTTGGGAAACGATACTCGATAATCGGGCATCGGCCGCCGACTCCCGACTCCCAATTCCCAACTTTCGAATATCGAATATCGAATTATCTAATATCACTTACACTTATCCCGGCGAGACTCAGCCCGCGCTCGAAGATATTTCCTTGACAATCAATGCGGGCCGGCATATCGCCCTGGTTGGCAAAACCGGCGCAGGCAAGACGACTCTCACCAATCTGCTCTTGCGCTTCATGGAACCTACTCGTGGTCAAATCACCATTAACCATGAACCACTAATCAACCTCTCCCTCGATGATTGGCGCTCGCGCGTCACCTGGGTTCCGCAACGACCTCATCTTTTCTACGACACGGTTGCCGCGAACATTCGCCTCGGCAGGCCCAATGCGACTGACGAAGAAGTGGTTTCTGCCGCACACTCTGCGCGCTTGGATGAATTCATCGAATCGCTCCCTGAAAAATACGAAACCATCATCAGCGAAGGTGGCGCGCGTCTTTCGAGCGGACAGGCCCAACGTCTCGCCCTCACCCGCGCTTTTCTCAAAGACGCGCCGATTTTGATTCTTGATGAACCAACCTCGAGCCTTGATCCTGAGACCGAATCGTTGCTTGAAGAATCTACACATCAATTGATGCGTGGCCGCACTGTCATCACCATCGCTCATCGCCTCAACACCATCTTCAACGCGGATCAAATCGTTGTGCTGGATGAAGGCCGCATTGTGGAAACAGGCACGCATCGCGAATTGCTCGCACAAAACGGCGCGTATGCGAGGATGGTAAAGGCACACAGTGTATCAAAAGTTCAAGGTTCAAGGTTCCAAGTTGATGAGAACGCCGAATCTCGCCGACTCTCAACCTTCAAACTTTCAAACTTTCAACCTTCAACCACAAACCAACCACTAACCACCAACCACCAACTACCTATCGCCTTCCGCTTATTGCAATTTCTTCAAGGTTCATGGAGCTGGGTTGTGCTCTCTGTTGTGCTCGGCGCTCTGACCATCGGAAGTAGTGTCGCGCTGATGGGCACCTCGGCCTGGCTGATCTCCTCTGCCGCGCTTCATCCGTCCATCGCGATCCTCGAAGTCGCCATCGTTGGCGTGCGTTTTTTCGGCATCGCCCGCGCCGTCTTCCGTTACCTCGAGCGCCTCATCTCACACAACGTCACCTTCAAATTGCTGGGCCGCCTACGTGTGTGGTTCTATGAAAAATTGGAGCCGCTCGCTCCTGCGCGTTTGATGGAATACCGCGCCGGCGACTTATTGGCGCGCATCATCGGCGATGTAGAAACATTGGAAAACTTTTATGTGCGCGTCGTGGCTCCGTCGCTGACCGCCATCCTCGTTGCAATTGGCACCTCCATTTTCCTCGCCTCGAACGACCCGCGGCTGGCCGCGCTCTTAATCGGCTTCTTCCTACTCCTCGGCTTGATCCTTCCCCTGCTCGCGCAGATGACGAGTCATCGCCATGGCATTGACGTCATCACCCGCCGCGCGGATTTGCAGATCCAACTTGTAGATGGAATTCAAGGTCTGGCAGATATCTTATCTTTTGGCCGCGCGGAAGATCGAATCGCACAAATCAAAAACACGGGCAAGGAATATGGCGACGCGCAACGACGCATGGCGCGCCTCAGCGCAGTCTATTCGGGGCTGACAACCTTTCTAACCAACTTTGCTTTATGGCTCGTGTTGTTCGTGACGATTCCGCAAGTGACAGCTGGTCATATCAACGGCGTACTGCTTGCCTCACTGGCTTTGATTACACTCGCCTCGTTCGAAGCCGTGACCCCTCTGCCCTTCGCCGCCCAAATGTGGACCAGCACGCGCGAGGCGGCCAGAAGATTGTTTGAAGTCGTGGATGCAGAGCCGGCAGTCAAAGACGATATTCGAAATTCGAGAGACGACACTCGAAAATCTAATATCGAATTATCGAGCATCGAATTCTCTGATCTCTCCTTTACCTATCCCGGAAATATCACACCAGCGCTTCAACATATAACCTTCGGCCTTCAACCTTCAATCACGATTGCCATCGTCGGGCCGAGCGGCGCAGGGAAGAGTACGCTTGCCAATTTATTGCTCAGATTCTGGGATTACGATTCAGGCGAAATCTGTCTGGGTGGTGAGTCACTCAAATCGTACGCGCCGGATGAAGTCCGCGAAAGAATCGCTCTCGTCTCGCAAAACACCTACTTCTTCAACACATCCGTCTATGAAAATTTGCGGATGGCGCGTCGACGCGTCACCAGAGAAGAAATCGAAGCCGCGGCACGCGACACGCAAATCCATGACTTCATCATGAATTTGCCAAAGGGCTACGACACGCTGATCGGCGAACAGGGAGTGCGGCTGAGCAGCGGCGAACGTCAGCGGCTCGCCGTCGCGCGCGCCATTATCAAGGACGCACCGATTTTGATTTTAGATGAACCCACCGCCAACCTTGACCCGCTGACAGAAAAACTTGTGCTCGAAACTCTGTTCAAGTTGATCCAAAGAAAAACATCCCTGCTGATTACACACCGATTGGTCGGGCTGGAAAATGTAAACGAGATTCTCGTGCTCGACCATGGCCGCCTCGTGGAGCGCGGCGCGCACGCCGAACTGCTGGCGCGCGAGGGCTTGTATCGCCGTTTGTGGGATTTGCAAAATCGTATGCTGATTGAAGCATGAACCGCTTGCATGTGTCCAACGAGCGTGCTATAATGCAGACATCTCCCCAGTGACTTGACAACTTGACTTTCAACATCGCGGCATCTGGCCGCCTCCAACCCTGTAATTAATCTTGCGAAGACTCCCCTTTCCCCTCAATCTATTGTGAACCGGCCCGCACCCAAACGGGGGTCGCTGGCTTTTTTCCCATTTCATTCCAAAAGGCATTGAACTCACATGAAAATCCTAGAACTCGAAAATGAACCTCTGGCAAAACTGCGTAAACTTGCCAAAGAGGCAAACGTCCCAAACTTCAACCGCCTGAAAAAGGAAGCGCTCATTCTTCAAATCCGTCAGGTGGAGGCGCAGAAGGAAGGCATTGAACTGCGCGGCGGTATTTTGGAGATTATGAGCGAAGGCATCGGCTTCCTGCGGGCCGCCAACTACCGCATCAGCGATCAGGACGTCTATGTTTCGCAGGCACAGCTTCGTCGTTACGATCTTCGTTCGGGGGACTTGGTCATCGGACATGTTCGACCTCCCCGTGAATCTGAAAGACATTTTGGACTTCTCAAAGTGGAAACGGTCAATGGCCTGGACCCCGAGGATGCCACCCGCCGCCCGGTCTTTGAGAGTCTTACCCCGATCTTTCCCGATAAACGCTTCGACCTCGAAGTGGATCATGATACTCTGGCGCCGCGCCTCATCAACCTCGTCACTCCCATTGGACGCGGCCAGCGCGGCTTGATCGTGTCACCACCCAAAGCGGGCAAGACAACCATCCTGAAGCAAATTGCCAACTCAATTTCAACCAAATATCCCGATGTTCACCTGATGGTCGCCCTGATTGGCGAGCGCCCCGAGGAAGTGACCGACATGGATCGCTCCGTGGACGCCGAAGTTGTGGCCTCAACGTTCGATGAGCCGGTTACCTCCCACGTCCGCACGGCGGAAATTGCTTTGGATCGTGCCAAGCGCATGGTGGAGATTGGCCGCCATGTAGTCATCCTGATGGACTCGATCACCCGCTTGGCCCGCGCTTACAACCTGGTGGTGAACCCCTCGGGGCGCACACTCTCCGGCGGTATGGACCCATCCGCTTTGTATCCGCCCAAGAAATTCTTCGGCGCGGCGCGCAACATCGAAGAAGGTGGTTCCCTGACCATCATCGCGACTTGTCTCGTGGACACCGGCTCGCGTTTGGATGATGTAGTCTACGAAGAGTTCAAAGGCACCGGCAACATGGAATTGCTCCTCTCCCGCAAATTGCAGGAGCGCCGCATCTTCCCCGCAGTGGACATCGAACGTTCCTCCACCCGCCGCGAAGACCTGCTCCTCGGACCGGACATTCTGCAACGCGTCTGGCTCATGCGCCGCATGTACGCGCAGATGGTTTCGGCGCCTCCCGGCGG
>Ga0334722_10004678_pt1 | contig 14099 bp, 12 predicted proteins | sample C3_bottom_MG_FD_207210 | JGI IMG/M metagenome (GOLD analysis project Ga0334722, IMG submission 207210) | Sediment microbial communities from Yellowstone Lake, YNP, Wyoming, USA - C3_bottom | ecosystem: Environmental > Aquatic > Freshwater > Lake > Sediment | place: USA: Wyoming | collected...
TATAGAAGGCGCCCAGAAAGACTTTATGCATTTTTCGCTTACCGGTTATTGAGCGGCGACGCACAGAAGATCGGCCTGAAAGGGGCGGCCGCGCCCCCGGCGCTTAGTTTTTTGTATCATAGTGAATATGCCCGGTGGACGCCGGGATTTTACGGGGGACCTTATGGAAGAAGAGCAAAAAGGCGGCTGGGTTTTATGGATACTCATCCCGGTCTGCGTCGTGGCTACGGTGATGGCGACCAAATGGGTGCTGCAGCCCCGGAAAGCCGCGCCGGAAGCGGTAACGACGGAGCAATATACCGGCGGTAACGCCGACGAGGTCCTGGCGGCGAAAAATACGCGGACAGAAGCGGCCCCTACGTACTTCAATCCCGAAGAATCAAAGGACGGCTATCATCCCCGCGCCGAAGCGCTGCAGGGCGCGCCCGGCAGCCAGGCCGAACCCGAAGCGGCAGCGGCGCCGCAAAGATCGGCTCCCCAAAAACCGGCTCCGGCGCCGGAAACGGACGCGCTGGCCGGCAGGACGGTGAAAGAGCAGAAGGATACCGGTCTCACTTACGGTTTGCTTACCAAAGCCGTGGGCAGGCTTATGAACAATCCTAAGGCGGTTTCGGCCCTCTTGAACAACAAATACGTGGTTAACGGCTTCATGTCCAGGGATTCGGTAAGGGCCGCGACGGCGAACCCGGCCGCCCTGGCCAATTATCTGAAGAATCCCAAGAACATGTCCCAGTTCATGAACAAGCCGGTGGTCCAGAGCGGTCTTAACAATCAGGCCCTGTTCGACGCGGTGGCCCAGAGCAAACTGGTGAACGCCCTGCTGGACACTCCCGGCGGCAAGGGCCTTTTGAACGATCACATGGCCATGGCCGATCTTTTCGCTTCCAACCCGGACCTGATGAACGTTATATCGAACCCGAAAGTTTTGAACGCGTTGACGAGCAACCCCAAAACCGTCGGCGCGATAAACCAGATCATGCCCTGACGGGGCGCCGCTCATCGCGGCGCCCGCCATAAGCCGTAAGCCCGAAGCCATAAGCGGATGCGCGCATCCGGAAGTTTATGGCCTGAAGCATACGGCATATGGCCGATATTTAAAACAAGTTACAGGATATACATTATGAAACAACATTGGAAAAAACATCAGCGGCGGCCGGCCGCCGGAAATCAGGAATCTATTTTGGAAGGGGTTATACAGCATCACGGGCGTTTCGCGTTCATGCTGGCCGAGACCGAAGGGGGCTCCGACGTTTTCCTGCGGGGCAAAGGGCTGGACCTCGCGATGGACGGGGACCGGGTCAAGGCGCGGGTCCGCCGGGAAACCAACGGCCGGTTCTGCGGCGAGATAGTGGGCGTGGTCAAGCGCGCGCGCACCTCGATAGTGGGCATCCTCAAGCAGTTCCCGCGCGGCTGGGCCGTGCTGCCGGAGAAGGGCGAGGCCCCTCCCGCGCAGGTGATAAATTTCGCGCCGGGCGTTACGCCGGTCGCCGGGTCCTTCGCCGTGCTGCAGATCACCCGCTGGCCTACGGAAACCATGGGCGCCGCCGGTACGGTGAGCGAGGTGCTGGGCGGCTCGGACGACGTTCGCGCCCGCATCACCGGGCTCCTGCGCGCCCGCGGTATAAACGATATTTTCCCCAAAGAAGCGCTGGCGCAAAGCGACGCCTACGGCAATAAGCTCGACCCTTCGCAGTGGGCCGGGCGCGAGGAGCTGTTCCACCTGCCTATCGTGACCATAGACGGAGCGGACGCGAAGGATTTCGACGACGCGGTGTCCATCGAACCGCAGCCCGGCGGCCTGACGCGGCTCGGCGTACATATCGCCGACGTGAGCTATTATGTGAAGACCGGAACGGCGCTGGATAAAGAGGCATATTCCCGCGCCACCAGCGTCTACCTGCCCGACAGGGTGGTGCCGATGCTGCCCCATTCGCTTTCCAATAACCTCTGCAGCCTTGTGCCGGAACAGCCCCGGCTTACGGTTTCCGTGTTTATGGACGTGAATTCCGCGGGCAAGGTGGTGAAGCGGCGCATGGCCGTTACCGTTATCCGCTCCTGCCGCCGTTTCACGTATGAGGAAGTGCAGACGCTCCTCGAAGGTGGGAAGGTGGCCGCCGTGCCTAAGGCCGCGGCCGAGGCCGTAAAGCTCATGGGCGCCCTGGCCGCCGTGCTCTATAAGCGCCGTGTGGACAGGGGCGCCCTGGACTTCAACCTGCCCGAATATAAGATAGAGACCGACGCGGCCGGCAAACCGACGCGCGTGGTGCTTCGCCCCAGGCTTCAGAGCCACCGCCTGATAGAGGAGTTCATGCTGCTTGCCAACGAGGCCATAGCTACCGAACTCATGGCCGCCAATATGCCGTTCCTACACCGCCGCCACGACGTGCCGGACCCGCTCAAACTTAAGGTCCTGGCGAAGACCCTGGGCGACCTGGGCGTGTCGGCCGGCGGATTGCTCGGCGTGGATACGCATAAGGGGCTGCAGGACGTGCTGGAAAGCGTGGAAGATCACCCGCTGGTCTCCATTATCAATTCCCTGATCGTTCGCAGCATGAAACAGGCGGTTTACTCGCCAGAGTCGGCCGGCCATTTCGGCATTGCCGCCAGGGCCTACGCCCATTTTACTTCCCCGATCCGGCGTTACCCGGACCTGATGGCGCACAGGGCGGTCAAGGCCCTGCTGGAGAAGAGAAAGGAGAACCACGGGGCCCTTCCGTTGACCGCGGCCGGCGCGCATTGCTCCGAGCGGGAGCGCGCGGCGTCCGACGCCGAGCATAAGTCGGTGGACCTCCTGCGCGCCGAGCTCCTTAAAGAGCACGTGGGCGAGGTCATGGACGGGACCGTGACGTCCGTTATCGACAGCGGAACTTTCGTGATGCTGGGCAGCACGGGCGCGGAAGGTATGCTCCGCGTCACCAACCTGAAGCCCGGCGCGAAGGTGAAGGTCATCGTGGACGCCGTGGATACCGTAGAGGGGAAAATAGATCTGTCCCTGGCGGAGAAGCCCGTCCAGATGCCCGCGCAAATACGGGTTAAACCCGCTGCCGCGCCGGACAAAAGCCGGCGGCCTGACCATTTCCGCGGAACGCCCTCGGGCGGGCGCCGCTCCTCTTCTTCCCGTTCCCAGGACGGAAAACGCCGTAAACCGGACCAGCCCGGCAAAGGGCGGAGAAAAAGGCGCTAAAACACGTTTTTTCGCATAACCCTTAAAGGCCCTTGACAAGTCAAGTGGGGCGGGCTAAACTTTGTTAAGGGTAAATTATGCGGATATTAACGGGTATAACGCTTTCGCTGGTCGTGCTGGCCGCGGCTTCCGTCAGGGCCGGGGCGCAGGCTATCGACCAGTTGCCGGGCGGGAGCTACGACGCTTATTCCTCGGACCTCCCGGTGCCGCAGGCCGTGCCGGCCGAGTCCCCTTCCTCTTTCCCTTCCGACGCGGAATTCCTGGTAAAGGCCGAAGCCGAGCATGACTCCGGCGTCGAACTTTCCGATCCCCTTGAAATAAGTTACGGCAAAAGCGCCTCCCCGTCCGCCCCGCGCGCCATCCCGTACCTGGCGGTCGTAAAGAAAGAGGCGGAGGCGCAGGATGTGGACCCGAGCCTGATCCTGGCCATCATACAGAAAGAATCCAGTTTCGACCCCAAGGCGCACAATAAAAGCGGCGCGGTTGGGCTTATGCAGGTGCTGCCGAGTACGGCCAAGTGGCTGGGCCTCAAGGATACGAAGCAGCTCTGGGCGCCGGCGGTAAATATCAAATACGGGGTCAAGTACCTGAAATATCTATTCGGTGAATTCGGGGAAGGCAGTCTGGCGGAACTCAAGAGCGGCGACCTTCAGAACGCCGGTATCAGGTCTACGCTGGCGGCTTATAACGCCGGCCCCGGCAATGTCCGCAAATATAAAGGCGTTCCCCCGTTCCATGAAACCAGGCATTACGTGGAGCTGGTGGCCGAATATTTCATGGGTTACGACAGCCTGCCGCATTGACGGGCGTGTAAGGGTCGCGGGGCCAGCCTTCCGGCTGGTTTTTTTATTTGCGGGTTTTGAATTCGTCCGGGGCGTTTTCTTTCGGTCTCTTAAGGAACCACACATAATCGGCGAAAGGGACCGGATGTTTAAGGAAATCCTTCAGCCCGGCGCCGTCCATGGTGTAAATGGAGGCGTGGATCAGGCCCCTGGTGCGCGCCTTTACCGAGGCGGGCAGCCCCGCGTTATAAATTATCCTGCCGTTGCCCGCTAAAGCAAGAAAAGAATATCCCGGGTTCTTTTTCAGGGAATCGCCGATGCGGGCGCCCATGGCCTCGTTGCCGGCCGACACGGACAGCAGGTAATCGGTCCAGGTCATCGTTTTTGAGGCCGGGCTCGCCAGGTATACTTTTTTCAGATAGGCCAGATACGCCTTGTCCCGGCTTACCGATATTTTGGCCGGCAGCAGGGCTTTTTCCTCCGCGCTGAGCGAGTCGGCCGCGCCGCGGGCCAACTTCGCTATTACGCCGCGAGGGAGGTTGAGCGCCACCGCTTTTAAACGGCGCTCCCTGACAAAGTCGAAGACCGGTTTATATAGTTCGAAATCATAGCCCCACTCTTTCTTCCAGTTCGTTTGGTCCAGGAATTCGTCCTCGGTGAGCGTACCGGCGGCATAGGCGTCCAATACGGGCTGGAGCGTCGCGCTGAGCATTTCAAACCCTACGATCACGCGGTCTTTTCGCGTGCGCGACATGAATTTAAGAAGTTCGAACTGGGCCAGGTGGTCTTCGGACTGGCCGGCCACTTCGCCGGCGTAAACCACGCTGCTTTTCAGTATCGCGTCTTCGAACGCCTCCTGGCGGAGCTTGTTGCCTACTGTGGCGTCTACGACGCTGAAGCCCGGTCCGGAGTACATTGAAAAATAGGTGCCGGTATCTTCGGCCGCGGACAGCGGCAGGATGCCGAAAAAGAAAAGCGGGACGACGCCGAGCGGGTTCATTGATAAATTATATATTAAATCCTGAAAAGGTTGACGCCGCGGGGCCGCGCCAGGGGCCGCCGGCCGGCGTCAAGTATTAAGGAGTTATTGACTTAAAGGAGTTGGTGTGCTATACTTTCATCACTATGCATATGATCCAGGAAAAGCTGTTACACATATCGAAGACTAAAAATCTCGCCACCCTGAGCCTCAGGGAAATGGCCAAGTGCATCGGGCTGCCAGACCAATCCCCTCAAAAGATCAAACACCATTTGCAGCAGCTTCAAAAAAAAGGTTTTTTGACCATTGACCGCGCGAAGGGTACAATGGACAAAACATCCCTCGTCCCTTCCTGGGCGAAAGGGCTCCTGACCAAAGCCTCGAGCCTTTTTTCGATCCCGATCCTCGGGAAGGCCAAGTGCGGGCCGGCCACCATTTTCGCGGAGCAGAATTTTGAGGGTTTCCTGCGCGTCTCGAGCAGGCTGCTCGGGCGCACGAAGCCCGCGGGCCTTTACGCGATCAAGGCGGACGGGACCTCGATGAACCGCGCCGAGATAGACCACAAGAAGATCGAAGACGGGGATTACGTGATAATAGACAGCAGCATAAAAGCGCCCGTCACCGGGGATATAGTGCTTGCGATCATCGATAATAAAGCCACGATCAAACGCTTTATAGACGACCGCAAGAACGGCCAGATCGTATTGAAGGCCGATTCTTCTTACGACTACGAGTCGATCTATCTGCATCCCGACGACGAATTTAACATCAACGGCCGGGCGATAGCGGTAATGAAGAAGTAGGCGGGCGGATTAGGTATGAAAAGAAACAAACGCGGGGAAGAGCGCCGGATGCCTTTTGATATAATATTAATGAACTCCTTAATAGCGGGCCGCGAGGGCGGCAGGTTCGCTTTAAGGAACTATCAAGGGATAGCGCGCAGGGCCTCCGCTGAGGTGATATCGGAAAAACAACCCGACAGTACGTTGTCGGGGTCCGGTATTACAATATGTGTATCAAGCCGGCAGTGAAATACTGAGTTCGGCAATTTAAAACCAGTCGGAGGATATCAATATGGGTAAGGAAGAAAAAGATAAAGCTCTTGAGATGGCGCTCTCGCAGATAGAAAAAAGCTACGGCAAAGAGGCCATAATGCTGCTCGGCGAGAAATCGTCCAAGATAAAAATAGAGGCGCTTCCCACCGGCGCGCTGTCGCTTGACCTGGCGCTGGGTATAGGCGGCCTGCCCCGCGGCCGCGTTATAGAGGTCTACGGGCCCGAAGCCGGCGGTAAGACCACCTTAACGCTCCACATCCTGGCAGAAGTCCAGAAGCGGGGCGGCACCGCGGCGTTCATCGACGCCGAGCACGCGCTGGACCCGATGTACGCCAAGCGCCTGGGCGTGGACATAGATAATCTGCTCATCTCCCAGCCCGACTCCGGCGAGCAGGCTCTCGAGATAACCGAAAAACTGGTCCGCTCCGGCGCGGTGGACCTCATCGTGATAGACTCCGTGGCGGCCCTGGTCCCCAAGGCCGAGATCGAGGGCGAGATGGGCGACCAGCACATGGGCCTGCAGGCCCGGCTGATGAGCCAGGCGCTGCGCAAGCTCACCTCCATCATGGCCACCACCAAGACCACGGTCATCTTCATCAACCAGCTCAGGCACAAGATAGGCGTGATGTTCGGCAGCCCCGAAACCACGCCCGGCGGCCTGGCGCTCAAGTTCTATTCCTCGGTCCGCCTGGATATCCGCAAGATCGAGACCATCAAGCAGGGCGACGTGGTCACCGGCGCTCGCATCCGCGTTAAAGTGGTGAAGAACAAAGTGGCCCCGCCCTACCGCCAGGCGGAATTCGAAATGGTCAACGGCGTGGGTATCTCCGTAGAGGGCTGCATCCTGGATATGGGCGTGGAGACCGGCCTCATCGAGAAGACCGGCACCTGGTTCATTTACAAGACCGAGCGCATGGGCCAGGGCAGGGAGAACGCCAAAGCCTGGCTGAAGCAGAGCCCGGACAAATATAAAGAGATAGAGACCGAGCTGCGCGCGCGCTTTATGAATCCCGTCCCGGCTGAAAAGCCGGAAGTTAAAACGGCCGAAAAGACGGAAGTGAAAGCGGCCGTTAAGCCGGTTCCGGCTCCGGCCCGCGAAGCGCAGCCCGTGGAGCAAAAAAGGGAAAAAGTCGGCAGGAAGTAGCCATAAGGAAGTGACTGTAAGTAAGCGGGCGGCATGTTGTTTATGTATCGATGAAAAAATTAGAGCCGCTAGCCGCGGACTTCCACCGGTATCTCACCCTCGAGCGTGGCCTGAGCAGGAACACCTGCCTGGCCTACGCCGGGGATTTTAGCGCGTTCCTTGCCTATTGCGCCGTCCTGAAGAAAGACCCGCTGAAGGCGGACGCGCATTTTATAGAGGAATATCTCTGGACGCTGAAGTCGGTCGGCAAGCTGACAAGCTCCTCCATCTTCAGGAAGACCGAAGCCCTGCGCTCCTTTTACAGGTTCCTGATGCTGGAGGGGAAGATCCAGGCGGACCCGACGCATAACTTCAGATCTCCCAGGATGGTGCAGCGGGTGCCGAAGTTCCTGTCGGGGCGGGATATGGAAAAACTGCTGACCTGCCCGGCGCGGGATAATTTCGCCCGGATGCGGACGGTGGCCGCCATAGAGCTGCTGTACGCGGCCGGGCTGCGCATCTCCGAGCTGCTGGGCCTGCGCCTGGAAGCCGTGAACCTGCAGCAGGGCTGGATGCGTGTTTTCGGCAAGGGCGCGAAGGAGCGCATCGTGCCGGTGCACCGAACGGCCATCGAGACCCTGAAGAAGTATATGGAATTGCGCCAGGCCAGATTCGGCGGCAAAGACGCCGATCCGGAGATCTTCCTGAACCGTTCGGGGAAAAAGATAAGCAGGGTGCAGCTCTGGAAGGATATCATGAAGCTGGGCAAGGAGGCCGACGTGGCCGTGCACCCGCACCTGTTCCGGCATACTTTCGCTTCGCACCTGGTCCAGGCCGGGGCCGACCTGCGGTCGGTGCAGGAGATGCTCGGGCATGCGAGCCTGAACACCACGCAGATCTATTCCCACGTGGAGAAGTCGGGCGTGAAAGCCGCGCATGAGAAATATCATCCTGATAAATAATTATGATCGATGAACACAATGACATCTTTGATTCCAAGATAACGATGCACGACCGGCATCGTTTCGAGATAAAACTCGACCTTGAGCTGCCCGCCTCGTCGCATACCGTCTATGAGCTGGAAAGCTACTTCTTCGTACCCCGCGCGCTGAATATCGGGCCCCGGACCTATACGAAAGAGGATTTTTACAACAGCAACCAGCGCTATATCCGTTTTAAGACGCCCAAGATCAGCCTGTCCAAGCTTTGCGATCCCCAGCTTTCCACCTCGCCGCTGAACAGACTGAAGGCGAACCTTTCCAAGATCCTTTCAGGGACCAAGGACCCCGCGTTCGTGGATTACGCCTACGAGGATTTTAAATTGCTGGGCTGCGTTATCAGGGGCGAGGTCCGGGACCATGTGAAACTTTTCATGGCGGGCCTGGAAACCTACACGCCGCAGGCCGGCGAGCACGGGAAACGGATGTTCGTCGGAGAGGGGCTGGAAAATTTCCTTACCGATCTAAAATATCTGCTTTCACAGATAAATTCTCTCAAGTCCGAGGTCGCCGATCCGGCCGTGCCGGTCAAACTGCGCGAGACCTTTAAATTCCTGGACGAGTACCTCAGCCTGATCCTGGAGGAATACCTGACCCTGCTCCTTAAAGCGCTGCGCGAGAACAAGGCGGCCATGGCCAGTTTTAAGAACGTGGAGGAGGAGCTTTCGACGCTCGTGGTTTCCCAGAGCCGCTACAGGGCGGCCATGGATTATCCGTCCGTGCTGAAGGAAGGGGATAACAACGAGGTGCTTATCTACCGCCGGGGCGTACTGAAGAAATTCATTTCGAGCGTGCTTTACCTCAAGACGGAGCTGGACGAGTCGCAGACGGTCACGCAGGTGGTGTTCGGCCTGGCCGCCGGCCTGGCCATGCTTTTCGCAGTGACGGCCACCATCCTCGCCCAGAACCGCTACACCATGAACAGCGTGCCGTTCGTGCTGGTCATAGTCACCAGCTATATTTTCAAGGACCGGATCAAGGACTGGCTGAAGCTCGTGTTCTCCAGGAACCTTACGCGCTGGTTCTCCGACCGCGAGACGAAGATCCTGGACCCGGAGAGCCAGAACAAGATAGGCGTCCTCAAAGAGGCGTTCACTTTCATGCCGGAAACGGCCGTGCCGCCGGATATTTCCCGCATCCGCAAGATAGACAATATCACCTCCATCGACGAGGACGGAAAGCCGGAGCGCGTGTTCAAGTATAAGAAGGACATCGTCCTTTATCCCGAGAAAATACTCAAGATGCACGCCCTCCGCAAAGACCTCAACGACATCATGCGGATCAACATCCAGGATTTCATAACCCAGGCCGACGACTCCAGCGTGGATTACTCTTATATCGACCCCGCGACCGGAGGGATACGGGCTATCGCCTGCGCCCGAGTCTACCACGTGAACATGCTGATAAAATACCTGTACTCGGATGCGCAGGGTCAGAAAAAAATACACTATGACCGTATCCGTATAGTCCTTAATAAGGAAGGCCTGGTGCGCCTGGAAGAAGTGAAATTGATCTAACGGGGTTCAACTAATGGAAATAACCGCTATCGGTATCATGGGGGCCAATACTCTCGGCACCGGCCTCGCGGAGGTTTTTCTGACGCACGGCTACCAGGTGCGCGTTTATGACGATTTTAAGGACAGCCTTAACATCGCCCTGGCCAAAATACGCTGGTCCATGCGCCTGGCGGGCAAGGAAGACCTGATGGCCAACATGGAGGGCATACAGGACCTGTCCATGTTCAAGGGCGCCGACATAGTCATCGAGGCGCTTAACAGGGATATGGAGGAGCGGCGCGCCACTTTCTCGAAGCTTAAGGATTTTGTGGAACCCGGCTGCGTCATAGCGGCTTCCTGCGCCGTATCGCCTTTAAAGGCCCTTCTGGAGAACACGGAACTGCCCAAAGAGAGGACGGTGGGTTTTCATTTCGTGCAGCCGGTGCGGACCAACGCTCTGGTGGAACTGGTGCGCCTGGATTCCACCAGGGACGAGTACCTGGACGCCGCGATGAACCTTTTAAGAAAGATCGGGAAGACGCCGGTGATGGTCAAGGACAACCCGGGCCAGATCGTGGAACGCCTGCTCAGGCCTTTCATCCTGAGCGCGTTCAAACTGCTTGAGGCCGGCAAGGGCTATCCGCACGAGATAGACGCGGCTTTCAAGGAAGTGGGCCAGATGCCCGCCGGCCCTTTTGAAGCGGCCGACTTCATGGGGCTGGACCGGGATTACAAGGCGACCCAGGATATTTACGAGGCGCTGGGCAGGCCCGAGCGGCTCACCCCTTCTGCCATGGAGCTGCGCCTGGTCCAGTACGGGCAGTTGGGCAGAAAATCCACGATCGGTTTTTATATCTACGAGAACGGCGTGATCGTGGGGGAAAACCCCATACTTTCCAACGTGGTTAAATACCTGGGGCTGAAGAAGGTCCCCAAGGAAGAAATTTTCGCCGAGCTGCTCAGGCCGGTGGTGGAAGAGGCCAGGATCCTGGCTTCGGAGATCATGGCTTCCGAGCATGATATCGAGACCGCCGTGAAACTCGCGCTGAATTGGCCCAAAGGTCCTTTCGCCTACAGCCGCGACCTGGAGCACCTCTTCGTGAAAAAAGCCGTCTCCGAGTTCGACAAGCTCGATCCCTACTGAAAAAGTCCGCCAAGCCGGCCGGTTGGCTGGTCCTGAAAATTTTTGTATCATAGTCATAGAAACTTGAGCGCGAAATGCTTTCCGCGTATCGGTTTCGCACCGGCTTGTGTTCGAGCGGATACGAAAGGTGATCACTGTTCTGAGAGGTTTTTATAATGAAAGAATTTAATAAAAAGGTGCTGTTCGTCGGCTACGGTTCGGTGGCGCAGTGCGCGCTGCCCATACTCCTGAAACTGGTGAAGGTCCCGGCTAAGAATATCACGGTGATGGATTTCGAGGACAAGCGGGCCGCCCTGAAGCCCTGGCTGGCTAAAGGCGTGAAGTTCGTGCGCGAGCAGGTCACGAAGAAGAACATGGGCCCGCTGCTCGGTAAATATCTCAAGTCCGGCGACATGCTGATCGACCTGGCCTGGAACATCGACGCCTGCGAGATCCTGCAGTGGTGCCACGACCGCGGCGTGCTCTATATCAACACCTCCACCGAACTCTGGGACCCGTACGCCGGGGCGCACGACAAGCACCCGACCGAGCGCACGCTTTACGTCAGGCACATGGCGATGCGCAAGATGATCGCCAAGTGGAAGACCCCCGGCCCGACGGCCGTAATAGAGCACGGCGCGAACCCAGGCCTCATCTCCCATTTCGCGAAGAAGGGCCTCATAGATATCGCGACCAGGCTGCTCGCCGAAAAAAAAGTGAAGGGCGCGAAAGCCGAGAAGCTGCGCCAGCTGGTGAATGACCGGACCTTTAACGAGCTCTCGATGAACCTCGGCGTGAAAGTGATACACGTCAGCGAGCGCGATACGCAGATCACCGACCAGCCGAAGCAGGTCAACGAATTCGTGAATACCTGGAGCGTCGAGGGCTTCCGCGAGGAAGGCGTGGCGCCGGCCGAGCTGGGCTGGGGGACGCACGAAAAGACGCTTCCCCCGATGGCTTTCGCCCACAAGAGCGGCCCGAAGAACCAGATCTGCCTGGCCCGCATGGGCATGAACACCTGGATCTCCACCTGGGTGCCGAACTACTGCATTCACGGCATGCTGGTCCGCCACGGCGAGGCTTTCACTTTGAGCGACAAACTCACCGTCTGGAAGAAAGGCAAGGCCGTCTACCGTCCGACCGTGCACTACGCCTACTGCCCGACCGACGCCGCCATCGCCTCGCTGAACGAGCTGCGCGGCTACGATTATGATCTGCAGCCGAAAGTCCGCATCATGGGCGACGAGATCACGAGCGGCTACGATATACTCGGCGCGCTGCTGATGGGCCATGAGTACAACGCCTGGTGGACCGGCACCATACTCGACATCCACGAATCCAGGGAGCTTATACCGCACCAGAACGCGACTACGATACAGGTGGCCATCGGCGTCATCGCCGCCGCGATGTGGATGATGGACAATCCGGAAGAGGGCATGAACGTGCCGGACGACCTCCCGCACGAGTATGTCCTGAAGATAGCAAAGCCCTGGCTCGGAAAGCTGCATTCCGCGGCCTCCGACTGGACTCCGCTGAAGCACTACACCAACTCCTTCCACGGCTACAACAACCCCTATGTGGATAAGAAAGACCCGTGGCAGTTCAAGAACTTCCTGATCACGGACGGGGATTAGATCCAAGTCATATCATACTCGGAGAACCGGAGGAAAAAGACAGTGATAACAAAGAAACAGATGCAGGACCTGGCGAAGAAGCACGGTACGCCGCTGTTCATAATGGACCATGACGAAATAAGGCGCAACTATGCGACCTTTAAGAAATATCTGCCGCGGGTGCAGGCCTATTACGCGGTTAAAGCCGAACCCATGCCGGAGATCGTCAGGACGCTCTACAAGGCGGGCGCCAGCTTCGACGTGGCCTCGATGCCCGAGTTCAAGATAGTCCACGAGAACATCAAGCATATGCCGGCCAAGGAGCGTCAGGACTGGATCTGGGACAAGATAATTTACGCGAACCCGATAAAGCCGAAAGAGACCCTGAAAGAACTGGACCAGTACAGGCCGCTGGTTACCTATGACAATATAGAAGAGGTGCGCAAGATAAAGAAACACGCGCCTCATGCGGGACTGGCGCTGCGCATCCGGGTGCCCAACACCGGCGCGGTAGTGGAGCTGTCCTCTAAATTCGGCGCGTCGCCCGCGGAGGCCGTCGATCTTATCCTGGCGGCGGTGAAAGAGGGTCTCGGCGTAGAGGGCCTCAGCTTTCACGTGGGCAGCCAGACGACCAACTTCGAGAACTTCGTGCAGGCCATTAATATGGCGGCCGACATCTTCAACGAGGCGAAGAGCCGCGGCTATACGAAGATGAACGTGCTGGACATCGGCGGCGGCTACCCCGCGCCGTACGACGCCACGGTAAAGCCTTTCAAGGAACTGGCGACCAAGATAAACGCGGAACTGGACCGCCTGTTCCCGGACCCTAAAATGGAGATCCTGGCCGAGCCCGGCCGCTTCATGATAGCGACCGCCGGCACCTCGGTGGTGCGCATCAACGGTAAGGCCGTGCGCGACGGGAAGACCTGCTACTACGTGGATGACGGCGTGTATCACACCTTCTCGGGCATCATCTTCGACCACCAGCACTGCCACCTGTTCCCTTTCCGCAAAGGCAAGCAGACGGATATCTGCGGCGTGTTCGGACCTACCTGCGACGCGCTGGACGTCATCTCGATGTCCGAGAACCTGCCTACGGACCTGGAACTCGGCGAGTACCTGTACAGCACCAACATGGGCGCCTACAGCCACGCCTCGTCCACCTGGTTCAACGGCTTCCCGCCGGCTAAGGTCGTGCACATCAACAAGTAAGTCAGCCGCAGCCAATAAAAAATCGTCCGCTCGCAAGGCGGACGATTTTTTTTATACCCTCTCGTTCGTGGCTCCCGGGGTTCGCGGGTCCTGTCGGCGGTTTGGCCCGTCAGGCACGGCTCGCCACACCGTGGCTCGCCTCTTCACTCGGCCCTCGCGCTGCGCAAGCTCGGGCCTCGCGAGGTCCTTCCGAGCCAAATCCGCCGCCACCCGCTCCACCAAAATTGTTTTTGATGGCTTCATTTGTTCGCCCAGGTGTAAGCGAATACCCTCAAAACAAAATCGGAGAGCCGTAAAGCACTCCGGTTATTAAAAAGCTGCTACACTCGTCCATCAAAATGATGGATATATGTTAAAAAAGCTGTTGGGTTTGGCCGGCGGGTATGGTTGGAGCGGGTGGCAGGGGAACCGGATAAGCGGAACCGTCCGGAATGGAGTTCGCGAAGCGAACGACAGTTCTGCGTCCCGAGCATACGAAGCGCGGGGTGCCCGCTGCGGGCACTGGGCCCGCCCGAGGAACGGAGGCGCGCGCAC
>Ga0334722_10004680_pt1 | contig 14095 bp, 9 predicted proteins | sample C3_bottom_MG_FD_207210 | JGI IMG/M metagenome (GOLD analysis project Ga0334722, IMG submission 207210) | Sediment microbial communities from Yellowstone Lake, YNP, Wyoming, USA - C3_bottom | ecosystem: Environmental > Aquatic > Freshwater > Lake > Sediment | place: USA: Wyoming | collected...
GATCGTATTACTATTCTACTGGATACGATGGCTGAACAAATAGAAAGAATCAAACAAGAAGAAAATGAAGAATTGGTTGAAATCATTAAATTATTTTATTGAAATATAGTTATTGTGATATTAAATCATCCAATAAATCGATTTCCTTTACGAAGAACGAAAATTGTTTATGTCTGTTATCGACGAAAAAAAAATACAAGATATATATGACGAAATGTCAATGAATCATTTCAAATAACGTTTTTTACCAAATCATTTTTTTCCTTCAAAAAAAATAAAATGGAATATGAATAAAATGAGTATTTTCCATCATAAGCATCATTTATGTGAACAGATTATAAAACCACATGTTAATTCCCCGTTCTTTTTAGTCAAACAGTTGGTGACTTCCTATAATTTTCCAACAGGTACAGGCTCAGGAAAAATAATTGGTATTATCGAACTCGGCGGAGGATTACTCATGTCTGATGTTGTATCGGCACTTCAATTAAACGGTATTTCAACTATGCCTTCCATTTCCATTAAAAGTATCGATGGTGCACAAAACACGGTTAATGTTGATCGAGGCGCTGACATCGAAGTCGCACTTGATGTTCAAATTATTGCTGCAATTGTGCCTAATTCATCCATCAATGTTTATTTTGCCAAAAATTCAATATCATCCTTTTTAAAAGCTATTTCTCAAGCAGTAACGGACAACTGTACAATTATCTCAATAAGTTGGGGTGCACCCGAAGCCAATTGGCCATTAAATAGCATGAATTCCTTCAATTCTGTTTTTCAGGCAGCATCAAATAAAGGAGTAACTGTTTTCGTGGCATCAGGCGATCAAGGATCAGGAGACGGTCTAGCCGGCAACAATGTTGATTTTCCGGCATCGTCGCCTTATGTAGTTGCATGCGGAGGAACGTCATTAATACTGGATAGCGACAATAAAATTACATCAGAGACAGTTTGGAACAATTCTTCTAATAGTAGTACAGGTGGAGGATTTAGTCGATTTTTTTCACGACCCGTTTATCAAAATACAACTAGTACAAATACAAAAAGAGGTGTTCCAGATATTTCAGCTTGTGCCGATCCAAATACAGGCTATATCGTCATTGTCAATGGAGAACAACTAGTGGTAGGTGGAACAAGCGCCGTGTCTCCTTTAATGAGTGGATTATTAGCACGATTACCGTCTACTCCATCAAGCTTCAATAACATACTCTACTCTAATTCGGTTGTCATGTGTAGAGATATAACAATCGGTAATAATGGTGCTTACTCTGCATCGAAAGGATGGGATCCAGTCAATGGTAATGGTTCTCCTATAGCATCGACATGGTCGCAATTCTTTCCTTCAATTCCAGCAACACCAATCGATAATCCGACGGTTATACTTTCATCGACACCGGATATGCAGAATCCATTAAAATTAATATTCCAGGCAGATACGACACTTGTTAATCCTACCTATACATGGTTTTTTGGCGATGGAACCAGCAAAACGACCAATCGTTTAAATACTGTCATACATCAATATGCAAAATACAACACCTATACGGCAACAGTTCATGCTGTTACAGCCAAATATACTATTGTCTCTAATCCATTGACTGTCACTATCAATGCCTTACCTGAAATTATCATGTCGTTGAGTCGAACATTTACTCTTAATACGATTATTCCAAATCAGATTTATACCTGGTCTTTTGGCGACAAAACCCCGACTGTTACAGGCACTCAGGTTTCACATACATATCTTTCACGAGGTATGTATAGAGTGAGTTGTTCATCTGCTTCTGGAACTACCTATTATACAGTTGTTCTTTAATTAGCATTTAAAAGGCATATCGATACATTTAGTGGATGCAAGTACATTACATGAATTCGTAGAATCAGCAAGACCCGTAAAGAATGGCACATGTTCTCCTATATAATTATAAAATTCATTTCCGTCTGTATATGAATTCCATAAAGGCGTGACAGGATTATTCCATAGAAGAAAGGGAATTTCGGCATTGGAATTAACGACTTCTTGTTGGTAATTTATATGTGGATTGAATGTACCGAGAATACTATTAGGAAATTGACCCTTTTTAGCTTCCACGCCATACCTCATTCCAATTAAGAAAAAAAGCTTATTGAATGCACATGGTTTAAATAGCATATACATAACAGCAGATTCTTGTAAAAATTTTATTTCTACTCCATTTGTGTCATATAGAAATTCGCGTTGTTGGTTATCTGAACCGCCAATTCTAGATAGCCATAATTGAGTGTCTGTATATTCCTCACGAAATGCCTTATCGTATGGATATTCGCCTGTGAAATTTAATTTCATAGTGAGCTTACAATCTCGTTCACTGATAAACATTTTTTTTTGCCATCCGGTACCTGCTGGATTCCAATTAAGTCGCGGCTGTGTCTTGTTTGTAGGATTATCCCATGCCTGATCATTGACACATGCATACATTTGACTATTAAAATAAGTACTACTGTTGATATCGGTTATAAAATCGAGTGATGTGCCGAAATCAGACGAACGTTTTTGACATCCTGATATTCTAGGAAATGAAATAGGAAATTCAAGTGATATTTCAGCATTGACATAGCTTTTACTATCCTTTCCTACTGTGGGATAATCACAAACAAGACTTCCATTTCGTATAAATAAAACTTTATTAGGAGATGTTTTTGGAAAGAAGTAGAATTGATTAGAGGAAGTTTTACTAATATTTTTAATGTACCATTGAAATATAGGATTATTTAGTTCGGATGGTTTATATGAAAAACTGTTAGTTGGCAATATAGATGTAAATAAAATAGAACTTCCAAATGCATCATCGTATGCAAGTGCTAAATTTGTATGATCATATGAAATAAGAGTGTATAAGGGTCGATCAGCTTCGTCCGTACCGACATATACAATACCTACCTTATTGTGCTGAAAAGAAACAGCATTTATAATTGGAAGTTGACTAGATAACATTACCTTTTGGCTTTGTGTGACGATTTGAACAGAATTAAAAACTTCTTGTGACATGTTTTGACTATAATTTGTTTTCAAATTGACTTGGTCGATAGGCTTATAATTAGGCTGGTAATATAAATAATAGTCTGAATAATCTGTATCTGATTTGATTTTTAGAGTAACTGCTGTAGACGTATCATACACTCCACATAATTTACATGAATCGCCGGTTATACAGTTGCCATCTACTTGACAATTCTCTTCGATTGGAATATTGTTAGAAATACACCATTCTTTTCCAATTTTTGACGAACATGCGCCTATACTGCCTAATACACATTGATCGATACATTCATTTTTATGAATACTACAATAAGCGTCCCAATCACAATTGACAAAATGGTTATTCGGACACGATTCACAGTATACCTTTACACGATCAACCGATGAACATCCTTTTATATCACATGGATACTTTCGCTTTCCATCATAATAGTTAGTATAATATTCTTTTCCGTGTTCGAAAACATAAGTACCGTTCTCCATATCTCCTAGGCATGATTCTTGGCATGCTTCCGTCAAGTCTTTATTATTTTCAGCGAAACAAGTAGAATAAAAACCTTCCGTTGAACAATGAATAGATAACGGATCAATTATACATTCGCCATTGCAGTCTTCATTGACTTCAGGCAAGATATACTCTGGTGATTTTGCATATGTATCACAATACATTGTCAAATTACAATTCTCAGAATTCGTATAACACGGATCGCATTTAGCAAATTTATAACTTGCTTGTGGCTTATTCAATTTAAAACATGTTGAACGATACTCACATCCTAAATCTAAATCTTCACATGCGACAACACATTCTGAAGTATTTGCTGGATTCGAGCAATAGATTTCAAATTGATCAGCGGGACAATTTGGACAGGTCAATGGTACCTTTTTCTTTGAACGAAAGATAAAAAAGAGTCCAACTGCTAAAGCTATAATAACAACTATAACGATTATAATTGTTACATAAAAACCATGTCTTTTAGGTTTAACAGGTGATGGCGGTACAACTGTATTCATTTTATATCATTTAAAAATATGCCGTAATGAAAAAGATAAATGTGGGTTATTAATCTTTTAATAGGATTAATGCTTTTATTGTTACTAATACTTATTATATTACTTTTTGCTAGTTTTACGAAATTGATTGGTAGTATGTTTTCACATACATGGTTCCAATCGCCTGCAGTTCGGGTGAATTCTGTGGCCAGAACGTATGACGTTTCTATGCTTGATGCTGATGGAAAAAACTATGTATCTATTTTTCCAGCAACAGCCATCAATTATATTAATTTCCTACCCCCGGCTAGTTTCAACGGACTCGAATTGATTGCGACTATCGATAAAAAGTATTTGCAATATGGCATGCTGATGATTATTTCTAATACAAGTGGAAGTACTGTAAAGATTTTCATAGATACTTCATTAACTGGCAGCATTGATAACGATACTGTCGTTTTTGTAAAAGTAACAAAGGATCTTTTATTGGAGCATATCGACAACACCTAACATTCTATCTAAATAAGATCCAAATTCGGTATTACTGCATTTTTTCCTATTACGAATGTTATTTTCAAACGAATTCTCATTATTGATAATGAGAACATTTTTTTTAAAACGGGTAATTGCCGTGTAAATTAAACTATTTGTTAAAATCCTACACTTTCTAGAAAAAAAAATACCATTCATAGATTCACTTCCTTGGCATTTATGAACAGTCATGGCATATGCAAGAGTTAAATCTTCGATAAAAAAATCTTTTGTACTTGTAGCATCTTCTTCGTCTACTATATCCTTTTTTTTATGTTTGTAATCGACAGTTTGTCCATTATCAAATAATACTTGCCATTTTCCAACATTGTATTGAAGAATACCCATCTGACCATTGTAAACAATTTGTCCAATTACCTTGTTTGGCATGTCTACATGATTTATATCGATAAAACGTCCATTTTGGATTTTAGCAGTAACATTTTGATAAACATTTTTCGTTTGTACTACGCGATCGCCATGATACATAAATTCATTATAACGTTTGATGCATGGCATATTCTCTTTTATAAAAATAGCTTGTATGGAACGATTGATTAAAGAGACATCGTCGTTCATTGCTGTAATAATCAACAATTCCGGCTGTCCACCTTCTTCTTTTCGAAGCTGTTTTGGATTGTTTTTACAAAAATCACACACATCACGTATTGTTCCATTTCTTATTATAAACGAGTCATTAATAACCAATTCATTAAACGCATTGTTGGAATAAGCTATTTTACGGGCATTTTCGGTGATGATGAATCCGTCTCCAACAGCTCTCATGTTCTGATTTAAATAATACACGTGAGAAGATTTGCTCGAAAGATAGGCATCTAATGCTGATGCGCCATGAATCGGCGACAGCTGGCGAATATCGCCAATAAAAATGAATCGGCAGTTTTCGATAGTCGTAATCGTGTTCATAACACAAAGTAGTTTATGAAGAAAATCTAATGATATCATACTGGCTTCATCGATAATCAATATGATTTTTTTTGCCCGTAATTTTGAATGAAGATCATGCCAGTAAATAAAACGATGAATTGTCATGGCAATCGGGATTCCACCTGATAATCCTGTTTTCAGCCGTCCAACTGCTTTTCCAGTAAAACTCAAAACAATAGGCTGAATAGTAGTTTGTTGGACAATCATACCATACAAAGACTGCAAAACGGTACTTTTTCCTGTTCCCGCTTCTCCAACAATTGCACATACATTATGGGATGTAACAAACGAGATTGCTTCTTGTTGACATTCTGTCAATGTATCGTCTGATACATCCAAATCAAAGGATATATTTCTTCCAAGATGCTTGAAAATGTAAACCAAATGAAGTTCCATTAATTCTATGGATACATGTTTTATAATAAGTGAATGTCCGACCCGTTTCATGTACAAAGGTGAACATTCTGGAACTTTTTTGTATATGTTCATGTAATTATCAATTGTCTTGTCATCCAGTTCTATGGATAATTTATCTGTAATTTTTTTCATATCATCGTATGAAATAAACGTATCGCCATTTTGATAATAACGCTGATAACAATGTGAGGCGATAGAAGAAATACATTCATACGTCATCTGATTCTCATTGTCCCCATACCAATTTGTTATTTTTTTTGAGATTTCAATAGGAATATAGGTATGAACAAGTGCATTTTTTAAAGGTTCATGGAGTTGAAAGGATGTATTCCATCGATTAAAAAGAAGGGAAAGAGTAGACGACGTATCAAAGGACGTTTTTCTGGAAACATAATCAATTAAAAACTGATCAGCATAAACAGTATCCTTTGTATCTTGATCATTTAATTCAATACATGTTTTTTCAAATAAAAAAGTAGAAGTTTGAATAGGAGAGAATATGATTTGCTGGTCATCGATTCCAAAACAAGATTGTTTATGTCGATAAATTCTTGAAAAAATAGCAGCCAATGAACTTTTTATACGTTCTACATTTCCGGGTGTTGTCAATTTTATATTGACTGTAGAATAATCAATTGTTCTATACATTGACATGGCTCGTTTTTCAAGCCCTTCTCCTTGACCAAAAAAAGAGTATAGAATCAATAAAATGGAGTTTCGATTAATCGTGACTTTTTTAACATGATATGGGCTGTCAACTTCCACCAACAATCTCCAGACAAGGTGGACAAACATCTCATTCGTTCGATCCGAAACAATCAAGTCGAGTATAAATGTATCATCCTTCATTTTTCCATAGACAATATCTCCATACATGACGGATTTTGGATAAATCGTCGACGAATAGAATTCATCGTCGTATTTTTTAGATTTCAACTTTGAGAAATCTAAATTTTTTCGGCATTTCGTTTGATCGGCAGATGATAATTCAATTGGAAAATGATATAATTGCGATTTGTTTTTTGGCCGTTCTTGATACTCGTCCGTTACCGTAAACACCATCGTCTCCATGTTAGTATTTTTCACACACTTTATCTAATCTGTCCTCTAAATCAGACGATAAGGTATCAAGCGTGTTATTTAATTTTGATAGAATAGAAGTATCATGTACTAGTCGTTGACATGCATAAAATATAGTTTGTATCGTCTCATTTCTTTTTTGAACATTCAATAGTAGTCTTTTATACTTTAATTCGTTCTCATTTTTATACTCTTCATCGTATTCTTGTTCGCATTTACACAACTGTATTATCAAATCAGTTGTTTTATCAAAAAGAGTCGTTTGGATATCTGTAAAATGATGAATCGTACTTGACAAGTCGGATGCTTTCTTTTTGATCGTTTCTAATGATGAAGTATACAATCTAGCTTGAATGGTTGTAATCTGATTACATACATCATTGACAGCATCGCCTACAGAGGCTGGATACTTTACAATATCGTTGTAAAGGATAGTCGGAACAACATTAAACAGTTCATTTCCTGTCATAGCATAGTGTTCATTCACAAAAAAACAATGTTGTTTTGTATGTCGATTAACAAGACACATGCAATTCACGTCACCATACATTGTCATATCTGAAAATGCAAGTGATCTGATATTCATAGACACAAGATCCGTTATACCGTTGGTAAAACTATAAGAAATATCAAACGATGCAACCTTTTTCAGATGACAGTTTGTTGTTTCAAATTCTGAATTTTCTACCATAAAAAGAGTACCGAATTTTGTTTTAAAAATGGAGAATTTGGCATCGTCCAATTGAAGTGTATTAACAAAAGAGAATAGAGTAGAGTCAATATTGGGAATAGTAGTTATTACTGTTTCTTCTGTTTTTTCGGGAATATCAGGCAAAAAATCAGTACGTCCAACATTAATCAATTGTTCGGTGTTTAATTTCGGGCTCTCCTTTGGCGTCGTTAAACTTAATAAAATAGCTGGATCTATTTCAGCAGTTGTCTTTTTGGTTACCTTTTTTGCAACGACCATTTTAATTAAAACATTGCATAATTAAGCAATAATTTACTTTATATATAAACAATGAATGTCTTCTAAAGAAATTGTAAAAAAAACAAAAGAACGGTTACATACTGATAATAAAAAAGATGAAATAGAAAATAATTTGTTACTTTTACCTGCCATTGATTTATTAACTCCTTTTACATTTGAGGGATATATTGGGATTGCTCGGGTGACTAAAATATGGAGGTATGATATAATTGATGTCGTTATACAATTATCTTCTCATCAGTTTTTGTCAGATATTAATGTATACGACCCGGATGGAATAAAAACAATATGTAAACGGGCTATTTTCTCTAAAAATGTATCGACAGACGTCATAATGAAATTGACAATTAAAGTTAAAAATATATATCTGAAAAAAACAGCTGCTTCTCAATCTGCTATTGTTATATTAAAAGATACATTATCAAAAAACAACAACATCATTAATCTAAAAATACTAAAAAGAGATTGCAATATTTACACCTCTCAAGTAACATTGAACGGTCAGTATTTGGAGACACTACTCGCAAATGAATACAATGATGTTTTTACGGTTAAAAAAAGAGTATAAAAAGAATCACTTGTAATATAAATCGATATCCAAAATGGCATACTTTTCGGATTTAACGATGGATCCGACACTATCCTCTTTCATTCCATCGGGTGTCATGACACAAGTTTATTTTGGAAAAATGACACCGGGTATTATGAAAAAAACATTGATTGTATGCAAAGATGCTACAGACCAATTAATGGGTCCAATGAACAATGACGAATCATGTTTGACATGCGGGCAAGATCTTTATCATTGTGATGGTCATGCTGGAGCTATCAAATTACCTTTTCCAATTTATGATCCTGAACGCACATCGCTCGATAAACTTGCAGCTATTTTGAATGCATTGTGTACATATTGTCTGAAATTAAAACAAAGTCAGATTGTTTTAACTGGAATGCAACGAATGGAATTTTTGAAAGAATTGGGCAATCCTCTTATTTGTCATCATTGTAAAATGCCAACTCAAAAATATATCGTAAAACATACACATATTTGCATTGAACAATACACTGTGGGTCGAACTGAAGCACCATCGGTATACGTAAATGCATCGACTGTATTGGAGATTTTAAAGAATCTAGTTCCATCCGATCTTAAAATATTGGGATACAACAATTATGAATTATTTGATCCAACGAATTTATTGTACGAATACATTCCAATGCGTCCTAATAAATCGCGGATTCCTGTCATCCAAGGAAATGAAGCCATGACAAAACATCCATTGACGGTTATTTACAGTTCTATTTTTACCTATGTTGCCAGGCTAGAAGAAGATTTTAAACGAAACAAATGTGAATATGACATGTTGGCTACTATCAATGAAATCCAAAAATGTATTCAACAACTTACAGGGTTTGGAAAAGTTGAAAAATATACAAATGCTCGCGATCGAGATTCGACAATGAACAAACTTATAAGTGCAAAAAAAGGCTTATTGCGAGACAATCAAGGACGAACGACAGGTCATGCTGCTCGAACAGTGATTGCACCATCATTGGATGTCCCTTTTGAAAATGTCGTTTTACCTCAAAAAATGAGAGATGTACTCACTGTACCAGAAATTGTATGTAAATACAATATTGACTATCTTCAGAAAATAATGAATTATGGTGGAATCAAAACAATTCGAAAGGGAGGGGAAATGTCACCCATTACTTTTTTGGTGCCGACATCTAAAAATACAACTATCCCAAAAGAATTATTAAAAAGTATTATGACCTTGGAAATAGGCGATAGCATTGAACGTTATTTGCAATATGAAAAGGATTATGTCGCATTGAATCGTCAACCTACATTGTCTAAATCGAGTATTATGTCTTCAAAAGTTCAATTTGCACTTGATAATCGAAATACAATGTCGTTTTGTACAGTTACATGTCCGCCCTTCAATGCAGATTTCGATGGTGATGAAATGAATGCCCATAATCCACAAACGATGGTTGCACGAGTAGAACTAAAATATATTGGTTGTATTTCTCAACATATGATCAATGAAGAGAATTCATCGGCCATGATGTATCCAAATGGCGATGCATTTTTAGCTGCTCATTTTTTACTCAAAGACCCATTGTATGATATTCCAGTCGATCAATTCAATTACTTTTTATCGAAATTACAATCAAAGGACCAACTTTGGACCCTTAATCGGAGAATACGAGATGCTGGAATTCGCCGTTATTCTGGACAAGCTTTGATTAGCGCCTTTTTACCAGAAGACTTTTATTATGAGAATGGAAAAATCATCAATGGTATATTAATACAACCATCCTTAAAAAGTAGAGATTTCGGGCCAAATGGAATAACTTATCAAATTCTAATTCGGTATTCGGCTAAACGAGCTGTTGATTTAGTCAATGACATTTATCATACGCTTACAGAATGGCTGTATTACCAAGGAATTACATTTGGCATCAACGATATGTTTGTGCAAGATAAAAAAATGAGAGTATACATCAAAAAAGCAATCGTGGCAGCTGAAAAAGAAACAATGGAATTGGAATTGGAACGACACAACGATAAGGATCATATGACGTCTGTTAAAAAAATTGCAGACCAATTGACAGGAAATATTGAAGAAATTTTAAAAGATACATTATCTATGCCAAAATATAAGGATAATATGATGCGAACATATGCTCAGACAGGAAAAAAAGCAGCTGATAATCTTGGAAAACTACTAGGTGTCATTGGTCAAGAAGCGCCGCCCAATTTGTGTATGACGAATCGTCAACGATATCTTCCTTTTTTTCCTCCAGATCGTTTATCTCTTCAATCCTTGGGATGTGTTACTCAAAATTTTGTTTTTGGAACAAGCCCATCTGCTCGATTTGTATGTGGAATATCAGGACGTCTTCCTGTCCTTACACGAGGTTTGTCTACCTCGACAGCTGGCGATATTCACAATAATATGTTGACGCCGATATTAATGGGAACACAAGTTTCACCAGATTTCACAGTTCGAAATACATCACAAACAATCATTCAATTCTTATATGGAAACGACGGTCTAAAAGTAACAAACAAAATTCCAATTGGTCGAACAACAAATGCAGGAAATATTGTCGAAACAGCACAATCTATTATCGATGTACAACATGTTATGCGTGAAATCAATCAAGGTTATGGATATGATTTTGAGAACAATTATCATCCTGAACAGGCCAACTTTTATGAAAAAAAAAGACTCTTTTTTCATGAACGCGATAGTGAGAAAACAATCTATTCCTCTTTTGATCTGGATTATGATGAATTTGTACTATGTGAAAATGGAGATGTTGTGGAATACAATCACCCTCTTGAATTCACATTTAACCTTCCTATTTTTCCCAAAGAATGGTCACTTTATTATGAATCGTTGAAAAAAAAATTAGGCTTTTTGGATATTGAAAAAACAATTGCATTGGATGCATTTATTTCCAAACTGCCTTTTGGCGAAAAAATAGAATTGAATATGTCATCCATCAAACGAAAAATAATGGTGTTGAAAGCAACTAGTTGGCGAAATATCTTGTTTGAATACCGAGTACTTCCTATTCTCTTTAACCAATACGAACATGTTTCCGAAAAATACCATCAACATGTAAAGCAATTGTTGATCGATAATCGAAAAAAAGAAGAGCATTATCTTTCAAAATCAATGGATTACTTTAAAAAAAAAGCATTGTCAGAAAGAGCTATAGAGAGATTTGTATTTGATTTTTATCTACACGAAATAGCAGAGACATCCTTGGAGAAATCTGTCTGTATCGCCGAATTTTTTGACTATATTGCTGATTTTAATCATCATGACAAATTGACAGTTGAATTTGAGACATGTCTAGCTCATTTGAAAAAAAAATCACAAGTGGATTTATGTCATAATGGAAGTGCCTTTTTAGATGCAAATCAGATATTTTATCATAAAAAAAGATTGGAAGAAAAGTATAATTCTCGTATAGGTCAGACGATAAAACCAATTCGTATAACATTTAGTCAAGAGGCACACGAAAAAATTAATCATTTGTGGCGACAGTCAGCAATTAATTAAACATGCTTAATAAAAGATGCTCTAATTAAAAAATGTCGACGTCTGTTCCGTTATGGAAAATATACAATGATGACACTGAAAAAACAAATGTACTTTATGTTGGTCGAGGTAAAAAACCAGCAGTTGCACTACATAAAATGGCACATCGTATTTACAAAGAAATGATCTCGAAAGAGAAGAATTTCAAAGGTGTTTCGATGAATGTAATTATTTCAAAAGTCAGTGAACCTGTTGGTATCGGTTATACTGTTCAATGTAATAAGATTGATCCATATGAAAAAACAATTTCACGTGAGAATGGTGAATCTATCAAGATTACAATCGATAACAAGGTATCTGTAAAAAGAAATGGCAACAATTATCTAGTAGTGCACAATCAAGATAAAATTATACCGATCGGAGCTTACAATTATAAGAAATTACGTAAACATATCCGAGATAAAACATTTAATATGGATGAAATGCTGGCTCTTATTAACAAGGAACGAAAAACTGAAAAATTGGAAGTTTCAAAGACATCTCCCAAGATAAATGCGTCATCATCGTCCTCAAAAGTATCTCCACCTAAGCAAAAATTATCTCCGTCTAAATCTGTCTCTACTCCTTCCAAACTAAAAGTATCCCCGCCTAAACCAACGGTGTCGTCCCCTAAACAAAAAGTATCGCCTCCTATTTCTAAACCAAAAGTATCTCCACCTAAATCAACCAACTCAAAGGTATCGCCCCCTAAACCGACGACAAAAACACAAGCCAAGGCGGATACATCTAAACTATCCCCACCTAAATCATCTCTCGTCGCCCTGCCTACTAAACCTGCAAATGTCAAAACTAGTCCAGTAAAACCTATTCTTAAAAAACAGACCAAGTAATTTAAACAACATATTTTATAAAATATGTAAAATGTCACTTTGGTGTGTGAGTATAGGATTAAATTATGCCGGAACAGCTTATAAATTAAACGGATGCATCAATGATTGCAATAACATTGTTCGACTAATGACAAAAAAAATGAAGTTGCAAAAAGAGAAAACATTTATTTTCACAGACAATGTTGATTCAGAAAATAAAAGCTATCCGACAAAAGAGAACATTAAAAAAATCTTTCTAATGATATCGAAACAAATTAAAAAGAACGATATTCTTTATCTTCATTTCAGCGGCCATGGTTTTTTTATTGATGGAAATAATGCAGGTATAATAACATCAACTGGTGGAAAAATAGAAAAAAAATTAAAAGAATGTATTCTACTCCGAAATGGAGGAGATGATCAGACACTGAAAACCATTACATCCAACAATACAATTTGTGATGCCGAATTTTCAGATATCATTAAATTGTTTAAAAATATTCTTTTTTTTGGGGTATTAGACTGTTGTAATTCTGGTAATGTTTTTGATTTGTCTTATAATATTCGCGTTAAAACAGAACATTCATGTTATGAAAACTATTGTAAAGCTTCATCTAAAAAAGAAACATATTTTTATCTAACAAATAATACAAAAAGACCGTGTTTTCAGTCAGACATTCTTTTTCTGAGCGCTGTTAAAGAGCGTCAAGTGAGTTGGGATACCCAAGATAAAAATGGTAATCCTGCAGGTGCACTAACATCTATGCTTCTTGAAATTTTAGAATTACACGATTGGACAACATTGACATATCTCGATTTATTGTACATGCTTCATATAAAACTACAACAAAAATACAATCAAGATCCACAATTATCTTTTTGCAGCCCCGATATAATAGTCAAGAATTTTTTGAACCATTAAATCATCAAGATCATTATTGGTTACACGTTTGATGTACAACTTGATTGTTTTCATTTGAATCATGTTTTCGATAAAAGAATTTAGAACGTATAATTCTTCTTTTTCGTATTTGCTTGAAGACGTCAATTGTATCATTTTGCATAATCTATACAAATGCCAATTAGTTATATAATTGGCACAGAAATTATAATTCTCATCGTTGTAGCTTCGGGTAACGTAATCGCGAAACAAAGAAATTGTCGGCTCCATTGTAAACGC
>Ga0334722_10004681_pt1 | contig 14093 bp, 8 predicted proteins | sample C3_bottom_MG_FD_207210 | JGI IMG/M metagenome (GOLD analysis project Ga0334722, IMG submission 207210) | Sediment microbial communities from Yellowstone Lake, YNP, Wyoming, USA - C3_bottom | ecosystem: Environmental > Aquatic > Freshwater > Lake > Sediment | place: USA: Wyoming | collected...
TCCTCGTTTGGTGACGGGGTCTACAAGTCGACCGACGCGGGGAAGACGTTCAACTACGTTGGCCTGAGAGAGACCCAGTCGATTGCCAGAATCGTGGTCCATCCGACCAACCCGAGCATCGCCTACGTGGCCGCAATCGGACACCTGTTCGGGCCAAACAAGGAACGCGGGCTCTACAAGACGATTGACGGCGGCAAGACCTGGAACAACACGAACTTCATCGACGAGGACACGGGCTTCACTGATCTGGTGATGGATCCGAAGAATCCGGAACTCTTGTTCGCCGCGTCGTACCAGCGTCGTCGGACACCGCACGGGTTCAATGGCGCAGGCCCCGGAAGCGGCCTGTGGAAGACGACTGACGGCGGCAAGAAGTGGACCAAGCTGTCGGGCAATGGGTTGCCCGAGGGCATCATCGGCCGCATCGGCCTCGACATCTGCCGGAGCAAGCCGAATGTCATCGTCGCGCAGTTCGAGGTAGGTGCCAGCGGCGGGACCGGCGCAGGCGTCAACGCGGACGGCACAGAGCAACAGCCCGGGCAGGGCCGCGGCGGCGGCGCGCCAGGTGGTGAAGGTGCAGCGGCAATCGGCGTGACGCCTCCAGCTGGCGCGGCGGCGGGAGCGGCTGCGGCAGGCGCGGCGGGTGGTCGCGCTGGTGCGGCCGGCGGGCGTGCGGCAGGCGGCGGGCGTGCCGGCGCCGGCGGCGGTCGGCAGGGAGGCGCGGCGGGTGCTCCGGCAGCCCCGCTCGATCCCAAGAAGACCGGCGTGTGGCGAAGCGACGATGGCGGCAAGACATGGACGATCGTCAGCAACACGACCGATCGCCCGATGTACTACAGCCAGGTGCGTGTCGATCCCAACAACGATCAGGTGATCTACATGGGGGGCGCTCCGGCGTTCAAGTCGATTGACGGCGGCAAGACGTTCCGGCAGATCCAGAACCTGGCGCACAGCGACCATCACGCCATCTGGGTCGATCCGAAGAACTCCAGTCACGTGATGTACGGCAATGACGGCGGCCTCGATGTGAGTTACGACGGCGGCGACACGTGGGACTTCATCGCCACGATGGCCGTGGGACAGTTCTATGCGATCAGCGCCGATATGCGGAAGCCGTACGTCGTGTGCGGCGGGTTGCAGGACAACGGTTCGTGGTGTGGGCCGAGTGCGAAGCGCGCCAGCGTCGGCATCCTCAATTCCGACTGGTTCCGCGTGGGCGGCGGCGATGGTTTCTACACCCAGCAGGACCCGACGGATTGGGCCACTGTGTATTCCGAATCGCAGGACGGAAACGTCAGCCGGCTCGATCTGCGGGCCGGGACCTCAGTCAGCATTCGGCCGAGGCCGGCAGCTGGAGGAGGCAGGGGCGCGCCGAATCCAGAGGTTATTGCACAGACATCAGCCCAGCTTGGCATTGCTCCGCCGACGACCGGGTCGAACGTGGTGCCGGCGCCTCCGGCCGGCCAGGCGTTCCGGTTCTTCTGGAACACGCCGACGGTGCTTTCCCCGCACAACCCGTTCACGGTGTGGCTGGGTGGCAACCGGTTGTTCAAGTCGCTCAACCGGGGCGAGACGTACTCGATGACCGAGGATCTGACGCGCAAGCTCAGCCGGTTCGAGCGGCCGATCATGGGGGTCGGGGGAAATGCGCCGATGGCGTCGAAGCATGACGGCGTCGCGACCACCAGCGTCATCACGACGGTGGCCGAATCGCCGGCTTTGCCCGGCGTCGTATGGGCGGGCACCAACGACGGCAACATCCAGGTGAGCCGCGACGGCGGCCTGACCTGGAAGAACGTCGTCGCCAACGTCAAGGGTGCACCCGACGAGACGCACATCGCGAAAGTCGAGCCGTCGCATTTCGACGCCGGCACCTGCTATGTCGTGCTCGACGCGCACCGCACCGACGATCACAAGCCCTACATCTACATCACGAAGGACTACGGGCAGACGTTCTCGTCTATTGCGGCCAACCTGCCGATGGGCAACGCGAACGTCATTCGCGAAGACCCGAAGAACCGGAATCTGCTCTATCTCGGCACCGAGTACGCGCTGTATGTCTCGGTGAGCGGCGGCAAGGAGTGGAAGCGGTTCATGACGGGCCTGCCAACCGTGAGGATCGATGATCTGCTCGTGCACCCGCGCGACAACGATCTGATCGTCGGGACGCACGGGCGCAGCATCTGGATCGTCGACGACATCACGCCGCTTCAGCAGTTGACAGACGCGGTGGTGAATGCCGACGCGTTCCTGTTCCCGCCGCGCCCGGGTGTGCTCTGGCGCAGCGACACGCAGCAGAGCATCCAGCTCGGGGGGAACAAGTTCTTCCGCGGCGAGAATCCGCAGCCGGGCACCGCCATCAGTTACTACCTGAAGGCGGCGTCCACCGGCGATGTGAAGATCACGATCAGCGACTACTCGGGCAGGGTGGTTCGAGAGATCACCGGGCCAAAGGAGGCCGGTCTCAATCGCGTGCAGTGGAACCTGCGGGGCAATCCGCCCGCTGGCGCTGCAGGCGGTGGCCGGGGCGGTGGTGGCGGTGGCGGCGGGCGGGGAGGCTTCGGCGGTGGCGCCGCCCTCGAACCCGGCTCGTACCTCGTCAAGTTGACCGTCGGCGGCAAAGATTACACCGCGAAGGTCATGATCGAGGCCGACGAGCAGTAAGCTACGACCGACGGGCGCTGCGCCAGGAAGGTGCAGCTCCCGTGCTATTGATGATATGGTTAGCAGTTGGACCCGACCGTTCGGGTGTGTACCGAGCATGTCCCAGGAACCCATCGAGCTGTCGCTCGAACTCCAGCCGCGCTCGCGCTTCGACGCGATTGACATGCGCGCCCGTGTGATGGCGCTGCACGGCGATATCCTGAAGCCCTTCGAACGAAGCCTTTACTGTTCCTTCCACACCACGGCGGGGTATCTGGAGCAGGGACTCGTGTCCCGGTTGTCCAAGCGCCGCCAGGACGTCAGTGGCTACATCGATCCGTTTCTGGCCGTGTTCCCCGAAGGGGCGGGCTACCGCCACGACGAACTCGATGCGCGCGAAGACCTGTCCGATGTCCAGCGCCGGATCGAGCCGCGGAATGCGGATTCTCACCTGGCCTTCATTGCCGCCGGACTTCGGCCATGTGTGACGTATCTGAATCGTCGCCACACCCCGGTGCCGTTTGTCGATCTCGACGGCGTCAACGGCGACAGGCCCAGACTGCGCAAGACCAGCGTGGTGGCCTACAACTCCGAAGTCGAGGTCTGGCGCACGCGCGTCGGCGTACCGGTGTCCGTGCATTCGGTGGATTCGGTCAACCTGAGGGATGTCAACCTCGGCCTGTACGACATCGCGATTGCCGCCATCAAGCGCGCCGGCGTGTCGAAGGGGCGCGTCCGGATTGAACTCGCGCCGGGCGAACGCCAGGCCGGTCTCACGGTCAACGAGTACGAGACCCTGTTGATGCGCCACGATCTGCGGGAGGTCCTGAGCGATCCGCTCCGCTTCATGGCCGAAAAGGGGAGAAACGCGCTGAAGCACCCGCGCGCGATTCCGCGAAAGACCCGTGACTATGCGGCGTACGACGCCGTAGTGGCCCTCAACAGGCTGGTTGAGGCGATGGGGCTGAGCGAATCCTGGATCGAGCGGCTCGTGGCGCGCCTCATGGCGCTGCCCGCCGAGAACTTTTTCCGGATGAAGCGCTCGGTCAGCCTGCTGGTCTCCGACAGCGAATCACCGGGACATCCAACCGTTGTCGAGGGCACCTACCAGAGTCCAATTCTCGTGCAGTGGCACCGCTCGCCCACCAAAACCCGGCATCTCGAGTTGTCGTTGACCCGGTTCGCCTAAGTGCTTCGACTCGCAAGCACGGTGACATAATCCTGCGAGACGTCCAGTCAGAGCGCTCGCTCAGCACTTAGTCCTGACCCTTCGACAGGCTCAGGATCATCCCGAGCAATGTCGAGGGATGAGGGAACAAGTTCGTCACCGAACTTGTGAATCGAAGGACTAAGCCGGGCGCCAGAGCCCCGAGCACGCATACATCGCGATTCCAGCGGCCGTGGCGACATTGAGCGAATCTACTCCCGCCACCATTTCAATCCGAACGCGAATGTCAGTCATGGCCAGGGTCGGATCACTGAGGCCGAAGCCTTCGTGGCCTACCACGAGCGCGATGCGCGCCGGCCGCCGTTCGTGCGACACCCATTCGCCCAGTTCCTTGGCGCGTGAATCTGGCGTCAGTCCCACCAGCGTGTAGCCTGCCTGTTTGAGCACCGACAGGCCTCCCGGCCAGTCGTCGATGACGGCTGTCGGCACGCGGACCGTGCCGCCGATCGAGACGCGCACGGCCTTCCGGTACAGCGGATCGCAACAGTCGGGGCTCAACAGAACGGCACCCGCGCCGAACGCCATCGCGTTGCGAAAGAGCCCCCCCATGTTATCGGCGTTTCCGATTCGTTCCGCCACGACGATCAGGCGCGCCGACGCGGCCTGGGTCAGTGTTGCGGCAACAGTGGCACCGGCCGGCCGCTCGCAGATCGCCAGGCAGCCGCGGTGCATGTGGAACCCCACGATCCCGGACAACACGTCTACGGAGGCGGAATAGATCGGGATTCCCGGCCGCGCCTCCACGACGTCGCGCAAGCTCTCGAGGGCGGCGGGCGAAACCAGCACCGACCGGACCGGGTACTGGTGGCCGGCCAGCAGGTGGCGGACGACGAGGCGCCCCTCCCCGACAAACAGGCCCTTCTGTTTGAGCAGCACCGGGTCCGGGACGTTTCGGTAATCGGCGACTCGATCGTCGCCCAGCGTGTCGATGGTCTCTATGTTCATGGTGGTGGCGGCGATTGCGTGAATCGGTGATCGCGATCTGCGGCGCGATCTTCACGATACCACGGCAGCAGTGAGTGGAATGCGTGCCGAAGGGAGGACGGCTTCCGAAGCGGCCCCTCGAACCGAGCCGACAGCGTCAGTTCGCAAAATGCGCCGAAAGGGCAAGAACTGGCTGCGCGAATAGCGCCGACGTCAGGCCGGTGACGAGCCCCGGCAGGCGCCTTTTGCCGGCGAGTGTGAGCGGGGACGCGGAGGAACCGTCGTCCCGAAGGTGCGAGCAGAGGCCGCCCCCGGCTATGATAGGAGTTTGCGATTCCCGATTCGTGGAGGACATGACGTGCACCATCCCGAGAAACTGGCCATCCTCGTCGGCGGCGGTCCGGCGCCAGGCATCAACAGCGTCATCAGCGCGGCGACCATCCGCGCGGCCCTCGAGGGCGTTGAGGTCCTCGGTGTGCGCGACGGCTTCGAGTGGCTGATGCAAGGCGACATCGACCACGTCGTGCCGCTCACCATTGACGACGTCAGCCGCATTCATTTTCTTGGTGGGTCGCACATTGGCATTGCGCGGGCGAATCCGACGAAGAACCCGGCGCACCTCGAAAACACGATCCTCTCGCTGCTCAGGCTCGATGTGTCGATGCTCATCACGATCGGCGGTGACGACACCGCGTTCTCGGCCATGAAGCTCGAGGAGAAGAGCGGCGGGCGGCTGCGCGTGGTGCACGTGCCGAAGACGATCGACAACGACCTGGACCTGCCCGCGCACATCGACACGTTCGGGTTTCAGACCGCCCGCCACATCGGCGTCGAGATCGTCAAGAACCTCATGGTGGACGCGCGGACGACCTCGCGCTGGTACTTTGTGATTGCGATGGGCCGCAAGGCCGGACACCTCGCGCTCGGCATCGGGAAGGCCGTCGGGGCGACGCTGACGCTCATCCCCGAGGAGTTCGGCGGCGCGCCGATTCGACTGAAGACCGTCGTCGACACGCTCGCCGGCGCCATCATCAAGCGGCAAAGCTACGGCCATCGGGATGGTGTGGCCGTGATTGCCGAGGGCCTCGTGCTCGATCTCGATCCGGCCGACCTGTCGGCCCTCGACGATGTCGAGCGCGACGCGCACGGAAACGTGCGGATTGCCGAGATCAACATCGGCGAAATTCTCAAGCAGCAGGTGCACAAGCGCCTGCGCGAGTTCGGCCTCAAAGCGACCATCGTTGAAAAGAACATCGGGTACGAATTGCGATGCGCCGGGCCAATTCCGTTCGACATTGAATACACCAGGGACCTGGGTTACTGCGCGGCGAAGTACATCCTGTCGGGGGGCAACGCGGCGATGGTGTCCACGCAGGATGGCAAGTTTGTCCCGATTCCGTTTCCGAAGCTCATCGATCCAAAGACCGGAAAGGCGCGCATCCGACTGGCCGACATCCACGGCGAGAAGTACGCGATTGCCCAGAGCTATATGCTGCGGCTGAAGCGAGAGGATTTCGGAGACCCGCACGAGACCGCCAAGCTGGCGGCCCTCTGCGGCGTGTCGCTCGAGAAGTTCCAGGCGGAATTCGGGTATCTGATTGACGCGGAGCCGCCCAGGTTGACCGTCGATCCGGAGAAGCGAGGTTTCGTCGAAGACCTCGCCGCGCGAGACTCGTCGATCTTCCTCGAGTAATCCTTCGAGTCACACGCTCGGCGACGAACGTGTTCCCTCAGGACGGGCGCTGGATCGCGGCCTTGACGCCAATCGTCGATGTGACGTGCGCCAGAACGGCGTCACGCACGCGCCGGCCCTCGCCAACCAGACTGTCGACCTCGGTCCTGCAGGCGCTCGCGAACGCCTTGTCCGCAATCGACCCGAGGTTGATGAGGACATTGAGCGCGGCGCCCTCGAGACCCGCCTGCGCCCCCAGCGCCGCGACGCCGGCATCTGATGCCGAGTTCGTGTTGCCTTTGAGCCCGGCCTGTTCGGCCAGACGCAGCGCGTCGAAACAGGTCCGAGCCGTCTGCAGCGGGACGTCCGCCGCCTGCTTGTTGGCCGATTCCATCGCCGCCGCGCGCACCGCCTGTTCGGCTGGCGTGCCCTTGGGAAGCCGCATCGCCTCCATCACGCGATTGAACGCGGCGGTGTCCTCGTCCACGGCCCGGGCCAGGGCGTCTTTGACGCGTTGGCCCTCTTCGGCGAGCGTGGCCAGCTCGCTCCAGACGTGTTCGTAGCCGTTCTTGCCGACGGTCAGGTTCGCCACCATGGTCGCCAGCGCGGCAGCCAGGCTGCCCATCAATGCGGCTACCGATCCGCCGCCCGGCGCAGGCGACTCAGTCGATACCTCGTCGACGAACCGTGCGGCCGTCATCGACATCAACGGAGCCGCCGGTTTGAAGTGATACTCGACGATCTTCTTGTCCGGATCGAACGGGGCGAGCTGATCGAGGCCGAGCGAACGCACGGCGATCTCGACGAGTTCACGCTCGGGCACTCCGGTCGACTTGCCTTGCTTGCGAAGGAAGTAGCGACCGGCCTCCAGCATCGGCGCGAGCGGAGTCAATCCAACCAGCTCGGATCCGGTGACGATCAGACCGAGCTTCTCAGCTTCGTCCCGAGCGGTTTCGAACACCACGTGGAGCGGCGTGGTCGTGTAATCGAGCAGGTTGATCGAGACTTGAGCCTGGCGGTACTGCTCGATGTACCAGCCGATGGCCCGGACAGCCTTGAGACGTCCAGGCGCCTTGATCGACTCGCCGTTGGCGTCGCGAAGGATCGCCCCCTGCGCATCCCGTTTCGCCCGGCCGCCCTCCCGGATGTTGAGCGCAATTTCGTTGGCAAGCCGCCGGTCGAGCGAATTGACGTTCACGTTGTACGCCAGCAGAAACTCTCGGGCGCCCACCACCGTTGCGCCCGCGCGGGCATTGAACAACTGCGGGCCGGCGTCCGGCGCCCACTGGGGATCCTGCAGTTTGCGGGCGAGTCCCTCGTACTCACCGGCACGGATGCTGGCCAGACTGCGTCGCTCCTCACGGCTCGCCGCGTGCTCGTAGAAATAGACCGGAATGCCGAGTTCAGCGCCGATGCGCCGGCCCACCGTCTTCGCCAGTTCTGCGCATTCCGCCATCGTGATGTCGGCCACTGGCACGAAGGGGCAGACATCCAGCGCGCCCATCCGCGGGTGCGCCCCGCGGTGCAGTGCCATATCAATCAGCTCAGTGGCCCTTCGCGCCGCGCGGAAGGCGGCTTCGGCCACCTGGTCTGGCGGACCGACAAAGGTATAGACCGTGCGATTGGTGTCCGCACCGGGATCGACATCCAGCAGTTTGACCCCGCTCACGCCGGAAATCGCCTGGGCGATCGCGTCAACGACGGCGCGGTTGCGGCCTTCTGAAAAGTTGGGCACACATTCAACGAGTCGAGCCATGCAAAATACCTCTTCGCGGGAGCGGTCACGCCGATCAGCGAATCAGCGTACGTCTCCGGAGGCCTTCGCGGCAAGAGGCGGGGGGATTCGTCGTTAGGGGTTCGGGAGTCGGGAGTCGGGAGTCGGGATCGGGGAGTGGGGATCACGGACTGGGGATTGGAGGTAGGCCGGGCCTTCAGACGGTGGCGGCGACGGTTTCGGCGGACAAGCGGGAATCGGGATTGGGACTGGGGACTGGGGATTGGATGTAGGCCGGGTCTTCAGACCCGGCAACGAGGATCGGGGCAGTCTTCCGCACGTGACGTCGCCTGATCCAATAGCTCGCTGGAGCGTGGCCCGACCAATTTTCTGGGCGCGCACCGGCCACTTGCGTGATACTTGGTTACCAATTGAGCAGTTGCCTCCGGCGCAGTACCGGATAGGTCGGAGCGCTCGACGAAAACAGGAGAACACGCATGCGTAAGAGAGCGATCGTCGTCGTCGCGGTGATCGGGGCGATTGGGCTGGTGGGGCTGAATCTCCGGGCCCAGGTGCCCGCGCCAGTTGACCAGCCGACCACCCCGTCGTCGTGCCTCAAAGCCACTCGCGACTTCCAGGCGTCAGCCATGAAGGCCGCGGCACCAGTCAACGCCGAGAAATACGCCGTCATTCAGAAGGACAAGACCGAGTTCGCGCGGGCCTGCATCGCGAAACTGGCCGTTGACCGCGTGGCCGCTCAGGAACTGACGCCGCTCGCCGAACTGTATATCGAGGCCGGCCAGGCGGATCTCGCAGACGCGACGATCGCGAAGGCCGTTGCCGCGCAGACCGATCCGGCGCTCAAGGCAAGAGCGGTGATCACGGCAATCGGGATCGTGCTTCGGCAGCCGATCTCTGACGAGCGCAACAACAGGGCCGAGAAGCTCGTGGCCGAGCTCGAGACGTTGCCCGAGTCGTTCGTTCGTGAGCGCATCGAAGGCCACGGCCGGATCAACAGCTATTATCGGGCCGACGACATCGACGCCGGGATCATCAAGCACTCGTCTCGCATTATCGAACTGAATCAGAAGCTGACGCCCGCCGACCGGGTGTCACCCCTCGACCGCAACCTGGTCGCGGCCTATGTCAACCTCGCCGAAGCTCTGGCCGGGCAGGAGCAGAACGCGAAGGCCCTTGATGCACTTCGCCGAGCTCCCAAAGAACTCGAGGGGGTTGCCGGCGTGGCCGAGCAGTTGAAGGAGGTCGTCGCGCGCTACGAACTGGTGGGAAAGCCAGGGGCGCCCATCGAAGCGCCGCAGTGGCTGAACACGCCTGCCGGTACGACGTCGCTGGCCATGCCGGGTCAAGTCACCTGGCTGCAGTTCACGGCGCATTGGTGTGGCCCGTGCCGCGAGAGCTACCCGTCGGTGGTGAAGATGCAGAAGCAGTTCGGGGCAAAAGGGTTCCGCGTCGTGATGGTGACGCAGTTCTACGGGTATTTCGAGAAGCAGCGCAATCTGTCACCGGCCGACGAACTGACCGCGCTCAAGGGCTACTTCCCGCTGCACGGCGTCCTCTTTCCCATTGCGGTGGCGGATAACAACATGGCGGTCTCGGCTGACGGGAAGATGACGCGCACGGTCAATATCAACGACGCCAACTACAAGGTGGCAGGGATTCCGCAGATTCACCTCATCGATAAGAAAGGAAACGTCCGTCTGATCATGGTCGGCTACGACACGGCCAACGATGCCCGGATGGCGGATCTGATCGCCCGGCTGCTGGCGGAGCCGGGGAAGTAGGGGGTTAGGGGCTGGGGATTAGGGATTAGCAAAGACCAAGGGCCGGGGGTAGTGGGTCAGTTTGCGAAGCGGCCCCTCGAACCGAGCCGCTGGGCGTCAGTTCGCAAAACGTGCCGTGAGGGCCGAGACAGGCTGCGCGAATAGCGCAACCGTCAGGTCGGCTACGTGTCCCGGCAAGGCATGTTTTGCCGGCGAGTGTGAGCGGGGACGCGGAGCAAACTGACCCACTACCGGGCCGGGTCGTCGGTTGCAGTCGGTATCCGCAACGCGAACCCGGCCCCAGTTCTTGCTAGAGCAGCCTCGCCGCCAGCTCTGCGATCTTCGAGCGCACGACGTCCTTCATCGTCAGATGCGCAAAGCACGACTCGCCTTTGAATCGCTCGACCACCTGCACCAGGCCGTTCGACAGGGAGTCGACTTCGGCGCGGTCGATCTGATCGGGGTCTCCCGTCAGGATGACGCGCGCGCCCTCTCCGGCCCGCGTGAGCACCAGCTTCATGTCTTCCTGCGTCAGGTTCTGTCCATCGTCCACGATGATCATCGCGTCGTGGATGGATCGGCCCCGCAGGTAATTGATGGGCGATATTTCGAGCACGTGGTTCGATAGCAGTTCATCGACCGTCGGACCGGCCGGAACCGGCGTGTGCGCCTTGTCGGCCTGGTGTTCGGAGATCTGATTGGTCCACCGGGTGCCGCCGTTCAACCGCCGCATGATGAAATCGAGATTGTCGATGATGGGCTTGGCCCACGGGGCCATCTTGTCGCCCACGTCGCCTGGCAGGAAGCCCAGTTGGCGGCCCGCTTCGGCGTTGACGCGGTACACCTCGATCTTCGAGACCTTGCTGGCCTTGTAGAGCTCGTAGGCGCAGAGCAGCGCAATCAGCGTCTTGCCCGTGCCGGCGATGCCCACCAGCGACACGATGAGCGACTGGTCGTCGAGAATCAGTTCACGTGCACATGCCTGCTCGGGATTGCAGGGGCCAAAGCGCTCGCCGACCTTGGTGTTGACGCGCCGCAGATAGCCTATCCCGTCGTGCTTCTTGTAGATCCCCCACGCGGTCTTGCCGTTGCCACGCACGTGCAGTTCGCAGCACTGGTTGGCGAACATCTGCGACAGATCGGTATAGTCGGCCACCGCGTCCATCGACAGCCGTTGTTCATGATGCAGCGTCGACAGCAGCCCTGCCTGCTCGGGTGGGATCTCGATGCGCGCACGTCCCGAGTAGAACTTGTCGGGAGACATGACGGGCCGATCGCTGTAGTAGTCTTCGGCGCTCACTCCGCGCGCCCGCGCCTTGCAGCGCATCGCGGCGTCGCGCGTGACGAGGACAACGGGCTCGTTGCGATGCGCCTCCTGGTAACTGCTCGCGAGCAGGATGATCGAATCGTCGGCGTACGTCGAATTGAAGCCGGGCCACGCGCGTGACATGTCGAGCTCGCCGCCGTGGAAGTGCAGCACGCCGCTGTTGAGCGGGATCCCGTGTTCGAGCTCGTCGCGCGAGGCCTGGGTCTGCAGCTGGTCGAGAAAACGGATGGTCTGGCGGGCGGTGTATCCCACGCCGTTGGCGCTGGTACGCCGCCGGTCCAACTCCTGTAAGACCGGAAAGGGAAGCACGACGGTATTGCCGTCTGTCAGATTCTGGAGAGCCTCGGGTGCCGACACCAGGACGCTGGTGTCGACGATGTAGACCTTGCGCAGATCCCGCTTTGCAGGGGTCATGCCGTGCCTCCTCCGCCGGATATGGGCCGCGCGGACTGGCGGACGCCGAGCGCAGCCTTTGCAGGGGTTGTCGAGGGTGTTGTCACCGGGACCACGCGGAAGCCCAGCAACTGGGCATTGCGCCGGACGTCGTCGTCGAGCGCCAGAACCGCGAGGCCCGGGACGGCCGAGCGCGCGACCAGCGCACTGGCCAGGTGGAGCGCCGAGAGCGTTTCGAGCGGCTCACTGGGAAAGTCGCGGCGGGCCCGCTCGACGCCCGCCGGATGGACACGCAGCACGTGCCAGGCCGCGGCCGCCTCGTTGAGGTGTGCGCGCCGGTCGGCCGCGTCCGCTTCAGACAGATGCGAGGCGCGTTGCGCACGTTGCAGGGCGCGGTCGCATTCAACCAGTGTCAAGTCCGAGGTGATGACCAGTTCTGCCTGCTGGAGGAGCGCGCGGATCGGGTCGGCGGCGGCATCACCGAGGAGCCAGGCCAGCACGGCGCTCGACTCGGCGTAGAGCCTCATCGGGTGCCCCGGTCGGTGCTGAGGATCTGGCGGGTGGAGAGGCCTGCGGCCACGCGCCGCAGCTTCCGATAGATTGGAGGGCCCTCGATTGAGGCGAGGGTGACCTGCCCGTCTTTCGCGAGGGCAGCCAGACCGGAGGGCACGCCTTCGTTCGGCTCCGCATTGGCCTCGCGCAGTTCCGCGACGATCAGGCCGCGGTCGCTGACCAGGACCCGCTCGCCAAGTCGAACTTCGCGAACGTATTCGCTGAGTCGGTTCTTGAGCTCCCGGATGCCCACGGTCTTCACGCCGGACAATGTAGCCACATGTAGCTACATTGTCAACTACGAAAATATCTCGGCCGCCCTGGCCCTCGGCATCATTGCAGCCCATCCCAGATACGGGTAGCATCCTCACAAAGGAGACCGCGAGTGAACAAGATCCTCATCGGCAAGGCGGAGCAGCCTGTGCATCTGCTGGCCAAGTACGGCAATCGCCACGGGATGGTCGCCGGCGCCACCGGCACGGGTAAGACGATTTCACTGCTGGTGCTGGCCGAAGGGTTCTCGCGCCTGGGCGTGCCGTCGTTCATCGCGGACGTGAAGGGCGACGTGGCGGGGCTCGCGCTGGCCGGAGTCGCCAGCGAGAAGCTCCAGGAGCGGGTCAGGCAGATCGGCATGGAGGGTTACGCCAACGAGGGTAATCCGGTGGTGTTCTGGGATCTGTATGGCAAGTCGGGGCATCCCGTCCGCACGACGGTCAGCGAGATTGGCCCGAATCTCCTGGCTCGCATGCTCGAGGTCAACGACACGCAGGCCGGGATGCTGGAGATCGTCTTCAAGCTGGCCGACGACCAGGGGCTGTTGCTGCTCGATCTCGACGACCTGCGCGCCCTCCTCACGTTCGTCGCGGAGAATCGCAAGGAGATCTCGACGCAGTACGGTCTGGTGAGCACACAGTCGGTAGCGGCGATTCAGCGTGCCCTCCTGACGCTCGAGCGTGAGGGCGGGAAGGCGTTCTTCGGTGAGCCCGCACTGGAACTTGTCGACTTGATGCGGACCGATCTCACCAGTCGCGGCATCGTCAACATCTTCGCCGCTGACCAGCTGGTGCTGAAGCCTCGCCTCTATTCCAGCTTTCTGCTGTGGCTGATGTCTGAGCTCTATGAACGACTGCCAGAAGTGGGCGACCTCGAGCAGCCCAAACTCGTGATCTTCGTCGATGAGGCGCACCTGCTGTTCGACGATGCTCCGCCGGCGCTGCTGCAGAAGGTGGAGCAGGTCGTGCGCTTGATCCGATCGAAGGGCGTGGGCGTGTACTTCTGTTCGCAGTTTCCCGATGACGTGCCCAACGAGATTCTGGGCCAGTTGGGCAATCGCATTCAGCATGCCCTGCGTGCCTACACCCCACGCGATCAGAAGGCTGTGCGCACCGCCGCGGAGACCTTTGTGGCCAACCCCAAGCTTGATGTGGCCACAGTGATCTCGCAGCTCGCGGTTGGCGAGGCGCTCGTGTCCACGCTCCAGGAGAACGGCGTGCCGATGCCGGTGGATCGCACGCTGATGTGTCCGCCCCGGTGCCGGATGGGGTCGATCACGCCGGACGAGCGCGCGGCCGTGCGGGCACGCAGTCCCATCGGTCCCAAGTACGACACCGCGATCAACCGCGAGTCGGCGTACGAGATCCTCAGTCGGCGTGCTGCTGCGGCGGGAGCTCCGGTGCCCCAACCAGGCCTGCCGGTTCCACAGTCAACTCCCGCCCAGACGGCGCCGCCAGCCAAAGCCGGCGGTGGAGTGCTGGGCGATCTGCTGTGGGGAACCACTCGTCGACAGGGCATGGTGGAGACCATGGCGAAGCAGGCGGCGCGGACGGTTGGCAGCCAGGTCGGCCGGCAGATCCTCCGCG
>Ga0334722_10004682_pt1 | contig 14093 bp, 11 predicted proteins | sample C3_bottom_MG_FD_207210 | JGI IMG/M metagenome (GOLD analysis project Ga0334722, IMG submission 207210) | Sediment microbial communities from Yellowstone Lake, YNP, Wyoming, USA - C3_bottom | ecosystem: Environmental > Aquatic > Freshwater > Lake > Sediment | place: USA: Wyoming | collected...
GCGACTGCTGGAGACGGCTGAGTTCCCGGCTGGCCTCGCCGAGGTCGGCGCCGGAGTCCTTGTACTCAAGCAGAAGGCGCTGGATTCTCTCCAGCAGCGCCGCGTCGGCGGCGCCGCCAAGCTTGGCCTGCTGATAAGCGGCCCAATCCTGACGGAAGAGCTCCGCCTTGGTCTTGGCCGCATTGCGGTCGTGCTCCTGCTGGAGACGCTGGAAAACGTCGACGGCCTTCTTGTGCCGGGACTCAAGCTCCTGCAGGCGCCGGCGGGTGTCCTCTTCGGAGGCGCGCTTGCCGGCCACGGACTCCCGCAGGGCGGAGATCTCGGTCTGCATGCGGGCGATCTCCTCGGAGAGCTTCCACTGATTGACCGAGCTGGCCTCCAAGGCCTTGGACAGGTCGCGGCGGGCCCGGATCTCCCCCTCCAGAAGGCGCTCATACTCCGCCTCGGGATCCGGACGGCCGAAACGCAGGCTGAGGGTCAGCCCATGGCCGAGACGCGTCGCCCCCGTCAAGGGAACCGTCAGCGAGTAGTCGAATCGGCTTCCCCCGAATTTCCAGCCCGCCCCGCAATGCCAAGTCCGCGAACGATCTCCAAGAGACAGACCCGAACGAGCGGCCAGAGAGCCCGAGCGCGCCGTGCTCCACCAACGCTCAAAACCCGCGGCGAACGTCATGGATTTCCCCTGCCCCCCGGACGGCTCGCGAAGGCTGACGTCGGCTGCAAGCAGCACTCCGCGCGCGGTCTCGGCGACTCCGAGCTTCAGGGCCAAGGGCGCACGATCGCTAAAGGCTCCGGACTTGAACTTCGCCCCGCCGAAGTTGAGGAGGGACGCGCCGACGGAGTGCGCGACGCCGAAGCGCCAGAGCGCTCCCATGTCGATGGCCGGCTTGGTCCCGACCGCGCCGCCGGACTCAAGCGACCCCGACAGGATCTTCAAGCCTCCGCCGAAATCCAGGCCCCCCTCCGCGGTTTCGCGCAAACCCCTCGTGCCGTAGTAGACGCCGATCTGGCGCTCCTTGGAAACGTCGGTGCGGCGGTCGTAGCGCGCGTCGAAACCGAAGGCTCCGTTGAATATCTCCTGGCGAATGGGCAGGGCGGCGGCGGCGCGCGTCGAATCCCGGTCGATGGCGCCGGCCGGAGAGCGGTAGGAGCGCAGATAGGAGGCCGCCGTCTCAAATGACGGGATCTGCCCCAAGGCCGCGGGATTGTAGGCCAGGGAAGACACCTCGTCGTGGACGGCCGTCATGGCGCCGCCCATGGCGGCATCCCTCGCCCCGAAGGGAGCGTCGTCGAAAGCGGCCGAAGCGGGGCCGCAGGCTGCGACCGCGGCCAGAAAGGCGGCGAGAACTCCTCTCATGGGCGCCATTATAGCCTTTACTCCAGCCAGTAGTCCTGGGGATCGAGGATCACGGCGCTCAGATCGAGAGCAACGAAGTCGCCCTCCGGCGCACCGCGCTCCTGCAGCAGGCGCGCCGCCAGCCAGGAGGAGAAGGCGTAAGAGATCCGGACGTTGCGAGCGTAGCTGTCGTCGCGCGCCCAGGCGCGGGGGCGGCGCAGGACGGACGGAGGCAAGGCAGGCGACGTCCACGAGCCGACACGCTGAACCAACCCCTCCGGCGCCAGCGGCCGCGACGGCGCGGCAAGCCCCAAGCCCCGCAAGAAATCAAGTCCAAGCCCGGTGACGTAGAAATCCCCGCGACCCTCCCGAGCCTGAAGCCAGGCCTTCGCGTCGATCAGCGGCGCATCCGCCGTCTCGCGGGGAATTGACTCGGGAGAGAACAGTCCCAGCCAGCGCAGTCCGAAGGAGGTGGTATCGCCCGCAAGAAGAAGGGAAGCTCCCGGAGGAACGGCGCGACGGAGATCTCGGACATAATCGTAGGCGAGAAAATCATCTCGATGCTCGCGCAGGCCCGCCCGGCCGAGAAAAAGGGCCGCGGCCAGCGCCGCCGCGCCCGGGGCGGCCCAAGACGGAAGCGACTCCTCCGAGAAAACCTCGCCGAAAAAGATCGCGAGGGCCAGCGTGGGCAGGACGAAAGCCGGCTCGAGCACTTCCCGCGCCACCCAATCGGAAGAGTCGAAACGCGAAAGCAGGATAAAAAGCGCCCCGCCCAGCCCGACCAGGGCCAGACCGAAGAAACGCCTCCTCTCGACTCGCCAGCAAAAAGCGCCGCCTGCCAACGCGGCAAGCGCCGCCGGCCAGGACACGGCCTCCGCCGTCCCCCGCGCGGCATGGGCGAGGAGCGCTCCCATCGACTCAAGAGTGGCCGGCCGGGCCAAGCCCGCGTAGAGCGTCCCCGTCCCGTAGCGCAGGCGCAGGACCGTCGCGAAAGCCTCCTGCAAGGACCCAAGCCTGATCCACAAGAAGACGTAAAGAGCAAGCCCCGCCGCCAGAGGAACTACGGCCGCCCGAATCAAAACGACGGGACGAACGTCGTGACGGGCCGCCTCCAGACGCCACAGCCACAAAAGGCCGGGAATCAAGAATAGGAGGCTTTGATGATTGACCAGGCCCAGGCCGAGGGCGAGGCCGCTCAAACGCGCGCGGAGGAGGATGGTTTCCCGGGGTCCCTCCGCCAGAATCAAAAGAACGACGGCAAAAAGGGCCTGGAGAGAGTAGCTTTCCGCCATGAGCGAGAATTTTATCAGCGGGGCCGAAGCCGCCCACAGCGCGGCCGAGGCCGCGCCGGCCAATGTCCCGGCGCGCCGGCGGACGTAGATGAAGAGGCCCGCCGCGGCCGCGGCGCCCGCGAGGGCGGACAGGACGTTGAGGCGATAGGCGGGATTGCCCCAAGGCAGGAGGGTCAGCCATGCCCGGCCGAGCATCGAGTAGAACGGATAGCCGGGAGGATGCGCCACGCCGAGGGTCATCGCCGCGGCGGCCAGGTCCGAGGAGTCGCGCGGCGCGATGGCAGGATAGGCCGCGGCAAGGTACGCGGCGAACGCCGCCGCGAAAACCGCGACGGCCGCGACCGGTCTCTTCAAGGGCGCGCCCAACTGCGGATGGGCAAGGAGGGATCCGCGCGTCCGGCGCGCGGCCTGCGCCGCGCCCGAAGCATCCGCCAAGCGACATGCGCGATCATCGCGGCGTTGTCGGTGCAGAGAATTTTCGATGGAAGGCGTACAGAAAAGCCCGCGCCTTCGGCCCGCTCTTTCAGGAGGGCGCGCAGGCGTGAGTTGGCGGCCACGCCGCCGCCGATGACGATATCCCGGGCCTTAAACCGCCTCGCCGCGGCCAGGGTCTTGTCGACTAAGGTTTCGGCGACGGCCTCCTGGAAGGAGGCGCAGAGATCGGCCAGCCTCCGGCCGCGCAAAGGGCCCGGATGGTCGCGAAGGTGGTAGAGCACGGAGGTCTTCAGCCCCGAGAAGGAAAAATCCCAGGTCCCCGCCATGGCGGGACGTGGAAACGCGACGGCGCGGCAATCCCCCTTCCCGGCGAGGCGATCGATCTCGGGACCGCCCGGATAGCCCAGGCCGAAGAGACGGGCGACCTTGTCGTAGGCCTCGCCGGCGGCATCATCGCGGGTCCGTCCGAGGACGAGGTAGCGGCCGGGCGCACCCGCCAAAACGAGATGCGTGTGCCCGCCGGAAACGACGAGAGCCAGGACGGGCCAACGCAAGCGATGCTCGAGCTCCGCGGCCAGGACGTGGCCCTCTAGATGATTGACCCCGACGGCCGCAACCCCCCAGAGCCGGGCCAGGGTCTGGGCGGCGACCTTGCCGACAAGCAGGGGACCCATGAGCCCCGGACCCCGCGTGTAGGCGACCGCGTCCACGCTCCCCCGCCCCGCCTCCGAGAGGGCGCGCGAAACGACGGGGGCGATGTTGGCCAAGTGCGCGCGCGAGGCCAGTTCCGGCACGACGCCGCGAAACGGCCGGTGCAGGCGGACTTGAGAGGAGACGATATTCGAAAGGATCCGGCCGCCCTCGAGGACCGCCGCGGAAGTGTCGTCGCAGGACGTCTCGATGCCGAGAATTCTCACGGCGCCGGCGGAGACGTCTTCAGGACGCCCAAGACATCCCGCGCCTTGAGCAGCTCGACGCCCCGGTCCAGGACCGCGTCGCGAACCTCCTCCTCGGGCTTGACGGCGGAGCGCGGCTTAGCGCCCTTGGCGTAGATGGTCTCCCACTGAGCGTAGAGCTTGCCTTCGGCTTCCGGGGAGATCTCAACGGCGATGTCCGGGGAGATCCCGCCTGTCTTGCGCTTCTCGTCGCGTTGGATGGATCTCCCGCTGGGGGTGTAGTAGCGCGCCACGGTCAGGCGCAACCCCGAACCGTCGGGCAGAGGAATGAGGGACTGAACGCTCGCCTTGCCGTAGCTGCGCTGACCGACGACGACGGCGCGCTTGTGGTCCTGCATCGCGCCCGCGACGATCTCCGAACCCGAAGCCGAGCCCCCATTGATGAGAACGACCAAGGGCATCTCCGCGTACGGGGCCTTCTGCGCGGCGGTGAAGTCCTGGCGGTTTTCGGCGCGGCGGCCCTGGGTGTAGACGACGAGCTTGCCTCCGCCCAGAAAAAGAGAGGCCGTCTCGACGGCGGCCGACAACAGCCCCCCGGGGTTGTTGCGCAGATCGAGGACCAGGCTGTTGACGGAGTCCTTCTTGAGCTGTTTGAGCGCCTCGCTTAAGTCATCGAGCGTCTTGGCGCTGAACTCGGTGATGCGAACGTAGCCGACGCCGTCGTCGAGCCGGCGCCAGACCACCGACTCGATCTTGACCAATTCGCGAACGATCTCGAAGTCTCGGGGCTTCCAGGCGCCCTCGCCGCCGTCAGGCGGCCCGCGCAGGACCTTGATCTTGACCTTGGTGCCGGGCGCTCCGCGCAGACGCTTGGAGGCGTCGCTCATGTCCATATCCTTGGCCGAGGCCTCATCGATCTCCGCGATGCGGTCGTTGGGCAGGATGCCCGCGCGATAGGCCGGAGAGCCCGGCGTCGGGGTCAAGACCATCAGCCATTCGTCCTTCAAGTTGAGCTGCAGTCCGACCCCGCCGAACTGCCCCTCGGTCTCCGTCTTCATCTCCCGGTGCATCTCGGGCTCAAGGAACTGGGAGTACGGATCGAGGGTGCGGGTCATCCCGGCGGCGGCGCCGTAGATCAGCTTCTGGGAGTCCGCCTCGTCGACGTAATTGTCCTGGACGTAGCCGAGGATATCGACCAACAACTTAAGCTGTTCGTAAGTGTTGTCGGCCGGCGCCTTGGCGGCGCGAGCCGCGGAGGGCGCCAGCAGGACCATCGCTAGGGCGAAGGCGCGCGTCAGTTGTGTTCTCATGGTTGTTCTCTCTATCTCTTCTGAAGCCACGCGAGGGGATCCAGGGCCTCGGTCCCGCGGCGGATTTCAAGATACACGCGCCCACCCGGGCCGTCCTTGGCCTGACCGCAGCGCGCGATCGCCTCGCCCGCGCGAACCTCGGAACCCTTGGCCTTCAGAATCTCCCCCAGTCCGCCGTAGACGCTGATAAATCCCCCTCCGTGATCGAGAATGGCCACCTTCCCGTAGGAGCGAAACGGTCCGGCGAAGATCAAACGGCCGGAAGAGACCGCGGCGACCGTCGCGGAGGCCTCGGAGCCGAGGAGAACGCCCTGGTGGACCGTCCAAGTCCCGAGTTCTGGATCTTTCTCACGGCCAAAACCTTTGAGGACCTTCCCCTCCACCGGCCAAGGCAAGGAGTGCTTGGCGATTGCCAGGGAGGCGGCCGGACCCGCCTTGCGCCAGTTCGCCGTCCGGGCGATGCGGTCGATGAGGGCATTGAGCGCCTTGGCCGACTCCTCCAATTCCTTGGCGCGGCGCGCGGCCTCCGCCAGCCGCGTCTGGGTCTCTGCAAGTTCGGCCTTTTTGGCCTCGTACTGGCGCAAGTGGTCCTCGCGCTCCGTCTGCGCCTTGCGGCGGCTCTCGGAGAGCGCGCTTGTCCGCCGACGGACGACGACCTCGTCCTCCTCGGTCTTGCGCTTAAATCCCTGGAGTCCGCGCAAGTGCCTCGCTTTTTCCAATATGGCCGCGCGCCGGAACTCGTCGGCCCACAGTTCCCCCAAGCCGTAGAAATCCGCGCGGCCCGCCGCGGCCCCGACATGGCGGGCCGTCTCGGCCGAGAGCGCCGCGGTCCAAAAACCGGCGACTTGACGCGCGGCGTCCAAGCGGGATTTAAGCTCGACCCTTCGAGCCTCGGCCTGCCTGATATTCTGCTGAAGTCTTTCGACGCGCCTCGAAGAATCGACGTCCTGGCTCTTCAGACGGGAAACGTCCCGCCCGAGATCCTTCTCCGCGCCCTTGAGCTCCTCAAGCTGCTCGAGTGTTTTGCGCAATTCGCTTTGGATGCGGGCCAATTCCTTCTTCTGCTGAACCTGGGCCGACGCCGGCACCGCCGACGCGGCGGCCAGAACGACCGCGATCAGGATTCGCCGCGCCATAAAGACAACGTCCAGCCGAGGACCGCGCAGGAAGCAACAAGGGCGGCCTGCGTCCAGAAGGGCGGCCAGGACCAAAGAAGAACGTCGCGATGAAGGGGCCAGGCCGCCAGCGCCGCCAGCATCAAGCCGCCCGCCCCGCCGAGAGCCCCGGCGAAGGCGAGGACCGACTCCCCCGCGCGGGCCGTCCCGCGCAGGCCGACGGAGAGAACCCAGAGAACCAGGGCCGCGGCGGCGCAGGAGAGGGTGCTCAGGGCCAATCTCAGCCAGTGGTCGTAGAGCCCGGCGCGCAGAACGGCCTGAAGCTGGGCGGACTTCCAACGAACGTCGGACCAAGCGGCCAGGCCTTGGACGGAATCGATCCAGGAGGCGAGCCCGGGCAGGGCCTGGGGCGTCGGCTCGACTTCGAAGGCGCCGGGCAAGGGGTTTTCTCCGACGAGGGCGACGGCGTCCACCAATTCGGGGTCTTCCCGCTTCAAGGCCGCCAGGGCCTCTTCGGGCGGCACGTAGCGGACCTGCTCCGCCTCGGGCTGGGCGCGCAACTGCTCCTCGAGGACCTTCCTGCGGGACTCGGGAACGTCTCCGCGCAGGAAGAGCACCACGCGGAAATCCTCGCGCAATGCGCCTTCCAACCTCCGGCACTGCCTCTCGGCAAGCAGAAGAGTCTCCGCCGCCATCGCGGCGGTTGCGGCGAAAGCGAAGACCCAGACGGCTCGGGACTTGGCGGTCATTGCGCGCATTCTACGAAATGCCGCCGCTCAGCGGTAGGGGACGAAGATGCACAAAATCCGAATGAGCGCCTCGCGCAGGACCGGCAGGGCCAGGGCGAGCGTAATGAGCAGAAGCCAAAGGCCGTGCTCCGCGACGAACCGCGCAAAACCAAGGGCGCTGAAGCGTCGTTCCGGGGAGGACGGACCGGGCGAGGCCGCAGGCGCCGGGACGGGGGGCGCCCAAGGGCGGGAAACGATCTTAACCACCTCGGGCCGCCCCATGGCCCTGGACAGCTGGGACAAAGGAAGGCGACCGGCCACGACGGCCACCGTCCGCCCCCCGGGCAAGGTCTCAAGGCGCGCCCCGCTCGTCGAGACGAAATCCACGGCGGTCGCCAAGGACTTGACGGCCGCCTCGACTGCCTCCTGCGCGCGGGAGGGATCGTCGACGCGCAGCGCGACGAGGAACTCGCCCGAAGTCTCCGTCGAAAACGAAGGCCGCGCCCCGGTTTCCAGGCGCAAGCGCCGGACCCCGGGCCGGGAAACGGCCTCGCCGAGACGGGAAGCGAAAATCCATCCGCTGATCATGGACAGGCCCGAGGGCCCCACCAAGGGCTCAAAGCGCGCATCCGGCGAAAATCCCGTTGCAGCGCCCAGCCCCGCGACGGCGTCGCGCAGCGTGCCCGCCTCGCGGGGATCAAGCTCTATCGAAACGAAAAGGCGCCGCTCACCCTCGGCGCGCGCGGGCGCCTCCGGGCCCCGAAAGCCAGGAGGGTCCTGCAGGGGCGGCCTCCTAGGCGAGTCTCTCAGACCCAGGACGCGCGTCTCATAGTCGCGCCGGCCCTCTTCGCTGACCGCGTCGGGACCGGAGTCGTCGACCGCGGCCCCGACCGCAACGGCGGGACCGGCGTCTGCGCGCCGCGGCGAGGATCGCGGCTCGGGAGAGGTCCGAGGAGCCGAGTCTTCAACTGAATTGGCAGGAGCCTCCTCGCTCGGCCCGGCGGAACTTTCGGCAGCCGGAGGAGCGAAGGGAATTTTGACGACAGGCGACCCGCCGGCGGCCTCGGGCAGGAGAGCGGAGGCCGGCAAGGAGGGAGGAGGCGGCAGGGGAGCGCTCTTGATCGGCATCGGCGCGGGCGGCGCGTTGTTATAACGAGGAGCGTTTTCGAGATACTGCCCCGTGGCGGCATCGGAATGCTTATAGCCGCCGCCCTCTCCGAAGGACTGGGCCGAAAAGCCCCCGCGCGGCGCGGCGGCCGAAACCGCCGCAGCAGACAACACGAGAAGGGCCGCGACCAGAGCGAGCCTCACGCCCGCATGCTATGAATTCGAGGGTTCTAGGTCAATAGACCTATTCGACGTAGGACCATAGACCCATCCGGCGAAAAGACCTCCGAGCCCGGCCACAGCGGCGCCGAAAGCAAAGGAAACGGCCCCCTGCTCGAGAGCGACAAAAACAGGGACCCCGGAGCCTCCAACGGCCGCCACCAGACCGGCCGGCGCCAGCAGACCCAGGAGGAGCCAGCCCTTGGGATCGGAACGGTCGTGCTCTTCGACAAGAGCCAGGGCGACCGCCAGGCACGGCGCGCCGATCAAGGCCTCCCGCCAACGCCACGGCCACCACCACAATACGCCCGCCGCAGGCGAGAGGCCGTCGATGAACTCCAAAAGGGATGCCGCCCGAAGGCAGGCGCGTGGAGCCAGAAGAAGCGCTGCCGCCGCCAAGATGAGCGCGAAGACCGCCGCGTCTCGCACGCGAATGGGCTCTCCCCATCGGGGAAGAATCGACGGCTCAAGCGCAAAGAGCGCCGCCGCGCCCGCCGCCAAAGGAGCCAACTGCGTCCAGAAGGTCCAGGCGCGTGCGGAGCCGTCGCGCCAGCCGACGGGGGCGAGCCAGGCCACGATCAGCCCGGAGAGTGCCGCGACGACGTACGCGGCGACTAGACCCGCCAGGACCTCCGGAACCGGCGAGGCGACCTTCGGAAGAAAAGACAGGCGCTCCCGGGTCGCGCGCGCGGCGCGTAGCGCGACGCGAAGGGCGATCAGAGGTCCGACGGCGGCCGCCAGCCAGACCAAGAACAGCCGCGTCGTCCTGTCGACGCGGCCCGAGGGGCCTGAAACCGGCCGCTCGGCAAGAACGGTCGGAAGTCCGCTCTCGCGGAGGACCCTCAAGGAAGCGCGAAGAAAATCCAAATTGGCGTCGAGCCCGAGACCCGCATGGGGCGCGAAGACGATAAGCCGAAGGGGGCGCCCATACGCCGCGCGCAGAATCTCTCCGCGGCGAGCGTCAACGGCGAGCGTGCGCGTCCGGAGCGTGCGCCCGGCGACGGAGATCTCGGCGCCGCTTGAAGCCGCGGCGGGCAGGAGTCCGGCCGACGCCACGGAGGAGGAGGCGCCGGGGTCGAAGCCCGCCGTCACCGCCGCAAGGTCGAAGCCCGAAGGAAGCTCCAAGACCCGAGGGCCGGAGGCAGCGGTCGAAACATCCAAGCCCCGCGCGGCCAGCGGAGCTGCGATCCTCGCCAGTATCTTGGAGTCCCTGACCCAGAGGGAGTCCCCCTTGAGGGCTGAGCCCGCAGACGTCAGGCCCGCCGCCCTCCATTTCTCGACTTCGGAGCGGGAGAAATAAAGAACCTCCCCGCGCGCGGCGAGGTCGGCCAGCGTCTCCTCGCGCAACAGCGCCACGCCCACGCCCATCGCCTTGAGACGCTCCCAGAGCTCCAAGCGGGCCGACGGGGCAAGGTCCTGCAGGGCGGAAAATGCGGCGACATCGACGGCGGCGAGGACGACGCGGTCCTCGCCGCCCGCGGCAAGCCGCGAGGACGCCCAGCCCGCGGCCAGGGCAAGAACGAGGAGGGCCGCGGCGCGGCGCGGATGACGGCTCACGACTTGGCCGCCTTGCAATAGACGTCGAGATAAGACTCAACCGAACGATCCCAGGAGAAATCCCCCGACATCGCGGCCTTCACGAGGCGGTCCCAGCGAGGTCCCCGGTAGGAACTGAGGCCCCGATCGAGGGCCGAGGAGAGCGCGGAGACGTTGTTGGGTTCGAAGAGAAACCCATTGGCGCAGCGGCCCTCGGAGGGCGCTTCGAAGACCGTATCAGCCAGTCCGCCCGTGCGGGAGACGACGGGCACGGCTCCGTAGCGCATCGCGATCATCTGACCGAGCCCGCATGGCTCAAAGCGCGAGGGCATCAGGAACAGGTCGCAGGCCGCGTAAACGCGGTGAGAGAAGGCCTCATCGAAGGAGGAGTGGAAGTGCACGTCGCCTGGATGGCGGCTCTCGAGTGCTGCGAAGCTTTCGGTCAGCGCGGGGTCGCCGGTTCCCAGGACGACGAACTGGGCGCGCCCGATGAAGGAACCCGCCGTCGTCAAAACGAGGTCCAGGCCTTTCTGGTAGTCCAGGCGTGAGACGATCCCGACAAGCGGGCGGTCGCCGCGAATTTCAAGCCCGCACTCGCGCTGCAGCGCCTCCTTGCACGCGGCCTTGCCCGCGGGGGCATCGGCAGCACCGTAGCGGCGAGCCAGGGCGCCGTCGCGCGCGGGGTCCCAGACCTCGGTGTCTAGCCCGTTGAGCACTCCCCGCAGGACCGACGATCGCCTCCTCAGGAGCCCCTCAAAGCCGAAGCCCCTCTCGCCGGATTCCTGGATCTCGCGCGCGTAAGTGGGGCTGACGGTCGTGATGGCGTCGCCGTAGGCCAGCCCCGCCTTGAGATAGCTGACTTTCCCGTGATACTCCAGGCCCTCAGCGGTCCACTCCTCGGGGCCGAACCCCGACGCGGCCAGCGAGGCCCTCGGAAAATTCCCCTGGTAAGCCATATTGTGCACGGTAAACACCGCGGCAGCCCCCGCGAAATGAGGGTCGCGAGCGTAGTGGCGCTTAAGATGCGCGCAGGCCAAGCCGGCCTGCCAATCATGGGCATGAACGACGTCGGGCTTAAACCCCACGGCCTTGGCCCCTTCAAGGGCCGCGCGCGCAAAAAGCGCGAAGCGCATGTCGTTGTCGGCGTAATCCCGGCCCTCCAGGGAGTAGAGACCGTCGCGATCGAAGAAGGGCGGATAATCGACGAAATACGTCGAGACCGATCTCCGGTGGAGGAACCGCAAGGAAACGGCGACCGTCCCGCCCCCGAAGGGGACCTCGACGGTTCTCACCGAGCCCTCCTCGATCTGCGCGGAGCGCACGGAACGGTACTTAGGCAGGAAGAGGCAGACGTCATGCCCCGCGGCCCCCAGCTTCTGCGCGAGCGTGCCGACCACGTCGGCCAGTCCCCCCGTCTTGCAGAAGGGAACGGCCTCGCTCGCGATGAAGAGTATCTTCACTTCGGCCAGAGGCCTTCGTCGGAAGCGTCCTCGGCCGGAAGCTCCGGCAGCGGGGCCGCAGCCGCGTCGGCGGGGGCCGCCGCCGCCGGCGCCTGATCGGCCGGAGCGAAACTGTCGATGGGCGGAAGATCCTCGAGGCTCCTCAGGCCGAAGTGCCGCAGGAACTCAGGCGTGGAGCCGTACATGAGCGGCCGGCCGACCGTTTCCTTGCGCCCAACGACCTTGACGAGGCGCTTCTCAAGCAGGGTCTCAAGAGCGGCGATGACCTCAACACCCCGGATCTCCTCGATCTCGGCGCGCGTCAGAGGCTGCTTGTAAGCGATGATGGAGAGGGTCTCCTGCGCGGCCGTCGATAAGCGCATCGTCGCGCGGTCGGCGAAGAGCTTGCGCATGTAAGGCGAGAGTTCCGGGCGCGTGGCCATCTGCCAGCCCTCGGCCACGGCCAGCAGGCGGTAGCCGGCCTGGCGGACGTCGAGCTCCTGGCGCAAGTCCTCGACGGCCGCGGCGATCCGCTCCTGGTCCTTGACCCCGATGATCTTGGCCAGTTCCAGGGCCGAGAGGGGCCTGTCGGTGATGAAGAGAAGGCCCTCCAGGGCGCGCCTGAGCAGCGCGTCGTCGTTGGCCGGCGACGGCGCGACGGCCTCGACGGGCGCGGCGGCCTCAGGCTCCGGGCTTGGGGGTGGCGCTTCCGGGTTCTCCAGGTTCTCCTGGATGTCCAGCATCTCCGGCATTTCCGGCGTCTCCGGCGACGGGGCTTGTGTCATCGGCGGAAGCCTCCTTCTTGAAGATCCGTATCTTTCCAAAGTTCGAGTCTTGGCGGATGAAAATTTTCTGGAGCTTGGCCAACTCGAGCATGGCGAGGAAACAGGCGATGATGCCCCGCCGCTTGCGCTCGTCGGCAAAGAGGTCTTCCCATTCGATCATGGGTTTGCCCGCCAGGAGGAAGAGGATCTTCTCGATCTTCTCCTCGATGGGGAACTCCTCTCCGGCCACCTCGCGGGAGTCGTCCTCGGCGTTCTCGAGGATCACCCGGATGCGGTCCATCAGCTCGAAGAGCGAGAGGTTCGGAGACTTCTCGGACTCCTCGAAGTGGGGCGCGCCGCGGAAGAAGACGTTCGACATCTCGTCGGCGCATCCCGCGAGGAACTGGGTCGCCCCCTTGAACTTCTGGTACTCCAGGAGCTTCTGGGCCAGTTCCGCGGACGGATCGGGCCCCTCCTCTCCCTCGGCGAGAGCGTCCTGGTGAGGCAGGAGCGAACGGGACTTGTAGGCCATGAGGGTTGCGGCCATCACCAGGAACTCGCCCGCGACGTCGAGATTAAGCTCCTTCATCAAGTCGAGGTAGGCGAGGTACTCGCGCGTGATGTGCGCGATGGGAATATTATGGATGTCGAGATCGTCCTTCTTGACGAGGAAAAGGAGCAAGTCCAGCGGACCTTCAAAGAGCTCCAGCGTCACTTCGTAGCCTTTCTCAGCCATCAGCGCAGCCTCATCGCCCGGCGGACCTCGTCCAGCGTCTTCTGGGCGACGGCCCGCGCTTTGCGCGCCCCGTCGGCCAGCACGGCGTCCACGTCCGAGGCTTTGCAGGAATCCCGGCGCTTGCGGAAAGCGTCGAACGGACCGGACATCTCCGAGAGGAGGTCCTTCTTGCAGGCCATGCAGCCGAGCTTGCCCGCGCGGCAGTCCTCGCCGCGGGCTTTCACGAAGGACTCGCTCGCATAAAGCTTATGCATCGCGTAAACGACGCACCCGGGAGGATTCTCCGGACACGAATCGGGGTGGCCCGGGTCGGTGGCCTTCTTCCGGGTGGGGTCGGTGTACATGCCCTTGACCTTGGACTCGAGGGAGGCCGAGGTCTCGCAGAGATCGACGGCGTTGCCGTAGGACTTGGACATCTTGCGGCCGTCCAAGCCCGGGACTTTCGGCGTCGGGGTCAGCAGGGGCTGGGGCTCGGCGAAAACGGAGCCGAAGGCGTTGTTGAAGCGCCGCGCGATCTCTCGCGACAACTCGACATGAGGAAGCTGGTCTTGGCCCACCGGCACCCGGGTTCCGTGATAGAGGAGGATATCGGCCGTCTGAAGAACGGGATAGCCAAGAAAGCCGTAGGTCCGCAGTTCGTAGCTAGCCCCCGGCTTGTTCTCCTCGTAATGGATCGCCTCGCCGGCGGCGGCCAAACCCGCCTTGGTCTTGGCCAGCTCTTGGAGCTGTTCCTTCCAGGTCGGATTGTGTTCCAGCATGGAAAGCGGCGTGACCATCCCGAGCAGAAGGGCCAATTCCGCGTGCTCGGCCACGTCGGACTGGCGGAAGATGACGCACTTCGCCGGGTCCAGGCCCGCGGCCAGCCAGTCCAGGACCATCGCGCGCACGTCGTCCTGAAGTCTCGACGTGTCGTTGTATCCCGTCGTGAGCATGTGCCAGTCCGCGATGGAGAAGAAGCACGAGAATCGATCCTGGAGGTCGACCCAATTCTTCAGGACCCCCCAGAAGTGGCCGATGTGCAAACGGCCCGTCGGGCGCATGCCCGAAAAAACGACGTCGGCGCGCTTCATTCCGTCGCGATTCTAGCGTTTTCCCGACGGCATTTCCAGGGAATTATCCAGCAATCCGGCGGCCTAATTTTCGCGGCCAAACCAGCGCGCCCCAGACAAGGACGGAGGCA
>Ga0334722_10004683_pt1 | contig 14091 bp, 16 predicted proteins | sample C3_bottom_MG_FD_207210 | JGI IMG/M metagenome (GOLD analysis project Ga0334722, IMG submission 207210) | Sediment microbial communities from Yellowstone Lake, YNP, Wyoming, USA - C3_bottom | ecosystem: Environmental > Aquatic > Freshwater > Lake > Sediment | place: USA: Wyoming | collected...
TAGAAAGAGGAGTCTTGCCACCTCTTTGGTGAGCGACAGTGTGCGAACGGTTTGAACGGAAAGGGGGTTGCCACCTTCGGGAATCCTCCGTTTTCGGTCAGTTTGCAGGTCGCGAACTGGTGGCAAGACCGAACGAAGTGAGACTTTCTACTGAGCTAGTTTTTGCACAAGTTTTAAATAGTGCGCTCTCGTCTAATAGTTCGTATGTAGCTTGTTCTACATGCGATATAATAGGTAGGTGAAAGAGATTATGTATGGAGGAAATAGATCTGGTGGCTTCCGTCCGCGTGGCGGAGGGATGGGTATGTCAACTGCCCCGGTTAAGGTTGGCGAAGAGCTCGACGTGACTATTGAGGCTGTCGGCGAGAAGGGCGATGGTGTTGCCAAGAAGAATGGCTTCGTCTTGTTTGTCCCAGGCGTTAAGGAAGGACAGCAGGTGCGTATTCGCGTGACAAAGGTCTTGCGAAAGGTCGGTTTTGCTGAAGTTGTCGGCAAGGCGGGCGAGGGAGCTCCTGCGGCAGAGTCGTCCGAGCAGAGTTCAGAAGAGGCGCCGGCGCAAGAGTCTTCAGGAGAGGAACCTGCTGAAGAGACGTCGCAGGAGTCGTCTGAGGATTCTGAGAGTTTCGGGGAAGAATCTGATCAATAATCATTTTTATTTTTTTCACTTTTATTTTTTTCTTGATAACGCTTATAAAATAAGATGTGCTTCTTCGTTTGATGAGATTATTTATAGCATGTGAGCTTTCCAAGGAAGCAGTGCACGTTGTGAAGGGTGTTCAGGAGAAGATTTTGGGCGCGAAGGTGTCAAAGGTGAGAGAGTTTCATATGACGTTTAAATTCTTGGGCGAGGTTTCTCCGAAGGTTATTGACGTGATAAAGGTGCGTCTTGCAAAGGTTGCGTTCAAGAGTTTTTCTGCGTCGTTGGGCGGGATTGGTTTTTTCCCAAGTGAGGCTGCACCAAGAGTTGTGTGGGTGGGTCTTGAGCCAAAAGCGGTGATTTGTGAGTTGCAAAAGCAAATTGATGATGCGCTCTTTGGTTTGTTTGCGAAGGAAAAATCGTTTGAGCCGCACGTGACGTTGGCACGGGTGAAAGGGGTCGAGGATTATGCACAGTTTTCAAAAATAAGTCAAGCGGTCCTAAATCCTGCGCCGTTTATCGTTACTGAGTTTAAATTGATCCAGAGTAAGTTAAGTCGCGAAGGTCCAACGTATCACGAGGTCGCGGTTTTTCCCGGTGAAAAATAGTTAGAGGGGTGCGATGACGTCGAAAAGCATCGTTGCATCTTTCTTGACAATCTCGCGTGCGCGAACGTCGCGAATGGAGGCAAGGTCGTCCATGAGTTCAATTAGGTCTTTGACAATGTTTCCTTCGGTGTCTTCCCGTCTTTTTCCCGATTGGTCATGGTATTCACGATCGATGTCTCGCGAGAGGGAAAATTCAGCGCAGGTATTGAGCTCGACGAGGAGTTTTTTCGCGCTTGTGTATTGCTCTTTGTCGTAGAGTGCGCGCGCTCCGTGCATGAGTTCTTGTATTTTTTGCGCTGCTGCGCGGACATCTTTTTTTTGTGCTGCCATGGCAACAGGTGGCGCGGTAGGGCTTATATATTTTGCGCAGGTGTTTAGTATCGAATTCAGTTTACACTTGTGATGGTTTTTAAATGGCTGGTTCTGAGTCGATTGAGTGAGGGTGATGGAGTGAGTTATGTCGTACAAGTTAAATGAAAAAAACGTAAATGGATTGTTCGAGCGCTAAAGCGCGGCATGCCTCCGGGCAAGGTCGCGCTTGCCCAGAAAGTTAGTCGTATGGCTGTTTGGAAGGTCGCGCAATCTTACAAAAAATATGGTCCTGATGGTCTCAAGGACCATAAGCCCGGCAGGCTTTTTGAGCCGCTAAATGCTAAGTTCTACAAGAAAGTTATTGACGAGTGGAACAAGCAGCGCTGCGGCGCAAGAAAGCTTAACGCTATCCTCAAAAAGCGCGGTTTTGGTGTTTCTCTTCGCAAAATAAGTCAAGTTCTCGTCAGAGAAGGCTTTCAGAAGCCTTGTCTGAAAAGACGAAAACCGCGCAGGTACAAACGCTACGAGTGGCCGATTTCCAACTTCATGTGGCACACGGACTGGCACGTAATCAAAGCCAGCAAGCTCAAAGGTAAACAATTCATCAGCTATCTCGATGATAGCTCACGACAAATCATGAGCTATGGAGTCTTTGATGCGGCAACAACACGAAACTCGCTCATCGTGCTGTATGCCGCGATCGCGCGACATCAGGTGACTCCTTATGAGTTGAATAGCGATCGCGGCTCGCAATTCATCCCAAACAAATTCGACAAGAACGGCAAAGCGAACAGCGAGTTCCAAGAAGCACTCAAAGAACTTGGAGTGCTCTTCATTCCGTCAAGAAGAAGACACCCACAAACCAATGGCAAAATCGAAAAGTTCCACCACATTCTCGATAAAGAATTCGACGATCGATTCGGAACAATCGACGAATTCATCGAATGGTATAACAACGAAAGAGCAAGCGAAGCAGTCGATTACATGAACCCAAATGAGGCATACAAAAAGCGCCTTTAAGAACACGCCAAAATGTAAACCAATATCGGTACAAGTAAACTGAAATCGGTACTATAGGTTTTGTCGACGAGCACAAAACCAGCAGTATCAATTTCAGTTTACATTTTAGCCATTTTGATAACAGGACGTGCCTGTAGCCAAAAAGCATCTACCAGTATCCACCACGTTTTAAACAAAAAGTTTCACTAGAAATGTAAACCAATATCGGTACTATACATATATTTTGCGCAGGGCAAACCTTTATAAACCCCCAGCTGAGGTATTCAGGTATTGCCAAAGGTTTTGCCCTGCTTGGGTAGAACAAGTGCAGCGTGAGGCAATAATAAGCGCTGCGGAGAACAAATATGACTGCGGAAGGTTCGTTTTTAGTGGCTCAAGATCAGTACTTGAAGTCAGGGATTCATATTGGGACAAAGTTCCGAACAAGGTATATGGATACGTTTATTTACAAGACGCGTCCGGACGGATTAAGTGTTCTGAATTTGCAAAAGATTGACGAGCGGATTCGTATGGCGGCAAACTTGCTTTCAAAGTATAATCCACAGGATATCCTGATTGCGAGCCGTCGTGAGAATGGCTGGAAGGCAGTGAAGGCCTTTGGAAGGAATACGGGGACGCGGGTGTTTGCAGGTCGTTATCCGCCAGGAATCCTCACAAACCCAAAGCTGGACAATTACATTGAGGTTAAGCTGGTGCTCGTGACAGACAGCTGGCCGGACCGAAATGTGATAAAGGATGCGATCCAAGTGGGTATTCCGGTGATTGCGCTGTGTGATACGAACAATCAAAGTAACGAGATTGATTTGGTCGTGCCGTGCAACAACAAGGGAAAGAAGTCTCTTGGTCTGCTCTTCTATGTTTTGGCGCGTGAATATTTGCGCAAGCGTGGCGTGCTCGGGCAAGATCAAGAGCCGCCGTTTGTGCTTGAAGATTTCACGGAAGAATAAGTTTAATTTTTTTTAATTCTATTCTATTTTTTGTACGCCGTTCTCAACAATTTCAAACACTGCGTCTTTTCCGCTTGCAATGCTGCGGTGTTTGCGGAGCGTAATTTTTCGTTTGCCGTTCGAGGCTTCGAGTTCAAGCAGGCATTTGCTGGTGTAGGTTAAAATGTCTCCGCCGACGATTTTGACGCCGCGGTTTTCAAAGTTGGAGTAGACTTGGCTGCAAAGGAGAATGGGGATGTGGTGGGTGCGTGCGATTTTGTTGAGAGTGAGCATCTGAAGCGAGAGGTCTTGGTTGTGGGTGTCGTCTTCTTTGAAGCTGCGCTGCAGGCGATAGAGCATGGTGATGGTGTCAACAACAATGAGTCCGATTTTGTTTTTTGAAAGTGAGATGAGTTGTTCGATTGCTTGTTTTTGTTCTTCGAAGGTGGTTGGCCGCATGAAGATGATGCGGTCAAGGAGTTTTTTGTAGTTGGGTTCGATCTGTTTGAGGCGGTCCGCGCTAAAGCCGCCTTCGGTGTCGATGTAGATGACTTTTTTGCCAAGGCGTGCCGTTTCGAGTGCGGCGATGAGTGCGAGGTTGGTTTTGCCTGCGCCTGCAGGGCCAAAGAGGGTGGTGATCGCGTCTGCTTCAAGGCCGCCGGCTAACATCTGGTCGAGAAAGTCGGTTCCGGTGGAGGTTTTGCGTTCGTGCATGGGGTGCTCTTTTGGCTGAAAACGTTTATAAATGCTCCTGTTCTTCTAGTCGATATGAGACGTGGGTGGGTGGGGCTAGTAGGTATCTTCGCGGTTGTGTTAGCCGTGCGTTTGTTTTTTGCGTTTCAAACGCCGTTTTTGAGTTCTGATAATTCGTATTTGCACGTGCGCGCAGTGGAATCGTTGGCGCAAGGGAAGCTACTTTTGAATGACCCCTTGGGTTATGGGGGTAGGGATTTGGTAGGAAGTCCGCTTTTTGATGCGATTTTGGCATTGTTCTCGTTGGTTCTTCCGTTTTCGGTTGTTTTTAAGGTTATTCCGAATATTTTTGCAAGTCTTCTGGTTATTCCGGCATTTTTTCTGTGTTTTGAGTTGACGAAGAATCGGAATTTGTCGTTGTTTGCGGCTTTTTTGACGAGTATTGTTCCGGTGTTTTTAGGCAATACGTTTAATCAGGTGACGCCGCTTTCTCTTGCGCTTCCGTTGTTTTTCTTTTTGACGTATTTTTGGGTGAAAAGTCCCAAGCAGGGTGTGCTCCCGTTCATTGCGCTTCTTGTTTTTTTTGTTTTTTTGCACCCGCTTTCGCTTGTTTTTATGTTGAGCTTAGTGATGTATTTTGTGCTTGCATTTTTGGATAAGCTGTCGCTAAATCCAGGCGAGTATGAGTTGGGTGTGTTTGCGATTTTCTTTTCGCTCTGGGCGCAGTTTTTGCTCTATAAGAAGGTGATTTTGTTCCATGGTCCGGGGGTGATTTATCAAAATATTCCGGATGCACTGCTCTCGTCCTTTTATGCAAAGATCACGGTGCTTCAGGCGATCGTGCAGGTGGGTGCGTATCCGCTTGCAGAAGGGGTGTACGCGCTTTACAAGACCGCGTTTAAGTCTCCGCAAAAGGAGATTAATATTTTACTGAGCATTACGATTGTTTCAGCAGTGTTGTTGTGGTTGAAGTTGATCGCGCTGTCGCTTGGGCTGATGCTACTTGGGATTGCGCTTGCGATTTTGTTTTCGAAGTGGTCTGCGATGTTCTTCCATTATGTGAAGCAGACGAAGTTTGCGCGTTTTGGCCCATACCTCATAACGGGCAGTCTCGCGCTTGCTTTCATCAGCACGGCGATTCCTGCGTATTTTGCAGTGCATGCCCAGCTCGTGCAAACGATTTCTCCAACGGAAGTGGAGGGTTTGCGGTTTTTGGGTGAATCTCTTCCGCTTGGCGCGACAATTATTGCACCGCCCTCGTATGGGCATTATGTCACAGAGTTTGCAAAGCGTAGGACAGTGATTGACGATTATTTCTTGTTGCAGCCGCGGATTAACGAGCGGTATCAGGATGTTTCGCGTGTGTATAAGGGTTCGTTTGAAACGGAGGCGGTTGCGCTCTTTGATAAGTATAATGCAACGCATATCGTGATTCCTCCGGGAACGCAAGATGTGCGCTATGGCAACGAGTCGTGTTTTAAGGTGGTCTACGATACGGGGATTAAAGTATATCAGAAGCGGCCGTTCTGTTCGGTGAAGGTGGTTGCATGAACGAGTACGTAAGATATGCGGCGCTGCTTGCAGTGGTGATGTTCGCGCTTCCTATTGTGCTGCGTATTATGCATGGGAATACGACGCTTCCGGGAACAGAGCCGTATTATCATGCGCGGATGTCTGAACGGATTGTAACGGGTGTTCCTGCAACGGATGATGCCATTGTTTGGGGAAGACCGTATCATGTTCTGCCGTATGAGTTTTTGCTGGGGGGTGTGTATCTTGTTTTTGGAACGCGTTCGTTTACGCTGGTTCCGTTTTTGCTTGCAGTGGCGAGTTTTTTCATTTTTTGGATTTTGATTGAGCGCGTGGGGAGTTCAAAAGCGCAGCAAGGGTGGATGCTTTTGGTGTTTTCGCTTTCTCCTGCGGTGATTGCGGCGGGGTTTTTCGGAACTCCGCATGCGTTCTTGCTCGTGCTCGTGCTCCTTGCAGCAGTGTTGATGATGGGGCGGGGTTGGCCGCTTGGCGCAGTGCTTTTCTTGGTGTGCGCGTTTTCGGGCGTGGTTGGGATTATGGGCGCGGTGACGTTTTTGCTGCTGCTTGCATTTTTGCGTAAAGGGAAGATTGAGCAAATCAGTGTGGTTTTGTTGTTGATCGCAGTGATTTTTGTGATTGGGATTTATCCGCCGACGCTGCTTCTTTCGCGGGATGCGTTCCAGTACTTAAGTGATGTGGGGGGGGTGTATGGGTTTAGCGTATTTGCCGTTTTGCTTGCAGTGATTGGGGCGATTCAGCTCATGGAGTATAAGTTGCGCTATTATGGGGTGTTTGCGACGGTGTTTTTCTTTGTTGTGGGGTGTTTCTTTTTCCCGGATTTGCTTATTTTTGGGAGCGTGATTGTTTCGATGCTTGCAGGGGTTGCATTGGCGAGTTTTGCGACGCGCAAATGGACGTTACAGTTCATTCGTGCAGCATCGATGCTCGTGCTTTTTTGTGGGCTCCTCTTTAGTGGGATTTCGCATGCAGTGGCGCTCGCAGATGTTTCTCCAACTCCTTCCATGCTGCGGGTGTTGAATGTAACTCCAGGGGTTGTGTTTTCGCATGAAAAGTATGGGTTTTGGATTGAGGCTGCGGGGCATCGCGCGGTAATTGACGGGGGGTGGGAGCAAAGTATGCGTGCAAGTGAGTTGCGCTATGATGCGGATGTGCTGCTTGGTTCAACGGATTTGGAAAAGACGCGTGAGTTGTTAGAGAAGTATAACGTGACGTACGTGTTGATTACGGCTGAGATGGAGCATGGTCTTGTGTGGGAGCGCGAGGAGCAAGGGCTTGATTTCTTGGTTGAGAATAGCGAAACATTTAAGAAAATTGATTCGACGTCAAAGATGAAGATGTGGAAGGTTAGATGAAGCAAAAACAGGTGTGGGTAACGACGATTCTGCTGGTAGGTGTCGTGTTTACGATAGGGGTGGTTATCGGGAACGCGTATCGTTCATCGAGTTCGAATGAGGTAAGCAAGGTGCTTCAGAATTCAGAGCTTGATGCAGAGAGTTTTTTGATTGAGCAGACATTGTTTGAGAGTTTTGATACGAATTGTGATTTGGCGCAAAAGCGGCTTGATTCGTTAAGTGCTGAGTTGTGGTCGCTAGGAAAGGTGCTTGGCGGTGCAGATGCCAAGGGGGATTTGGGTGCGCAGGATTATGATTTTTTGAAGCGCAAGTATCATTTGATGCAGATTCGAACGTATGTGCTTGAGAAGAAGCTTTCCACGGATTGTGGGATTCCGGTGAATGTGATTTTGTACTATTTCAGTCAGGGCGATTCGTTAAGTGCGCAGCAGGGGCGGATTTTGGATGAGTTGGTTGCCCAGAATAAGGGGTTGCACGTGTTTGCGATCGAGTATGATTATTCAAAGGAGTTGAAGTTTTTGGAGGAGTATTATCAGATTAATGTGACTCCGTCGTTGGTGGTGAATTTTGACCGGGTGTTTCCGGGTTTGGTGACAAAGGCGAATCTTGAGCCGCTGGTTCATGCAAAAGAATAGACAGGTGCTATGGCAAAGTTTGTTGTTGACACTGCTTATTTTTGCAGTGGGTGTTTTGCTTAATCATTTCTTTGATGTGTTTCGTATTGAGACGATTGTGGGTGTGATGCGAGCGCACGAGATTGATAATGAGGCATACGGTGCGGAGCAGTTTTTCACGACGACGTTCGGGGGTGAGGAGTGCGATATTATGACTGCGCGTATTGCAGATTTTAAGGAGGAGATTCGTAAAGTGGGTGAGGATTTGGGGAGTTACTCGCGTTTCAGCTTTTTCCGAAGGAAAGATTATGATTATTTGAAGCGGAAGTATTTTTTGTTGGAATTGAACTTTTTTTCGTTGATTCAGCGGATTAACAAGGAATGTGGAAGTCCGTATGTTCCTGTCTTGTTTTTTTATAAGATTGATGATGATGCGAGTGAGCGTCAGGGGTTTATTTTGCAGGATTTGAGTAAGGAGTACGATAAGGAGCTTGTGGTCTTGTCGCTTGATATGGACTATACGGACGAACCGCTCGTGGGTTTGCTTGCGAAGAGTTACAACGTTTCCGCAGCGCCTGCGCTTGTGATTGAAGGAAAGTCGCATGAGGGGTTGTTGTATGGGGGGGAGATTAATGGGACGCTCGTGCGTTTGATTCGTCGGGCGGATCCGTATACGCAGGGTATTGATTTCAATTATACGGTGCGTGCAGCAGGAATAAATGTTTCTCAGGTGATGTGGGAGTTTGAGCGAATTGAGAAGAACGAGTCGGCAGGTTCGTTTGCGCGCGGTGATGCACGGCTGGTGAGGGGTCGTTTGACGGGTAATGACTCATTGATTTGTTCGAGTTTGGAGTTTTTCGATCAGGTGAATAGTTCAGTGGCAGAGGAGATGGCAGTGGTGTATGAGACGAGTGCGTCGCTTGGGTGTGGGCGGAATCGTGCGGCATTTTTGCATGAGGCAGCAGTGAAGTGGAGGGAGGTAGGGAATCAGTATCGGGCGAATTTGGATGAGCAGCTTGCACGTGCAGGGCATGTGCGGCTTGATTTTGATCCGGTTGCGCTGAAGGCAAATGGAACAGTGCAAAGTGGATATCTTTCCGTTTTGCTTCCAAATCTTTCGGGTTCGAACAATCGGGATGTGGTGGTGGGGAGAAGCAGTGTGTTGTTGAATCGTTCGAGTGTGTTGCTGTCGCAAGATGATCGGGTGTTTCGGGATTGGCTTAGTGGCCAATTGGCCGATCCGTATGGTCCAACGCTACTTCGGACGTTTTCTGAGCGGCTGACGTATAACGCGTCCGAGTTGTTGCCCGATGTGGGCTGGCATGAGGGCGGTCGGATTTTTGATTTGGAGCGTATTAATCTGACGCATAAGGTTGCCGTGGGGTCTTTGGTTGCAAAGAGTGGGAGTCGGTGGTTTGCAATTGATAATAATGGGACGTTCCGTTTTGAGGTTCCAATTGATAAGATTTCGTATCCGACGACGCGCTTTTTGAGGCGTGATTTGGCGGTGGTTGTGGATACGCATGGGGTGAATATGCTTGTCGAGCAGGCGCTTCGGATGAATGCGTCGGTTGTGGTGGGTTGTTGCGATCATCCGGGCAAGATTTATGCGGCGAAGTATTTGTCGGATCGTGGGATTCCAACGATTTGTTATACGGATAAATATTTGTATCTTGCGCTTGGGCATAGTGTTTCCGCAGTGGGAAGTCCTCCGGTTGTGATTCGGGGTGATCAAGCGATTGTGGGCAAGCGTCCGATGGAGCTTACGAGCGATGATAGAATTGTTGCCGTGAACGCGTCGGATAAGGCGTATGCGTTGTGGTACTACCAGACTCCTGCGTCGTATATGACTGCGTTACAAAGCGGGGTGGCGTTAAATGTGACGATTGTGACGCTTGATAATTTTGGTCAGATGTCAAGGGCAACGGATATGGCAAGAAAGATTAATGCGTCGGTGCTTGCGACGCGGGTGTTTAATAGTGATGATTATATGCAGGTGAAGTTGTGGCTTGATGAGGATGAAGCGCGTAAAGTGCTGTTATTCCATAGTGCGAGTTATCCGTATGGGCAAAAAATTCTCAGGGAGTATCCGTCTCGGTCAAGTTTTGATGATCCGAATCCGGTGATTTCGTAATGGTGAAACCAACAAGAATTGCCGCAGTTCTGGGCTTGGTGGTTGGTCTGCGTCTTCTTTTTTTGTTCTCGTGGCATGATGTGTGGTGGGATTCTGCGGTGTATATGGGGATGGGTAAGTTTTTACTTAGTGGCGGGAAGGTGGGGCTCTGGGAGCATTTGCGTCCGCCGCTTGTTCCGTTGTTTCTGGGTCTTTTTTGGAAATTAGGTCTCGATCCGGTGCTTTTCGGTCGTTTGATGGAGATCGTATTTGTGGGTGGAATTTCGTATCTGACGTTTTTGATTGGGCGTGATCTTTTTGGTGAGGAAGAAGGTTTGGTGAGCGCGCTCGTGGTTGGTTTGAGCCCGATTTTTTTTCAGTTGAGTTTTCAGCAGTATACTGAAATTCCGAGTGTGTTTTTCGTGTTGCTTGCGGTTTTTTTGTTCCTTCGTGAGCGTTATTTTTTTGCAGGGATTGCGTCAGGTTTTGCGTTTCTTGCCAGGTTTCCTGCAGCGTTGGTTGTTGTTGTGTTGGGGCTGGTGATTGTGTCCCAAAAGAGGTGGAAGCAGTCATTCTCGATTGCGGGAGGTTTTTTGGTGATGTTGATTCCTTATTTGGGGTTGAGTTGGTGGGTGTATGGGAGTTTGTGGGAGACGTTGCGATCAGGCAAGGAGTCAGTGGGGCTTGTTCTTGGGTGTAATGTGCTGCGGTATCATCTGTGGTATGAATATTTTATCTGGACGTTTTGGGCAGAGACGCCGTTGAATGTGCTTTCTATTGTGGGCGTGTATGGTTTGGTGAAGAAGTGGAATAAAAAATATTCAGTGGTTGTTCTTGGAGCGCTTGTACCGTTCGTGTATTTTGCTCAGTTGCATTGTAGAGAGCACAGGTATGGGACGAGTTTCTTGCCATTTGTTGCGCTGCTATCGGGTGTGGGTGTGGTGTTGCTGGTGCGTCGTTTAGGTGTGAATGATTTCAAGCCAGTATATATCGGGCTGCTCGCGGTGTTGTTTTTTGGGCTGTTTAGTTTCTACGCGGCGAATGAGGTTCAGTATCCAAGTGCAGTAGAGACTGAGTATGATCATTTCTTGGCGTTCAATGCGCCAAAGGGCGAGGTGTGGTCGGCAAATCCGATCCCAATCGCATACGCGGAGGTATTGATGGAAAAAGTGTATTATCCGTTTTACAATTCTTCGCGTGCGATTGAAGTATTGCGTGAGTTATCCACGAATAATCATGTGGGCACGGTGCTGTTGGATAATTGTGGGGGCGGAATTATTTGTCCGCCAGGTGATGACCCGTGTCCGGGAAAGACAGAAGAGATAGTGAGATTGCTTGATGGGAAGTTGAAGCGGGTGTTTGATAAGGAGGCAGGGCGTTGTTGGTATCGGGTGTGGTCTACTTCCGTATCTTGATGAAGTCGCCGATGGTAAGTCCGCCGCTTTGTTTTTTTGGGATGTCTGCGATTTCTTCTTTTTCTGTTTCTACAAGGGTGATTTTGAGGAGTTTTTCGAGTTTTCGTGCAAGAGTGATTGGGGGAGTGAAGGTTCCGTTTTCGATTTTGTGAAGTGTGCTTTCTTTTTCTCCGAGGCTGTTTGCGAAGTCTTTTTGGGTCATGCCGCTTTTTTCGCGGGCTTCGCGAACGATTTGTGCAAAGTCTGAAACGACGGTTTCGATGAGTTCAGGAGTTGCCATTTTTTGTTTTTTTGGGGTAAATGAGGTTGGTTTGCGAATGAGTCTTCCGAATTTGCCGCAAGGGGTGCAAACGTTTAGTTCGCTTCCTTCGACCATTGCAGTCATAAGGGGTGCTTCTTTTCCGCATAGTTCACAAGGTGTCATGGGTGTTTTTCGACCAGAGGTGGTATAAAAAGCTTATGGCAAAATTATTTGCGGGCAGAAGAAAGGGTATCTTGTGCGTTTGTCATTTGGCTGGTGAACTGATTGGCTTTTTTTTCGAAGGCAGCGTTCACGCGTGTTTTGTTTTGGACGATTGCGCGTAGTGCCGTGCTGAGTTTTTGGAGGATTTGTTGTTCGATTTGTTGGGCAGAGGTATACTGTTGTGTGATCCAGCGGTTCATGTTGTCCGTGTCTCCCTTGGCTTGGGTCAATGCTTGTTGTGTTTGGTTGTGTAATTGTTGTCGTTGTGTTTCCTCTGCTTGGGTGAGGCTTTGGATTTGTTTTTGTGCGTCGCGCATCAGTTGAGCGTCGCGGGTTTCTGCGGCTCCGATAATGGTTGCTGCGGCTTCTTGGAGTGATTCAAATCCTCGTGCAACGGTTTCGAACGCCGTGCGCAAAGATTGAAGCAGGGGTGCAAGGGTAGTGGTGTCCGCAAGAATTTTTGTCATGTCGTTAATGAAGGGGAGGGTTTCGTTGGTGTTGAATTCAATGTGGTTTTTTTGCAGGTCAAAGAGGTGGGTAAAGATGGCGCCGACGTTCGTTGTGGTTTCAATGACTGCTTGTTCAGGAACGTCAAGTGTTTCGCTTGAAAGTTTGTTTGCGTTTTGAGTGAATTGGTTTCCGGCAGCGCTTAATTTTTCAACTCCTGTTTTCATCTCTTGGGTTGTTTTTATGATTTGTTTTTCGCGTGCAAGGATGGGTTTTTCCGCTTGGACGAGGATGTTGAGATTTTGTTGGACTTCTTTGAGGTTTTTCGTGAGTGCCGCAATGGTTCGGTCCAGGAGTGTTTTCATTGAGACGAGTCGATAGTATGTTGTTTCCATCTCTGCTATTTCGCTTTTGAGTTGCGCAAGCTGTTCGGTGATGGCTTGTTGGAGCGCTTGGTTGTTGGCTTTTTTCGCAAGAAGAAGTGCCGCATAGAGTGCTTTGAGCTTGGTTTTCTTTGCGCTGATAACGGTTGAGCATTTGTCAAGTGTTTTTTTGCCGAGGTTTTGGTTGAGTTTTTTGCTGATTTGTGTTGTTCCTGTGCTGAGTCGTTTTGCGCGTTGGGTGACTTCTTTCAAAAGGTCGGTGTTTTTGAGCAAGTCTGCAACGAGCAGTTTTCTTCCCTCAAATACGGATGCCTCTTGTTTCGCGAGCGTGTCACAGCTTTTTGCCATGTTTTGAACGGTGCTTACGACGCTTCGTTGTGCGGTTTGGTCGATGTTTTGAATGCTTTGCATGTGTTGAAGTTCTTGTTCGATGATTCCTGCGTATGAGCCAAGTTCGGTGAGTGCTTGCTGCATTTTTTCAGTAGATGTGCCGAGGCGGGCAGAAGCGTTGGTGATGCCTGTTGCAAGGTTTGTTTCTGCGCGATCAAGGACGTCTGCGTATTCTTCGATTTTTTCTATTTCTTCTCCTCCGCGGGCAAGTTCGCCCTCAGGGCCTTTTCTGAGGTTTTCTTCAAGGTTTTCGATGCGTTGGTGGATTGCAGCTAACTCGGGAGTTTCAAGTGCGCGTGCTTCTGAGCTCACGTGTTCGGCTTCTTTCCAGCGTTCGCGTAGGACGTACCAGATTCCGGCGCCGATGAATAAGAGGACGATTGCAATTGCCATGTTTCCGGTAAGGATATAGGATAGCAGGCCAAGTGCCGCAAAGAGTCCTGCTGCTGTTTCGATGTTTTCTTCGAGTTTTGAAATTTTTTCAAGAAAGATCACAAAGATAATCACTGCCCCAATGCCAAGCCAAAGGGTAAATCCGGGTAGTATTTTTTCTGCAGTGGTGAGGATTGTTCCCGAGGGTCCAACTAGGGTGCTAAGTTCCATGGTGGGTGAAAGGAAAGGGTGTGTTTTAAACCTATTTGTCTGCAAATAACCACTCTTGAATAGTTGCGTTTGTTTTTAAAACGCGAAGGGCTCAAAGGGGGTGTATGGATGAATCGCTGGCGGATAGAGCTAAAGTGCCCCTCGCAAAGGGTCTTTCAGAACAGGAGATGCGAACAGTTCTGTTGAAGGCAGGTTGGCCAACGGATCAGGTTACGCAGTATGTGAAGCGTGCGTATAAATCGCTTGATACAAGTACGCTGCTTAAGGTGAGTGGGGTTGCGAAGGTGTTTGGGCAATCGGTTGTTCTTGATCAGGTTGATTTTGAAGTGAAGCGGGGCGAGATTTTTGGTCTTATTGGCGTGAGTGGTGCGGGAAAGAGTACCTTGTTGAATGTGCTTGTTGGGTTTTTGAGGCCCGATCGGGGCGAGGTGCTTCTTGCGCTTCCGGATGGCAGGCAAGAGAGTGTGGTGAGAAATCCAAGTGTGGTGAAGGAGTTTGTGGGTTTTTCGACGCAAACGCCGAGTTTTTACCCCAAGCTCACGGTGTGGGAGAATGTGGCGCATT
>Ga0334722_10004684_pt1 | contig 14091 bp, 11 predicted proteins | sample C3_bottom_MG_FD_207210 | JGI IMG/M metagenome (GOLD analysis project Ga0334722, IMG submission 207210) | Sediment microbial communities from Yellowstone Lake, YNP, Wyoming, USA - C3_bottom | ecosystem: Environmental > Aquatic > Freshwater > Lake > Sediment | place: USA: Wyoming | collected...
ATCGTCTGTCGCGCTTTACCGCCAATGCCTCGTTGACTAGTACCGTCGCAGGTAGCGAGCTGGTCCTCTATCAGGACCCGCAGGACACCACCGATGCTAGCCAAAGCCATCACGGCGGTGCGATCACATTCGGGAACGATGGGAAAATCTACTTCACGACCGGCGATCACTTCCAGGGCACCCCGTCACAGGATCTGACGAACCCGCGCGGAAAGCTCCATCGCATCAATCCGAATGGGACAGTGCCGACCGATAACCCGTTCTACGACGGGGCCGGCCCCAATTGGGATTCGATCTGGGCGTACGGGCTGCGCAATCCCTATCGCGCCTACTATGACGCGCCCACAGGTCGGCTGCTCATCGGTGATGTCGGCGGCAACGATAATTCGACTTCCATTGAAGAAGTGAATGTCGGGGTTCGGGGTGCGAATTATGGCTGGCCGAACGTCGAAGGGACATCGAGCAACCCGGCCTACACGAATCCCATTTATTCCTATCCGCATAGCGGCCGCGATGCCTCGATTACCGGCGGGTTCGTCTATCACGGCACCCAATTCCCGAGCAGCTATCAGGGCAGCTACTTCTTTGCCGACTATACGCAAAATTGGATCAAGCGGCTGACGTTCGACGCCACTGGTACGGTCACGGGAGTCTTCAACTTCGAGCCCGCTGACGGGAGTGCTGATGGGCCGTACGGCGACATCGTGTATTTGACGGAAGGTCCCGACGGCGCGCTCTACTATGTCGACATTGGCTACTCGGATATCAGCGGGGCTACCGCTGTCAGCAAGATCCACCGCATCCAATACATTCAATCCGACCGACCGCCTGTAGTTGCAGCATCGGGGACACCCCTAGGAGGGCCAGCTCCGCTCACGGTCAATTTCTCGAGTGCGGGCTCATCCGATCCTGAAGGGAAGTCACTCACCTATTCATGGAATTTCGGCGACGGAGCAGCAATTTCCACCAAGGCCAACCCGCAGCACACCTACGCGAATGCCGGCCTCTATCAAGCTCGGCTCACCGTCTCCGACGGGGTCAACTCGTCGCTTTCGCCGCCGATCGCGATCAGTGCGGGCAACAAACCGGTCGCGACCCTGCTCACCACTCCGTCCAATGGTGGATTGTTCAAGGCGGGCGATGTGATCTCCTACAGTGCACAGGCCACCGACATCGAAGATGGGCAGTTACCCGCAAGCGCGTTCACCTGGAATATCGATTTTCTTCATGAAGGCCATGTGCATCCGGGGATTCCGATTACCGGCGTCACCAGTGGGTCGTTCCAGGTCCCGACGACCGGGCACGACTTCAGCGGCTTCACAAGGTATCGCATCACGGTGACCGTCACCGACTCCAACGGGCTGCAATCCAGTCAGTCCGCGACCGTGTTTCCCGAGAAGGTCAATCTCACCTTCGATACGGCGCCCGGCGGCCTCACGCTGTACGTGGACAGCATCGCGCACCAGGCGCCGTTCGTCTATGACACGCTGATCGGCTTCAACCACACGATCGAAGCGCGCAATCAGAGCGGCTCGACCAGCACGTACACGTTCGCCTCGTGGTCTGATGGCGGGGCGCAACAGCATACGATCACGGCCCCAACAGGGCCGCAAAGCTACACCGCGAACTACACCGTGGTGACAACTCCACTTCCCGCCGGGCTGACGGCGGGCTATGCCTTTGACGAGATCTCCGGCACAACGGTGGCGGATGCCTCGGGGCATGGGCTTGTGGGCACGCTCACCAATGGGCCGACGTGGACAACCGGACGCTACGGCAATGGGCTCACTCTCGATGGCGTCAATGACTATGTGGACCTAGGTAATCCTACCGCGTTGCAAGTGACCGGGAGCCTGACGCTCAGCGGTTGGATCAACGCGAGCGCCTTTCCGGTGGATGATGCGGCCGTGGTGTCCAAGCGTGCCAGCGGCCCGCTTGGCTTCCAGCTGGACGTGGCCAACGACACGGGGCCGCGCACCATCGGGTTCAAGCTCACCAACAGCGCGGGCGCAAATATGTTCCGCTACGGGGCCACGACGCTACAACCCAACACGTGGTATCACATTGCCGGGGTCTACGATGCGGCGACCCAGAGTCTGCACGTCTACCTCAATGGGCAGCTTGACGACGGGGTACTGCAGGGGACGGTGACCGCCGCCCAACAGAATTCGCCGGCCAATGTGACTATCGGTCGACGGGCAGGAGCGACGGGCTATGAGTTTGCGGGACGCATCGATGATGTGCGGATCTACGGCCGTGCCCTGGCCGCGGCTGAGATCCAAACCGATATGGTGACTCCGCTTGCTGCTTCAGTGTCTGACACGATTGCACCGACGGTGCAAGCGATCAATCGCGTGGGCCCGACGCCGACGAACGCGGGGAGCGTGCAATGGACCGTGACGTTCAGTGAGAGCGTGACAGGCGTGGACATTAGCGACTTTGCGTTCGCGGCGAGCGGCGTCAGTGGCGCGACGATCAGCAGCGTGACGGGCAGCGGGACGACTTACATCGTCACGGCAGGCACGGGGACCGGCAACGGGACGCTGGGCCTGAACCTGGTGGACAACGATTCGATCCGGGATGGCAGCGCCAATCCGCTGGGTGGCCTGGGGGTGGGCAACGGCGCCTTCACGGGCCAGAGCTACAGCATTGATAAGACGGTGCCGAGCGTGACGATCAATCAAGCGGCGGGCCAGATGGACCCGACGAGCGCGAGCCCGATCAACTTCACAGTGGTGTTCAGCGAGAGCGTGACGAACTTTACTACGGGCGACATGACCTTGAGCGGAACGGCAGGGGCGACGACGGCGACGGTGACGGGGAGCGGGACCACGTACAACGTGGCGGTGACGGGGATGACCACGAGCGGCACCGTCATTGCGACCGTGGCAGCGGGGGTGGCGAGCGATGCGGCAGGCAACCTGACCCTGGCGGCGACGAGCACCGACAACACGGTGACCTTCAATCCTCTTCCCTCCGGGCTCGCGGCGGGATGGAGCTTTAATGAGGCGTCCGGAACGAGCGCCACCGACAGCTCTGGTAACAGCAACGCTGCCACGCTCGTTAATGGCGTTGCGCGGACGACGGGGAACTATGGTGGGGGCCTCACCTTCGACGGCGTCAATGATTACCTGACCGTACCAAATTCGCCATCGCTCGATATCTCCGGAACCGGACTGACGCTGAGCATGTGGATCAATCCGCAGGCGCTTTCCGGGGGCGATTCAGTCGTCTTGGGCAAGTACTGGAATGCGACGATGACGAGTCCGTATTATCAGTACGGGCTGGAGTTGACGGGCGGCACCGTGCCAAACTTTTTCGTCGGTACAACGGGCGGGCCTCTCTCAGCATCTATGGGGAGCGCGCTTGCACTCAACCAGTGGAGCCATCTCGCGGTCGTCTTCGATGGTTTACAGGTGAAGTTTTACCTCAATGGCGCGCTTATCACGACCGCGTCGCTTCCGGCTACCATCACGGCACGCGGCAATCCGTTCCAGCTTGGTGCCGACAACAACACCCAGCAGTTTTTCAAGGGCTCACTCGACGAAGTGCGCCTCTACAACCGTGCACTGACCGCACAGGAAATTCAGACTGACATGGCCACGCCGTTCTAGGAAAGTCAGGGCATCGCTGACCGAGAGCGCAGCTCCTAAGAATTTATATGAAGGAACGGTCGCAGGAACCGATGGCTCGATGGGGACGAACATGGTGCGGAGCAACGGCTGCCCGTCAACGGAGCGGACGAAGGAGAGAAACGAATCGGTGAGTGGATCCGGTTGTGTCGCAGTGCGCATGAGGACCGGTCGGCGCAGACGGTAGCGCCCATTTTTCACCCACCTACGCAGGAAGCCACGGCTGTCAAGCCGTGGAGGAATGCGTAGCGGGTGTCCTCCGAAGCCTTGGCGAAGGAGGACATGCTTCCAGCCTTAGTAGCCTTGTCGGCTACTACGGCGGAGTAGGCTCGGCGGGTTTCGCCGAAGACACCAAGAGGGACCACGGCTGTAAAGCCGTGGGGCTCCACTGTGGCTTCTCCTGGATCGACCTGATCGACCGTCAGGATATGAATAGAACTGCCGTCCTCCTGGTCCGTCGTTCGGGAGTGGAGTTGCTTGTTTCTAGTTTCAGGTTGTCAGGGACCATCCTCTGAAAACTTGAAACTAGAAACTAGCAACCTGGAATACTTGAACGAGATACGCTTCACGAGTATCAAGAATGCCGCTGGCATGCTGTTTCAGCATTCTGCTAGCTAAGGCCGATACAGATCGAATCACATGAGGCGGGGTGATGTCGATGGATCCCACTCACAAACCAGTGCAAGAAAGTGTTGACTGATCCTGCCGCTTTTGATACAAGGACCGGAATTGTCCTGACAGACTGCAGCGCACCTTCTTCCGGAGCGGTTCCTTGCAGCATCCAGATTCCTGGACTGGGACTCGCCGATCTTTCTTGAAAACGTCTGTTGTCGGGCTTCTGTTGCTCGGCAGCAAGCTGCTGGGTCCCTCGGTCGCGCGCGCGAACGAGCTTCCTGACGGCGAACTCACCTTCTTCAACGTGCACACGGACGAACGGCTGCGAGTCCGCTATCGTGATGACGCAGGGAACTATGACCTTACGGCCCTGGATGAGGTGAATCACATTCTGCGTTGCCATCACACTGGAGAAGTCGCCGCCATCGATGTGCGAATGTTGGAACACGTAAATCTCGTGCACAAAGTGGTCAATAGCACCGGCGAGATTCACGTGATTTCGGGCTATCGGTCGCCCGGGTACAATGCGCTGCTCGTGAAGCGGAGCCGCCGAGTCGCGCAGCATAGCCTACATATCCAGGGGCAGGCGCTCGACTTCTATGTTCCCGGTGTCAAGCCTCGCGAGCTTCGGCACGCCGCATTGAAGTTGCAGTACGGTGGGGTAGGGTTTTATCCGCGCGCACAGTTCATCCACCTCGATTGCGGTCCCTTCCGGACCTGGTAATTTCTTTCTATTGGACTGCTGAAAAACGATTGTGGCTCGCTGGAGCTTCGATAGTCCACAGTTGTGTCTCATGAGGAAAGCCTTCTCGCAGGGCGCTCAAAAAGTTCGTCCAGCAAGGCCGCAGCGAGTGAAGATCCGAGTAGGTACAAACCGCACTTCGTGTGGGCCGTTCGCCCATGCAATAGATCTTGGCGAACGGAAAAGCCCCTCTAGCTCTTCCGACCTCCGAGAATCTCATTCGGTATGTTGAGGGTCTGAACGATGCGAGAACGCTGCATGGGGAAAGGCGCGTCTTGGCGTGCCGGGGTCGGGCGGGTGAGAAGAGCGACTTTTTCAGCATCCTGCGGAATCAGATCCGTTTGAGGAACAACACCGACAGTGGTGGAAGCGTGACCGCGAGCGAATGGGGCATCCCGTGGAAGGGGACGGCGCTCGTTTGAAGGCCTCCCGCATTTCCCATGTTGCTCCCCCCGTAGGCCGAAGCATCACTATTCATCAGTTCGCGGTAGTAGCCTTCGGCAGGTACGCCGACTCGATAGTTGTAACGGGGAACAGGGGTGAAGTTACACAAGCACAAAATCTGATTATCCCGGTCCTTGGCTTTTCGGAGGAAGGCGATCACGGAATTGGCCGCATCGCAAAAGTCGACCCACTGGAAACCGGTCCAGTCGTGATCGAGTTCGTGCAGCGCCGGCTCCTGGCGGTAGAGCCAGTTAAGGTCTCGTACGAGCCGCTGGATCCCCACGTGCCGATCGAAATCACAGAGATGCCATTGCAGGCTGGTGTCATGGTTCCACTCATTCCACTGCCCGAACTCTCCACCCATGAACAGCATTTTCTTGCCGGGATGCCCATACATGAGGCCATAGAGGGCCCGGAGGTTGGCAAATCGTTGCCACTCGTCGCCGGGCATTTTGTCGAGCAGCGACCGCTTTCCGTGCACCACTTCATCGTGCGAAAGCACCAGGACGAAGTTTTCATTGAAGGCATAGAGGAGCCCAAACGTAATTTGATTCTGGTGAAAAGGGCGGTGGACAGGATCATGGCCGAAGTATCCCAGCATGTCATGCATCCAGCCCATGTTCCACTTGAACGTGAAGCCCAGTCCTCCGGCATAGGTGGGGCGTGAGACTCCCGGCCAGTGCGTGGATTCCTCCGCAATGGTCATGGCGCCAGGGAAGTCACGATGGACCAGGACATTCAAGTCTTTCAGCAGCGTGACGGCTCCGATGTTTTCTTGCCCGCCGAACTGATTGGGAATCCATTCTCCCTCCTTCCGGCCATAATTGAGATAGAGCATCGAGGCGACGGCATCCACGCGCAAGCCGTCGATATGGTAGCGATCCAGCCAAAAGAGCCCGCTATTGAGAAGGAAGTTCCGAACCTCGACGCGATCGTAATTGAAGATGCGGCTGTGCCAGTCCGGATGGTAGCCGAGCCGTGGGTCGGCATGGTCGTAAAGATGTGTGCCGTCGAACTGGGCAAGCCCATGCGGATCGTCTGGAAAGTGTGCGGGGGTCCAGTCCATCAGTACACCGATTCCCGCCTGATGAGCCGTATCGACGAAGGCCATAAACTCTTCAGGAGATCCATGGCGGATGGTGGCTGCGAAATAGCCGGTGGTCTGATAGCCCCAGGATCCGTCGAATGGGTGCTCGGTAATTGGTAACAGCTCGACATGGGTATAGCCCATATTCTTCACGTATGAGATGAGCTTTTTGGCAAGCTCTGAGTAGGTCAGCCAGCGATTCCCTTCCTCAGGGATGCGCATCCAGGAGCCAAGGTGAACCTCGTAAATTGAGAGGGGCGTGGCGAGCGGGTCTTGCTGTGCCCGCGCCGTTATCCAGGACTGGTCCTTCCAGCGGTAGGGAGAGAGTGCACGGACGAGCGAGGCGGTCTTGGGGCGTAGCTCCGATGCGAACGCATAGGGATCGGCTTTCAGGAGCGGTGCGTCAAGATGGCGTGAGCGAATTTCATATTTGTAGAGCGTGCCGTCTGTAAGTTCGGGAATGAAGAGTTCCCAGAGGCCGGTTGCCCCGCGGTTTGTCATAGGATGGCGGCGTCCATCCCATTCATTGAAGTCGCCCACGACACTCACACGCGCAGCGTTCGGCGCCCAGACGACAAAATGGGCTCCGGCGACACTCTGCACCGTCCGGATATGGGCACCCATCGTGTCATAGGCTTTGAAGAAGGTTCCCTCGGCGAAGAGGTGCAGCTCAAAGTCGGTGAGGAGGGGTGGAAATGCATAGGGATCGTGCCGCTCCGAGACCTGTCCTGCATGGTTAGTTATGCGGAGACGATAGGGGCTGGTTCCGAGAGACCCCGGGACGATCGTTTCGAACAGACCGGCCTCATGGAGGCGCGTCATAGGAATGGGCTGTTGACCTCGCTCACTGAGGAGTAGGGCAACGTCGTCGGCCTCCGGCAAGAAACAACGAATCGCAACAGTTGGGGAATCACCCTGGGCCATCGGATGGGGGCCAAGAATCGCGAGGGGGGCCCAGTGGTGACCCTGGATGAGTTGTTCAAGTTGCTCGAGCGGCAAGTCTGACATGTGAGGAGACTCCTCAGTGCTTACCCGTATCGTAAGAGGGGCGAGCCAGGAATGGAAGAGGAAAATGCATTGAGCTTTCATCCCGCCGAATTGAGTGTCTTGTGCCTGGTTCACCAACTTCCGTCGCCGATTCGTATAGTAGGATGCTGAAAAGTCCGCCAGCGTTATTGGGAGGCTTAGGTTCAGGCTAAGATTGAGGCTAAAAGAGAACGTCAGATCATCGCGCAACCTTGACCTCAACCTCAGCCTATATGGTTGCTGCACTGACGCTGATTCTAGACACTTAGACAGATTAAACAGGGGTATAGGGGGGAGCCATGACAAAGCTTGGACAATTTTATCTTATGTAATGGCCCTCCAAAATGCGAGCAGAAAAAAGTGACTGCTACCACTAACGCTACATACTTACCAACTGAGACAATCAGCGAATAAGACTACTCCTGCGAAATACAACCATTCTCCCCACTCGACTCTTGCGCCTCATTTCGTTGCTGCCTACAATGGGCCTCCCTGCGAGGCTTCTATGCCCTTCTCGATTCGTCCCTATCGCCAGCAGAGACTTAGAAAGGAGATGTAAATGCGTAGGAAGAATAATAGTCAGTTCCCTTTTATTGGCTCTTACTACCAGCGTTGCCATTGCAGCCCCGTACTGTGCCGTTTTCGCTTGGGGAAAATCGTGTGATTACGATGACCTCAATGAATGTCTTCGAGCTGCTGACAGTCATGGCGGATGTGAAATAAATCAAGAAGAAGACAAGGCTCCTTCAGGCACAGCACCATTTTTTCTTGTTACCCCCCAGGGTACAAAATGTATCTATGATGACGAGCCGGCATGCCGTATGGCTGCATCCATAGAAAATTCTGCAGTTATAAAAAATGCTGTGTGCGCGGTAAATCCGGATCGTTAACCAAACAAGTTGATTAACCTCGCCTCGACTTTGCTGGGCCTAGCTCACAGATGCCGGTGCGGGAGTGGAAGCCAAAATCCAAATGAACGACGACCGCCCCAAACGCGAGACCATGTCCCTCGAAGAAGCCTCCGTCTCCAACATGTGGGAGATCGCGGCCATTGTGGAAGTGCTCGAACGGAAGGGCCTCTGCATGAAGCACGACCTCTACGACATCATCACCGAGTTTCGCCGCAAGAACCACCGTGCCAGCATCCCTGAGACGGCCTTCCCTGAGCCGTACCTCCTCACCGAAACCGAGAACACGATCATCGACGACATGCTTGAACTGCTCAACAAGAATGGGCTGACTTCGCACCAATCCATGAACCTGCTCGAACGGTTGCGGCGGATTATTGAGATGGGGCAGAGGTTACCGAAGGGGACGACACACTGACCATGCGCGGTGTCGAGCACAATGGCCATGAGAAGCTGACACTCCTGGAACTGGTGTTGCAGTTGCACGGCGAGTTCAGAAGACGCTTGGAGCCGATCCGCGTGACGCCCCTCCAAGCAGGGACGCTCCTCTTCCTGCGTCGTCATGCGGAGGCCAACGTGACGGACGCCGCAACCGCGCTGCGTGTGAGGCTGCCGACATTAAGTGAGGTGGTGAAAGACCTGGTGCGGAAGCGGTGAATCACCAAGCGTCGCTCGGTGAAGGATGACCGTGATGTCTGTTTGCGGCTCATTCGGTGGGGTTGGCAGAGTAAGTAGCCATTCCCGCAACCCAAACCGTAACTATCAGCACGTCACCATCCCACCTTCAGCGCCATCCAAGGCAATGCCTCGAAACAACGAATATCCGCCTCAATCATGCGTTCCAGGCCATCGTTGTGGTGTATCGTCGTCCTGTACTTTTGCCTCCGGTAGGTCTTGAAATTCTCAAGAAAGGGTCCGCGCGCGGCGAGATCAATAGGCGGGAATTTGAAGACATGAAACGGGACTGAATGTGATAGAATGCGAACTCTTACATCCTCTCGCGTCAGAACGTCCTTCAGGGATGAAGCGTGAGCCCAAGCGTTTTCCCGTGGGGAAGGAATGGATACCAAGCCGCATTGGGAAAGAATTTACCAGACTTTCGATCCGGCCCAGCTTAGTTGGTACGAAGAACACCCACGTCTCTCGTTAGAACTGATCCATAGCACAGGAGCCAGCAAGGCAGCACAGATCATTGATGTGGGCGGGGGGACTTCCCGCCTCGTGGATGAACTTCTCGCTGAGGGCTATCAGCACGTTACAGTACTTGATATCGTTGGAAGAGCACTTGATCTCACGCGGCAACGCCTCCGCTCTCGTGCTGCTGCGGTCACCTGGATCGAAGCTGACATCACCACGGTTGAGCTCCCACGTCACTGCTATGATGTGTGGCACGACCGGGCTGTATTTCATTTTCTCATGCAGCCAGAAGAGCGTCGTCGTTACGTGGAGACCATGCACCACGCAGTGAGAAGCGACGGGCATGTGATCGTGGCGACCTTCACGCTTGAAGGACCGACGCGAGTCGGACCGACGCGATGTAGTGGGCTGAATGTTGTCAGATATAGTCCCGCAAGTCTGGCAGGTGAGTTCGGAGCGGAATTTGAGTTGGTGAACAGCACGAACGATCTCCATCGGACACCACTGGGAGTTGAACAAGCTCTCCTGTATTGCAGCTTTAAAAAACGGTAACGTGGCTTGTGTGACCTGCCCCCCTTAAACGGGTCCAGATCCTATGATTGGGGTCGGGCCGAAAAGACGGCCATATGCAACGTCTTCGTCACACCGTCGAACAAATCATTATCAAGTGATTGTCAAGCCGAAGTCACCCTGAGCAAGTGACCTGCCTGATGGCACCAACGTCAATCAATCGCTCGTCAAAGACGGCTGGTGCAGGTGGTATCGGAAGTATGCGCCCGCTGATACGGTGCTGAAAGGGCTAGAGAAGGAAGCACGACAGGCCAAGAAAGGCTTGTGGGTTCATCCGGCTCATGTGCCGCCATGGGAGTGGCGGAAGAGAACCCGTTGAGGCAGCCAATGGAGAGGATTTAACGAGGTATCAGATGGCGGGGAAGTGTCCATGAGGGTAAGCCGGTGCCGTCGTGGGTTTGGCGAAAGAGGAGTAGGTAAACCGCGCGAGGTTTTGATCTGTGCATCATCATGCACACTATCAATCGCTTGGCCGTAGCCTGAGGTAGAGGTCGACCCGTAGTCCGTCTGTAGAGCGGGCTACGAGATGAAGAAGCCCAACGTACACAATCCTCAGTCTCGACTTCGGAGACCTTGTCAGGTCACGCTGACCAAATGCGCTTAGTTCGGGCGTACGCGCATCGTGACGGTTATTCGTCGCTGTCGCGTCCCACGCGCACCGCCGTGCCAGAATACCCGCAGACCTGCTTCGTGGAAAAGCCGGTGTTCGTCGTCAAGGTTTCGATCGTCGGCGCGACCTGATTCCAAATCAAGACCTCCTCGCCGGGAATCCCAAATGCCACGGAGCCGTACTTGTCAAAGCCACTGCAATCGACGCCTTGCGTAAACGTCCGGTCCCGGTTCACCGTGTACTTCCAGTCACAGTGCTGCCGGTCAAAGACAATGGGGCCGATGCTGACAGGTTGCTCGCCGAAGGGGTAGGGGCCAGGAAAGATGACAATGCCTCGTTCGTCTTCGGCGGCGTGCCCCCGGCCGTCGTAGGTGATAAGCCCGGTCGAGTGGGAAGTGACCTGGGTCCCGCCCCCGATCGGCCGCAAGTCAGGAAGGTCCGTGAACTCCCCTGACCGGGAACAGGTCACGACCATGGTGAACCGGTACGTGCCCTGCAAGAGGCTGTTCGGATTGCCCCCGTCCCGTTCGGCCATTGCCGACCCTGTTACCAGCAAGATGAGACACGCCGCAAACGCGTATGCGATGAGCTGTTTAGTGCGCATGGCGATCCCTCCTATGTGCGCGGCCTAACCTCGAACTAGGGGGCGGTCGCAGTACCCTCCAGGTTTCTATATCGCGGAACGACGCCAACCGTTACATTGACGGTTCCAATCAAGAGGCTGTTCTGAGGTGCGTACACTTTCGTGTTGGGTGCATTGGACGGCGAAGAGGAGCCGTCCGCGTTCGCAACAGTGCCTGACAGGCTCTGGATTAGGATTAACATGGGAGCGCGCCCTAACTACCGAGCGGCTTCGGCCTAGCCGCGGGGTTTACAGTATGCGCCCCGCCCCCAACCCAAGGTTCCGTCAACGTCGCCGGCGGGGGATAGCGAGCCCGGGAGTCTGCCCGTCTGACGTGGGTGCGCGCGAGGCGAGGTGGGTGTGTGCCGTGGGAAGGGGGGTCAGGCAAGCAACTGTCTTGACTGTCAAGACGCCAGCACGGGTTCTGCTCTCCATGGTGTCTGATGTTTGAGCATTGCATTGAGCATGGTGAGCAGCTTGCGCATACAAGCCACGAGCGCCACCTTCGGTGCTTTGCCGACCTCCCGCAAATGGCGATAGAACCGACGGATGGCCGGATTCCACTTTGTGGCCACCAATGCCGCCATATAGAGAGCCGCTCGGACGGACGCGCGCCCACCCCATACATGCCGCCGGCCCCGGAGTGTGCCACTATCATGATTGAGCGGCGCCACGCCAACCAGCGCCGCAATCTGTTTATGGGTTAAGGTGCCCAACTCCGGCAGTTCGGCCAGCAGGGTCCGACTCATTACTGGCCCCACCCCCGGCACACTTTGCAGCAGGTCGTTCTGTGTCTGCCAGATCGGGCTCCGCTGAATGGTCTCATCGAGATCGGCATCCACTCGCTTGAGTTCTGCTGTCAGCCAGGTGATGTGACTCTGGATGCGGGGCCGCACGTGTGAGGCCGCTCGCTCGAGTCGGTTTTTCTCGGCGGTCAACATGTCAATCAGCTGACGGCGACGAGCGAACAGCGCTCGAGCCTCCTCCATGGCCGCATCCGACACCGGGCGAAGAGCTGGGCGTATGGCTTCGGCAAAGCGAGCCAGGACCCGGGCATCAAGGGTGTCGGTCTTCGCGAGTTGCCCGGTGGCCTTCGCAAAATCTCGCACCGGCCTAGGGTTGACTACAATGACTGGTAACTGGGCCACCGCCCACGCCCGCACCACCCCCCGCTCTAATCCGCCAGTCGCTTCCAGCACAATGCTCGTGGGCTGGAGGGCCTGCAGACGGTTGACGACACGGAGAATTCCGGGCTCATCGTGGGTCGCAGACTCGACCGCGTCCTGCGGATGGATGGCCAGGTCCAACCGCGTTTTCGAGATATCGATCCCAACAAACTGCCGTGTACGATCCATCGCATCCTCCTTTTGTGCCCTCCTCCGGCTGAGCTCGGTCTTGCGTATGATGCGGGCTCCGTTGGGCCCAGGCAACCGTACGAGCTTGGGGGAGGCAGGACGGGACGATCCACGCTCATGCTCGGTCTTGAGCGACCCCGTATTGATCGATCTGTCCCGTCCCGTGTGGTTCATGATCTGAGTGTTCACAGGTCAGTACCAAGATACAAGTATTGACTTATTGAAGCGCCCGATCTCGCTCTGTGCCACCTGGCGCAGTCGCCTGGAATCATGTCGTACGGCGAATGTATTCCCGTCATGGCGGGAGTAGATTTAGTCTCTGTGAAAGAGATTCTTGGCCACCGTGATATTCAGACAACCCTCAGGTATGCCCATCTTGCCCCAGGACACCTTAGGGACGCGGTGAAGCGCGGAAGTCTCTCCGGAACCGTGACCGGCCAGGAGGGGGAACAGGAAGAGGATATGCAACCTGTTGATTTAGTGGTGCGCCCGGAGGGACTTGAACCCCCAACCCCCAGATCCGTAGTCTGGTGCTCTATCCATTGAGCTACGGGCGCTTACCGAGGAGGTGATGAGTTATGAGTGCTGAGTTTTGAGTTGAAACGGAAGAAAGGCTCCTTAGAGATAAGGGCTATAAACCAGCTTACTTCTCGAACTCAGCACTGGCTGTGGCGACAGCAGTGAGCGGTTATACAGGTCTCTGGCCTGGCGGGTCAAGGGATCGTGGCCATTTTCCAGGGCTCCGTCCTGTATCGTGCCAAGCAACTGAACGGCCACAAGCAACAAGCGGCACGGGCTTGTTTCGTCTGGTGGGGCTCCAACGGAGAGCCGGGCCCCCCCCTTGCGCGCCCCCGTGCCGCTGGCCGGCCGCGTGGTCACCGCCGAGGCCGTGCACCCGCAGGTGGAGACCGCCCGCGATGGGGTCGAGGACCAGCGCGCGCCTTCCCGGTTCACCGGCAAGGACCAGCCGCCCACCCTGGAAGTCGACATTGCCGGCCTCCAGATGGAGGCCGTTCCCCCCTGAGCCCGGCACCGTCGCGCCGGCGCCGGGGCGGGGGGCACCCCGGCGTAGCGGGACCAGCGGCCCGCGCACCGACGCGGGGGCGGTTCCTGACACGGCCCTGGGCGCGTGCGTGGAGCGCGAACGCGTTCCTGTCAGCCGGGCCGCGACCCCCCCCATCGAGCGGGTCTAGCTGCTCAGCAGCCAGCACCGCGCAGAGGCCCGTCCCGCCCAGCGCCTGGCGCGCACCCACGTCAGACGGGCAGACTCCCGGGCTCGCTATCCCCCGCCGGCGACATTGACGGAACCTTGGGCTGGCGCGGGGTCGAAGTGCTCACGTACA
>Ga0334722_10004685_pt1 | contig 14089 bp, 13 predicted proteins | sample C3_bottom_MG_FD_207210 | JGI IMG/M metagenome (GOLD analysis project Ga0334722, IMG submission 207210) | Sediment microbial communities from Yellowstone Lake, YNP, Wyoming, USA - C3_bottom | ecosystem: Environmental > Aquatic > Freshwater > Lake > Sediment | place: USA: Wyoming | collected...
GTCAGGTGCGCGGGCAGCACGTCGTCACCGGGCGGCGTCGGGCGCACGGTCGGAACTCACTGCCGCAGGGTAGTGAAGCACTCCGGCAGGCGTGACTAGCGCCCCCGGCGTGAGCGTGGCGGCGATCACCTGCCCCGGCCCCATGATGTGCTCCACTCGCGTGCCGCCAGCCAGCAGGTAGTCGGTGATGATGCGACGGTGACAGCGCCACCACACGGCCTCCGCGCACATGATAGCGCATCGATCAGCGCGCGCGAGATCGAGCAGCTCGAGCAGCCCAGTGCGGAATTCACGGGCTTCGGCGTAATCGGCGTAGTTCCGGAACGCCGGCACCTGCCAGTACGTGTTGGCCGAGGGTGGAGCGCCCTTCCGGTGATGCCGTCGGCCGCCAAGCGCCGGCAAGTGTCGATAGCCGATGCCCGCCGCCGCGAGCGCTTCGGGCAGGGTGTCACCGTTGAACTGCGGCATCGCTCGCGAGCGCGGGATCGAACGCACATCCACCAGCTGCGTGACGTCCGCCTGCCGCAGGAGCGTCACGAAGTCGGGTAGCGTCCGCGTGGAATGGCCGATGGTATAGATCGGGCCGCTGACCGGTGGCGTCACGAAAGGAATGCCATGGGGGGGCTGGAGACAGTCGGCGCTGGCCAGTGATTGGCCTATCTTATTCTACCCCTCGGCAGGCGGAGACGGTCATGCGCGTCGCAATCGTTGGCGGGCCCGGCATCGGCAAGAGCACCCTCGTGCGTCAGCTGGGCGACCTCTACCACAACGGCTCCTACGGAGAGGGCGAGAAGGGCGTCTGGCATCCCGATGTGCTCGAAGACATCGCCATGGGTCGCAACGCGGTCGGCGTCACGGCATACTTCGCCGCGCTCTACGACGCGAACTACCGGGACGCCGCGGATCACGACCGGCCCGGACGGGTGATCTTCTTCGAGGGTGCGCGCATCACGCTCGAGGCGCACATCGCGGAGTATCCGCCGGAGTGCCACGCCGACCTCCGGAATGTGCTCGCCATGGCGGACCATTGGAATCCGGATCGGGTCATCGTCCTGACGTCGAGCACGGCGACCATCGAGAAGCACATCCGGCTCCGGAACCGGCCGCACGAGCAGGCGGAGAACATGGTGCGCCGCTTCCGCCTGATCGACGCCGAGTTCCGTCGTCTCGCGCCGCAGTACCCGAACACCATCGTGATCGACCGCGACGGCAAGGAGTTTCACGAGCGCAGCGGCCTCCTCGAGATCATCGACGCGGCGCGGCTGCCGGCGCACCGGGAGATTCCCTATCTCCGGCTGGATCGCTGAGCCCGGGCCGCGCCGTCATCACGGGGCGCGCTGTGCCGCGTTGACGGCCTCGATCTCCGTCTTGCGCAGATGCGTGGCGCCCGCCGCGAGTTCGTCGAGCGTCTCCTGGCGCTCGTGATCGGGCGCGGCCTTCTTCGGCACGAGACCCATCGCCACCGCGAGCCCGTACAGGATGCCCTCGGGTCGCGGTGGGCATCCCGGGATGAAGTAATCCACGTGGATGGTCTCGCTCGCGCCGCCCGTGGTGGCATAGGTGTCGAACCAGCTCCCGCCGCCGGCGGCACACGACCCCACGGCCACGACGAGCTTTGGTGCGGGAACGGCGTCGATGAGCCGCTGGAGGGCCGGGGCCGCCTGCCGCGTGACCGGTCCGCTGACGAGAATCACATCCGCGTGGCGCGGTGAACCCACCAGGCGCACACCGAAGCGCTCGGCGTCGTAATACGGCGTGAGCACATCGATGACCTCGATGTCACATCCATTGCATGCGCCCGCGTTCGCGTGATAGACCCAGAGCGATCGCTTGAACGCCTTGCGGCAGAGTTCCTTGAGCATGGGCCTCCCTACGGCGCGAGCACGGCGAGGACCGTCGCCGCGCGATCCAGCAGCGGGAAGAGGAGCGCGGGGGCAATGCCCAGGAGCAGGCAGAGCGCGGCGAGGGAAATCATCGGTGCCGTGAGGGACGCGGGCACTTCGTGGGCGCTGTCCCGCTGTTCGGAGTCCACGGAGGGCGCGGCCCAGAAGATCCGGAATGCGGGGCGGATGAGCGCCACCATCGTCAGCAGGCTCGTCAGCACCGCCACCACCACCGCCCACCACAGGCCGGCGCGCGCGAGCGCCAGGTAGATGGTGAGCTTGCTCATGAACCCGTTGAAGGGCGGAAATCCGGCGATGGCGAGCACGCCAACCAGGAAGCACGTCGACGTGATCGGCATGCGGCGCGCGAGTCCGCCCAGTTCGCTGACCCGCCGCGCGCCGGTGGCAACCACGATCGCGCCGGCGCCCATGAACAGCAGCGCCTTGAAGAGGGCGTGGTTCACCAGGTGAAAGAGCCCGCCGTAGCACCCGAGGTACGTGCCGAGCGCGACGCCCGCGAGGACGTAGCCCATCTGACTCACCGACGAATAGGCGAGGAGTCGCTTGAGGTCGTCTTGCGCCATGGCGAGCACCACGCCGACGACCATCGTGAGGCACCCCAGCGCCACCGCGAAGAGCGTGAGCTGCGGAATGGCCGGGAAGAACATGCTGATGGTCCGGGCGAGCGCGTAGAGCGCCACCTTGATCATCACGCCCGACAGCAGCACGCTCACCGGCGCCGGCGCCTCGGCGTGCGCATCGGGGAGCCAGACGTGGAACGGGACGAGTCCCGCCTTCGTGCCGAACCCGGCGATCAGCAGCGCCACGGCAATGAGCGCCGTCGGGCGCGGGATGAGCGGCGCAACATCCCTGATCCGGCTGAGCATGAGCGTCTCGCTGCCCGCCAGCGCCCCCGTCGCCGCCCCGGCGGCGTACACCACCACGCAGCCAAGCAGGGCGAAGGTGATGCCGACGGTCAGGAGAATGAGGTACTTGTAGCCCGCCTCCAGCGCGCGCCGGTCCCAGAAGAACGCCACGAGGAGCCCCGAGCTCAGCGTCGTGGCCTCGACCGCGACATACAGCATGACGACGTTGTTGGTGACGACGGCCCACGTCATCGTCCCGAGGAACAGGAGGAGGAGTGCATACAGCACCGACGGGCGGCGCGCGGGACCGCCCATGCCCGCACCGTCCAGCAGGTGCCCGTGGTCCGCGTAGCGCCGGGCGTAGATGATGGAGAGGAAGCCCAGCACGCCGACGACGAGCATCATGAGCGCGGAGAGCGCGTCCACGCGCAGTTCGTCGTGCCACGCCACCAGGATGTCGCCGCGGACCGCGGCCCACGCGCTCCACGCACCGGCGGCGGCCAGGAACGCCCCGACGGCCAGCGCGACGCCCTCGCAGAAGCGCCGGCGCCCCGCGCCGACGGCGAGCACGAGGCCGCCGGCCAGCACGGGCACGAGGCACGCGAGGACGGGCAGCAACGACGGCCTCACCATTGCAGCTCCCGCAGCCGGTACGTGTCGGTCGTGCCGAACTCCCGCACGAGCCCCTCGATCACGTACAGCAGGAGAAACACCGTGACCACCACCTCCGACGCGACGCCGAACAGCGCCGTCTCGGGCAGCCCGGGCGCAAAGCTCACGAGGCTGAGGTGCACGCCGTTCTCGAGCAGGCAGAGGCCGATGACGGTCTTCACCGCGTCGCGTCGGGTGAGCAGCGACCAGAGGCCGAGCACGAAGACCGTGGAGGCCACGGCGAGGTTGGTGCGCAGCACCTCGTCGCGCGCCAGGTCGCTGGGGACGAGCAGCCCGGCCTGGCTGTGCGTGAGGCGGAAGAAGACGATCATCAGCAGCGCCGCCACCACCACGGACGGCGCGAAGCCGACGAGCGGGGCGACTTCCACCTCTCCGGTCCGCCGGATGTAGCGCAGCAGGAACCAGGGAATCAGCACGGCCTTGGTGACGAGCGCGGTGGCCGCCCACCAGTAGAGCGCGCCGTTCATCGAGGCGAACGCCGCCAGGAGCCCGACGATGAGCAGCGCCTGCAGCACGTAGGCCGCCGCCGCCATGCGGAGCCGGCGCGTTTCCACGACGAGCACCGACGTGACGACCAGCGTCACGCTCAGCATGCGGATGAGCGACTCGGGAAGGGCGGCGTGCATCACCGGGCGGCCCTCACGACGCTGGCGGCGGTGGGCGCCGTGCGCGGCCACGCGGCCGCCGCGTTCGGCGCCGGAAGCTCGGCGCCGGCACGTGCGCATTCGGTGTCCGCGCGGAATCCGCGCACCGGGAGCTGTTCGTGGGCGGTGGGCGGCGGGAAGCAGCGTCCGCACCGCTGGCACGGCCCCATGAAGACCGCGAGCGTCATCTCCAGGTCGTCGCTGGTGTTGGTGGCGGTCTCGAATTCCAGCGTGTGCGAGAGCGCGTGCTCGGGACACACCTCCGCGCAGCGCCCGCAATAGGTGCACCGGGCGAGCGCGAAGCGCAGCGTGCGCACCATCGGTGTGCCGTCCGCGACGAGAATGACGCCGGAGGGACAGACCGCGGCGCATCCACCGCAACCAATGCACAGGTCCGCGTCGAGGGCGAGCCGGCCGCGAAACCCGGCCGGCGCGTCATGCGGCGCGAACGGATACGGCAGCGTGACCCGCCCCGCCCGCACGCAGATGAGCGCTTCACGCACCTTGCTCAGCAGCACCATGCACCTCCTACATCCCGACGACGGCGAAGGCGAGCGCCGCCAGCGTGGAAAACGCCACGCGCAGGTAGTAGCCCATGGCCTGTTCGACCTTCAGGCGCGGGTTCACGACATCCACCACCGCCACCAGCACCAGCACGACGAGCGTCTTCGCGAGCGTGAGCGCCAGGTCCACCGGCAGCAGCCCGGTGTGCGGCCACGGGAAGAACAGTTCGACGAGCAGCACGGCGAACACGAGTTGCCGCGCCCACAGCGCCCAGCGGAACAGCGCCAGCCGCGGACCGCTCTGCTCGATGAGCGGCCCGCCCATGATCTCCTGGTCGGCCTCGGGAATGTCGAACGGCAGCTTGCCCGCCTGCGCCTGCACCGCGAGGAAGAGCGCGAGGCCGGCGAGGCTCATGCTGATGGTGGGTCCATGCGCGGCGTTCCACGTGGCAATGCCGCCGGTCGAGAGCGTGCCGGCCTTCATCGCACCGACGACGAGCGTCACCGCCACGACGGGCTCCACCGAGAGCAGCGCCATCATCTCGCGCGAGCCGCCCACCGCCGCGTACGGGCTCCCGCTCGCGAACGCCGTCAGGATGAGCAGGACCGCGGCCATGCCCGCCACGTAGACGATGCCGACGACGTCGGCGGCGAAGCCGAACGGCGGCGCACCGCCCATCGGCACCAGCGTGCCCAGCAGCAGGACGCTCGCGAGCGCCAGCGCGGGCGTCACCGCGTACGCGCGGCTTCCCACGGTGCGCAGGTCTTCCTTGCCGAGCAGCTTCAGCGTGTCCGTGAATGGCTGCAGCACCGGTGGGCCGAGGCGCGAGTGCAGCGCGGCCTTCAGCTTGCGCAGCACACCCTCGTAGAGCGGCGACAGCAGGAGCACGACGAGCACGTTGAGCAGTGCCACCGCGACCGTGCGAAGGAAGGGGCCGTTCATCGTGCCGCCCCTCCGCCGGTGCCCGTCCGGGCCCGCGCCGCGCGCGCCATCTCGGCCAGCTCCTCCTTCGTGTAGATGCGGCGCGTGCCGCTGCGCAGGTCCACCGTTTCCATGCGCTCCGTGCACGAGAAGCACGGATCGAGGCTGCCGATGCTGATCGGCACGTCGGCGATGCTCTGCCCCTTGATCATCGCGGGCACGGCTTGAAGGTTCGGGAACGTCGGCGCGCGCACGCGCCACCGATACGGACGGTTGGTGCCGCCCGTCATCACGAAGTGGATGGCCTCGCCACGCGGCGCTTCCACCGCTGAGACGCCGACGCGCCCCGCGGGTATTTCGCCGATCTCGGCGCGCACCGCCCCCTCGGGCATGTTCGCCAGCGCTTCCTGCACCAGGCGGATGCTGTCCTCGAGTTCGTCGAGCCGCACCAGCACGCGCGCCCACGTATCGCATCCATCCTGCGTGATGCGCTTCGGCGGCAGGTCATCGTACGCCGCGTAGGGATGGTCAAGCCGCGCATCGATGGCGACGTCCGATGCGCGCGCCGGCGGCCCCACGACGCACATCTCCTTCGCCCACCACGTGGACAGCGGCCCCACGCCTTTCGTCCGCAAGTGCAGCGTGTCGTCATCGACGATCGCCTCGCGTACGGCACGCGCCTCCTTGGCCACCTGGGCCACGACGTCGAGGATCTGCGGCATCTGCGACGCCGCAATGTCGCGCCGCACCCCGCCCACCATGTTCATGCCGTAGGTCTTGCGATTGCCGCTGATCGCCTCGGTCAGCCACATCACGGGCTCGCGGATCCGCCATGCCTGCATGAGCACGGTGTCGAAGCCCAGGATGTGGCCGGCGATGCCGAGCCACAGCAGGTGTGAATGGATGCGCTCGAGCTCGAGCATGACCGTGCGGATGTAGGCGGCGCGGCGCGGCACCACGATGCCCGCCGCGTTCTCCACGGCCTGGCAATAGCATGTCGAGTGAATGAACCCGCAGATGCCGCAGATGCGCTCGGCGAGAAACGGCAGCCGGTCCCACGTGAGCACGCTGTCGCCAAGCTTCTCGATGCCCCGATGGTTGTAGAAGCCCCGGTATTCGCATCCGACCACCGTCTCGCCCTCGACGAAGAGGCGAAAGCGCGCCGGCTCCTCGAGCACCGGAAAGAAGGGCCCGACCGGAATCACGCTGGTCCCCTTCGGCGGCGGCGTGAGCGCCGGGGCGACGCCCTCGACGGACGGCGGCCGGTAGTTGTAGGCCACGTCCCGGCGCAGCGGGTGCACGCCCTCCGGCCAGTCGTCGGGCAGCACGAGCCGGCGCGGGTCGGGATGGCCTTCCGGCTCCACGCCGATCATGTCGCGGAACTCGCGCTCGGCCCACGCCGCGCCCGGGATGAGTGGCGTGATCGAGTCGATGCGCGGGTTGTCCGCGGACACGGGACAGTCGATCGCGACGAACAGCTGCTGCGCGTCCAGCGAGAAGAGGTGCACGATCCCGTAGCCGCTGCCGAGCGGGCGTTCGTCGATGCCCACCGTCACGAGGTACCGGCCGCCGAGTTCCTTCATCACGGCGGTGGCGTCGCGCACGCGGGTCGGATTCATGGCGGCCCACAGCAGGTCGGGCTCCATCGACCGCGTGGACAGGAGGTCGGCGGCCAGCCGGCGCTGCAGCGCCGCCACCACCGTGTCGGCGACTCGCGTGATCATGGTCCGCCTCCCGGCAGGAGTTGGAGCAGCGTGATCAGGGCGATCGCACCGACGATGATCCAGAGCAGGTAGACTTGCGGAATGCCCACGTGGGCCCGGCTCACGCCGCGGGCGGCCTCGGTCGCGCCGCGCGCCAGCGGTCGGTAGAGCCAGCGATCCACGTCGATCAGCCGCGCCAGGAAGCCCGGGACGACGAGCGGCGGCATGCGCAGGCGCGGCATTGTCACGTGCACCGCGTCCTTGAACGGCCGGTACAGGCTGTCCGCGCGGTAGCGCATCCACGCCGGATTCTCTTCCTCGCCACACGCCCACACCTGCACGCGACGAGACGTCGCGCCGCCGGCCGTCTGCAGCCCGAAATACGCCCCCGCGGCAAGCGCCAGAAGCAGCAGGGTGAGCGGGAGCGGCGCCCACGAGGCCACGACGACGCCGCCTGACGCCAGCGCGACGGAGGGACCGGCGCCGAACAGCGCGTCGAACGACGGCAGCTGCGCCGCCGACGGCAGCTGCGCAATCGCCTGATGCACCACCCGCAGCGGAAGCATCGGCGCGAGTCCCACGGCGAGGCACGCCGTCGCGAGCAGCACCTGCGGCGCGAGCATCGTTATCGGCACCTCGCGCACCGGCGGCGGCTCGGCGGTTGCGCCCAGGAACGCCCCGCCCAGGTACTTCAGGAACGACGCCAGGGTCATGAGCGAGACGAACATCGCGACGAGGGCGGCCACCGGCAGCAGGAAGCTCTGGCGGGAGCCAAGAATCCCCGTCGCGTACATGAGCCACTTGCTCGTGAAACCGTTCAGCGGCGGCACGCCGGCGATGGCGAGCGAGGCGAGCAGCGACGACGCCATGGTGACCGCCATCACCCGACCGAGCCCGCCGGGGATGTCGGTGAGGGTGCGCACGCCCGTGCGGTACTCGATCGCGCCGGCGCCGAGGAAGAGGCACGACTTGTACAGCGAGTGGTTCACCATGTGGAACAGGCCGGCCACCAGGCCCAGCGCGCCAAGCCACGGGTCGACCTGCAGCAACGCCAGCCCCGCGCCGATGCCGAAGAACATGTAGCCCACCTGCCCGATCACGTGGAACGACATCAGCCGCTTCGCGTCGTCCTGCTTGAGCGCGGTCAGGGTGCCGACGAACAGGCTCACCAGGCCGGCGCTCGCGATGATCACGCCCCAGACGGTGGTGGCGCTGCCGAGCGGCACGAGGTGCAGGAAGACGCGCAGCAGTCCGTAGATGCCGAGTTTCGTCATCGTGCCGCCGAAGGCGGCCGTCGCGCTGCTCGGGGCGGCCGGATACGCATCCGGCAGCCAGCTCCCCATGGGCAGGATGCCGGACTTCGTCGCAAACCCGAAGACGAACAGCAGCAGCACCAGATGCGCCAGCACGGGATTCGCGTGCAGCAGGCTGTCGAGGGCGACGCGGCATGCCTCGAAGCTGAAGGCGCCGCCGCGCCGCCAGAGGATGAGGGCGGCGCCGACGAGGCCGAGCGCCGCACCCTGGTTCCAGAGGAAGTAGGTCCATCCCGCGCGATGCGCCGCCCGGTTCTCCCGCTCGAAGATCACCAGGAAGAACGAGGTGAGCGTCATGAGTTCCCAGAAGACCAGGAACCAGAACAGGTCCGTCGTGACGACCGTCCCGCCGATCGCCAGAAAGAGCATCAGCAGCACCGGGTAGTACTTGGCCATCCGGTCGCGCGTGTAGCGCTGCATGTACTCCACGGAGTACAGCGTCGTCAGGAACGCGATCGGCGCCGTGATGCACAGGAACAGCGCGCTCAGCGCGTCCACGCGCACGGTGAGCGCCGCGTCGAGCGCCGCAATCGGCAGCACCGAGACGGGCGGATCGCCCGCGCCGGCGAACGATCGCATCGCGGCGACGAGCATGAGGGCCGCCGCCGCGCCCACGGCCGCCACGCTGATCCACCCGCTGACGCGCGGGCGCCGGAATGCCGCGAGCGCGGCGAGCGTCCCGAGGACGAAGCAGCCGGCGGCCCCGGCGAGGCAGAGATAGGTGGTCACGGCACGATCCGGTGCACGAGCGGGATGCCAACGGCCGGCGCGAACAGGCTGCCCAGGATGAGGGCGTAGAGCGCGACCTTCATCGACCACGGCAGGCGCGGAGGCGGTGCGCCCGTCTCCACCCACGGTCCGAGAAACACCTTCTGGCCAACCCGCAGCATCCAACCGAAGGCGACGAGGCTCTCGACGAGCACCGCAACGACGATCATCGGGCCCCAGGGACTCGGGAGGCGCATGGCGCCGGCGAGGATCATGAACTTGCTCCAGAAGCATGCGAACGGCGGAATGCCCGTCACCGCGAGCACGCCGACGAAGTACGCCGCCGCCGTGATCGGCATGATGCGCGCCACGCCGCGCAGCCCGGCGATGCTCCGCGACCCGGTCACCCACGCCACCGCGCCCACGCACAGGAACAGCAGCGCCTTGCCGAAGGCGTGGCCGAGGATGTGCAGCACCCCGCCCTGCAGCCCGAGCGGCACGCCGAGCGCCCCGATGGCGACGCCGAGCAGCACATAGCCCAAATGCGCGATGGTCGAGTACGCCAGCAGCCGCTTCAGGTCGTCCTGAATGAAGTAGAACGAAAGCGCCACGAGCATCGTGACCAGCGCCATCACGGCCATCACGATGCCCACCGTCGCCGGCACCGCCCACGTGCCGCTCACGGCGCGGGCCATCAGGAAGACGCCCGCCTTGACCATTGACGCGGCGTGGAGGTAGGCGCTGATCGGCGTCGGCGCCTCCATCGCATCCGGCAGCCACGTGTGCAGCGGCACCTGCGCCGCCTTGGCCCACGCGGCAATCATGAGGAACCCGTACACCCACGCGCGTACATTGCCGTCGAGCCTGGCCGGCGCGTCGAACGCGAACGACCCGGTCTGCGCGAACATGATGAGAAGCGCCACCAGGAAGAACATTCCGCCGGCATGCGTCATCACCAGCGCCTTGAAGCCCGCGCGCAGGCTGGCCGTGCTGCGGTAGTACGAGATGAGGGCCCACGAGCACACCGTGGTCGCTTCCCAGAAGAAGAACAACTGGAGGAAGTTCGGCGCGGTGGCGACGCCGGCCATGCTCGCCATGAATGCGAGCAGCCAGAAGTAGTAGCGGCCCTGCTCGCGCGCGCCGACACTGTGCTCCTTGTTCGCCTCGCCCAGATAGCCCATGGAGTACAGCGTCGTGAGCAGGCCGATCACGGTGACGACGAGCAGCAGCACCGTCGCCAGCGGATCCAGCAGCAGGCCGAAGCTGTTCGCCGCCGCCTCGGCGCCAAGCCACGGCAGCGCCGCCATCGTGAAGCGCACCCCGTCGGGATACGCGACCCACGACACCCAGACCGCCAGCACCGCACTCAGGAACGCCGCGCGCAGGGCCACGCCGCGCGCTTCCCAGCGGGACGACGTGGCCGCGAGGACGGCGCCGGTCACGGGCAGGACGATGACGAGGCCGAGCGCGGCGTTCAGCATGCCAGCGCCTCCTGCAGCAGCGTGCTCACGCTGCCCGCGGCCGACGCGACGGGCGGGCTGAGCGGTTCGCCCCATTCGAGCGCCCCCGGCTGCACCGCCAGCAGCAGCACGTCGGCACCCGTCAGCCGGCGAATCACGGCCGCCGTGATGCCGAGCGACGTCCGGTGCGTCACGGCGCGCACCGTGGACATGTCCTCGGCCTCCACCAGCACCGACGCGCCCGGTGCGGCGCCGAAGTCGGCGGCGTCCACCATCAGGACGACGTCGGGGCGCGCCGCCGCCACGACGCCAATGAAGTTCTCGGGAGTCTCCTCGGCGTCCACGATCGTCAGTCCGACCCGCGGCGCGAACGCACCGTCGCGGGATGCCGCGGCGAGGTCGCGGCTGATGCGGCAACCGACCGCATCGTCTCCGCGCAGGGGATTGCCGATCCCCACCACGGTGACGCGTCCGCGAAGGCGCTCGGCGAGCTTCACTCCCACATCTCCTCGATCTGGCGAACCGTGAAGACCGGGCCGTCGCGGCAGAGGTAGCGATGCCCCACGCAGCAGTGATTGCACTTCCCCACCCCGCACTGCATCATGCGCTCGAGCGTCGTGATCACGCGGTCGGCGGCGAATCCGCGGCGCAGAAGATCCTGCACCACGAACTGGATCATCACCGGCGGGCCGCAGACGAACGCGAGGCTCGAGTCGGGACGAAGCTCCACCGAGTCGAAGAGGGTCGGCACCAGCCCCACCGCCCCGCGCCAATCCGGCTCGCCACGATCCACCGTCACGCGGACGGTCACGTCCTTGCCGCGATCCCACGCCTGCAGCTCGTCCTTGTAGACGACGTCGCGTGGCGTGCGCGCGCCGTACAGGATTGCCAGCCGTCCGAACTCGTCGCGCCGGTCGATGGCGTTCCAGATCAGGCTGCGCAGCGGCGGCAGGCCGATGCCGCCGGCGACGAAGACGAGGTCGGCGCGGCGCGCCGCCTCCACGTCAAAGCCGTTGCCGCATGGACCGCGCAGGCCCACCTCGTCGCCCGGCGCCAGCGCAAACAGCGCGTCGGTCACGCGGCCGCACCGGCGCACCGTGACCTCGATCTCACCCGGCCGGGTTGGGCTCGACGCCAGGCAGAATGGCGCCTCGCCGCACCCGAACACCGACAGTTCCACGAACTGCCCCGGCCGATACGCGAACCGCGACTGCTCGGCGGGCTCGCGATGACGCAGCGCGTACGTGCGCACGTCCGGCGCCTCGTCGCGCTGCCGCAGGATGGTGGCCACCCGGGGAAGCATGAGGTCAGCCACGGAGGCGCCCTCCGTCCCAGTGCCCATGGCGAATGGCGGCCACCACCGCGGGCATGTCGAGCGCGCCCATGCACACCCTGACGCAGCGACCGCAGCCGACGCACCCCACCCGGCCATCGCGACGGAAGTACTGTGCGCTCACCTTGTGGTGGAACCGGCGCTTGATGCGCTCCGCGTGCGTCGCGCGCGGATTGTGCCCCGAGGCCTCGAGGGTGAACTCGGCGTACTGGCAGGAATCCCACAGGCGGCAGCGCGTCGCGCACTCGCCGGTGCCGCCCTCGTCGGCAACGCTGAAGCAGTAGCAGGTGGGGCATACGTGCGTGCAGCCGCCGCACTCCACGCACCACGGGCTCATCGACTCCCAGAGTTCCGGCGGCACGCGCCGCGTCGATACCCGCCGCATGGCCGACGCAAAGTGGCAGGTCTCCCCGCCAAAGCGCCCCAGCACGTCACGCTCGGCGCCGTCGCGCTGCGCACGCTCGGCCGGCAGTGGCTCGCGAAACAGCGAGGGCGCCAACGCCAGGAGCGCGCGCCCTTTCTCGCTCCCCTCGTCCACGAAGAACGCGCTGCCCAGGTCGGTGAGCTGCAGGTCGAAGTCGCGGCGCAGGAATGGACCCGCATCGCTGCACACGCAGAACCCCAGCTCGCACGGGACGACGCAGGCGAGCGTCACCACCGTCAGCGAGGCCGCCCGGCGCTCGACGGCGTCATCGGGCAGGTCGCGGGCATAGATCTCGCGCAGGTACGCAAGACCCGACGCATCGCAGCTCCGCACGTTGAACAGGACGCGCGGCGGCGGCGCTTCGGCCGGCGTGACCTCGACATGGCCGTCGCGCCGGCGAAAGTGGGCGATGGGCTCGGTCTGTGGAAGGAGGAACTGCTTGGGGGGACCGATCGGATTTCCGAACGCCCACAGCACCTCGCCGGGCGTCGCGATCGGCGCGAAGATCTCGTCGCCGCCCGCTCCCCGCGTGGGCGCGATGACCTCCCGCTCACGAAGCATCCGCGCGAGCCATGCATCAACGTCCGTCTTGTTGATGACGCAGGCGGCGCTGTTCACCACGGCCGGGCTCTCCGCTCGTTGGTCTTCACGCGAGGCTCACCTCCACTTCCACCACGGTGGACTCGCCCGTCACCGCGGCAAGCCGGTCGCGATGGGCGTACGGCACGAACAGCGCGCGGCGTTCCTGATCGGGCCGCAGCGTCACTGCCACGTCGGCCGCACCACGGGCCGAGCGGATGTGCACGCGCCAGCCTTCGCGCAGCCCGAACTGACCGGCGTCGTCCGTGTTCATCGTGACGAGCCCGTCCGGGTGAAGCCTGAGCTCCGCCGCCGGGCTGCGCCGCAACGTCGGAGATGCCATCACCTGATGGTCCGCATTCCAGTCGAACGCCCCCGCCCGCCGCAGCAGCCAGCCGGCCGGCCCGGACGGCGCCGCCTCAGGGGCCGGGGCGCGCTCGCCGCCGGGGTGTCCTTGCGCCGAGTGCGCGACCGGCGCGGCATCCTCGCGCGGGGCGAGCAGCACGCCGCCATTGCGCGCGACGGCTTCGGGCCCGCACGGGGCATACTGCGGAACCGCCTGCTGAATTGCCCGGCTCACGTCGTCGAGCGACGCCGGCGCGAACGGCGCGCCGAGGCCCGCGAGCAGGTCGCGCATCACGCGCCATCCCGCCCGCGCTTCGCCGGATGCCGGCACGCACGCATTCCAGCGCTGCACGCGCCCGTCCTGGCTTGTCACCGATCCGGCGTCCTCGCCGAATGCCGCAATCGGCAGGACCACGTGCGCCGCCTCGGCCGCTGGCGTGGCGAAGCTGTCGAGCACGACCAGCGTGTCGAGCGCCTGCAACACGTCCCCGGTGCGCGAGGGCGACGCGGCGTACTCCGCCGGGTCGTCGGCCAGCACCACGAGCCCGTCCACCTTCGTGATCATCTCGTCGGCGGGGTGACCGGCGCTCCAGCACGGTGCGCCGCCCCAGAGTGCGCGCAGCCTGGCGCGCGCCGGCGCGTCATCCAGCGGGTAGCCTCCGGGAAGCGCATTCGGGGAGGCGCCCATCTCCAGGGCGCCGCGGCTGTTCGTCCGCACAGGCAGCGGCAGAATG
>Ga0334722_10004686_pt1 | contig 14086 bp, 12 predicted proteins | sample C3_bottom_MG_FD_207210 | JGI IMG/M metagenome (GOLD analysis project Ga0334722, IMG submission 207210) | Sediment microbial communities from Yellowstone Lake, YNP, Wyoming, USA - C3_bottom | ecosystem: Environmental > Aquatic > Freshwater > Lake > Sediment | place: USA: Wyoming | collected...
GAACTTCTCGCTGGGCTTCGTGTTGACGCGCCGGAGGTAGCCCATTCCGTCGTGCTGCTTGTAGATGCCCCACGCGCTCTTGCCGTTGCCGCGCACGTGGAGTTCGCAGCACTGGTTGGCGAACATCTCGGACACGTTCGTGTACTCGGCGATCGTGTCCATCGACAGCCGCTGCTCGTGGTGGAGCGTCGACAGCAGGCCCGCCTGTTCGGGCGGGATCTCGATGCGGGCCCGCCCCGAATAGAACTTGTCAGGCGACATCACGGGGCGGTCGCTGTAGTAGTCTTCCGCCGTCACGCCGCGCGCTCGGGCCTTGCAGCGCATGGCGGCGTCCCGCGTCACCAGCACGACCGGCTCGTTCCGGTGTTCCTCCTGGTAGCGGTTCGCCAGCAGGATGATCGCGTCGTCCGCGTACCCGGAGTTGAATCCGGGCCACGCGCGCGACATGTCGAGTTCTCCACCGTGAAAGCGCAGGATGCCGCCGTTGAGCGGCAGCCCGTTCTGGAGTTCCTCCGGCGACGCCTGCGTCTGCAGCTGGTCGAGGAACCGAATCGTCTGCCGCGCCGTGTAGCCGACACCGTTGGCGCTGGTGCGCCGCCGGTCCAGCTCCTGCAAGACAGGGAAGGGGAGCACGACCGTGTTGTTCTCCGTCAGGTTCTGGAGTGCATCTGGCGCCGAGACCAGCACGCTGGTGTCGACGATGTAGACCTTGTGCATATCCCGTCTTCCAGGGGTCATGCCGTGCCTCCTCCGCCGGTCGTGTTGCCCGCTGGCGGGCGGACGCCAGCGGATTCACTCACATCAGTAATCGACGTTTTCGGGTCCGGGACGACCCGGAACCCCAGTTGCTGGGCGTTCCGACGCACGTCGGCGTCCAGCGTGAGCACCGCGAGGCCCGGCACGGCCCGGCGCGCGACGAGTGCGCTGGCCAGGTGGAGCGCCGGGAGCGTATCGAGCGGCTCGAGGGGAAACCCGAGGCGGGCCCGCTCGACGCCGTCGGGGTGGACGCGCAGGATGTGCCAGGACGAGGCCGCCTCGTTGAGGTAGGCTCGCCGGTCCGCGGCGTCCGCTTCGGAGATCTCGGTGGCCAGTTGCGCGCGATGCAGCTCGCGATCACATTCCACGAGCGTCAGATCGGACGTCACCACGAGGTCCGCCCGCTGCAGCAGCGTCCTGATGCTGTCGGCAGACGGGTGGTCGAGCAGCCACGACAGAACGGCGCTCGACTCGGCATACAGCCTCATCGGGCCCCTCGCCGGGTGTCCGGTTCGGGACCGGCGTCGGAGGTCGATGGCGGGCGGGGCAGCTTCGGGTAGCGGGGCGGCGTGACGTTCGAGGCCAGCGTCAGATGGCCGTCCCTGGCAAGGGCCGCCAGGCCGAAGGGGACGTGATCGTCGGCGGTGCCGTCGGCCTCGCGGAGTTCCGCGACGATGAGGCCGCGGTCGCTGACCAGGACGCGCTCGCCGGATCGGACGTCGCGCAGGTATTCGCTCAGCCTGTTCTTCAGCTCGCGGATACCAACAGTCTTCACGCGCGTAATGTAGCTACCTGTAGCTACGTTGTCAACACAAAATAAAACGGGCCTGATGCTCTATCAGGCCCGTGTTGTAGCTACAGCTCCCGGCGAACGGAATCGAAGGCGTCCAGCGCCCGTTCGAGATCCTGACGGGTGTGCGCGGCCGAAATCTGCGTTCGGATGCGGGCTTCGCCCTTGGGCACCACCGGGTACGAGAATCCGATGACGTAGATCCCCTTCTTGAGCAGGGCGTCGGCCATCCGCATCGCCAGCGTCGCGTCGCCCAGCATGATCGGGCAGATCGGGTGGATGCCGGGCGGGACGGTGAAGCCGAGCAGCGCCAGGCCGTCGCGGAAGTACTTCGTATTCTCCTCGAGCCGGTCGCGCAGTTCGGTCGACGCCGAGAGCATCTCCAGGACCTTCAGCGACGCGCCGGCAATGCTGGGGCACAGCGTGTTCGAAAACAGATACGGTCGGGACCGCTGGCGTAGGAGGTCGATGACTTCCTTGCGGCCGCTCGTGTAGCCGCCGCTGGCGCCGCCCAGGGCCTTGCCGAGCGTGCCGGTGATGACGTCCACGCGATTCATCACGCGGTGATATTCAGGGGTGCCGCGGCCCCGCTTGCCGACGAAGCCCACGGCGTGCGAGTCGTCCACCATCACGAGCGCGTGGTACTGCTCGGCCAGATCGCAGATGCCCGGCAGGTTCGCGATGGATCCGTCCATCGAGAAGACGCCGTCCGTGGCCACCATCCGGAACCGGGCGCCCGACGTGGCCTTCAGTCTGGCCTCGAGGTCCGCCATGTCGCCGTTGTGATACCGCTGGCGATGGGCGCGGCACAGGCGGATCCCGTCGATGATGCTCGCGTGATTCAAGGCGTCGCTGATGATCGCGTCCTGTTCCTGCAGCAGCGTTTCGAACAGGCCGCCGTTGGCGTCGAAGCACGACGAGTAGAGGATCGTGTCCTCGGTGCCGAGGAACTCGCTGATCTTCGCTTCGAGCTGCTTGTGGACGCTCTGCGTGCCGCAGATGAACCGGACGCTGGCCAGGCCGTAGCCCCACTCGTCGAGCGCGGCGCGGGCGGCCGCGCGAACCTCCGGATGCTGCGACAGGCCGAGGTAGTTGTTGGCGCACAGGTTCAGGACGGGCTCGCCGTCGGCCACGCGGATCGTCGCGCCCTGCGGCGTCACGATGACCCGCTCGTTCTTGTACGTGCCCGCGGCGCGGATGTCGGACAACTGTCCCGTCAGATGCTGCTGAAACGAACCAAACATCGTGCCTCCGCCCTAGTTGCGAATCGCCACCACGTCGTAGCCGGCGTCCTTCACCGCGTCGGTCAACGGCCCGTCGGCGAGCCCGTCGCCTTCGACCGCGGCGCTCTTCGTCGCCAGGTCCACTTGCACCGCCGTCACGCCCGTCACGGCCGCGAGCGCCTTCTTGACGTGCATCACGCAGTGCCCGCACGTCATCCCTTCAATCGACAGATGCTTTGTCATCGTTCCCCCTCCGAGTTCCACCGGATGGGGTCAGATCCAAAACGGCCACTGGTGCGCGTTCAGCGGTGGCCGTTTTGGATCTGACCCCATCCGGTGGTCTAGACCTGACCCCAGCGTTTCAGCCTCAACGCATTCATCACCACCGACACCGAACTCAGCGACATGGCGCCCGCCGCCACCATCGGACTCAGGAGCGGTCCGCCGAACGCGTGCAGCAGGCCGGCCGCCACCGGGATGCCCAGCACGTTGTAACCGAACGCCCAGAACAGGTTCTGGCGGATGGTTCTCATCGTCGCCCGCGACAGCGCAATGGCGGTCGCCACGCCCATCAGGTCGCCCCGCATCAGCACCACCCCGGCACTCTCGATGGCGACGTCGGTGCCCGTGCCGACGGCGATCCCGAGATCGGCCTGCGCCAGCGCCGGCGCGTCGTTGATGCCGTCGCCAACCATCGCGACGCGGTGGCCCCCGACCTGCAGCCGCCAGACCTCCGCCGCCTTGTCCTCGGGGCGCGTCTCGGCGATGACACGTTCGATGCCGGCCTCGCGGGCGATGGCGTCCGCCACCTTCCGCGAATCGCCTGTCAGCATCACGGCCGCGATGCCCATCCGCCGCAGCGCGACGACGGCCGCTGCGCTCGACTCGCGCACCACGTCGGCCACCGCCAGGGCTCCCGCGTACCGGCCGTCGACCGCCACGAGCACGGCCGTCTTGCCCGCTTCCGCCAGCCGGTCCGCCCCGGCGGCCCCTGGGGTCGCATCGATGCCGTGAGCCGCCAGGTATCTCGCACTGCCCACGAGGATCGTGCGGCCCGCCGCTGTGGCCGTGACGCCGTGCCCGGGTTCCGCCTGGAACCCGTCGACCGGGCTCAGCGCCGCGCCCCGGACTTCGGCCGCCCTCACAACGGCGTCCGCGAGCGGGTGTTCCGATGCCTTTTCGGCGGACGCCGCGAGCCCCAGCACGTCGAGGTCGGTGAATCCCGGCGCCGGGTTCACGTCGGTCACGGTGGGTTCGCCTTTCGTAATCGTGCCGGTCTTGTCGAAGACCACGACATCGATGCGGTGCGCGATCTCGAGCGCCGCTCCCGACTTGACCAGCACGCCCAGTTCGGCGCCGCGGCCGGTGCCGACCATGATGGCTGTCGGGGTCGCGAGGCCGAGCGCGCAGGGGCAGGCGATCGTCAGGACGGCCACGAACACGGTCAGCGCAAAGGCCGGTGCGCTGCCGGCGACGAGCCATCCGACGGCGGCCAGCACTGCCAGGCCGAAGACGACGGGCACGAACACGCCGGACACGCGGTCCGCGAGGTCAGCGATCGGGGCCTTCGACCCCTGCGCATCCTCGACGAGGTTGACAATCCGCGCCAGCACCGTGTCTTTGCCGACCCGTGTCGCACGGAAGGTCACCGCCCCGTTCTTGTTGACGCTCGCGCCGACGAGCGACGAGCCAGATTCCTTGGCGACGGGCAGGCTCTCGCCCGTCAGCATCGCCTCGTCCACCGTCGTCCGCCCGCTGACCACCACGCCATCAACCGGAATGCGCTCGCCGGGCCTGACCCGGACGAGATCGCCGACTTCGACCTCCTCGACCGGCATCTCGATCTCGGCATCGTCGTGGACGACGGTCGCGGTCTTTGGCCGCAGCCCCATCAGCTTCTTGATGGAGTCGGCGGCCCGGCCCTTGGAGATGGCTTCGAGGGACTTGCCGAGCAGGATCAGCGTGATGATGACGGCGGCGGTCTCGAAGTACAGGTGATGCACCGCGTGCGGGTTGCCGCGAGCGATGTCGATCACCGAGTAGAGGCTGTAGCCGAGCGCCGCGGACGTGCCCATCGCGATGAGCGAGTCCATATTCGGCGCGAGGTGGGCGATCGCCCGCGTGCCGACCACGTAGAAGCGATGGCCGGCCGCGACGGCGGGAACGACGAGCAGCAGCTGCACGAGCGCAAAGGCGAGCGGGCTGGTGTCCGGCGACAGGAACAGCGGAACCGGCAGGCCGATCATGGCGCCCATCGCGAGGTACAACAGCGGTACGGACGCGCCGGCGGCGATGGCGACCTTCGTCCACATCGCGCGGATCTCGCGCGCCTTGCGGGCGGCGTGCTCATCGGTGCGCGCGCCCGTCTCTGCCGCGAGCGGCACGTAGCCCGCCTTCGTGATCGCCAGCTTGATCTCGGACAGCCGCGTCACGGCGGGGTCGTAGTGCACCGTGGCCTTCTCGGTCGCGAGATTGACCGCGACGCTGGCGACGCCGGCGACGCGTCCGACGCCGCGCTCGACGGCGCGCGAGCAGGCCGCGCACGTCATGCCGCCGACCGGGATCGACGCCGTCGTCAGCCCCCGAAGGGCCGCCGTGGCGCTGGCGGCCGTCGGAACGAGCGGACCGGGGTCAACGGGTTGTGTGGCGTCGGTCATGGCGTGATCCGTCAGGGGACGTCTGGCGGGGTACTCTCCGTTATCCGCTGCCGGACCACCCGGCGTCAAGGGCCGCAGGGAATTGCAGGGATTTACCTCGTGTGAGGCGGGAGGATGCCGATTGAGAAGGAATGGAGCCGCCGCTGCGCGCCCTGCCGTTGCGCGATGTCCCGGGCCTGGCCATGCCCGACCGGGCGGATTCCCTTCCCGCCGACGAGTGGGAACGCATCTTCGACGGCCTGAGCGACGCCGTCACGATCCACGACGACCACTTCAACATCATCCGTGCGAATGCCAGCGCGCGCCGGATGCTCGGCCTGGCGGGTGTGCGCGTCCCGCCGGAGACGAAGTGCTTCCGCCAGTATCACGGAACCAGCAAGCCGCCCGAGGGCTGTCCGAGCTGCCAGTGCGTGCAGACGCAGTTGCCCGGGATGTTCGAGCTGTTCGAGCCGCACCTCGAGATGCATCTTGAAATCCGCGCGGTGCCGAGATTCGACGCGGGCGGCCGGTGCATCGGCATGGTGCATATCGCCCGTGACTTCACCGAACGCCGGATGACCGAGGCGGCGCTTCGCGCCAGCGAGGAGCGCTTCCGAAGCGCCTTCATGACCGGGCTGGACGCCTGCTGCATCGTCCGGCTGGACGACGGGTGCTTCGTCGAATGCAACGGGGAGTTCGAGCGCCTGTTCGGCTACCGGCGGGACGAAGTGCTGGGCCGGACGTCCCTGGAACTCGGCCTCTACGCGGATTCAGAAACCCGGCAGCGGGCGTTCGAGGGGCTGAGATCCGTGGGCCACGCACGGGACGTCGAACTCAAGGGATGCTGCAAGAACGGCGACAGCATCACGTGCTCGATCTCCGAGAACGTCGTGCCGGTCGGCAGCGTGCCGCACATCTTCTCCGTGATCCGGGACGTGACGGAGCAGCGGCGTGCCGAGGACGAGCGGGCCAGGCTCCAGAGTCAACTGCAGCAGATCCAGAAGATGGAGTCGGTCGGCCGGCTGGCCGGCGGCGTTGCCCACGACTTCAACAACATGCTGAGCGTGATCCTGGGCCACGCCGAGATCGCGGTGGAGCGCACCGAGCCCGGCTCGGAGCTGCGGTCGGACCTGCTGGAAATCCGGAGCGCCGCCGAGCGGTCGGCCGGCCTCACCCGCCAGTTGCTGGCCTTTGCGCGCAAACAGACCGTGGCGCCGAAGGTGCTCGACCTGAACGACACGGTCGAAGGCATGCTCCGGATGCTGCGGCGGCTCATCGGCGAGAACATCAACCTGATGTGGCTCGGGGGGGCGAATCTGCCGCCTGTGAGGATGGATCCGGGGCAGATCGATCAGGTGCTGGCGAACCTGTGCGTCAATGCGCGCGATGCTATCGGCGGCGCCGGACGGGTGGTCATCGAAACGGACGCGGCGTCTGTCGATGCGGCCGTTTGTGAAAGCCGTCCCGGCCTCAAGCCCGGCGACTACGTGCGGCTGATTGTCAGCGACACCGGCAGCGGCATGTCAGCCGAGACGCTCTCGCACGTGTTCGAACCGTTCTTCACGACCAAGGCGCCGGGCGCCGGCACGGGGCTCGGGCTGGCCACGGTGTACGGGATCGTCAAGCAGAACAACGGCTTCATCGACGTACAGACCGCGCCGGGCCACGGCACCACGTTCACGATCTATCTGCCGCGTGACGGGGGCGAGATGGATCGGCCCGGGAGCGAGGACCGGTGTGAGCCTGCCCGCCGCGGTCATGAGACCGTGCTCGTGGTGGAAGACGAGCCGGCGATCCTGGCCTTGAACCAGCGGACGCTCGAAGCGCTCGGCTATCGCGTCCTTGCCGCGCTCACGCCCGGCGAGGCTTTGCGCGCAGCCGCCGACCATCCGGGCGGCATCGACCTGCTGCTCAGCGACGTCGTCCTGCCCGAGATGAACGGGCGGGAGTTGGGCAAGAGGCTGGGAGGGCTCTACCCGCGCATAGCGTGCGTCTTTACGTCCGGGTACACGGCTGACGTCATCGTCCACCACGGTGTGCTCGACGATGGCGTGCACTTTCTTCAGAAACCGTGCACCCGGAGAGACCTGGCGGCCAAGGTTCGAGACGTGCTCGATCGGCGGTAAGGAGGCCTACGGTTGCGAGCCCGTCCGGCTCCACGCGCGGATGCGGCTGATTTCGTCGGCGCCGATGTGCAGGTACTCGAGGAACTCCTGGTGTTCCTCCGGCGCGTGTTTCTCGAATTCGGCGTGCCAGCGGCCCATGTCCTGCTCCGAAAACCCGGCCGCCCGCATGATCGCCACCCATCTGTCCTTCGTCATCATGTCCTGCCTCCTGAAGCTGCGTGATCGTTGCAGCAGGCGGAGGATCGCCCGCTGGTGGCCGCGGAGGGTGTCCACCTCCGCGTCGATGGCGGCGATGCGGCGTTCGAGCACGGCGGCGGCCTCGCCCCCCGGCCGGTTGAGCAGGGCCCGGATTTCCGGCACGCTGAGGCCGACCTTCCGATACAGGCCGATCTGCCGGACGCGGAGGAGATCCGGTTCGCCGTAGGCGCGGTAGTTGCCGGGCGTGCGCGCCGGCTTCCGCAGCAGGCCCTGCGCTTCGTAGTAGAGCAGGGCGGTGCGGCTGAGGCCGCACGCCCGGGCGAGCGCCGACACGGTCATCATCACCACGTCCCCAGGATCAACCTGTCTATTCTAGACGAGTCAAGAGGGCGTGGCCGGGAATGCGCACCGGGCGGGTCAGATGGGGCAGGTGTTGAAGCTGGATTGCCGGTTCTTCTCCGAGATCGTGCCGGCCGAGGTAATCGTGCCCTCGATGCGGACGCCCTGGCTGCGGCCGGTGCGCAGGACGAACGTGAAGTCAGCGCCGGCGGCGGTCATCTGGACGGCCAGCGTCAGGAGCTTGTGCTCCCGGTAGATGGCCAGTTGCTCTGCTTCGGTGTAAGAGGGCTTATCCGAAAGGCCGACGTGGTCGAGGATGGCCGCGAACTCGTCTGCCGTGGCGCGGATGGCCGCGAACTGGGCGTTGGCGTTCTGCTGTTCCTGGCCTTCGCGCGCGATCGGGTAGAAGTCGGGGTCGCACCAGAAGACGTCGGGATAAGCCGCCAGCAGGCGATAACCCAACTGGAACCGGGAGAGCGATCCCGAGGGGCCGGGCGCGGTGGGCGAGTGACAGCCGGCTCCCAGCAGTCCCGCGAGAGCGACCACTGACATGATCGGCCGGACGCGCCTCAATGCGGCTCGCATGGCTGCCACCCTAGGCCGTCCCGCGCCGGTCGAGCCAGGACGGCGATCCCACGTTGTCGACCAGGACGGGCTCGGGGCCGGCGTCGATCTCGCCCGGTGAATTGAAGTAGCTCCCGCCGCGAATCCGGTAGTCCGACCGTGCGATGGCATCGGCGGCGGTCTCCGGCGTGACGGCGTCGGCGGTCTCGCGCGAGATGACGGCGCGATACCAGCGCCCCGAGGCGGTGAACGCTTCGTACTCGACCCGGTAGAAGAGCCAGATCCGGCCGCAGCGATCGCAGGTATGCCGCCAGACCTCGCCGTAGCGGCAGTTCGTCATGTCGACCCCGACTTGCCGCCCGTCGTACTCGCAGCGGCCGAGTACCGGCCGCAGGCAGTCGCAGCTGGAAGGCGTGGGCGGTTCCATCACTCGCCGATGGCGCCCCAGGTGCACGATTGGAGCGCGGGTGTGATCTTGTAGTCGGGGGCGGCGCGGAACTCCGCGATGACGCCGCACGGGGCCGTCCGGCCCGTGTCCTCGAGCGGGCACATGCCGCCGGTACTGAAGTAGTACTGACCCTCGATTGGAGAGTAGTCCGCCTTCCCGAGCGCCTTCTCGAGATCGGCGCGCGACATTCCCAGGCGCACCTGCTTCAGGGCGGCGGGCGCCAGGCGGGTTGGTCCGCTGATCACGCATCCTGCCGCTGGTTCGCGAGGCCCGCAAGCGGATGTTGAAAGGCTGGCAGCCACGATGGCGAGCCCGAATGCGAGCGATCTCATGCCGGGACTCCCCATACTCGGCATCGAACGGCGGCCGCATGGCACGGCGGCCGCATGACACGGCGGACAAAGGCAGGTGTGGTCGGGGCGACTGGATTCGAACCAGCGACCCCCTGCGCCCAAGGCAGGTGCGCTACCAGGCTGCGCTACGCCCCGACAACGCCTCATCGTACCGGGGATGCCCGGTGGACGCAACCGCCGACGTCCGGCGGGGCGCAGCAGGGCGCCGCCGCGCGAGCGTTCACGACCGGTTCGGCGCGATGAGCTCGATCGGATAGCGCTGCGGGTCAGGGAGCGTCCCGGCGACGGCTCCCGCGACGAAGCCGTACAGCGTCAGCACGTGCGTGACGACGTAGTCCAGCGGGCCTCGAAGGCTGCGCTTCCGGATCGCAACAGCCGCCAGCCACGCCGGCAGCAGCCACAGGCCGATCGCGGCACGCGTCTCGCCCGCGATCCAGGCGATCCCGAACGCAGAGATGATCACCGCCATCATCGCGAAGGCCATCGAGGGCCCCAGCCGTTCCCGGCAGAAGCGCCACCCCAGCCCCTCTCGGCAGGCATAGCGCCATGTCAGCCCCAGGCTCTGGCATCTCCCCAGCCGAACCTCCCGCAGGATCTCCGTGTGCCGCCTCATCCCGCGCCGGTGGCAGCCCATCGCCTCGGGCACGTGCAGGAGGTGCCAGCCTGCCTTTCGCAGCCGCAGGCCGAGTTCGGCTTCTTCCTCGGTCTTGAGATAGGGATTGAAGGTCCCGGCCCTGTCGAGCGCGGCGCGCCGGTAGAAACCGCTCCCGCGCAGCCGGGTGATCGGCCGTACCACCGCGCTGCGCGTGCCGACATAGGGGAGCACGCGACACTGGTCATCGACGTCGTCGAGGAAACCCGCGATCCCGCCCACGTCCTGCTGCTCGAAGAACGGGATGGCGAGCCGGAACCAGTCCTCGTCGAGCACCGTGTCGCCGTCAACGAACATGACGAGATCGCCGCTCGTGCTGTGGAACCCGGCGTATCGGCCGGCGGACGGCGAAAGGGGCAGGCCGGACGGGAGGGCCACAACCCGCACGCCGAGTGCGCGCGCAATGGCGACCGAAGTATCGGTGGAGGCGGAGTCGACGTAGACGACCTCCGCACCGCCCACGCGCGCCGCCGCGGCCCGCACGGCACGCAGGCAGTCGCCGAGGTGGGCGTGCTCGTTCCGGCCGATGACGACAATCGAGATCGGTATCCTGCCACGCCCGCCGGCTCCGGGTACGTGCATCGCGCTAGACTCCCATCCGCAGTCTCGCGACGGCCGGAGAGTACCGGCCTGTGATGCCGCGCGTCGATTCCTCGCACAGGAGGAGCCGGCCCAACTGTGCGAGATCGCAGCCGGGCAGGTTCGTCCGCGGCTCGGAAGTAATCGCGAGTTCAAAGCCAAGACGGCGGATGACGTCCGCAGCCGCGGGGTCGTACCGGCCGTTCGGGTAGGCGAAACACCGCACAGGCTGCCCGAGATGGCCGGCGAGGGCGCGGCGGCTGCCCTCGATCTCGTCGATCCGCGTCTGCTCATCTTCGAGCGGCAGGACGGCATGATGCACGCCGTGTGCGCCAATGGTGATGCCCGCGCCGGCCATCGCCCCGATCATGGTCCAGTCGAGCCTCGCGAAATCGTCGCCCTGGTCCGGCCGCGGCTCGCCCAGTGCGTCAGAGAGCCGCACCAGGATTGCCTGGCGGCGCGAGATCGGTTGGAAGACGAGCCGATCGCACTGGCGGGCGAGATCGGACTCAGCGGCGATTGCGGCCGCCTCGCTGGTGTCCAGTCCTGCCGCCGTGAGCGGCCGCAGGAGATTCCGGCCGCGCCTTCTCGCCTGTTGCACGTACCAGAAGAGCAGATCGTGATCGAACCAGCGCGCGGTGCCGATGCCGCCCGTTGAGACAAAGACCGCGGCCGGCATGCCCATTTCGCGCAGAATCGGCCACGCGCGGTCGTGGACATCACGGTAGCCGTCGTCGAAGGTGACGGCCACCGCCGGCCGGACCGGCGCCTCGGCCTCGCCGCGCAGGATGGCACCGGCCTCGGCCAGCGAGACCACGTCCGACCGGCTCTGCAGCAACTCCAGGTGCCGCCGGAATGTCCCGGCCGAGACCACCATCCCGTCGGTGGTCTGCCGTTCGGCGCGCCCGATGTCGTCGACGACGCGATGGTAGCCGAGGACCAGCACGCGCGCGGACCGGGACCGCCCGCCGCTCAGCCAGCTCCGCGCGGCACGAGAGGGCCGCGGCACCAGTGCGGCGCCAGACTTCAGCGCGCGCCGGGTCAGGCGACCGGGCAGACCGTGCATCGATCCGGCGACCCGGCTCATGCGCCGGTCTCCGCGCGCAATGCTGTGCCGAGGCGCGCGACGAAGTGCGGCCAGTCGAAATCCAGGGCCCGCCGCCGGGCGCGTTCGCCCAGCCGACGCCGCAGGGCGGCGTCTCCCAGCAGCAGCGCGAGTCTGGACGCCAGCGCCTCGTCGTCGCCGGGCGGGACGAGAAGACCGTCAACCCCGTCCTCGATGAGTTCCGGAATGCCGCCCACGGGTGTCGTGATGACGGGCAGGCCCGCGGCCATCGCTTCGAGCACCGCGATCGGCGTCCCCTCGGCGTACGTCGGGAGGACGAAGACGTCCGCGCGCTCGAAGAAGCGTCTGCGCGCCTGCAGCGGCACGGGGCCGAGATGATCGACCTGCGCGGACAGTCCTGTCGCGTCGATCCGTGCGCGGATGTCGGGACTCAACTGACCCACCAGATCCAGCCTGAACGGCAGTGGCGCGGCACCGCCGCTTCGCACACGGGCCAGGGCGCACAGCAGGTCGGCCTCGCCCTTCAGGTAGCCCATCTTGCCCACGAAGAGCAGGCGCGGCACGTCGGCCTCGTAGCGCCGCGGTCCCGCGAACGTGCTGACCTCGACGCCGTTGGGAACGACGCCGACCTCTGCCTGCGGCCAGCGCCGCCGGACCCAGCCGGCCATCTCATGCGACACGGCGACGAACCGGCTGCTCCATCCCAGGCCGCGGATGATGAATCGCCGGCCCAGCGGTCCCTGGGCCGCAAAATAGGATTCGAAGTTGCCGGCATGCAGATGAGTCAGGACACGCCGGCCCGTCAGCCGCGCCACGCCGATGAACACTGCCTCGCGGTAGAGGCTGGCCCGCCCTCCGACGTGGACGTACACCGCGTCGGGAGACCAGGTCGCCAGCGCCCACCCGAAGCGCGCGAGCGCCGTCGCGGCCCGCGCAAGCTTGCCCATGGCGCCGCCGCCATCGGCCTGCGACACCACGTGGCGGAACTCGAACTCCTCGGACAGGGAGGACCTAAGGATGCCGTCGACGAGCGTGCTGATGCCGCCGAGTGTTCTCGCGGGATGGACGCCGACCATCAGCACGCGTGGCAGAACACGGTGTGGCGCCGCGTGGCGGGTGCCGGCGCCTACGACGATGGCCGCCATGACGGTGGTCGACAGCAGCAGCGCCCACCCGGCGCCGGTCGCCCCGTATCTCGGGATCAGGATCACATTCGCGGCCACGTTGATCACGACGGCCGCCAGGTTGGCCAGCAGATCGATGTGCTGCCGCCCGGTGGCGACCAGGCCGCGGGCCATCATGATCACGATGGTGAACGGGACCAGACTGATCCCGAGCAGCGCGAGCGCGCCGGACGCCCCTTCGTAGCGAGCGCCGAAGAGCAGCCCGAGCAGGGCCGGCCCGAACACCATTCCACCGACGGCCAGCGGCACGACGACGGCCAGCGACAGGCCCGCGGACCGCACCAGAAGACGACGCAGTGCGGGGATCGAGCGGCGCGCCACGCGGGAGGCTTCCGGCTGGAGCACCGCTCCGTAGCTCGTGAGCAGCAGCGTGACCGGCACCAGGAATCGCGACGCGATGCCGAAGTGCGCCGCGGCCTGATCGCCGCCCAGCCGTGCGGCCAGGATCATGCCCAACTGGGCGTGGATCGTCGCGAGGACCGTGATGCCCGCGAATGTCGGCGCCACACGGGCGATGTCCCGCACGAGCCGGAGCTCGGGCGCCGCAAACGGTCCGAGCGCGCGCCGGCCTGCGACCAGGTAGACGGCACACGCGGCCAGCCTGACGGCCACGAACGATGCGCACACAGCCGGCAGGGCCGCGCCCCGGGCCAGCAGCACCAGCGGCACGACCGTGCGCAGCAGGTTCTCGGCCGTGGTCGCCACCGCGATGACGCGGGCCTTCCCGCCGGCGATGAAGATCGCCTCGCCGATTGTCATCAGCCCGGTCGGCAGCACCGAGAGACTGAGTACGGCTGCGGCGACGCGGGCTGCCGAGGCCGTGCTCACGCACCAGCCGCTTGCGATCATGACGGCCATGCAGACGCCCGACCACACCGACACCAGGAGGGTGGCGCTCGCGACGAAGCGGCGGCGGTCGGGATGGCTGGCCAGCTGGCTGGCGAGATACGGCTCGAGGCCAAGGCCGCAGATCGTCACGAAGACCGTTTGCAGCGCCATTACGGTGGCGAACTGTCCCACGTCGTCGGGACTGCGCCATCGGGCCATCGCGAGCCAGACGACGACGCTGTTTGCGATGCTGATGGTGCCCGACCACACCATCCACATCGTGTTGCGCAACATGCCCTCGGCGGCAGTCCGGTCGGGCACGGCGCCGGCGCGGGCCGTCACCG
>Ga0334722_10004687_pt1 | contig 14082 bp, 19 predicted proteins | sample C3_bottom_MG_FD_207210 | JGI IMG/M metagenome (GOLD analysis project Ga0334722, IMG submission 207210) | Sediment microbial communities from Yellowstone Lake, YNP, Wyoming, USA - C3_bottom | ecosystem: Environmental > Aquatic > Freshwater > Lake > Sediment | place: USA: Wyoming | collected...
AGCAGCTAATTTAATTTTCGGACTGTCTTTAAAATGGCAGGCATCGCAATTGCTGGGTGCCATTTTGCCATTATGGCATTTTCTGCAGGTATTTCTTTCTACCTGGTTTTGGTTGGAAGTTAAGGTAGAAAGTTTATTTAAGATTCCGTCGCTGTAATAAGTGGTCCACTCGCTTTTACCAGGAAAATTAGTTTTACCATGCGCCACGTTGTAGTGGCAGTCAACGCAGTATAAACCTTTTTGAAAGTGAATAGGATGGGGATCTTTTAAATCCCATGGAGGTGTAATTTTGCGATTCCGCAAATGACATTTTTCACAGTCTTTATCATATACTACAACTTTTTTTATTACTTGCCCTTCGGGCTGGATTAAACGGTGGCGGTAAACCATTTTAAATAAATCAACGTTTTTATGACAGTTTTGACAGGCAACCGTACTGTGGCTGGTTTTTGCCCAACTATAATAGGCATATTTCATCTCATGGCAGCTCCCACAAAACCGGGGGTCGCTAATTTTCCGCTCATAGGTAAGCTTTACATAGTTATAACAGAGAAAACTAAAAACTATTACCAGCACCAGAAGTGTTATAAATCCCCAGAACCTTTTTCCCGTCAAATTGGGTACCCCCTTCCTCTAGTGGAGTCCAATGGGTAAATAATAATTTAAAAACCAGATCAGTACCCCAAAGTAAAACAGCATTTCCAAAAAAATCAATAATGGACTGTTTCTAAATTTTCCAGCGGACATTTCTAACCCTCCCCGCCTTTAGCCTCTTTTAATTTTTGCAGTTCTAAGGGATGCTCCTCCAGCATTTGCTCTTCGGTTAGCTTACCGTGGAACCAGACCAAACTTCCCGGGAAAAAGTCCGGATTAAAATGCACGTTGAAAAAGTGCCAGGTAAAAATTACTACGATGGCTAATATTGCTTCGTCGCTGTGGGCTGCTCTGGAAGCATCGATAATATACCGTGGTACAAACTTTGCAGCAATATCCGGAAACCACATCATTAGACCGGAACCGCCGATAATAAAAATCCCCCAAAACACCGCCCAGTAGTCAAACTTTTCTTTATAGGAAAACCGGGTAAATTTAGGCTTTTCCGGTGACAATCCCAAAAAATACTTTAAATTTTGGTAGAGGTCTTTAAAATCTTTTAAAGTCGGCAGTGCTTCAAACGAAATTTTTCGGGTAATAATTACATAAGCAATTAAATATAAAAGGTGGTACAAACAACTGCCGATTAACATGATTGCCGCTCCCACCAGGTGCACCGCCAAAAGATTTTCAAATCCTCCCAAGAGCTTGGTAAAAGCCCTTGCATAACTGCTTTGGTCATATTTAATAGCAATCCCGGTAAAAGTACAGATAAAAAAGCTTACAAACATCATAATGTGCTGAATTCGGTGGTGAATATTAAAACGCTCATACGCTTTACCGCTCATAATGTCTCCCCCCAGTCATCATAAGTGCCTTTTGGGCTTTTATTTTTTTGTAGCGGCGATACAACTCCATCTCTATATGAATTAAAGTAAGAACCACCACAGAAATAGTAAGCCAGACAAAAAACTTTTCGGTATAATAAACTATTTTTCCGTTTCCGTAAGGTTTTTTCACAAAATGTTCAGCGCCCTGGGCAAAATTCTTCCGCGGAAATACGTGGCAGCGGGCGCAGGTGGTTGGAATATTGGCAGGGTTAGTAAGCGAACGAAGGTCATTTTTTAAAAAGATATTGTGTTTACCGTGACAATCAGTGCAGTTAGCTGCAGTTTTACTACCTAAAGCCACTGCTTTACCGTGAAAACTTTCTTGATAGCTTTCTAAAACCTGGCCTTTGTGACACTGGGAACAGGTTTTGACAATATTATTTCGGTAGGTAGAAGCCCGTGAGTCAATACTTTTAAAGATGGTATGGGAAGTGTGGCAGGAGTAGCAGTAAACGTTATCCCGGTCGTGAGCCGAGCCAGCAAAAGATTTTACTACATAATCATGGCAGTACCGGCAGTTGTAATTAACTTCCGCCAAAAACCGCGAACGGGAAGGAAGGGATGGGTGGGGGTAGGTATTTATCCCGGGATGGCAGGTCTGACATTTGTTGGTACCGTGCATTGAAGCACGGTATTTTACTGGATCAACATAAAGAGAAATTGTTGCCCCATCCCACTCCATTTTTAAGCCAATTGCCCCGTGGCATTTAAAACACCAGTCGTTGTTTTTAAAATTTTCTTCCACCGTACTCGCCAGGACCCCAGCAGGAAGGCTTATTAGCCATAAACTTAATATTATCAAAAGAAATATTTTTCTGTTCGCCACTTTTGCCCCTCCCCTTCAATCCGTATATTCAATTTTGAGTATTTCCCTGGCTGAGATCACCACTTTTCGCTTACAAAAGCGGCACTTGATGATAATTTCCTCTTTAGCTTTTTGCGCTACAATTTTTTTACACCGACAGCGAATTGCTTCTGGTTCGGAAATATTCATTCCTTTTTCCTCCATTTTCCCGCCTCCTTAAATTACCGGTGGCCAAACTATGAACATCACCGCCGTGAACAATAAAGCAAAAACCAGTAAACCAAGGGTTAAGGTGATAACACAGCGATAAAATACAGTAAATTCACCCTTAATTTTAAAAAAACAAATATAGGTGCTTAAAGCAAACGAAAATAGGCCCAAGGCTATGAGTAAGATCCAGTACAAAACCATCATCATAGTTTTCACCCCGCCTTAAAATAGCGAAACAATATTAGGAGGATAAATTAAAAAGTATAAAACCGCTACTAAAGCGATAAAAGCAAAAAAGCCTGTAACAACTGACAAAACAATATATCCTGCAGTTTGCGGTTTCCGTTCCTTGTAAAAAACAAAGTACCACATCCCACATTCACAAAAGATCAGGCTGGAGATGATTATCAGTATTCCTAAAATAGCTACTAACATTGCCCCTCCCTCCTTTCCCTTGAGCTAAGAAAAAGGCCAGCGTTTTAAACGCTGGCCTCTGGGCTAAAAGCCTCCGGACTTGAAGGTGGTATGCGGTTTTTGAAATACTGTCTGCCGGGGAGAACCTTTTTTATGCTGGTGCCGTCGTAGTATAAATATATATACTGCTTACAATGCCGGCACTTAATAATAATCATACTACCCTCTACCTGACAGACAATTTTTCCGCAGTTGCATCTTAAATCTACCACCTTCATCCCCCCTCCCCTGTTGCTGTAAAGTTACAGCTTTGCTGCAAAAAGTTAGTTCATTTAGGCACAAAGTTAGCGAAAAAAATTATAACATGTTTTCAAGATCTAAATTTTAAAAACAAAATGCTGGCAAAAAAAGCCAGCATTTTTTGCTGGCCTCTGGACTTTACATAGTCTCGGGACTTTTTCCTCTTATTTATTTTTCCTACTATAAAATATGCAAGAGCAGTATGAAAAATTACTAAATTTTTAAAATACCCTTCATTTAAAAAATATCACAATTGTCATTAGTTGTAAAACTGAAAATTTCTTTGTATTTGGAAATTATTTCCATTATTTTTAACTATAATTAGCTAAGTTAATTTTTTCGCTAGTTTTTCTTTAATTTGCTTGAACTTTGGCACTTCTTTTAACGTTTTTAATAGGGATATTGGCAATTAATGCCACCTGCTCTTCGTGACTATCGATATTTACTTCTAAAGCTTTTTCGTCAATTTCCATATATTTCGTAATTACCGCAATTAAATCCTCTTTTAAATTCTGCAAAAGCTCCGGGGAAACATTGGTCCTGTCCTGAACCAGCACAAGCCGCAAACGTTCTTTTGCCAAGGTCTTACTGGTTTGCTGTTCTTTCCCTAAAAGCTTCATTAAAAATTCCAGCACGGCTGCCCCTCCCCTAACGATTTATCCCCAAAAACTTTTTAACTTTGCTAATTAGCCCTTCCTCTTCTAAATTCATTAAAGGAACTTCCTCTCCCATAATCCGGCGAGCAATATTCCGATAAGCCTGCCCCGCCCGGGAATTCTGGTCGTAGACCGCCGGCTCACCTTTGTTCGTTGTAACAATTATAGTTTCATCATCGGGAATTACACCTATAAGATCAATAGCTAAAATTTCAATGATATCCTCAATCCCCATCATATCCCCGGTGCGCACCATTTTAGGACGAATACGATTGATAATTAATCGGGGATTGTTAATTCCTTCCGCTTCTAAAAGTCCAATAATCCGGTCAGCATCTCGGACAGCCGATACCTCAGGCGTAGTAACAACAATACCTCGATCAGCACCGGCAACAGCATTTTTAAAACCCTGCTCAATACCTGCCGGACAATCAATTAAAATATAATCAAACTCTTTTTTAAGTTCACCTACTAAATTTCGCATTTGTTCCGGACTTACTGCGGTTTTATCTTTGGTTTGGGCCGCTGGCAACAGATACAAGCCCTCTAAACGTTTATCTTTAATCAGAGCTTGTTTTAACCGGCAATTTCCCTGCACTACATCTACTAAATCATAGACAATCCGATTTTCTAAGCCTAAAACCACATCAAGATTTCTAAGCCCAATATCCGTATCTACTAACACCACTTTTTGCCCCATGAGCGCCAGAGCAGTGCCTAAATTGGCAGTAGTCGTCGTCTTGCCGACGCCTCCTTTACCCGAAGTAATGACTATTGCTTCCCCCATACTCTTCCTCCTTTATTTTAAAAGCTTACCAAGGTTTCCCTCATAACTTTCAATAACCACCATTCCATCTTTAATTAAAGCAATTTCCGGGCTAAAGTTCTCCCCTACCAATTCATCATCCGGTGGTCGGGTGATATGGTCGGCAATCCTAAGCTGCGTCGGCATAAGGCGAAAAGCCAGCACTACAGCTTTTTCAAAGCCTTCAGCCCCCGCATGCACTACACCCCGTACCGTTCCTAACACAATAATGCTTCCGGAAGCCACAACTTCCGCTCCGGGGTTTACATCTCCAAGAATAACTACATTGCCAGGATAATTAACCTTTTGCCCGGAACGTAAGGTTTTATCAACCATTAAAGTATTATCTAAGAAAAACTCACCCTGGATCATCTTAAACACCTTTTCTGCAAAATTAGCTAAATTGATGTATTCTACATCTTTCTTAAAATTCCTGCTCTTATTCTACCGGTCCGGTAACTTCGGCTTTCATATTTGGTACCTTAAAATATGCCGCCAAAATATCCCGGGCTACAACCCCCGCGGAAGAACCCCCATGTCCCCCGTGCTCAATGATTGCCGCCACCGCAATTTGCGGATTATCGTAGGGCGCATAAGCAACAAATAACCCGTGATCGTCCTTACCTAAAACTTGAGCGGTACCGGTCTTAGCCGCAACAGCAACAGGAAATCCGGCAAACACCCCGCCAGCAGTACCGCCGGGCATAGTTACTTCCCGCATTCCCTGGCGAACATAATCTAAGACATCTTTAGGTATGTCAACTTTACTTAAAACTTTTGGCTTTACTTCTTCAATTACTTTCCCATGATTATCTATCACTTTTTTTACCAGGTGGGGCTGATAGCGAATGCCGCCATTAGCCAGCATCGCTACATAATTCGCCAACTGCAAAATAGTAAAATTATTGTAACCCTGACCGATAGCCATGTTTATAGTATCATACTGCTGCCACTTGGTTTCCCAGCGATAAATTTCTATTTGCCGATTTATAGTTTGAATCTTATTATTTAGCTCTGCTTCTAACCGTTTTTTCTCCTCAGGGGTTTTAGCCGCCGCTATTTTATCTTCGTATTCCTTTTTAATTTTGTTTAGTCTGGGCTTCAATGTTTTTTCAATTACCGCTGTATTTACTTCCTTTTTCCATTCCGGTGTTGGTAAAAGGCCAGAATTTTCGCCAGGTAGATCAATCCCGGTTAACATCCCAAGCCCATACTTTTTCCCAGAATCGACAATTTTTTCCACTCCGAGACGCTGGGCCATCGTCCAGAAATAAACGTTGCAGGAAACCTTAATTGCTTTTATAAAGTTAACAATCCCGTGACCTCGAGGGTTCCAGTCTTTAAAAGCATGGTTGCCAAGCCTATAATATCCCGGGTCAGAAATGGTTTCGGTCGGAGTAGTGACCTGATTTAAAAGAGCTGCTGTGCCGGTGACCATTTTAAAAGTTGAACCCGGAGGATAGGTAGCAGCTATTGCCCGATTGTAAAGCGGTCGGTCAGGGTTTCTAATATACTCGTCCACCTGTTTTTGGGTAAGGCCTTTAGGAAAAGCTGCTGGATCAAAGGTTGGGTAACTAGCCATTGCCAGCACTTCTCCGGTTTTGACGTCAAGAACTACAACCGCTCCAGCTTTAGCATCCGGATAGCTTTTCTGTAAATTTTTTATAGTATTTTTTAAGCTGTCTTCAGCGGTTTTTTGTAAATCTACATCGATTGTTAAAACTAAAGAATTACCCTGTTCTGCCTTAGTTTTTATCCCTAAATCCCTGACCGGAGTGCCCTTAGCATCTACTTCAATTTCGCGCCCACCATTTTTTCCCCTTAAAATTGACTCATAAAAGCTCTCAAGCCCGGTCTGGCCAAACATATCTCCTAATTTATAACCTTCGGCTTGATGTTGTTTTAGCTGGGTATCTTTAATTTCCTGAATATATCCAATTACATGGGCTAATAGCGTACCATAGGGATAATCCCGGGCTGGTTCAATACTAACTGTAACTCCAGGAAGTTCATATCGCCGCTCTTCAATTTGGGCCACCACCTCCCAGGTTACATCCGTAGCAAGACGTATAGGCTCATAAGGGCGAGCCTTAGACTCCTTAATTTTTTTCCGCAGTTCTTCTTCGTTAACCTTTAAAATCTCGGCAAGTTTAGGTAAAATTGTATCGGCATTTTTTAAGCCAGTAAAGAGGAGGGACACAGTATAAACCGCTTTGTTGGTTACGATTTTCTTACCGTTACGGTCTAACATCTCTCCCCGGGGAGCTTTAACGTCAATTATTCTTATTGAGTTTTTTCGGGCCATTGTCTGATATTTTGCGGTGGCATAAATCTGCAAATAAAAGAGCCTTGCCCAAAGGATAACTACCAGAAGGGTTACTACAGTCCCCATCCAGACCAGATTTACCTTGAGGTTTTTCCTCATGGCCTTTTCCTCCTAACCGAACGGTAAAAAAAGTAGTAGATAAACGGTGTTAAAAATAAATTATAAATAGCCTCTATAGGCACAACTTTCATCACTGCCTCCACCATAGGGATATTTATTCCCAAGAGATTTAAAAAAACTATATAAAGTAAATCTTTAATAAAGGTCAAAATAAACACAATTATTCCCGGAAACCACCAGTTTTCGGGATATACCTTTCCTTCTAAGACCCCGGCTAAGAAACCACTAATCATTTTAACCAGCATATTTAAGCCAATAAAGTGGCCAAAAAATAAATCTTCTAAGAAACCTCCTATCATACCGAAAAAGGCCCCCCGGGGGGGACCATACAAAAAGCTTAAAATTACCGTTAAAATTAAAATTAAATCCGGTTTTACCCCATTTACTGCCAAAGGGCTAAAGATTGTCTCAGAAAAAATATAAAACACCAAAAAATAAAATCCTGCCCGCAAATTTGACATGCTAATGCCCCCAAGGTTTAACGTCTGCCCTTTAGGATAAATACTTCTTCTAAGCGATCAAAATCCACATAAGTCCGTACTTTAGCCACCTGGACCAGTCCCGACGGATCTTTAGTTACACTCACCACATAACCAATAGGAATTCCTTTGGGAAATATCCCTCCCTGCCCCGAGGTAAGGACCATCTCTCCTGGGCGAATCTCCAGATTTAAAGGAATATTATCCATGATAAGCTCCGATGATAAAGCAGTACCTTTAATAATACCAGGAACGCGACTAAAATAAGTTACCGCCGCTACACTGCTGCGGGGGTCAGTTATCATTAATACTTCCGCATTTAGTGATGCAACATTAATTACCCGCCCAATTAAACCATTTTGGTCAAGTACCGGCATATCTTTAGCAATGCCTGAACTTTTCCCCTGATTTAAGGTAAACGATTTATACCAGTTAGCCGGATCCCGGGCAATAATTTTAGAAACTATCAGGTCAAATTGGGGATTTTCCTGGCTATATCCCAGCATTGCTTTAAGCCGGAAATTTTCCTGCTCTACTTCTTTTAATTTATTGAGCTCAAATTTTAAGGCAGTATTTTCTTGAACAAGTTTTTCCCTCTCCCGCCGTAAAGCATTAATATCTTTAAAATAAGACGTAATATTCCCGGCTCCTTCCATCAAATAACTTGCCCCTCGGACTACCGGATAGGTTAAATCTTTAAGTCCGGATTTTAGACCTTCAAAAAAGGGAAGCTCCCGGGTGGTATAACGGGCAAGAGACAGGAGGAGCACCGTCAGCAGTACCCCTATTAAAAGGGTTTTGCCCCAATATCTCTTAGCCAACTAAATCACGCCTCTTTTACAGATTTTTTAGGGGTTTTTAAAACATTCCGCAAGACATGAAGGTTTTCTAAGGCTTTACCGGTACCGTAAGCCACACAGTACATTGGCTCTTCCGCCACATGAACTGGCATGTGGGTTTCAATACTGATTAATTTATCAAGACCTTTTAATAAAGAACCGCCGCCGGCTAACATAATACCGTGGTCCATTATATCCGCTGCTAATTCCGGAGGAGTTTTTTCTAAAGTAGACTTAATTGCTTCAACAATTGCTGAAACCGGTTCTTTTAAAGCCTTATAAATTTCCTCAGAACTTACCTCCACCGTCCGCGGCAAGCCAGTAATTAAATCCCGGCCTTTCACTTCATAGGTAGTTACCGTGTCCTGAGGATAAGCCGAACCAATATTAATTTTAATTTCCTCAGCAGTTCGCTCTCCAATCATCAAATTATAACTTTTCTTGATATGATTGATAATCGCTTCATCCATTTCATCCCCAGCAATCCGCAGCGACTGGCTGGTTACTATTCCGCCAAAGGAAATTACCGCCACTTCCGTAGTTCCACCACCAATATCAACAATAAGATTCCCGGTAGGTTCTTCCACCGGTAGTCCCGCCCCAATCGCTGCCGCCATGGGCTCTTCAATTAAGTAAGCTTCCCGAGCTCCCGCTGCTAAAGCAGCATCCCGGATTGCCCGTTCTTCAACCGCTGTAGCTCCCGAAGGTACGCACACGACAACATTGGGTTTAATTAAATAAGTTTTATCTCCCAACGCTTTACTAAGAAAATGCTTTAACATGTTATAGGTAATATCAAAATCAGCAATAACCCCGTCTTTCATGGGCCTAATGGCCACAATATTTCCCGGGGTCCGGCCAATCATTTGTTTTGCTTCATTGCCTACCGCCAGCACCTGACCCGTTTCTTTACGAATAGCCACTACCGACGGTTCTAATAAAACTACACCCCGCCCTTTAACATAAACTAACGAATTTGCAGTGCCAAGGTCAATGCCCAAATCTTTTGCTACCAAACCAAATTTAAAGGCCATCGAAATTCCCCTTTCTAAAATAACCGTTCAGCTTTCATACTGACATATTTATTTTCCCCGATTATTAAGTGATCTAAGAGTCTAACTCCTAAAATTTCTGAGGCTTTTAAGAGGCGACCGGTAAAATTAATATCTTCCTGACTGGGTGTAGGGTCGCCACTGGGGTGATTGTGAGCAATAATTACGGCATAAGCCCCAATTTTTACCGCCTCGCGAAAAATGTCCCGAGGTGCTACACTGGCGTGATTAACCCCGCCAATCGCCACTACATTTTCAGAACACAGCTGATTTTTGGTGTTAAGGGCTAACACCACTACTTCTTCCTGCTTTTTATGACCAATTTTATACCTCAGGTAATTATACACATCTTCGGGATTAAGAAAATTTAGCCGGTCTTCCTGGCTTGTTTTATAATAGCGGCGGGCAAGTTCTAAAGCCGCTAAAAGCTTGGTCGCTTTTGCCACTCCAATCCCCTTAAAACCAATTAATTCTTCAGGATGAGAATGGATAAGCCCCTTTAAACCGCCAAAACTCGTTAAAACTCTTAAAGATAAATCCAGTACGTTTTCTTTTGGTGTACCACTTCCTAAGAGTACTGCCACCAGCTCCGCCGGACTTAAGCTTTCTGGGCCCTCCCGGAGTAAGCGCTCCCTTGGTCTTAACTCTTCTGGAAGATCTTTTAGTTTCTCCCCCATATAATGCCTCCTACCTAAAAAAAACTTCCCAATCTAAAAGCTCCCGGTACAACCGCGCCACCGGAAGGCCCACCACATTATAAAAACACCCTTCAATCTTCTGAACAAAGAGAGCTCCATAACCTTGAATCCCGTAAGCTCCTGCTTTATCTAAAGGTTCTTTGGTCGCAATATATTTTTGTATTTCCTGAGCGGTTAAAGGATAAAACCAAACTTTAGTCCTTTCACTAAAACTTTTTTGGTAAAACTCAGGCATTTTTATTAAAGTAACTCCAGTATAAACTTCATGTTCCCTCCCGGCTAACCTTGTTAACATCCAAAAAGCTTCTTTTTCATCTATAGGTTTCCCTAAAATTTGCCCATCTAAAGCTACCACGGTATCAGCAGCTATAATTATTCCCTCTTGAATTTTTGCTGCAACACTTTTTGCTTTTTTCTGGGATAAAACCAATGATAGCTCTAAAGGATTTTTTGAAGTAGTTATTTCTTTATCCTCGGGTGGAATTATTTCAAACTGATTAAAGATTTTTTTTAATAATTCCTGCCGGCGGGGAGATGTCGAAGCTAAGTAGATTTTCAAAAAAAATCCCCCTTCTTTCACAAAAAGTTTACCACCTTTGCAAAACCCATGCAATTATTTTTTATTTTTTCTAAGATACCAAAAAACCCCGGCCTATGCCGGGGCTTTAATCCCTTCGAATATTAAAGGTTAATACTTCTAAGTTAACCGTTAGGTCTACGCTTCGCACAATAATTTTATCCGGAATATTAAGAACGGTTGGAGCAAAGTTTAAAATACCTTTTACACCTGCTTTAACAAGCCGCGTAGCCACGTCCTGAGCGTAAGCTGCTGGAACCGCAATTATTCCAATCTCTACGTTGTTTTCCCGCACTACTTCTTCTAAATGGTCAATAGGCAACACTTCGTACTCGTTAATTTTTTTACCAATTTTTGTGAGATCATTATCAAAAACGCCTACTATGTAAAAGCCCCTTTCCCTAAAACCCCGGTAAGCACAAAGCGCTGAGCCAAGGTTTCCGGCGCCAACTACTACCATGTTCCAAGTGTTATTTAAACCTAAAATTTTTAAGGTGTGGTCTAAAAGTTCCTTAACGTTGTACCCAACCCCCCGGGTACCAAACTCCCCAAAATACGCCAGGTCTTTTCTAACCTGAGCTGATGTTACTCCCACTCCTTGAGCTATGTCGGCCGAAGAAACAGTAGTTATACCCTTACGGTACAAGCTTTCCAAATAGCGGGAGTAAACCGATAGCCTTGATATCGTTGCCTCCGGAATCTTAAATCCTTTCACTTTGCTCCCCTCCTATAGGTGAATTATAACACAAAGCAAAAAAAATAAACAAGAACTAATGATAATAAAAGTTTTTTATGGCTAATTAAGCTTGTTCTAAATATATTGCTTTTAATTTTTTGTGATCTTTTATAAAAAAAGAAAGCAAAAATTTAACTTAAAAATTTATTTAAAAATGCCGGTTATAAGCTTTGAAAGTTTTACAACCGGTAAAGCAGGATTTAAAAGAGGCCAGTCAAACATTACTGCTAAAACATAGTAAAGGGAAATAAGCATTAAAACCGAAAATACCGTAAGCTCTCGGTATTCCTTATTTCGAAAAAGAGGATAACCAAAATAACCTAAGATTATTAAATACAGCATAACTATTAAAAACTTCATCTTACCAACTCCTACCGAGGTTTTAGGGTCGAAATAGTCATTCCGGTTCGCACAATCTTAGCCTTTATCTTAACCTCGACCGCTAAATTTTTGTATTCTTCTTCCCAATCATCTTTTAATTCTTGCCAAAGTTTTGGGTTTTCCCGGTAGATAAACCGACCAAAGCCAGCAGGATCTGTTCCTAATTCTTTTGTTTTACCAAGAAACTTTAAAATATCATGCCTAACCGCTTTGGCATATTCCCGGTTTAACTTGGTATAAGTTTCTTTTTTACTAAAATCAAGTCCATTTTGAGCTTCAGTGATATTTCCCTCGGTTTCCACGAAAAGTTTTACCTTTGGTTGACCGTTAACTACCTTTAGCTGCCAGCAGGTAGATGATTTTTCAAGCTCCACGGCTAGCTTTTGTTTTGGGCTTTCTGGATTGTTAATCTCAGTAATTCCCCCTTTTGCTTTATTGGTAATAATTAAAAGACCACGGGATTGTTCTTCATCAAGCCAGCCTGTTAATTTATCTTTCTTAAATAAGGCAGTCTGAAACACTCGAATATCCTTACGCCCTTTTTTCGCTAAAAGTTTAACTCCAGGCGCATACGGGTCTACCCCTTCTTCCTCTATTAATTCTATAAAATCGCCCAATTCCATAATTCCGGCTTCAGCCGTTATATAAGATTTCTGGGCTAAATCGTATAAGGCAATAGCTGGGACTTTTACCAAACCAGAGAATCCATCCCAAACCTCTAAAGCTTTACCTTTAACGATTAAAACATAATTATCCCGGCGAAACTGAGGATTTCTTTCAAAAAAATCCAAAAGGTTTTTAACTCCTTCCTTAGCCACATCTTCGGAAATTAAAATTACCCGGTTGTGAGCATAATATAATCTTAAAGCGGCTTCCATGTTAAGCTCTCTTAAGGTAGTAAAAAAAAGTTCACCGCTTATTAACTTTATCAAGTAAGCGGTTTCTCCTCCTCCTCCTTTACCGGAAAGAGCAGGGGGGTTTACCACCTGTACGGAAAATAAATAACGGTCTTTTTTAGTACCATGTTTACTTCTATCAACCCCTATTCCCTGAACTATTGCTAAATCTTCCAGTTCTACCCGACTCCAGCAGCCAAAAGCAAAGATTTGAACTAAAATAAATAAAGCTATGAAATATTTTTTCATCCCCGCTTCTCCCCTTCCGAAAAGCCCGGTCTTAACCCCTCTTTAACCCGGCGCTCATCCTTTGGTCGAAACGGCTTTGGCCTTTTAATCATCAGCCACCAGGGAACCCTTAAAGCCATATCCTTTTGCCCCATTAAATTCATCGGCGCTAATGGAGCAAGGTAGGGCACCCCAAAGGAGCGGGTATTGCAAAGCATGATTACTAAATAAATAAAACCCATCATCAAGCCAAACATCCCAAAAGTCGCCGCTAAAATCATGATAAAAAAGCGGTAAATTCGTGCTGCCACCGCCATATTAAAAGCAGGGATAGCAAAAGAAGCAATCCCGGTTAAGGCAACCACAATCACCATTGAGGTTGAAACAATACCCGCTTCGACCGCTGCCTGTCCGATTATTAAAGCCCCTACTATGCTAACCGCCTGACCAACCGGGCGCGGCAACCTTACCCCCGCCTCCCGTAAAGCTTCAAAAGCAAGCTCCATAATAAGTGCTTCAACAAAAGCTGGAAACGGTACCCCGGAACGGGAAGCCCAGATATTTATTAAAAGCTCCGTTGGAATCATTTCCTGGTGAAAAGTAATGATAGCAATGTAGAGAGAAGGTAAAAACATCGCTAAAAAAAAGGCAATAACCCTAATCATGCGTAAAAAGTTACTAATAAAATATTTTTCATAATAATCTTCCGCTGCTTGAAAAAACTCCGGCATTGTAGCCGGTACTACTAAAGCCAGCGGTGTACCGTCGGTTAAGATTACCACTTTCCCCTCTAACATATCCGCTACTGCTTTATCCGGCCGCTCGGTATGCTTAACCTGCGGGAATATGTTAAAAGGATCGTCTTCAATAAACTCTTCTAAATAACCGCTCTCTAACACCGCATCTATATCAATGCGGGAAAGCCTGGTCCGCACCTCTTCAACAATCTTGGAGTCCGCAATATCCGCAAGGTAAGCTATCACTACATCCGTTTGCGAGGTACGCCCAATTTTTAAAGCTTCTAAGCGTAAATGCGGAGACCGGATTCGCCGGCGGATTAACGCCGTATTAACCCT
>Ga0334722_10004688_pt1 | contig 14082 bp, 10 predicted proteins | sample C3_bottom_MG_FD_207210 | JGI IMG/M metagenome (GOLD analysis project Ga0334722, IMG submission 207210) | Sediment microbial communities from Yellowstone Lake, YNP, Wyoming, USA - C3_bottom | ecosystem: Environmental > Aquatic > Freshwater > Lake > Sediment | place: USA: Wyoming | collected...
TGGCGAGCGAGGCGCGCCGGGCCTCGACAATCTGGCGGGTACGCTCGTCATGGAAATAGAACTGCTCCGGGTTACCTCCTGGCTTCATGTCGGATTCGCGCAGGAAGTGGAGATTGTCGCGTCGAACCAGCAGCGGCAGGTCGGTCTGCTCCTTGACGAACGTGGCGTTGTAGATCCCTTCGTCGATGATCACCTTGCACATCGACAGCGCCCACGCGGCATCGGTGCCGGGGCGAACCGGAAGATGGCGATCGACGAGCTGCGTGGACGGGCTGTTGTCGGGCGCGAAGATCACCACCTCGGCGCCGTTGTAACGCGCTTCGACGAGGTAATGGTACGCGGACATCACCGTGTACACGGGGTTGCACTGGAAGATCAGCACCAGTTCGCTGTGGAAGGTGTCGTCGAGGCTGTTGCAGACGTTGAACTTGCCGAACGTAAGGTAGAGCCCGGGACTGAAATCGTTGATCTCGGCGTTGACGTCGGTGACCAGCGTGCCGAGCATCCGGAAGAGCCTTCCGAGCCCGACCATGTTCCACGGCACGCCCTCGGCCCCGAGCAATTCGATGATCGATTCGGGACCGCTCTGCTCGATCGCATCGAGCATGGAATCGGCGATCTGGGTCAGCGCTTCATCCCACGTCACGCGCTGCCAGCGTCCCTCGCCGCGTTCGCCTGCACGTCGCAGCGGATAAAGCAGTCGGTCGGGTGCATCGATGGTCTGGCTCCAGCACACGCCTTTCTGGCAGCCGAGCGGGTTCATGTCGGGCACGCCGGGCTCGATCACCGGGAAGTCGCCCGATTGTTCCTCGCGTACGATCTTGCCGTCGCGCACATAGACGCGCATCGGGCAGTTGCCGGGGTAGCAATCGACCGTGTGCGTGCCCCACACGACCTTGTCCCAGCGCCAGATCTGCCGGTAGCGGTCTTCGGTCGCCGGGCGCGGCGCGCGAGAAAGGGACTCTTCGTAGCTTCGAACGACGGTACGCGTGTCGGATTCCATCGCTGTGCTCCGTTACTTCCAGGTGATCTCGGCCGGATCGCGAGTGAACGGTCCGAGCATCTCTTTCCATTCGTACGCGATCAGCGTCGTGGCGATCTCGGAGGATTCACCGCGCCTGCGCCTGGCGATCTCTCCTTCGAGAGTCCGTATCGCACCGCGAACGCCGGAGCCGAACAGGGATTCGAGATACTCGATGGGGATGCGGCGCTCGGCTTCGTCGAGCGAGCCATCGGGGCGGATCCGTGGCGGCGACAGCGGCGGGATGTAGAACACATTGGGGTGCGTGTTCCATTCCGCGTGCAGCGGCAGCGCCAGGCCCCAGCGGTGCACGAGCTTGTGCACGACGCTCTGTTCGTCGTCGATGAAACCGATGAACGCCGCGCGTCCGGAACACTGGCGGACGCATGCCGGCGCAACGCCTTTCTCGATACGCGGGAAGCAGCCGATGCACTGCTGGCTGACCTCGCGCACCGGATTGAAATAGATCTTCTTGTACGGGCAGGCGCGGATGCACTGGCGGGAGCCGCAGCAGCGATCCTCGTCGCGCAGCACGAGGCCGTCTTCGGTGCGTTTGTAGATTGCGCCGTGCTCGCATGCCTCCATGCAGGCGGGCCTGCTGCAGTGGTTACAGATCCGCGGCAGATAGAAGAAGTACGCGTTGGGATACTGGCCGGCGCCCTGGTCTTCGTCCCAGTTCATTCCCCACGTCGGCGGTGTTCCGGTTGGATGCAGGAACTCCTGCTGCTTCTTGCCGGCGGCGTAAACGTCGTCGTGATTGAACTTCCATGCGGCGCCGTAGTCGTCGTCGGCCGGAAGGCGACCGATCACCAGCTTGCCGCCGGCGTCGTATCCACCGCCCATTTGTTCGTAGTCTCTTGGTGTGCCGCGGCCAGGTTGTGTTCCCACACTGCACCACCACATCGATTCTGTTCCGCTTCGCTGCGTCCACAGGACCTTGCACGCCACCGAGCATGTCTGGCAGCCGATGCAGCGGTTGAGATCGAACACCCACGCAAGCTGATGCTGTTGTGCGCCGCTGCCTGGAGTCATTTCGCCCTCCTCGAAGAAGGCGTGAAGTGTGTCCGCCGGCAGAGGTTGTAACAATGGCCACGCCACTCCTATGGGTGACGTCGCGGACACTTTCCACATGCGCAGATTGCGAGGCCGGGGTAACGCGGTCATGGAAATGGCGCGATCGGCGACCTGGTGAATCCGCCGCCGCCTCTACGCGGCGTGCGAAGGAGCTTGCAGGCTCAGGGCGCGCAGCAAAGAACCCCGGTCGTGGTGCTGTGGGTGGCGCAGACCGTGGGAGTGGCTGCGCCCCACGTTACAAGCCAACCGGTCGTGCCAACGCGCGCGCTTTCGATTGGAATGCAGCTGTTCGTCGTGTTCCAGCCGCCGTGCGCGTAGCCGCCGGAGATGGCGGTCTCTCCAGACAAGCACGAGGCGAGGACATCCGTGTACCAACTGGTGAGATAGGTTTCGTCACTCCAGCGCCACGTGCAGGTCGTCGATGCGAACGTGCCGGGTGCACCCGTTGCACCTGTCTCACCCGTTGCGCCGGTAGCCCCTGTCGGTCCCGAAACACCCGACACCTGTACCTGGCACACATTGCCCACCGCAGTGATACCCGTCCCTGTCACGGTCAAGTACGACGCTGTTGTCGGCGTGACTCCCGTCAAGACAGTGCGCAACTCGGCGGTCTTCGGCGGCCTTGTGCCTCCCTTGGGTGTCAGCCGCCTGAGAGATGCGACGATCGCCACGTTGTCGATCACGACATCTTGCGGCGCGCCGTTGGGCACAGTGCATGCCGCGTCGGAATACAACGCGAACGTCAACGTCGTTCCGGATACTGCCGACTTCAGCGCCGCCTGACCCACGGTATAGTTTACCGGCACATCCGCGCCCAACGCCGGCGTGGCTACGAGAAGCAGTGCAAACAAGAGTGAGGTTTTCGCTCGAGCATGAGTCGCCATTTTACGAGCCCTCCTGGTGCGCTGTGTGTGAATGTCCCCTTTTGGAAACCGTATTCCGTCGGCGGTCGCACGCAACGACGTACGGCGCAGCTGCGGCACCGGCATCGTCAAGCAAACTGGCAACGCCACGATCGACGACGCTCGGCCGCTGCGACGCGCTCGAGAGTGAATCGGCCCCGGCCAGGAGGTTCTGCTGGCCAGCGACCGGTCGTCACCCTCGGGGGCGCGGTTTCCTGCATGGGAAGCGCCATGGGGCTCGCAGGGACAGAAACTCCAGGTGCTGGTGAGGTTGACTTACCTGACGCTCCGACCGCGGCTGCTTCGATCGGACGTCCTGGTACGCCGCGAAAGCCGCGATCCGGAAATATACCGGCAAAGCAGCGGTATTTTACCGCCGGCGGGGCCCGTCCGTTGACCTGTCCCGTCTCGACTGTTAGGTGAGCCGCCGTCACCAATGAGCCGAGGAACCGCCACTCCGACCCGGATCGAGCCCCGCCTGCGCATCAGCGGAGCCGAGCGCAAGCGTGAAATCCTGACGGCCGCCCGAGCGGTGTTCGCCAACAGGGGCTACGAGCAGACGTCCATCGCCGAGATCGCTGCGAAGGTGGGTGTGGTCGAGGGTGCCATCTACAAGCACTTCGCGACCAAGCGCGAGCTGCTGTTCGAGGCGATGTGCACGTTCTACCGGCCGCTGATCGAGCAGACGCGCGAGCAACTTGCCGGCATTCACGGCACGCGCAACAGGCTGCGCTTCGTGATCTGGCGCCAGTTCAAGGGCTTCGTCGAAGAGCCCGGCATCTGTCGCCTCATCATCCAGGACATCCGGCCGCGGCAGGATTACCCCGAGTCGATCGTTCACGAGCTCAACCGCGAATCGACGTCGCTGGTGCTGGGGATCATCGAGGAAGCCATCGAGCGCGGTGAGTTCCGCAGCGACCTGCCCGCGACCATGGTGCGCGACGTGATCTACGGCGGCATCGAGCACGTCATGTGGAAAGCGCTCAGCGGACGCGGCTCGGTCGACATCGACCGGCTCGCCGACGACCTGACCGACCTGATCGTGTGCGGCGTCGGTGCGCGCAACACGTCGATCGATGCAAGTGAGTCCGCAGCTGCTCAGGCGCGATCGACGGCAAGAGAGAACGAACTCCTGGAAACGCGTGTCGAGCGTCTGGAGACGATGCTCCAGGCGCTGGCACGTGAACAGGGCCCCGAGGGCCGGCAGTAGAGGTGTCGGCAAGACCGGGCACACAAAACATCAAGCTTCCGGCTCGTCGGCCTCTTGCGTGCGACCGCACACGCGGCCAGGCAAGCCAGCGATCGAAGACAAGGTACGAGGAGAAAGAGTCATGGCAAACGAGTTCAACACGTCCGAGCACGAAGCCTTCCGCGCAACGGTGCGCAAATTCGTGGAGACCGAGATGGCCCCTCGTGCTCGCGAGTTCGACAAGATGGGGCACTTCGACAAGAGCCTGTTCAGGAAGATGGGCGAGCTCGGCATGCTCGGCCTGCGCTACGACCCGAAGTGGGGCGGATCCGGGCTGGACTGGTCGTACACGGCGGTGATGTTCGAGGAGATCGTGCGCTGCGACAACGCCGGCGTCACGATGGGAATCAGCGTGCACACCGACATGGCCACGCCCTCGTTGCACGAGTTCGGCAGCGATGAGCTGCGCAGGAAGTACCTGGTGCCGTCGATCCGCGGCGAGATGCTCAGTGCGATCGCGGTGACCGAGCCCGACGCCGGTTCCGACGTCGCCGGCATCAAGACGCGCGCCGTGCGCGACGGCGACGAGTGGGTCATCAACGGCAGCAAGATCTACATCACCAACGCGGCCACTGCCGACTGGCTGTGCCTGCTGGCGGTGACCGATCCCAACGCCGGCTACGGCGGCTTTACGCAAATCATCGTACCGACCGACAGCAAGGGCTTCACGTACCAGCTGCTCGACAAGATCGGCAACTGGGGTTCCGACACCGGAGCGCTCTTCTTCGAGGACGTGCGCGTGCCGGTGAGCAACACGATCGGCGAGATCGGCCGCGGCTTCCAGCAGCAGATGATGCAGTTCCAGGACGAGCGCCTGATCGGCTGCGTCAGCAGCGTCGCCGGCTCCACGTTGCTTTGGCACAAGACCAAGCAGTACTGCCAGGAGCGCGTTCTGTTCGGCAAGCCGCTCAGCAAGATGCAGGTGACGCAGTTCAAGCTGGCCGAGCTGATGACCGAACTCACCGCTGCGCGCGCACTGACCAACCTGTGCGTGGCCAAACGCGTTGCGGGGGAGGACGCGACGCAGGAGATCACGATGGCGAAGATCTTCTGCGGCCGCACGGTCCGTCACGTCGCCGACGAGTGCATCCAGATGCACGGCGGGTTCGGCTACATGAAGGAAAGCGCCGCCGGGCGCGCCTACGTCGACACCAGGCTGATCAGCATCGGCGGAGGCTCCGACGAAACGATGATCCACTACCTCGCCAAGATGCTCGGCATCTGACAGGAGACCGCAGTGGAAGTTCTGCGCACACACGTCGATACGAGATCGGAAACGTACAAGGCCAACCGCACGGCGTTTCTCGAGCAGATCAGGTATCTGAACGAGCAGCTCGCGCTGGTGAACCAGGGCGGCGGCGAGAAGTACGTCAAGCGGCACATCGGACGCGGCAAGCTGATGGCGCGCGAGCGCGTCGAGCTGCTGCTCGACCGGGACTCGCCGTTCCTCGAGATCGCGCCGCTTGCCGGATGGGGCACCGACTTCGGCCTCGGAGGCAGCGTCATCTCGGGCATCGGCGTCGTTTCGGGCGTCGAGTGCGTGATCACTGCGAACGAGCCGACGATCAAGGGCGGCTCGATCAATCCGATCGGAGCGAGAAAGACCGGGCGCACGATGGAGATCTGCGCGCAGAACCGCATGCCGATGATCAACCTGAACGAATCGGGCGGCGCCGATCTTCCGTACCAATCGGAGATCTTCGTGCCCGGTGGTCGCGGTTTCAAGGAGATCACCAACCGCTCGGCCGAGCGCATTCCGACGATCTGTCTCGTGTTCGGCTCTTCCACTGCCGGTGGCGCCTACGTGCCGGGAATGTCGGACTACGTGGTGATGGTCAAGGAACAGGCGATGGTGTTCCTCGGCGGACCGCCGCTGGTCAAGATGGCCATCCACGAAGACAGCAACGAAGAGGAGCTCGGCGGCGCCGACATGCACAGCCGCATCTCGGGCGTTTCCGATTATCTCGCCGCCGACGAACGCGATGCCATTCGCATCGGTCGCGAAATCGTCGCGCAGCTCAACTGGCGCAAGCACGGCTGGTCCAAGCGTGTTGCGGTCGAAGAGCCGCTCTACGACCCGGAAGAGCTTCTGGGCCTGGCCAGCTACGACGTGCGCCAGCCTTTCGACGTCAAGGAAATCATCGCGCGCATCGTCGATGGATCGCGTTTCCACGAGTTCAAGCCGACCTACGGAACCACGCTCGTTACCGGCTACGCGCACATCCACGGCTTTCCGGTGGGCATTCTCGCCAACAACGGCATCCTGTTCTCGGAATCGTCGCAAAAAGGCTCGCAGTTCATCCAGCTCTGCAACCAGACGAACACGCCGATCCTGTTCCTGCAGAACATCACGGGGTTCATGGTCGGCCGGCGCTACGAAGAGGGCGGCATCATCAAGGACGGCGCCAAGCTCATCAACGCGGTGTCCAACAGCACGGTGCCACTGATCACGATCATGATCGGCGCCTCCTACGGCGCAGGAAACTACGGCATGGCCGGCCGCGCCTACGATCCGCGGCTGCTGTTTACGTGGCCGAATCACCGCATCGCGGTGATGGGACCGCAGCAGCTTGCCGGTGTGCTGTCGATCGTGCGGCGCCAGGCCGCCGAGCGCGCAGGCCAGCCGTTCGACGAAGCGGGGGATGCGATGCTGCGACAGATGGTCGAGGCACAGATCGAAAAGGAATCGTATTCGTTCTTCGCGACGGGCCGGTTGTGGGACGATGGCATCATCGATCCGCGCGACACGCGCACGGTACTGGGGATCTCGCTGTCAGCCGCGCATTCCGGACCCGTCGAGGGAACCCGGCAGTTCGGCGTATTCAGGATGTGATGAAGATGCGGCGATTCGACAAGATACTGGTGGCCAACAGGGGAGAGATCGCGCGTCGCGTGCTGCGCACGCTGCGCGAGATGGGCATCGCCAGCGTGGCTGTTTATTCGGATGCGGACCAGGAGGCTCCGCACGTGCGCGAGGCCGACGAAGCGGTGCGCATCGGTCCGGCGCCGAGCCGCGATTCGTATCTCGACATGGCGGCAGTGATCGCGGCGGCCGTGAAGGTTGGCGCGCAGGCCGTTCATCCGGGTTACGGCTTTCTCGCCGAGAATGCGGTGTTCGCCGAACGCTGCGCCGAAGCGGGCCTGACGTTCATCGGTCCGCCGGTCGATGCCATCCAGCGGATGGGCAGCAAGATCGGCGCGAAAGCGATCATGGTCGAGGCCGGCGTGCCGACCATTCCGGGCTTTACCGCGGCAGGTCTTTCCGACGATGCGATCGCCGCGGAGGCAGTCAAGCTCGGTCTGCCGGTGCTGATCAAGGCGTCGGCGGGCGGCGGCGGCAAGGGCATGCGCATCGTGCGCGAGGCCGCCGTGTTCGCCGAATCGCTCGCGGCTGCCAGGCGCGAATCCGCCAGCTCCTTCGGTGACGATACGCTGCTGATCGAGCGTTACTTCGATTCGCCGCGCCACATCGAAGTGCAGATCTTCGGCGACTCTCACGGCAACGTCATTCACTGCTTCGAGCGCGAATGTTCGATCCAGCGCCGCTTCCAGAAGGTCATCGAGGAAGCGCCGTCACCGGTGGTCAACGAGGATCTGCGCGCGCGAATGGGCGCGGCGGCTGTGGCGGCAGGCAAGGCCATTGGATACGTCGGCGCCGGCACGGTCGAATTCCTCGTCGACGGCGCGGGCAAGTTCTACTTCCTCGAGGTCAACACGCGCCTCCAGGTCGAGCATCCGGTGACCGAGGCGATTACCGGGCTGGACCTCGTGCGCATGCAGATTCTTGCGGCGCAGGGCGAGCCGCTGGCGGTTGCGCAGAACGACGTGCGCCTGTCGGGGCACGCCCTGGAAGCGCGGCTTTATGCGGAAGATGCCAGCAAGGACTTCCTTCCCGCCACCGGCCGTGTCGCACTGTGGGAACCGGCGGCGCTGCCCGGGCTTCGCTACGACAGCGGCGTCGAGACCGGAACGGAGATCAGCGTTCACTACGATCCGCTGATCGCCAAGATCATCGCCTATGGCGCCACCCGCGACGAAGCGCTCGACCGGCTGATCAGCGCGCTGCGGCGGCTCGCTGTGGCAGGCCTGGTGACGAACCGCGAGTTCCTGCTCTCGGTCCTCGCGCACCCGGAATTCCGCGCAGGCAAGCTCGACACGCACTTCATCGATCGCCATCTGCCGGCTTCGGCGCGCCAGCCGCAGGTCGATGCTGCGACGCTGCACCGGCACGCAGTGGTGGCCGCAATGTACGATCACGAGCATCGCCGCGCCGAGGGCGGTCCGCTGCCGCCGAGCATTCCATCGGGCTGGCGAAACAATCGCTGGCGTCCGCAGGATGCGGAGTTCCACGCGGGCGAAACTCCGGTACGCGTGGAATACGTCGCATACGAAGGCGGCGCGTTCGACGTGCAGGTTGCGGATGCGATGGAGAGGACGCGCGCGCTGGTGTCCGGCTTTGACGGCACCGGTCTCGTCGTCGAGTTGGACGGCGTGCGCCGGCGTTTCCGCGTCGCAACCGACGGCGGCCGGATCTTCGTCCACGGCCCGGATGGAACGACTGAGCTGACGCGCGTGGCACGCTTCCAGCTTTCGCGTGCCGAGGAACTGGCCGGCGGCTGCGTGGCGCCGATGACCGGCATCATCCGCAAGGTCAACGTCTCGGTCGGCGATGAAGTCGCCGAGGGCGCCGTGCTGCTGGTTCTGGAAGCGATGAAGATGGAGCATCAGCTCGTCACGCACAGTTGCGGCACCGTGCGCGAGGTGCGGGTGGAAGTCGGGCAGATGGTCGATCCCGACGACGTGCTGGTGATCGTGGAGCCCAAGGAGATTTAGGCAATGTCGGATTCGCTTCGTATCGCCAATTGCAGCGGTTTTTACGGCGATCGCCTGAGCGCGGCGCGTGAAATGGTCGAAGGCGGCCCGATCGACGTGCTCACCGGCGATTACCTTGCCGAGCTCACGCTGATGATCCTGATGAAGGATCGCCTCAAGGATCCGACGCTCGGCTTTGCGCGCACCTTCCTGCGTCAACTCGAAGAGATCGCCGCCACGTGCGCCGCGCGCGGCATCAAGATCGTGGTCAACGCCGGCGGTCTCAATCCTGCCGGCTGCGCCGAGGCCGCGCGCGCCATTTACAGCAGGCTGGGCGTCAACGCGGTCGTCGCGCACATCGAAGGCGACGACCTGATGCCCAAGCTCGAGGACCTGCAACGCGCCGGCGAAACCTTCACGCACCTGGACAAGGGCATCCCGCTCAGCTCGCTCGATGCCAACGTCGTCAGCGCCAACGCCTATCTGGGCGGATGGGGCATCGTGCGCGCGCTCGAGCGCGGCGCCGATCTGGTGATCTGTCCGCGCGTCACCGATGCTGCGCTCACTCTTGGTCCTGCGGCGTGGAAATTCGGCTGGGCGCGCGATGACTGGGACCGCCTGGCCGCGGGCGTCGTTGCCGGTCACGTCATCGAGTGCGGCGCGCAGTGCACCGGCGGCAACTATTCGTTCTTCGAAGAAGTTCCCGATCTCAGTCACCCGGGCTTTCCGATCGCCGAGATGTATCCCGACGGCAGCTTCGTCATCACCAAGCACCAGGGAAGCGGCGGACTGGTGTCGGTCGGCACGGTCACGGCGCAACTGCTGTACGAGATCGCCGGCCACGAGTATCCCAACCCCGACGTTACGGCGCGCTTCGACACGATCAAGCTGGCGCAGCAGGGTCCCGATCGCGTCCTTGTCAGCGGAATCAAGGGCGAGCCGCCTCCGGCAACCACCAAGGTCTGCATCAATTACCTCGGCGGTTTCCGCAACAGCATGACGTTCATCCTCACCGGGCTCGACATCGGGAAGAAGGCGAAGCTTGCCGAGGAAACGTTCTGGAAACTCGTCGGTGGGCGTGAGCAGTTTGCCGAGACGGCAGTATCGGTGCAGCGCGCCGACAAGCTCAATCCCGCCAGCAATGAAGACGCGTTCGTGATGATGACGATCGGCGCGAAGGATCCCGACGCCAACAAGGTCGGACGCGCGTTCTCGGGCAAGGTGATCGAGATGGCGTTGTCGAGTTATCCCGGCTTCACGATGACGTCGCTGCCCGCCGACGCGCGGCAGTTCGGCGTGTACTGGCCTGCACTGGTGTCGGCCGATGCCGTCGATCACCGCGTCGTCATCGACGGCGAGAGCACCAGCATCGCGCCGGTAGCGCCGCCCGCCGCGTTCGACAAGCCTCCCAAGCCGCTGACTTCGCGCGGCGCGGCTCCGGCCGGACCTTGCAAGGACGTTCCGCTCGGAACGATCTGCGGCGCGCGCTCGGGCGACAAGGGCGGTAACGCCAACGTCGGCGTGTGGGTGCGAAGCCAGCAGGCGTACGACTGGCTGGAGAGTTACCTTACGGTCGAGCGCATCAAGGAACTGCTGGTGGAGACGCGCGACCTGCAGGTCGATCGCTACGCGCTGCCGCAGTTGCTGGCCGTGAACTTCGTCGTCAAGGGCCTGCTCGGCGACGGGGTGGCTGCTTCACTGCGCAGCGATCCCCAGGCCAAGACGCTCGGCGAATACCTGCGCGCCAAGATCGTGCCGATCCCGGTGTCGCTCGTGTAGCTGTTCGCGCGAACCTTCGGACTTCGAGCCGCAGAACCGGTCGACGCGGCGCAGTTGCGCCGCAATCGGGCGCATCGAACTCGTTTGCCCCGCGCGTGACTCGCACACTTGATGGGAAGCGTCATACTCCGCCGGGATGGCGTGCCTTGGACGAGGCGCGCGGCGGATCATGATGCGAACCACGAACGGCACGACCTCTGCCTGCGCAAGCTCAACTGCTGGCACGCTCTTCAGGTTCCATTGAAGCGCCCCGCATCCAGCCGAGCCCTGCCGCGCAGCGCCGCGTGCCTGCTCGCCGTGGTGATGTGCAGCGGCGGCTGCTCGGCCGCGTCGGCTTGGCGCGCCCCCGCTCAAGTGCGCGCCCCCGACAGTTCCGTAGCCGCGGCGCTCGGGGACGCCTATCGAGGAGCGACGCCACCGTTCGACCCCAGCTCGATCCCGTTACCGCCCGAACCCACCAACCTTCGGCCCTGCTGCGCCTTCGGTACCGATCTTCGCGTCGCTGTCGGTGCGGTTCCCGTCCCGGGCTTCACGCTCAGCAACATGCGCGGGCCCCAGGACCTCGGTCCCCACAAGTACAACGTCGGCCTCTTCGCGATGAGCGCGAGTGACGCGAGCGGTGTATTCGAGAAAGAAAACAACGGAGTCGTGTACACGTGCCGCGGAGGCTTTCTCGATACCGCGCACATCCGTGACTGGGCCGACACGACCGTCTATCTGACCGCCCAGATCTCGCGCAACATGGATGCCGGCGCGACCATCGAGCTGGCCGAGCAGGGCGGAAAGCGCCGCATCGTGCTCGCCGCCATCGACAGGGAGCGCGTCGCCAATGTCGGTCGCCGCGCCGCCACGGTCGCGCTCGCGCAGTGGTTGTCGTTCCAGCTCTCGATCTGGCACGAAATCGCCACCTGGTACGGCTACGCGTCGATTGCGACCTGGCCGGAGAAGATCTCGGCGTTCTCACCCGAAGATCTCTATTCCAACCTGCTGGGAATCAAGCTCGCCGGCGGGATCAGCCTGCTGCGGGAGAACAACGACGAGGAGAGCTACAACAAGGCGATGGACGCCTGGATCGCGATGACACTGGAACGACTGCGAGCGGTTCCAAAAACGTCGGCGACCCAGGCGATGCGATCCGTGGCAGGCATCTGGTGGGATCCGACGAAGTCGATTCCGGACTGGAAGCTCGTGATGCGGCGGCGGCTCGACACGGGTCCTTTGCTCAAGCCATGGGTCGTCGCGATGGCCTTCGCGCCGGATCCTGCTCCTTACGCGGACTGTGCCAATTCGGGTCCCCGGCTTGCGCTGAACAACCCCGAGAGCTTCGAAGGAGTTCCGTTCGCCGACGACGCCAGCGTGCAGTTCGACGTGAGCGATGAACTCGCCGCCAACGGCTTTCCGTTTCCGCGCAAGAACAGCCACCGCATCACGCAGGCCGATTTCCCGGCCATCATCGCCGCCATCCGTCGCGACAACGCCGCGGTGTTCGGCAAGAGCGCCGACCAACCCAGGAAGTAGCAGCGCGCCGATGCCTCGCGCTGCAAATCGGGCACGACCGACGCGACGATCAGCGGCCGTGTGCGCGCGGGCGCGTCGCCGGGGCGGTCAGGCGGTCGGTTGGGGCAGCTTGCTCGCGAGCCCGACCGTCGGTGGCGGAAGCGGAATGCCGTCCTCGTGAAGCAGCGCGATCGTTTCGTCGATGATCGTGCAGAGTTCGTCGAAGACCGCCCTTGCGTCGTTACCGTGGCACCCACCGCCGAAGAGTCCGGGAGAACTGCCGATGTAGCACTGGTCCTCCTCCGACCATTCGACGATCTTGATGTAACGATCGCTGTCCTTCATCGCTTCGCCTCCTGGAGCTTCTGCGCGACTTCCCGCATCTGGTATCGCTTGGCGTCGTCGCCGAGTGCTCCGGATACGGTAACGGTACCGGCCACGGGGTGCACGAAGTTGCGGTGGCTCCCGGTGCCGCCTCGTTCGACAAATCCTGCTCTTTTCAATCTGGAGATCAACTCGCGGATCTTGGGCGGCATGACAGCGCAATAGAGCCGTCGCGTCGTGCGCGTCCATCACCGAAGTAGCATGGCGTCTTCTTGCCGCAGGCCCTCGCTTGAACCATTCCATGGCCGTCATACGCGCCGCCACCGATAGATTGCCCCGCCGGACCTGCGCGTCTTCCGCGCACGATCGGCCGTCGCACGACCTTCGGTGAGACGCTTCGCGCGCCGCGTGTTCTTGGCGCGCTGGCTTGTCACGCCTCCGGTGCTATCGGTGTTGCCTCATGGCTGCGACACGCCTTTCCCGAAAGACGCTCGAGGAACTCAAGCAGCGTCACCTCGCGTTCCTCGAGCAACGCCTGACGTCGGCGCAGGCGCGCAAGGACTGGGTCCGCGCGTGTCACGACGCGTACGAGGAGTTCCTCGGCGTCCGGATCCGCGACGTCCTCGATCCCAAAACGACTGCACGCCTGCTTCAGCGTGCTCTGGATGATGCCAGCGTGCGTGACTTCTTTGCACCCGCGCTGAAGGAGCTTCATCGCGAGGTGCTCGCAAGGCTGAAGTCCGATCGCAGGCCGGTCGGCGAGTACGTGCCGGCGCAGGCGCGCCTGGCGATCGACAGCCTGCTGGAGCGGCGCGACCTCGTGCCCGATGGTCTCGTGCGCAAGCTCTTCGAACAGCAGGCCGTCGAAGATGCGATCGACGACACGCTCTACGACGCGCTCATGCAGTTCAACACGACGGTCAACCCGTTCTTCGCGGACTGGGGCCTGCCGTCGATCCTCAAGAGAATGCCGATTGCAGGCGGCATGATCCTCTCGTCGATGGAGGCCTTGCGGGCCGAGTTCGATCGCCGCCTCGAGCCCGAGGTCCGTCGCTTTTTGAATGTGTTCTCGCGGCGCGCCACGGGCCAGATTGCCGAGATGTTTCTCGCCCGCAGTGGAGACCCCAGGCTTCTCGAGCTTCGCAGCAACCTTCTCGTGTTCCTCTACACGCAGTCGATCTCCGAGATTCTCGCGGGTGTCGGCGAGAAGGAAGCCGGCAATGCCGCCGAGGCCACGGAGCAGATCGTGCGTGGCCTGCTCGACCGCGAGGCTTCCGAGCGTGGCCTCGAGCGAGCCCTCGCGAGCTTCATCGACAAGCACGGCGACGAGACGATCGGACAATGGGTGCACGCAGCAGGAGCGACCGGCACTCCGAATCTCGAAGCGTGGGCGGATCTGCTCTGGCCGCGCGTCGAGGGTGTCT
>Ga0334722_10004690_pt1 | contig 14080 bp, 14 predicted proteins | sample C3_bottom_MG_FD_207210 | JGI IMG/M metagenome (GOLD analysis project Ga0334722, IMG submission 207210) | Sediment microbial communities from Yellowstone Lake, YNP, Wyoming, USA - C3_bottom | ecosystem: Environmental > Aquatic > Freshwater > Lake > Sediment | place: USA: Wyoming | collected...
TTCGCCAACAGCTAAACTTGCCTTAAAATCCTTTATAATCGATAAAAGCGCAATGTTTACCACACTGGCATCCAATGGGGCCATAAAAGTCCCCAGTGCCACCACCCATAATACCTTCCACCGGTACTCCATAAACTCCTCCAAATTAATTTTTCTTTATGTCCAAAAGGTGCTCAAAACGCTCTACTAACTGGGTAAATCTTAGTACTGTATCTTCAGGAAAACGTTCTTTTTCAACTTCTTGATATTTCCGGTTAACTTTTTCTTTTAACTCATCGCTCATAAGCTTTTCTGCTACCGGGAAAAGTCCTTCATTTTCTTTTAAGATGTGCTGGCGTAAAAGCTTAACGTAGTCGTTGGAAGCCTCCACTATTTGGGAAACTGCGACATCATCCCCTTCCATATACCTTTCTGCTGCCTCATCTAAACGCCCAACAAACCTTCTGCCTAACTTGTGCTCCAAATTTAAAAGCTCCTGAGGACTGTTTTCCCGGGGCATACCCGCATCATAAAGAGCTGGGAAAAAAACATCTTCTTCTTTGCCGTGGTGAAAACGGTCAGCAAACTCCCGGATAAAAATCACCGCTCCGGTAAACACCTCCGGAGGAATAAATTCTCCCCGGGCTAATTTTTCAGCACCAGTTTCTAAAATATCTAACATCCTTAAAATAAGTTCGTGTTCTTTCACCATCATTTCAGTACAATTAGCCACAAAATTTACCCCCTTTTAAGGGAAATTTTTCAGGTATTCTTTTTTAAGGCACCGATTAGCAATAACAATTAAACCAGAAGCTTCAGCAATTTCCCGGGCTTCAACGCTATCCACCCCTTCTTGCTGCCATAAAACCTTGGCCCCGATGGCTACCGCTTGTTTCGCTATTTCCGGAACTTCCTCGCTTCTCCGGAATACATCCACAATCTCCACCTTTTCGGGAATTTCCGTTAAAGATTTATACGCTTTTTGACCAAGAAAACTATCAAGGTTGGGATTAACCGGAAAAATCTTATATCCTTTTTCCATTAAAAACTTTGCCACCTGATAGCTTGGCCGCTCCGGTTTGTCCGAAACCCCCACCACCGCAATGTTTTTAAAACTGGTCAAGATTTCTCTTACTTCCATACTATCCCCCTCTTTTTAAGTTATAACTCTTCTTTTTTCTTCGCATAATAACAGCGATAACAAAGGGCAATATAATTTTTATCGCCAACTACAATTTGTTCCTTTTCCCCGGATAAACGGTAGGATATAGTAGCTTCCTCACCGCATTCAAAGCAAACCGCTTTTAGCTTATCCACCCGGTCGGCTAAAGCCAGTAGTCTTGGCATCGGCCCAAAGGGGTTTTCGTAAACATCTAAATCAAGTCCCGATACAAGAACAATTTTGGAGCGTCGGCGTAAATTAAGGCAGGTTTCCACCAAAGCTTCATCAAAAAACTGGGCTTCATCTACCAAAACCGCATCGTATTCTTTAGCTAAATCCCAGATACTTTCAAAATCAAACCGGCTGACAGGATACGACTCCAATTCAAACCCACTGCGGCTAACGATTTTTTTGCTGCCAAAACGTTTGTCTAAGGCGTGGTGAAAAGCTATTACTTTTTTCTTGGCATAAATGAGCCTTAAGGCTCTCCTAACCAGTTCCTCCGATTTACCGGAAAACATCGGTCCGGTAATAACTTCAATCCTCCCCATTTTTCCTCTCCTTTACAAAGTAAGCTCAACCTTTAATAAAGGTGCATGCTGCTGCGCCCCGTAAATATCCGTTTCTCCCAAATTTCCTGCAGGTCGAGGACGAACTATGGTAAACTTAACCGCCTGTGCCGGGTCAAAATAAAAGATACCTATTATCTGCTCCGCGGAAATTTTATAAAGCTTTTGAATTAATTCACTATTGATAGCTTTTTTCCCTTTAACTTTTTCATAAATTTCCCGGTCTTTAAAGATGATATCAAAGGTTAGCTCAAAAGGGCCGGAATTTTTACTGCGAATAACTTTTGCTACGTCAATAAGTTTAACCATCCCCCTACCCCCTTACCTCAACAAAATCTACGGGAAAAAGTTTTTCCGGGTCATCTACTTCTACCAAATGGTGGATAGAGAAATTATAAACCTCCCCCACCGGAATATCAGACGGAGAAAAGGGAAAAGCAAGGTTACCTGCAGTCGAGATACGGCCAGGAAAGCCAAAGTGAAGCATAGTACTCCGCGCAAAGCTTAAAACCTGCTCGGCAGTATTTTTATCTTGAGCTACCACATCCATGACAATCCCAATTTCGTGGGAGAGCTTTTGTTCCGGTTCTAATTCCCCCATCACACCATTTATCCCATAAGGGATAAAATTTAAATAATATTTACCATAAAGTTCAGGAAAGTTGTCTTCTACCCGTTTTTTTACTCCTACAGCTATATCCCGGAAGTTTTCAATAAATTTAGGATCTCTACTTCCAGCAATGCTAATTGCTCTAAAGCCCACTCTTTTTACCCCCTCAATTTTTAGCCAGTATCCCGGAGTTTTTACGAACCGGGTACCCGAAACCCTAACCGTTCGCTCATCGACAGCTGCAAAAGTTACTTTAGTTAAATCAATGATCCCTCCAGGCCCGTGGAGTTCAAAGGGACTTGTTTTTTCGTATAAAGAATGGGCCGAAACCGATAAGGGGGTAGCCCGGCGCTCAGGATTTAAGGGATAAACTACAAAACTATCTCGAAAAAGTTCCCCCATAAGGCAGTCACTGCCACTTCCGGGTTCTGTAGCAATAGCAGCACACTCTAAGATTTTTCCCAAATGTAAAGCTAAAGCCACATCAAACCCCTGGGCCACAGGATATGCTGCAAACACCGCTGGATCAAAGGCCCGGCCGGCAACTATCACCTGGGCACCAGCATATATCGCCTTTATAAAAGGCTCCATTCCCGCCTGGGCCACTATCCGAACCGCCTGGGAAACATCCTCGGTGGTTAAGTCGGGAAGATTTCCTAAAGGTTTTGTTTTTCCAAGTTTAACTTTTTCGTTAAGCCAGTTTTTATCAATTTCGGTATCAATTATGGCCATTTTAAAAGAAAAGTTATTTTCCCGGGCAAGTTCCTTAATAATTTCTACTACCTCCATTAAGTGAACTCTGCCCCCGGCTCCCCCGGCGGTGCCAATTAAGACCGGAATTTTTAACTCTACCCCAGCTTTAAGTATATAATAAAGGTCTCGTTTAACCGTTTGTCGCTGGGTGAAAGATTTTCCAGCGCCTAAATAGTACGGCCCGGGGTCTACCGAGCCAGCATCAACGGCAATGACATCGGGTTTTTTCTTAATTCCTTCTTCAAAAGATTTTACCGGAAAACCATAACCTAAAATGGCGGTGGGCGAAAGAATTTTTATCTTTTCCATTTATTTACCTCCTCGCCTTTTTAAAAGGGTAATAGCCCGCTGCATTTCGTTGTAAACAATCATCAGCCCTTCGTCTAAACCCATGCCCGGTTTAGCTAACATTTGATCCGGTCGGGTAGCTAATGCCAAATGAACCGAGATTTGGGCTGAACGGTCGGTTTCGTTACAAGTCCCCCCAAGATACGCCCCAACTCCCCGGGCTTTAGCGTATAATACAGCCTCCACTGTATTATTAATACCACCCAAATCCGGGGTTTTAATTTGCACCATGTGCCCGGCTTTATGGTCGACAAAAAGTTTTATATCTTCTAAAGTATTGCACCACTCATCAGCTACAATCTCTACGGCTATACCCCGCCGGTCAATAATTTCCCGAAGTTGGGTTAGGGCTTCAATTTGACCCGTAATACTTCCCATATCTACCGGGCCTTCAATGCGAAGGTTAAAAGGTTTAGCTACCTCACTTAATTTTGAAAGATAATCGGCAATTTTTTCGAGGTTGTTTTCAAAGATAATACCAATAGTTCCATAAACATCGATATGGATTACCGGCCGGTATTGTTCTCCTGCCAGTTCAAAAATACGGTTTTTAAGCCACTTAAGATAACTTAGAAGTTTTTCTCCTTGACGCCCCAGCTTTTCATCAACGTTGTTGATTAAAGCATGGGGCAAAACATCCGCTCTTTTGATAATCGCTTTATCGGCATTAGTATAGAGGTCATCCCCGGTTTGGACAAAGATAGGTACCGGTTCGGGAATAATCTTAAGTCCATACTCGGCAGCCACAACCTCCGCCATAAGTTTTCTTTGGGCTCTGGCAGTTGCATCTAAGATTGCTTGGGTAATACCGTATCTTAAAGCGGTGTGCAAGGGCTCACCTTTAAAAGTTAGCTCCCTGTCAAAAAAGTGGGCAAGCTTTTGAAAAGAGGTTAGCTCCTGGCCAATTAGCCGTGGCTTTATTTCCTTCTCCATAAAAGGTAAAAACTCTTTTGCGGTAAAGAGGGGGTCCCGTCCGCCAGCACCCGAATATTGAACAGCAGCACAGTCGCCGTAGGCTATTTCCCCGTTTTCTAAAATAAGCATAATAAGAATCGATTCGCCTTTTTGGCGTATTTTTTGAAAACCAGGCGTTTTAGGCTGTCCTTCATACCAAAATCCGTTATGTACTGCCCCACTCTTTATGGCCAGCTGATCATCAAAATAAAAACCAGTAAGCCCAGGAGCAAAAACTGCATCGATAATTTTCATATTTTCTCCTCCTAAAAATATTTCTAAAAACATCTTACCCCCACCACAAATCCCTATGCAAGAGTTTGACAAAAAATAAAGGTTTAAAGATTTTTTTGCCGAATATATTAAGGAAAAATAATCTCTTTTTATAGGGTGAGACGATGGAAGTAATTAATATCCTTCTTTTAGGTTTAGGGCAAGGGGGCACAAGGTTTTTAAAAATTCTCGGTAAAAGAAGTAATTTAAATCTTATGGCCGTAGAAAAAAACCAAAAAGCGCTAGGGTTCAAATTTGCTAAGGATTTAAATATCCCGGTTTTTTTAACTCTTGAGGAAGGGCTAGCTAAAGCCCCCAATCTTATTATTGACACCACCGGCGACCCCCAAATAGAAAAAACTTTAAAAAACTTAAAGGAAAATATCCCTTACCTTAGCGGCTATATTGCTAAACTTTTTTTATCTTTAGCCGATGAACTTTTTTACCAGGAACAAGAGCTTGAGGCTATAATTAACTCCGCCCACGACGGTTTAATTGCGGTAAATAGTGAAGGAGTTATTACCTGGTTTAATAATGCTGCCGAAAAAATTACCGGAATCAACCATAAACAGGCATTAGGAAAATACGTCGTCGAGGCTATTCCCAATACCCGGCTGCACATCATCCTGAAAACCGGTAAAGCCGAATTAAACCAGTTTCAAGATTTAGGAGAAGCAAAAATCATCACTAGTCGTATTCCTCTGATCAATGAATTTGGGGAAGTAATCGGTGCCTTTGCTATTTTTAAAGATGTTACTGATCTGCAAAAGTTAGCCGAAGAATTAACCAACCTCCAGGAAATTAAAACCTTATTAACTTCAATTATTGATTCTACTCAGGACGCTATCTCAGTGGTTGATGAACGAGGATACGGACTTTTAATTAATAAAGCCTATACCGAACTTACAGGACTTACTGATAAGGAAGTAATCGGTAAACCCGCAACGGTTGATATTGCCGAAGGGGAAAGTGTTCATTTTCAAGTACTACAGGAAAAAAGGCCGATAAAAAATATCCCGATGAAAGTTGGTCCATTAAAAAAGGAAGTGATAGTTAACGCCGCACCCCTAATCGTCGACGGCACACTTAAAGGAAGTGTTGCCGTTATTCACGATGTGTCAGAATTAAAAAGACTCACTGAGGAAATCGACCGCTTAAAGCGTTCCCTAACTTTAGGCTCTCGCTACAGCTTTGACGACATTGTGGGAGAACATCCCTTACTAATTTCAGCTATAGAGCTTGCCAAGTTAGCAGCCCAAACTTCCGCTACCGTTTTGCTTCGGGGTGAGTCAGGAACTGGTAAAGAACTTTTTGCCCATGCTATTCATAACCAAAGTCCCAGGGCAAAAAAGCCTTTTATCCGGATTAACTGTGCTGCCTTAACCGAAAGCCTTTTAGAAAGTGAACTTTTTGGTTATGAAGAAGGGGCGTTTACTGGAGCAAAAAAAGGTGGTAAAAAAGGAGTCTTTGAAGAAGCCAACAACGGAACGCTGTTTTTAGATGAAATCACGACTCTTTCCACCAATTTGCAAGCTAAACTCTTAAGGGTGCTCCAGGAAAAAGAAATTGTTAGGGTAGGCGGTAATCAGCCTATTCCCGTAGATGTACGGATTATAGCTGCTACCAACTTAAACTTAGAAGAGGTGGTAAAAAATAAAACCTTCCGGGAAGACCTATATTACCGGATAAACGTCATCCCTATTAATTTACCGGCTTTAAGAGAGCGAAAGAGCGATATCCCTGCTTTAGCTTATGCCATTGTCCAAAAGCTTAACCGGGAATACGGCCGTAATATTAAATTTATTGACCCTGAAGTTTTTCGCTATTTAATGAGTTACTCCTGGCCGGGAAATATCCGGGAACTAGAAAATTATTTAGGGCGGGCAATGTTAAAAGTATCCCTGGCTGAAGACCGCTTAGGCCCAGAACATCTGCCCAAACTTTTGGAAGAAAATACTGCTGCAGTAGTAACTAAATCTCAGAACTCTGACTTAAACTTAAAGAAACTTACCCGGGAATTTGAAAAATCGGTAGTTAAGGAAGCTTTAGCCAAAGCTAAATATAACAAAACCAAAGCAGCTAAGCTTCTTGGAATAACTCCCCGCAGTTTATATAACAAGCTCAAAGAGTTTGACCTTTTGTAAGTATCTTTTTTCCGGAATTTTTTTTCTTATTGTCTGAACTTTATTTCAAATAGGATAATTCCCCTCATTTAATTATCCTGGCACGCTTTTTGCGTGTCTTTTTTATTGCTAATTTTAACTCAAAAACTTTGGGGGGTCATGGTGATGGAAATCATTAAAAAGGAAAACTATCAAGGTTATGAAACTGTACTTTTTGCCTCGGATGAAAAAACCAATTTCAAAGCCATAATCGCCGTCCACAGCACGATTTTAGGTCCTGCTCTGGGTGGATGTAGAATGTGGTTTTATCAAAGCGAAGAAGAAGCCTTAACCGATGTCCTGCGTCTTGCCGAAGGAATGACTTATAAAAACTCCGCCATGGGTTTAAACCTTGGCGGCGGCAAAGCGGTAATTATTGGCGATCCTCGAACCGATAAATCCGCCGAGCTTTTTGCCCGCTTTGCGGAAGCGGTAAACGCCTTAGGAGGTAAATACTATACCGCCGAAGACGTAGGAATTACCCCGCAAGATATGTTGGAAGTTTACAAACACACCCCATACGTTGCCGGCCTTCCCGCTAAAAGCGGCGATCCCTCTCCCTTTACTGCTTATGGCGTTTACATGGGAATGAAAGCAGCGGTCGAAAAAGCTTTTGGCGACACCTCCCTTAGGGGCAAAAAGGTTGCGGTTCAAGGCTTAGGCCATGTGGGTATCTATCTTTTAGAGCACCTGCACCAGGAAGGGGCAGAACTAATTGTCACCGATATTTTTGAAGACCGGATAAATGAGGCAGTAAAACGTTTTAACGCCCGTTTTGTTAAGCCAGACCAAATTTATGATGTTAAGGCCGATATCTTTGCCCCCTGCGCTTTGGGAGCAATCTTAAATGAAAACACCATTCCCCGGCTACAAGTAAAAGTAGTGGCCGGTGCAGCCAATAATCAGCTGGAAAAATTAACTGACGGTAAACTTTTAGAAGAACGCGGCATAGTTTATGCGCCAGACTTTATTATAAACGGCGGTGGAGTAATTAACGTTGCCGAAGAATTAAACCCCGAAGGGTATGATAAAAATCGGGCAAAAGCTAAGGTTGCCACAATTTACGATAAAGTTAAAGAAGTTTTAGCTCTTGCCCAGGAACAAAAGATAACCCCTCAAGAAGCTGCCATTATATATGCCAAAAAGCGGCTTGAACGTTAAAGGAGGGCTTAAGTTGCCAAAAATAATTTACGACCAAAATCTCTGTAAAGCTTGTGGTCTTTGTGTGGAATTTTGCCCGGTTAAAGCCATAGTTTTTACCGATAATTTAAATGAAAAAGGCTACCGTGTCCTAAGCTTTAACCAGGAAGTTTGCACTGCCTGTGGTACCTGCTACCGCATGTGCCCGGATCTGGCGATCACAGTCCACAGGGAGGGAAGATAAATGGAAACGGTTTTAATGAAAGGTAATGAAGCTCTGGCTGAAGCAGCAATTAGAGCAGGGCTAAAAGTTTATTTTGGCTATCCTATCACCCCCCAAAACGAAGTGGGTGAATACTTAGCTAAAAATCTGCCTAAAGCCGGGGGGACTTTTTTGCAAGCCGAAAGCGAAGTAGCCGCAATAAATATGGTTTATGGAGCAGCTGGAGCCGGGGTTCGAACCATGACTTCTTCTTCCGGTCCAGGTATTAGTTTGATGCAAGAAGGGATTTCCTACATCGCCGGAGCAGAACTTCCTGTAGTTTTAGTCAATATGATGCGGGGAGGTCCCGGCCTTGGCGGCATCCAGCCTTCACAATCCGATTATTTTCAGGCAACTAAAGGCGGCGGTCACGGCGACTACCGGTTAATTGTCTTAGCCCCTTCTTCGGTTCAAGAATTATACGACTACACGATGTTAGCTTTTGATTTAGCCGATCACTACCGTAACCCGGTGATGGTCTTAGGGGACGGTTTACTGGGCCAAATGATGGAATCGCTTACTTTAAAACCTTATACTCCCGCTTTTCCCTTAGAGGAAAAAACCTGGGCCACCCGCGGTAGAAAGAACCGGTCACCAAATATTATAAACTCTCTGTACCTTGATCCGGAAAAATTATTCAGTCACAACACGAAACTTTTTAAAAAATATCAAGAAATTGCTGAAAAAGAACTCCGGGTAGAAGTAATTAATGAAAAAGCTGAATTTTTCTTTGTAGCCTATGGCTCCTCGGCCCGCATTTCTTTAAAAGTAATTGAACTTTTAAAGGAAAAAGGTATAAAGGCCGGATTAATAAGACCGATAACTCTCTGGCCTTTCCCTTATACTGTAATTGCCGAAAAAGTTAACCAGAGTAAAGGATTTATGGTAGTTGAAATGAGTATGGGGCAAATGGTTGAAGATGTCGAACGGGCAGTAAAAAGCCAAAAACCAGTTTATTTTTACGGTACCGCCGGCGGTATCGTCCCATCACCCCAGAAAATTTATGAAAGAACCTTAGAAATCCTGGAAGGGGGCAGGAATAATGGCTGAAATTTTAACCCGGCCGGAAAGCTTAACCCAAATACCCTTTCATTACTGCCCGGGCTGTACCCACGGTATTGCCCACCGCTTGGTGGCCGAAGTCATCGATGAACTGGGAATGGTGGAAAAAACCATTGGTGTTGCCTCCGTTGGCTGCTCGGTTTTAGCCTACGACTACTTCAACCTTGATATGCAGCAAGCTGCCCACGGGCGAGCACCGGCAGTAGCTACCGGGATTAAAAGAGCACTGCCTGATAAAATTGTCTTTACTTATCAGGGAGACGGAGACCTTGCTTCTATTGGCATGGGAGAAATCGTGCACGCCGCAGGCCGGGGAGAAAATATCACCGTAATCTTTATTAATAACTCCATCTACGGTATGACCGGAGGCCAAATGGCGCCAACCACCTTAATGGGACAAAAAACTACCACTACTCCGGAAGGCCGCTCACCGCAAAACGGTCTTCCCCTAAAAGTTTCTGAGATGCTTGCTACTTTAGATGGGGCTACTTATATCGCCAGGGTAGCGCTTTTTGACCCAGGCCAAGTTACAAAAGCCAAAAAAGCAATAAAAACTGCCTTTATCGTTCAAGAAAAAGGGTTGGGCTTTTCCCTGGTAGAAATCCTCTCCACCTGCCCGACCAACTGGGGCTTAAGTCCGGTAAAAGCCTTAAAATATGTTAAAGAAACAATGACTCAGTATTACCCTCTGGGGGAATTTAAAAAACCGGAAGGGGTGCTGTAAAATGGAGTTTATTTTTGCCGGCTTTGGTGGCCAGGGTATAATGGCCATGGGGATGCTGTTAGCCCATGCTTCGATTAAAGAAGGTTTTAAAAGTTCGTTTATCCCTTCTTATGGCCCGGAAATGCGCGGAGGTACTGCTAACTGCAGCGTGGTTATTGAAAAAGAATTCATTGCCTCACCGGTAGTTACCGAGCCCGACGTATTGGTAGCAATGAACTATCCTTCTTTACTAAAGTTTAAAGACACGTTAAAAAAGGAAGGGGTTCTTTTTATTAATAGCTCTCTTATCACTTCTATCCCTGAAATAAGAAGTGATATCCAAATGTACAAGATACCCGCCAATGAACTTGCTCTTAAAATCGGCGAATCCCGGGCTTCCAATATGGTGATGTTAGGTGCAGTTTTAGCAGTAACCAACCTTATTTCCTTAGAAACAGCCACTCTTAATTTAAACTATATCTTTAAAAATAAACCGGAAGTGCTTGCCGTAAATAAAAAAGCCCTAAAAACCGGTTATCAAAGCCTAAAAGAAAAAATTAACACCCCGGCTTAGGCCGGGGTGTTAATTTTTTTGCAGGTATTAATTTTAAAGATTGTATATTAATATTCTCTCGGTTTTACATTTTTCTGAACCCACTCAATAATTTCTTCTAAAGGGGTGCCTGGAGTAAAAAGCTCGGCAGCATAGCCATTTTCAATAAGTTCTTTTTTATCGTCGTCAGGGATAATCCCCCCGCCCATAACTATTATATCCCCTGCTCCTTGTTCTTCTAAAAGTTTTTTGACTTTAGGAAAGACAGTCATGTGAGCTCCTGACAAAACGCTTAAACCTACCACATCGACGTCTTCTTGAATTGCCGCCTGCACAATTTGCTCGGGAGTTTGGTGTAGTCCGGTATAAATAACCTCCATCCCCGCATCTCTAAGAGCTCTTGCTACCACTTTAGCCCCCCGGTCGTGCCCATCCAGTCCGGGTTTTGCCACCAGTACCCTTATCTTCCGCGTCATTTTCTCCCCTCCCTTAAAATATTGGCTTTTCTTTATATTCGCCAAAGACTTCTTTTAAGCTTTGAATTATTTCCCCTTCGGTAGCATAAACCCGTACTGCATTTAAAATATACGGCATTAAATTTTCTGTTCCCCTTGCCGCATCTTTTAATTCCCTTAAGGCAATTTCCACTTTTTCATTGTCCCGGGTAGCCCTTAAGGATTTCACTTTCTGCTTTTGCCGCTCTTCAACTTGCGGGTCTATTTTTAAAATGGGGATATCAATCTTTTCTTCCTCTTCCACAAATTCATTAACTCCGACAATAATCCGTTTTTTCCGCTCCACCGCCTGTTGGTAGCGGTAGGAAGCATCAGCTATTTCCTGCTGGAAAAAGCCTTTATTGATGGCTTCGATAACGCCCCCTAGTTCTTCTATTTTCTGGAAGTATTTTTCGGCTTCGGCCTCCATTTTATCGGTTAAAGCCTCCACAAAATACGAACCGCCCAGGGGGTCAATGGTATTTATGACCCCGGTTTCATGGGCAATAATTTGCTGGGTCCTGAGAGCAATAGTTACCGCTTTTTCCGTTGGCAGGGCTAAAACCTCATCCATGGAGTTGGTATGCAGCGATTGGGTACCTCCTAAAACCGCCGCTAAAGCCTCAAAAGCAGTACGGACAATGTTATTTTCCGGTTGCTGCGCTGTTAAGCTGCAGCCTGCCGTCTGGGTATGGAATCTAAGGAGCCAGGAGCGGGGATTTTTCGCCCCATATTTTTCTTTCATCCTCCGGGCCCAAATGCGACGAGCGGCCCGAAACTTGGCAATTTCTTCAAAGAAATCCATATGGGAGTTAAAGAAGAAAGAAAGCCTGGGAGCAAATTCATCGACATCAAGGCCGGCTTTAATCCCGGCTTCTACATAAGCAAAGCCGTCGGCTAAAGTAAAAGCCAGTTCCTGCACCGCGGTAGCTCCAGCTTCCCGGATGTGGTAGCCGGAGATGCTAACCGTATTCCACTTAGGGACGTGTTTTGCGCCAAAAGCAAAAATATCAGTGATAATCCGCATGGACGGCTCCGGCGGGAAGATCCAGGATTTTTGAGCAATATATTCTTTTAAAATATCATTTTGAATAGTACCCGAAAGTTTTTCTGAAGGTACCCCCTGTTTTTCCGCACAGGCAATATACATCGCCCACAAAACTGCAGCGGGCCCGTTTATGGTCATGGAAGTACTGACCTTATCCAGAGGAATACCATCAAATAACTCTTCCATATCTGCCAGGGAGTCGATAGCCACACCGCAGCGGCCTACTTCCCCTTCCGCCCGGGGGTGATCCGAATCATAGCCCATGATGGTCGGCATATCAAAGGCTACGGAAAGTCCCGTTTGGCCCTTGCTTAAGAGAAGCTTATATCGTTCATTGGTTTCTTTTGCCGTAGCAAAGCCGGAAAACTGGCGGTAGGTCCAAACCTTTCCCCGGTACATGTTGTAGTGGATTCCCCGGGTGTACGGGTACTCCCCGGGAAATCCTAATTTTTCAAGATAATCTACTCCATCGGTATCAAGGGGCGTATACAAACTTTTAATGGGCTCCCCAGATATCGTGACAAAATCTTCATCGTTATCCGGACAGTTTTCCTGATATTTTCGCTGCCATTCGGCAAACGCTTTCTTTAAATCACTCATCAATCTCCCTCCCTTTTCTTAAGACCTACTTTTTCCCTAATTTTTTAGCCCATTCTCTTTCCCTTAGTTCTACCCGGCGGATTTTCCCGGATACAGTCTTGGGTAGAACATCAATAAATTCAATTTCCCGGGGATATTTGTAAGGAGCAGTAACTTTCTTTACATGTTCTTGCAATTCCTTGACCAGTTCCTCCGAGCCAGTATATCCTGGAGCTAAAACCACGAAAGCTTTTACAATTTCACCCCGGATTTCATCGGGACTTGCAACCACTGCAGCCTCGGCTACCGCCGGATGCTCGACTAAAGCACTTTCAACTTCAAAAGGTCCTATCCGGTAGCCCGCGGCTAAAATAACATCGTCGGCCCGGCCTACAAACCAGAAATAACCTTCTTCGTCTTTAATTGCCCGGTCACCGGTTAAATACCACTCGCCCCGGAAGACCTCTGCTGTTTTATCGGGGTTTTTCCAGTATTCTTTAAAGAGACCCACCGGCCGCTCGGGTTTAATTTTAATAGCAATATTTCCTTCTTTTCCTGGCGGTAGCTCATTGCCTTCATCGTCAATAATGGAAATATAATATCCAGGAGCAGGTTTGCCCATGGAACCGGGTTTTACGTCAAAGCACGGGAAATTCGCTACTAAAACGCAAGTTTCCGTTTGCCCGTATCCATCTCTAATGGTAAGCCCGGTAGCATCTTTCCAAACTTTAATTACTTCAGGATTCAAAGGCTCCCCTGCGGCAACACAGTGGCGTAAGTGCGGGAATTTAAACTGCTTTAAATCTTCTAAAACAAAGACCCGGTATGCGGTTGGCGGTCCGCAGAACGTAGTAATTGGATATTTGGCCAGCATTTCTAAAGTCTTCTTACCATCAAATTTACCTGTTGAATGGTGGACAAAAATGGCAGCGCCGCAAATCCAGGGCCCAAAAAAGCTTGACCAGGCAGCTTTAGCCCAACCGGTATCGGACATGTTCCAGTGCAGGTCATCGGGAGTAAGGTCAAGCCAGTATTTACCAGTCACATAATGGCCAATTGGATAGCTGGCGTGGGTGTGAACGGCCATTTTGGGATAACCGGTAGTTCCCGAAGTAAAAAAGATAATTGCCGGATCATCGCTTTTAGTTGGCGCCGCCTCAAATTCTGGAACAAATTTAGCAATTTCGTCATTAAAAGAAAGCCAGCCGTCCCGTTTTCCAACTACCACCAAATGCTTTAAAGCCGGGACTTCACCTTTTATTTCATCCACCTTAGGGGCATTATCCTCATCGGTAATTATTAAAACCGTTTCAGCAGTCTCAATCCGGTACTTGATATCTTTGGCCGTAAGTTGAGTAGTACCGGGAATGAAAATAATCCCTGCCCGAATTGCCGCAAGGTAAGCTACCCACCACTCCGGCAGCCGCGG
>Ga0334722_10004691_pt1 | contig 14080 bp, 14 predicted proteins | sample C3_bottom_MG_FD_207210 | JGI IMG/M metagenome (GOLD analysis project Ga0334722, IMG submission 207210) | Sediment microbial communities from Yellowstone Lake, YNP, Wyoming, USA - C3_bottom | ecosystem: Environmental > Aquatic > Freshwater > Lake > Sediment | place: USA: Wyoming | collected...
ATCACCAGTAAAATAACGCCGATAATGACTATTTCCGGCATACCGAATCCGAACATTTTGAAGCTCCTTTATGAATTGGTGATTGTACTGACAGAATCAGGTTATACCAAATCCGCATAACGGTAGGCAATATCTTTCAATTTGTATCATTCAGTCAGTCTGTCTGTCTAAATCTTAACAACTCGGATGGCTGATACATTCAACCATTCATAATTCAAAAAGTGATTATCAGATAAAACCCTGCAAATAAAAGGATGCATCCAGAAACCCAGCGAATGGCGATGTCAGCATTCTTGGACATAAAAGCAGCCTTTCCGAGAGATACTCCAAGTAAAACAGCTCCCAGAGGAAGACTAAACCCGAGAGCAAACATGGCAAGCAGAAGTATTGCCCAGAAAACCTGGCCTTGCAAGATTGCCGCGCCGAGAACGATGAAGATACCGGGATTGCAGGGGAGGGAGCTTGCCGCCACACCGCCACCGAGCAGAAGTCCTGCCGCCGCTGGCCCCAGTTTTGCTGATCCGCTTGGAGATTCTAAAAAATTCAGGGCAGGAAGATTGAAGGGGAGCAGCTTCAGTGTTGCCAGGCCAAAGAGTATGGCGATTATGCCGGCAAATGTTTTCCAGTAGTTACCAAGAGAAACCTGTGCTGTCTGGCCGACAAACCCGGCAATGCCACCGATTACCATCAGTGACAAAACCGTGCCAACGGTAAAAAAGATGACCGTGCCGATAGCTGCACGCCGGGTTTCCTCTTCCTGAGCCCCTGAATAACCGATGAGCATGCCAAGTGCCGGCAGCGTGCAGCAGGCGCTGGTAGCGGCACTCACTGCCCCCAGGAGCAAAGCGAAAATTAAACCGATTGGCTGAGAAGCGGCGTTTTGCAGTGTCGTGACGCAATAATCAAGCACCCATCACCTCTTCAGTTACAGGGTACTTTTGCTTTGCCGCCAGCTGAAGGCGGGCAACCGCTGGGGCCACAGCCGCCAGTACGGGTTGAGGCAACATACGCCTGCATCAGGTTCGATTCCGCTACACTTCCGGAGACAAACCCAATGCCGCCCCTCTTTGATAGTACGGCAATCCCGGGTGGAGTTATCTGGGCAGCAACATCCGGATAGTCTGGCGATGCCGCTTGCAGGGTGAAAATGCCGGTACTCAGACCTTTGGCGTTGAGCGTCCGTTCAACCGACGCCAGTACGGCTCCGGTTTCCTTTGTCGTCGGGGCGTTATCCTTGCCCGGAATGACGAGAAATACCGTATCCAGTTTATCGGCAACGGTATTCAGATCTGCTATCGCCGCCAAAGAAGCGCCGCTGCCACCCGCTTGTCCGCTGCTGTTGAGCACCGGACCTTTACCCTTTGTCATTGTGGCAGGATTCTGTCTGGCGCTCGTTGTTTTGAAAAGAAGAATGCCGCCGACCGCTACAAACACAATCAGGCATACAGCGACCTTTATCTTTGCCGTGCCCTTACTGGCCGGTTTTTCACAAGCACATCCCGGGGCACATTCAGCCGCTGTTTCCGGCGTCGCCTTGACATCAGCACCGATGAGCTTATTGTCGTTATTGTTTGCATCTATCGTCATCGCAATTTCCTTGTCTGTTTACCCGCAACATGCTTTTGGCGGAGCGTCGTCTTTTGCTTTACAGCCGCAACTGCCGGTCGGAGATGGCTCCAGGATAGAAGCCGAGAACTTTTTCATGGCACTCATGGCGCCTTTTTCGACCATATGGCCGGTGTCAATCGCCGCGCGGATGTCCTCCTCGGCGATGCCTATTTCCCGAGCCTTCTCTACATGATACGTGAGGCATGGATGGCAGTGGGCGCCAACCGATGCGCCGATGGCGATAAGTTCTTTGGTACGTTCATCCATGGTGTCGCTCCTTTAACTCTAATGGTTTTGTCAACAGCACCCTTTGGGGCCGCAGCAGCTGGAGGCTTTTTTCTTTTCGGTCATGTCAACGATGATTCCGACTCTGTTCAGGATGGCAAGAAGCTGAATGTTGGATGGATAGCTGCCTTTGCTGACCAGATCACCATCCACAAACACGAGCGGCAGGCACTCCGGTCCTTCGCTCTTCAGCAGCTCCGCTACGGCGGCGTTGGCAACAAAGGCTTGAGGATCGGCGGTGAGGCCAGAGCGCACAACGTGAACATCCGGCGCCTGTTTCTGAATCTGGCGCAGTGCCTCCTGTATTCTTACCAGTTCTGGATCGACACTGGGGCCACAGACGCCGGTTGAACAGCACATGGCAGGATCGTAGATTTCAATCTTCATGGTAAATCTCCTTTGAATTTGACTCGTTGTCTAAGGACTTCTTGTTGGTTCACTCTGCCAGGGGATGAGAAATGTTGGCAGCCCCTGAAGAATCACTTCATCGATATAACGGAATTCTCTCAGTCTTCGTTGTGACAGTACTGGATCGGTAACTGAAAGTGGTGCCAAGCTCTGGTTAACTATCCAGCCAGCTGGTTCGATGCCGGCGCGGCGCAGATCGGTTTGGAGAGCCAGTGCTTCATGGACTGGCGTCGCTTCCGGCAGGGTCACCAGGAAAACCTTGGTAAATTCCGGATCTCTCAACCGTGGCAAAAGCTGACGCACCGCCTCCGGGATGTCGCTCAGAGAACGTGACACTTCCCGGTGGTACGATTCGGAAGCATCCAGCAGCAGCAGCGTGTGTCCGGTGGGAGCGGTGTCGACCACCACAAAGCGGTTGGTTCCCTGATCCACTATTTTGGCAAATGCCCTGAAAACGGCAATCTCTTCCGTACAGGGTGAGCTGAGATCCTCCTCCATCAGTGCCCGCGCTTCATCATCCAGGCTCGCCCCAGCCGTGGCGAGGACTTCATTGCGGTAGGCTTCGGTTTCCGCTTCAGGGTCAACGCGGCTCACCTGCATCCCGACCGGTACTTCTCCCAGCGTCAAGGCAACATGTGCCGCCGGATCCGTGGTCGTCAGATGCACTCTTTTGCCCCGCGCTGCCAGGGCAGTGGCAATATTCACTGCCAGAGTAGTTTTCCCCACGCCCCCTTTGCCCATGGTCATAATAACACCGCCAGGCATGGCTGCCAGCGTGTCGAGAAGAGTGGTCAACGGCGCAGGCAGCAGGCTGGATTGAGTACTGTTTTTGGTTGGCGGCACGCTGCTCTCAGGTGAAAAGAACGCCCGCAATGCCGGGATGCCGACCAATTCGGTGCCACGCAACGGCAGTTCGGTTCGCGGCAGCAAGGTCAGCGCCTGCGGTATTGCTGCCAGCGCCTTCATGTTCCGTTCCCGCAGAGCAACAGCCACACTGTCGCTGGGATCAGTCAAATGCAGCACGCCGTTGATCACCAGATGCTGATTGGCGACTCCAAGCTCCTGCAGTTCGGCAGAGGCGCGGGCAGCTTCTGCCAGAGGGGCAACATCCGGACGGCTGACCACAACCACCACTGTTTTTGTCGCATCCCCCAGTGATTGACGGGTATTAGCATAAAGCTGCTGTTGGGCTTTCAATCCTGCCAGTGGTCCAAGGCATGAGGTGCCGCCGGTATTGGTATCGATGAAATCACTCCAGGCAGCCGGCAATGAAAGCAGGCGCAGGGTGTGGCCGGTAGGGGCCGTGTCAAAGATGATATGATCGAAGCGCTCCACTGCGGCCGGATTCCCCATGAGTGTTGCGAATTCGTTGAAAGCAGCGATTTCCACCGTACAGGCGCCGGAGAGTTGTTCCTCCATACTGCGAATAGCGGCCTCGGGCAGGATGCCGCGATAGGGGCCGACCATCTGTTCCCGATAGGCAGCTGCAGCCTTTACCGGATCGACGTTAGAGGCAAAGAGGCCGGGGACGCTAGGCACCTTGGTCGGTTCGGCAGAGAGAGCCAGACCGAGCACTTCGTCCAGATTTGAAGCGGGATCGGTGCTGACCAACAGCACCAGTTTGCCGCTATCAGCCAGGACGATTGCGGTTGCCGCTGAGGTGGTTGTTTTTCCCACGCCCCCCTTACCGGTAAAAAAAAGATTCTTTGGGGGATTATGCAAAAAGCCGAACATTTATTTTCTCCTCAAATCTGCGCCGGAAACCAGCGCCGCTGGAACCAGAACGCCACATGGACCAGGCCGATCATGACCGGCACCTCCACCAGTGGACCGATAACCGCGGCAAAAGCAGCGCCGGAATTGAGGCCAAAGACCGCAATCGCCACGGCAATGGCCAGTTCGAAGTTGTTGCTGGCAGCGGTAAATGCCAGGGTCGTGGTCTTGCTGTAGTCGGCCCCCAGCTTTCTCCCCATCCAGAAGGAAACCAGGAACATGAGGATGAAGTAGATGCCGAGGGGGATGGCGATGCGAACCACGTCCATCGGCAGCTGGACGATCAGGTTCCCCTTCAGGCTGAACATGACCACTATGGTGAAGAGCAGGGCGATCAGGGTCAGCGGGCTGATCTTAGGGACGAATTCGCGGTGGTAGCGCTCTTTGCCCATGAGCTTCACCCCGATGAGGCGGGTCAGGGCGCCGGCGATGCAGGGAATGCCGAGGTAGATGAAGACACTTTCGGCGATCTGGCGGATGCTGACATCCACGACTACTCCTTTGAGTCCGATCATTGGCGGCAGTACCGTGATAAAGAACCAGGCGTAGACACTGTAGAAGAGTACCTGAAAAATACTATTGAAGGCGACCAGGCCGGCGGCGTACTCGGTATTCCCCTTGGCCAGTTCGTTCCAGACAATCACCATGGCGATACAGCGTGCCAGGCCGATCATAATCAGACCTACCATATACTCAGGCTTATCCGGCAGCAGCAGTGCTGCCAGCACGAACATCAGCGCCGGGCCGATCAACCAGTTCTGCACCAGCGAGATGCCGAGGATTTTCTTGTTCTGGAAAACCTCAGGCATGTCCTCATACTTCACCTTGGCAAATGGTGGGTACATCATGACGATCAGGCCGATTGCTATCGGGATATTGGTGGTGCCTGCTTGAAAGGAATTGATGAATCCTTCCGTGCCGGGAACAAAATATCCCAGTCCGACCCCCAGTGCCATGGCGGCAAAGATCCAGAGGGTCAGCCAGCGATCGAGGAAGGAGAGCTTGCGGGAAAGGTGTTCACTCATTTGGTGCCTCCGAAATAGTCAATAATCCAGGCTTTGATTTCATCACGCACCCGACGAAATTCGGGCAGGACTTCTTCTTCGCTGCCGTTAAGCCGTGAAGGGTCCTCAAAACCACGGTGGACGCGTTCAACTCCCCCGAAAAAGAGCGGGCATTTTCCATTAGCATCACCGCAGAGGGTAACGACATGATCAAAGTTCTGTCCGGTGAATTCATCCATTGTCTTTGAATACAGCGGTGAAGTGTCGATGCCCAGTTCGGCCAGCACCCGGATAGCCAGCTGGTTGACCCGTGTAGCTTCGGTGCCGGCGGAAAAGGCCTGGCAGTGGACACCGAGGAAGTGATTGGCCAGTGCTTCGGCCATCTGGGAGCGGCAGGAGTTGTGAGTGCAAAGGAAAAGGATTTGTGTTTTCATGCAGCTGATTATATCCGCTTTTACGGATATATCAAGCTACAATTTGATCAATGGCAGGTAGGATTGTCTTTGTTTTGTTGGAAGGCAATCAATGTATCGTGGTCTGAAGTCGCCTCGGGAAGGGTACTGGCATGCTGTTTGAGGATCTGGAGCATCTCATTACAGATGACGCAGCTCTCCCGGCTAAGCGAGTAGTACATCCAGACCCCGTCGCGGCGGATATCAACCCAGCAGCTTCGTTTAAGGTAGGCCAGGTGGCGCGACACAGTAGACTGTGGCAGTTTTAACACCGCCATCAGGTCGCAGACGCACAGCTCACCTTCCGCCTGAAGAAGGAGAATAATACGCAGTCGGATAGGGTCTGAGAGGGCTTTGATGGTTTGGGCGAGATGTTTCATAGCTGATATACTAAAACAGTCGCTTGGTGTGGTCAAGAAAACAAGATTTGCTCAGTCAGGCGGCAACAATCTTCTTGAAAAATCCGCTAAGGCAGATATAATCAGTCGGAATATTCTATAAATATTTTGGAGGTAATAATGAGGCACTTAACTGTTATTGTTCTACTGCTTGCGGCTACGCCGGTACTGGCGGCAGTCGGCGGCGGCGACATCTCTATGAAAAACAAGGGCGGTCTTGCCGTTTTCAGTCATGAAGCGCATGTTGCGGGTATGGGCCTCAAGTGCACCGAATGCCACGATAAGCTGTATACCAACGCAAAGCAGCACAAAGCAGTCACCATGAAAGCCATGCAAAAAGGGAAATCCTGCGGTGCCTGCCATGATGGCAAGAAAGCATTTTCGGTAAAAGGCGATTGCGCCAAGTGCCATAAAAAATAGAGGAGGATCGAATGCACCACGAAGACATTCTCGTTACCATGCAAAAAGATCTGGAACGTGCCCTGCAGAAACCTGCCGACAAACGTCGCTGGGCCATGCTGCTCGACCTGCGCAAGTGTGTCGGCTGCCATGCCTGCACCATAGCCTGTGTTTCGGAAAACAAGCTGCCTCCACAATTGAAGTACCGCCCGGTTTTCGAATATGAGCAAGGGACTTATCCCAAGCCGACCCGTACCTTCTTGCCACGCCCCTGCATGCAGTGCGACAAGCCTCCCTGTGTGGCAGCTTGCCCGGTCAAGGGGCCGGACGGCGCTACCTGGAAAGAGACCAAGGGAATCGGCGCTGGCATCGTTCCAGTGAACTACTCCAAGTGCATCGGCTGCAGCAAGTGCGTGCCAGCATGTCCCTACAATGCTCGTACGATGGATGCAGGTAAGTTCCACACCGAGGGAACTCCGGCGCTTCAGAAGTACGAGACCATGCCCGCCTTCGAGTACGGCATATCAACACCCCGCGTCAAGGACAACAGCCCCATCGGCAATGCCCGCAAGTGCCACTTCTGTATCCACCGGTTGGCCAACGGCATGCTGCCCCAGTGCATCACCACCTGCATCGGCCGGGCCGGTTACTTCGGCGATGAGAACGATCCGCAGAGTCTGATCGCCCAGGTCAAGAAGGCCGGTAAGGTGCAGATTCTCAAGGCAGGCAAAGGAACGGCGCCGCGAGTCTACTATATTGCCAATGACAAGCTGGAGGTGCTTTATGTCTAAGACCGACATGACACGGCGCGATTTTATCAAGACTTCTGCCATCGTTGGCTGTGGCGCCCTGGTCGCTTCACAGCTGGATTTCGCCCGTGGCCTGATTGCCCGGGTCGAAGCTGGTGAGTTGACACAATATGAGGCATACCAGTTGATGCAGGCTGAAAACACCCTCTACACTGTTTGTCTTAACTGCAATACCGGTTGCGGCATCAAGGTGAAGATCATGGACGGCGTGGCGGTCAAGATCGACGGCAACCCCTACAACCCTTTCACTTTGCATCCGCATCTGGACATGAAAGAGGACGTCAAGGTTGCCGCCAAACAGGACGGCGCCATCTGTCCTAAGGGCCAGGCCGGTCACCAGGGAGCCTACGATCCCTACCGGATCACCAAGGTAATGAAGCGGGCCGGCAAGCGCGGTGAAAACAAGTGGCAGAGCATCCCCTTCGACCAGGCCATCAGCGAAATCGTCAACGGCGGCGCGCTGTTCAGCCATGTCCCTGGCGAGGAGAGCCGCAAGATAACTGGCCTGAAGGAATTGTATGCTCTGAAGGACGTCAAGGTCCTCGAAGAAATGGGCAAAGACGTGGCAGCCCTGCGCAAAAAGAAAACGCCAGAAGACAAAGCTAAGGCAATCGCCGAGTTCAAGGTCAAGCACGCCGCCAATCTGGACAAGTTGATTGACCCCGATCATCCCGACTTCGGACCGAAGAATAACCAGTTCGTCTACTGGTGGGGCCGCAAGAAAGGCGGCCGCTCCGACTTCTCCAAGCGCTTCTACGATGTCTTCGGCACGGTCAATACCCATGGGCATACCACGGTCTGCCAGGGCTCACTTTACTTTGCCTCCAAGGCCATGAGCGAACAGTATGTGGGCGACACCTTCAAGGACGGCCAGAAGTTCTACTGGCAGCCGGATCAGGAGAACAGCGAGTATATTCTTTTCGTCGGCTCCAACCTATTCGACGGCAACTACGGCCCTCCCAACCGTACTCCGCGCATGACTCAGCGCATGATGGAAGGCAAGCTCAAGACTACGGTGCTCGACCCCCGCTTTACCAAGCTAGCCAGCAAGGCCGACCGCTGGGTGCCGATCAAGCCCGGTGCCGATGCCGCCTTTGCCATGGGCATGACCCGCTGGATTCTCGAAAACAAGCGTTACAACGCTCCCTATCTGGCTGCTGCCAACAAGGCCGCTGCCGCTGTCAACAAGGATACCACCTGGAGCAACGGCTGCTGGCTGGTTAAGTTGGACGACCACGGCAAGCCGGGCGCCTTCCTCCGCGCCCACGAGATTGGCCTGAAAGACAAGGAAACCCGCAAGGACAAGGACGGCAAGGAGTTCAGCTTTGAATACCTGGTAGCCATGAAGGACGGCAAGCCGGTGGCTTTCGACCCCAATGATGACAAGAACGCCGTCACTGGCGACCTGTTCGTCACTGCCGAGCTGAAAGACAAGGACGGCAAGCCGGTCAAGGTCAAGAGCGGCCTGCAGATCATGCAGGATGTCGCCCAGGAGAAGACCATCGCCCAGTACGCCGAAATCTGCGGCATTGAAGCCAAGGTCATCGAAGAAGTTGCCAGGGAATTTACCAGCTACGGCAAGAAAGCCTGCGTGGACGTACATCGCGGCCCGGCGCAGCACACCAACGGCTTCTACAACATCTCATCGCTGATGAACCTGAATCTGCTCCTCGGCAACTACGACTGGAAAGGCGGCATGATCGTCGCTTCAACATTCAACACCGACGGCACCAAGAACGACAAGCAGCCGTTCAACCTGAGCAAGCTCAAGCCGAAAGGGGGCAAGCAGTTCGGTCTCTCTGTCATCCGCCACGATGCAAAATTTGAGGAATCGACCCTGTTCAAGGACAAATCGTCCTATCCGGCCAAGCGTAACTGGTGGCCTCTCTCCTCTGATGTCTACGAAGAGATCCTCCCGTCCATGGCCGATGCCTACCCTTACGGTGCCAAGGTGGTCTTCTCCTACATGGGGGCACCGTCCTACTCTCTTCCTGCGGGCCAGAGTCAGATCGCGGCGCTGATGAACCTTGACAACATCCCGCTCTACTTTGCCAGCGACATCACCATTGGTTCCACCACAATGTACGCCGACTATATCTTCCCGGACCTGCACTATCTGGAGCGCTGGGAGATGCAGGGTTCCCACCCCAATATGCCGGTGAAGGTGCAGCCGGTACGCCAGCCTGTCATTGCTTCACCAAACGAGATCGTCACCGTCTTCGGCCAGCAGCAGCCGATCAGTTATGAGACAGTCTGGCTGGCACTGGCCGAGAAGCTGGGTTTGGCAGGTTTCGGTCCGAATGGCTTTGAGAAGGGGCAGGACCTCTGCCGACCGGACGACTTCTACATTCGCATGGTAGCCAACATCGCCTATGACAGCAAAGATCCGGTGCCTGACGCCTCGGATGCCGAAGTGGATCTGTTCCTCAAGGCCCGCAAACATCTGCCGAAGAATGTCTTCGATGCCGATCGCTGGCAGGCTATCGCCGGCCCCAACTGGAAGAAGGTAGTCTATCTACTCAACCGTGGCGGCCGTTTCGACAGCCAGGAAGCTTCCTATAAGGGCGACCATGTTGCCAATAAGTGGGCCAAGCAGATCAATCTCTACCAGGAGAAGACCGCCAAGTGCAAGGATGCCTTCACCGGCAAATCCTACCATGGTTTGGCCCGCTACGTGCCGATTGCCGATACGCTCGACAAGGAGCCGACCGAGCAGTCCAAAGGGTACGATTTGCACCTGATCACCCAGCGTGATGTGCGGATGACCAAGTCGCGCACCATCACCAACCAGTACCTGACCGACTCCCTGCCGGAGAACGGTATTGTCATCCATACCAGCGATGCCAAACGGCTGGGGCTGAAGACCGGCGACAAGGTCAAGGTTCTTTCGGCTACCAATCCTGAAGGAGCCTGGGATCTGCAGAACGGCCGGAAAAAGTCGATGATCGGCTCGGTACAGGTGACCGAGACCATTCGCCCCGGCGTCATTACCTTCACCCTGGGGCACGGCCACTGGTCCACCGGCGCCGAAGATGTCACCATCGACGGCAAGGTCATTAAAGGCGACAAGCGCCGCGCCGGCGGGGTTCATGCCAATGCCGCCATGTGGATCGATCCGCACCTGAAAAACACCTGCATGATCGACAAGGTGGGGGGGAGCGTTTCCTTCTACGACACTAAAGTGAAGCTGGTTAAAGTATAGGCGAATAAGTGGATAGTTATGATGAAAAAGGGCTGCCGGCAGGTGGCCCTTTTTTTATCGGCAGAGGGGATATCGGGAATCGCTCATGGTCTGGCTATAATAATGGCGTGATTATTTCTTCTGCTCTTGTCGTGCTATCCATTTTTTCATTTCACGGATCGAATCATATGCGTTGTCTTCGATTGGAACGTATTGTTCGGTCATCATCTTGTCGAGCAGTTCCTTGCCTTTTGGCTTCGTATGAGCATTCAGAAGTATAGTGCGGAGCTTTTCCTTGAGTGCCGGATCGAGGGAAGGGTGGACCACGAAAGGGGGAATGGCGTAAGGGTCGGACCTGAACAGGATGCGGGTCTTTCCTGTCAACTCTGGTTTGATCTTGTTCATGTACTCCCAGATGAGACTATCCACGGCAGCGCCGTCAACCAGCTTGTCGGCTACCGCCAGAATCGATTTGTCGTGAGAACCGGAGATTACTGTCTTGCTGAAAAATGTTTTTGAGCTCTCTCCTTTTCGGGCAAGGAGATATTCCGGCACTAACTTACCTGTGTTGGAAAGTGGATCGGTAAAAGCGAATGACTTGCCTTTGAGGTCATCCAGTCCCCTGGCAGGGCTGCTCTTGGGCACAATGATGTAGGAGTAGTAGACTGCGCCGCCGTAAGCTTTCGGCGCCGCCAGCAGTTCCAAGCCAAAATCCTTGTGACCATCAACATAAGGGCCGCTACAGACAATAGCCGCTTCAATGACACGAGATTCGAGCATGGAGTTGATCTCTCTGTAGCTCGTAGCATCAACATATTCAACCGGTCGGCCAAGTTCGGTCCCAATATAGTCGAGGAACTCCCGGTAATAGGCATATCCCTCTTTAGGAGTTATCATCCCCCCTACTGCGATGCGGATCGTGCCGGGTTGCTTGCTTTTTTCATGGTTAATGGTTTCGGTTTTTGTGAAATCGATTTTTTTAGGCTCCTCCCGGCTGCATCCTGGAAGTGTCATGAAGAAGATAGCGGTCAATGTGATTAAGAAACGATGCATAGACATGATAAGACTTCTTGCTCCGTAGGGCCTGTAATAATTCACTGACCTTAATAATTCAAGATAACAAGCCATGATTATAATGCTATCATTTATAACATTAAATAAGTAGCTGTGATAAAAAATAATGCATTCAGAATAGTTAAATAGCTAGCGTTCCCCATCGTACTTCGAAAGAAAAAAGTCTCTGTGACTTTTAAGTAGCTCCACTTAAAGGTTTGACAACTTCTTTGGCTTCGGGAGAATCCTTGGCGCTACTTTTCTTAACCTTTTTTTCTCGATTCGCATTTCCTGCCAATGGATTAGGAAACCCGCGGGGCGGGGTATAGTCCCAATCCATCAATTCACACATCTCAGCATTCAGCAAGTTAATTTCCTCCCGAATCTGCTGACTCCGCTCAATAAACTCCTGCGCCTTTTCAAACGTAATGTTTTTGTTGCGCCCCATTGTCATGCGTAGCCGATGAAGCACGTTGTCATGGGTGTTGAGCATGGTGATAAAGTCGCTCTGGTCCAGAGTCTTCCTGGAGATAACATCAATGTCATCCCGGACGACCTTTTTAAGTTTCCGATCCTGCCAGGACTGCTTTCCCGATGGTTTCTTGCCTGCTGCCTCTTGTTTGCTTTCAGTCATTGGTTCCTCCCTTGTGATGTGGATATTAGATTCTGCCGGTCGCCCGCAGGGCGATCCCCTTGCCGAAACGGTCTGATAGTTCCGAAAAAACGGTATCGTCGAATTTCTTCATGTTCTGGACGATCATCTCCACCGCGTTGATCTCCGATGCCGCATTGGCATAGCTCTGCTGAGCGACGGTGAGCAGTTGCAGCGTTTTCTCCTCCAGGGTCTGGATGTGCTGCATCCCATCGCCGAGGAGCGCCAACTGGCAGGTCTCCGGTGATGCCCCGGCCTTGTTCCCCTTTTGGGTGGACATGATGTTCCGGGCCATTTCTTGGAGCTGTACCGCCCGTCCGAACAGGTCAAGCAGCATGTAGTAGCCGTAAGCCCGGGCGGTCAGTTCAGCCAGCTTGCCGATGACCTCACCCTCGGTGTTGGTGGCCGTGGCATTCTTGAGAATCAGGCCGACCGACAGCGGCGTGCTCTTGAGGAATGCCTCCTCGTCGGCGGTAAGGGCGGTCTTCGATTTGATCTTGGTGGCGATGGACTGCATCTTGCCGGCAACATAAACCATCAGGTTTTTGTTGGCGTCGGTGATGTCGGCACAGGCCCCAGCGGTATCCCGACCCTGGGCAGAACCGCTGATGAAGGAGTCGAAACTGTTGTTCTTGTCGCATGGCGGGATGTATTGAGCCTGATAGGTAGTACCGGTCGTTGCCGGGTTCTGGATCACCACATCGCCGATGAAGCCGCGTACCAGCTTGACATACTCGCTACTCATCCCTTTCTTGCCGGCCAGATTCTCCAGAACAGATCCATCACCGAAGACTTGCAGGACTTCGGTCGGACAGCCGGCAGTGGCACTGGTGGCCGAGGTCTGTGTGGTGCCGGGGACTCCCGGTTTGTTGCCGGCATTAGTCTTCTGTTCACTCTCGAACAGCTTGCTGACATCCTGGTAGAGATCCTTGGCGCCGCTCGATACCATGAAGTCGGTCTGGGCCGTCTTCATCTCCGCCTTCAGGCTATCGGACATGACTGACGAAAACGGACTGGCAGCGGTGGCCACCAGCGCCTTTGCCGCCTTGCAGTCGTTCAGCTGTAGCGAGTTCAGCCGGTCGGTAATCGCTTCGAGCGTTTTGATGGTGTCGGCCACCTGGGGCGCCAGGGTCTTCAGAGCAATGTCAAAGGCTGCCGCCGGAGCTGCCGACAGGATGTTCTGAAGTTTCTGCACCAGATAATCCACGTTCAGGAACGAGAAACCGCCGAGGAACATGTCGATACCACCACAGCCGGATTTCAGCTTCGGCAGCGAGGCGGTAAACAGGTGGTCATCGGTGTTCGCCCACCGGGCTGAAAAGCTCCCGCCGGTGTAATAGCCGCGCTTGGACCCTTCGTAATAACTGGGCGAGGTGGAACTTTTCTGCTGCACCCAGTCATCGACCCAGCCGGACCAGGACTGGACCGGGTTCATGGCTATTGCTGCCGCAAGGCAGGCGGCGGTGGCTCTGGTACATACGGTTCGTTTCACACGGACACCTCTTCTCTGTCGCTGTTGGACTTGGATCTCACGGCCGCTCCTTATCCTGAAGGCGGCGTTTCTTCACATCGAAGCCGCCTCCCTTCTGGAATTCGTAGAGGGAGTACTCTTCGGGGGAGAGGTCCCCCTTCAGAAGACGCACGGCCCGGTAGGACTTGTCCTCGATCTCGTCAGCCGAGATGACTCCTGCCGAGACCGGCAGGTAATCCTGATTCCCTTTCTGGATCAGGACCAGGGTCGGGGTGATCTCCACGCTGAATTTGGCGGCCAGGCCCGGGTTCTCACTGATGTTGACCCGCTTCACGGTCCAGCCGGTCTCGTTGGTGAACCAGTCCAGGATACGGGATTGCTCATCGCAGTAGCTGCAGTCAGGTCTCTGGAAATAGATAAGGGCAAAGTCATCCCGGTTGTCCCGCAGGATACGCTGCCGTTCCTCATTGATCTGGGAGATCCTGGCTAGATTGCCGGGAGTCGTGATCGGATAGTCCTTCTTGGTGGTCAGCTCCGGGTATTTTTGCCAGACGAACTGGGCCACGTTGGAAAATGCCAGTGCCTTC
>Ga0334722_10004692_pt1 | contig 14078 bp, 10 predicted proteins | sample C3_bottom_MG_FD_207210 | JGI IMG/M metagenome (GOLD analysis project Ga0334722, IMG submission 207210) | Sediment microbial communities from Yellowstone Lake, YNP, Wyoming, USA - C3_bottom | ecosystem: Environmental > Aquatic > Freshwater > Lake > Sediment | place: USA: Wyoming | collected...
AAGTAGCCTTTTTCCCTTCTTTTTCCGAATGGCGCCGCTCCGACTTTCTATAGTATAAAGAGAGAGCTGGGTCGGCGCTTTTTTTGCCGGAGCAGCGCTGTGGGAAAAAGACCGGGCGGCGGGGAGGAAAGGATGGCGGAGCAGAGTCAGTTGAAGGAAGAAGATGCGCAGGCGCAGTTAAAAAAGTTTTTTGCGGACATCCCCCACCCCATCCCCCTGGTTCTTTTCTGCGAACCGGCGGGGAAGAATGCTCCTTTCGCCGAGGGGGCCAGGCAGGTCATCCGCGCCGTCCGCGAGATAACCGACAAGGTGACCCTGCGGGAGTATCCACTGGAGCATGCGCTGGCCAAGGAGTGGCAGATCACCCGGTCGCCCACCCTGGTCCTTGCTCCGGGAGCCTTCAAGATCCGCTGGCTGGGCGCGCCGTTGGGCCATGAGGTGCAGACCTTCATGGAGGCGCTCAGCATCATCGGCTACCAGGAGCCGGGCCTGGGCAAGGAGGCGATGAAGGTGCTTGCCAAGCTGGACTCGCCCCGGGCAATCAAGGTGTTTGTCAGCCCGTCCTGTCCGTATTGCCCCCAGGTGGCGGTCAACGGCATCCGGGCCGCCGTGGCGCGACCGGATCTTGTTTCCCTGGAGATTATTGATATCCTGGCCAACCCGGAGCTGGCCGAACAGTATGCGGCCCAGAGCGTGCCCCAGGCCTTTGCCAACGAAAAGCAGATCGGTCTGGGCGCCCAGCCGGAGGAACTTTTTGTCGCCTCCCTGGCGGCGCTGGAGCCGCAACGGATTTTTATCCCGGACAGCGACGCCGAGGAGATCACCTGCGATCTGGTCATTGTCGGCGGCGGGCCGGCCGGGCTGACTGCGGGTATTTACGCGGCCCGGAGCGGCTTGCAGGCGGTGGTCGTGGAAAAAGGCGTGCTGGGCGGGCAGGTCGCCACTACCCCCATGGTGGAAAACTATCCGGGCTTTACCCAGGTTGGCGGCAAGGCCCTGGTGGATATCATGGTGACCCATGCCCTGGAATATGTGAAGATTTTCCCCGGCGAGGAGGTGCAGACGATTACGCCGGGCGAGGTGTTCACCGTCACCACCACCAGACGCCGTTATAAGGCGCGGGCGGTGCTGCTGGCCACCGGCGCGGGCTACAAGCGGCTTGGGGCGCCGGGGGAAGAGCGTCTGGCCGGGCGCGGGATCAGCTATTGCTCGACCTGCGACGGCCAGCTTTTCAAGGGCAAGAAGGCGCTCATGGTGGGCGGCGGCGACAGCGCCGTGACCGAGGCTCTGCATCTGCACAATATCGGGGTCGAAGTGACCATGGTGCATCGGCGGGAGAAATTGCGCGCCCAGGAACGGCTGCTGGTCAGCTTGCGGGAGTCCGGCATTCCGGTGCTCTTCAACACCGAGGTTGCCGAAATTTTAGGCGGGACCAGGGTGGAAGCGGCGCGGCTCAAAAACAACCGAACCGGGGAGGAATCCACCCTGCCGGTGGCTGGCGTGTTCATCGCCATCGGCTATGCTCCGGCAGTGGAACTGGCGAGAAGCCTTGGGGCCGAGTTGACCCCGGACGGCTATATCAAAAAGGATGAGCGCCATCGGACCACGGTGCCGGGGCTCTATTCGGCAGGCGACGTGGAGGGCGGTTTCAAGCAGATCGTCACCGCAGCCGGCCATGGGTCCGAGGCGGCGCTCGCCATCTTTGAAGATCTGCTAAACCCCTATTGGACAGTTCAGAAAAAGCGGTAGATCACCGAGGTTGCCACGGCCCAGAGCAGGATCAGGATGGTCCCGACCGCGCAGGCCGCGCCAAGCAGCCGGTGGCTGAGCATTTCGCGGCGGTTTTCCCGATAGCCGAGAAGCAGGCCGCAGAGGGCGCCTGCCGCCATGCCGCCGCCGTGGGCCCAGTTGTTGATTCCCGGCACCAGCAAGCCAAAGACGAAGATGCTTATGGCCCAGCCGCCGATCTGGTGATAGACCTGCTGGCCATAGCTGCCGCCCCGACTTTTCCCGTAATAGAGCGCCGCGCCGATCAGGGCGCAGACCGCAGCCGATGCGCCGATGGTAAAAGGGACCCCTGCCAGGTAAGAGAGCAGAAACCCGCCGATGCCGCCCAGGGTATAGATGGTGAACATTCGGGCCAGCCCGTATTCCTGGATCACCAGGGGACCGATCTGCCGCAGGGCGATGAGGTTGAAGATGAGATGGAGCAGGCTGCCATGCAGGTAGCTGGCGGAAACCAGCGACCACCAGCGGTGCAGGGCCTCGATGGGCATGACGCCGGTCGCCCCCAGCAGCAGGAGGCTTCGATTGTCCGGGGAAAGAAAACCGAAGGGGTTCATGCCCATGGACGTGCCGCGCGGATTCAGGAGCAGCGAGAGGATAAAGAGGGCGATGATGAGGCCGCTCAAGCCGGTGAGAAAAAACTCCGGGTCATGGACCGGCCGGAGAAGCGCATTGTTTTTCCACCAAGCGCCAGGCGACTTAAGTCCGCAATACGGGCAGCTGGGTTCATCCCTGTTGATAAGGCGGCGGCAGTTGGGGCAGAGTTGGGATTTTTTGCGGTAGGCAGTCATATGGCGGCTTGGTTGCTTGATAAGGTCCTTTTCTGTCGCCCCACCTAACCATACCTGGCCTGAAAAAACCAGGAAAAGCTTGACTGCCCACAGATCAGGCAAGCCGCTGGCCCGGCCAGGATGCGGAGACTGGACCAGGCAGCGGGGAACCTGCTCCAGCAGCAGTATGCCCTGGAGCAACTGCTGCTGGAGGCGCTGCGGAAACGAGGTGCGCTGAGGGGCTGATCAGCAGCCTTCCACGGCCTTGCCTTTCTTCTTGGCTGGAGGAGCAGGAGCCGCAGCGGCAGGAGCTGTCCCCGTGGCCGGAGTAACAGCCGAGGCCGGAGTTGCCTTCTGCTCCGAGGCAGCCGTAGCCGCTTTATGGCAGGCGGTGCAGTTGGTGGGCCCCTTCTTACCGTTCACTCCCGTGGCATGACAGGTTTTGCACCGGGCATGGAACACGTCCATGGGTTTCTGGAGTTTGGCATTGGCAAACTTCGCGTTGTGGCAGGTTGCGCAAGACAATCCCTCCGCCTTTGGCAACCCGGCAATGGCCGCCTCGTTCAGGGGCTGATGCTTGGCATCATGATGGCAGGTGGTGCAATCAAGGCCAAGGGCTGTGTGTTTGGCGTGGTTGAAGTGTGCGGGTTTCTTGCCGCTGATCGTCAGCTCTTGGGCTGGAGCCGAGATCTTTCCGCCCGCCGAGGCAGCGGCGGCAGGCAGTTCATTCAAGTTAAGGGTCAGTCCGGCCGCCAACATCATAGCAAGGGCAATCATCGTCTTCTTCATGGTCATTCCTCCTGAGGTTGTTTTGTGGTTTTCAGGGTCGGTCCCTGATAAACCCGTTTCCTTTGTCTCCATCCTAGGCATGGGGCAGGAGATTTTCCAGAGGACATGGGGTGACGTCTGGCGACATCGGCTACAGACGTGGGGATGCAGGTGGCTCATGTCGAGCCGCCTTACGGCTTTCATTGATTTCCATTGCCCAGGTTTTAGCGGGCATGTTAGTCTGGCGCCCGATGAAAAGACGGATGGCTGAGCAGTTGCGCCTTTGAAAAAGGGACAGAGAAGATGACACGCCAGGGAATAAACAGAAAAACCGAACTCCTGGCCCCGGTGGGGAGCCTGGAGTCCTTTTTCGCCGCCCTGGAAAATGGGGCCGATGCCGTGTACTGCGGCTTGAAGGAGTTTTCCGCCCGGGCCAAGGCCAAGAATTTTACTCTTGGTGAGGTGGAGAAGATGGCCACTCACGCCCATCAGCAACGGCGGCGGCTTTACCTCGCCCTCAACACCCTGATCAAGGAAAAGGAGCTGCCCCAGCTGGTGGCAATCCTGGCCGACCTGGCCGGGATCGGGATCGACGGCCTCATCATCCAGGATCTCGGGGTCTGGCGGCTGGCCAAGAAGCATTTCCCCCAACTGCCCCTGCACGCCTCAACCCAAATGGCCGTGCATAACGCGGCCGGGGTCGTGATGCTCGAGCAGATGGGCTTTACCCGCGCGGTGCTGGCCAGGGAGCTGTCGCTGGCCGAGATCGGCGCCATCCGGCAGCAGAGCACCATTGAGCTTGAGCATTTTGTCCACGGCGCCCTGTGTTTTTCCATTTCCGGGCAATGCCTGTTTTCTTCCGCGGTAAGCTCGATGAGCGGCAATCGAGGCCGCTGCGCCCAGCCCTGCCGCCGCCGCTATCTCAACCGGGAACAGCCCGGCTACCATTTTTCCACCAGCGATTTCTCTGCCCTTTCCCTGCTTCCCCAGCTAATCAAGGCCGGGGTTATCAGCCTTAAAATCGAAGGGCGGATGAAGAGCGCCGAGTATGTGGCCAGGGTGGTGGCGGCCTACCGGCTGGCGCTGGATGCCCCGGAGAGCGGGCGCAAGCAGGCGATGCAGGAGGCAGAGGAGCAGCTGGCCCTTTCCTTTGGCCGCCAGGCGACCAAGGGGTTTCTTTCCGGCTCCGTCCCCTCAGCGATTGCCGATTCCGCCACGCAAGGGACGCTCGGTAAGCATCTCGGCCAGGTGACATCGCTGCGCGGCGGCATGATCGGCTTTGCAACCAGCGACCGGCTGCATGTGGGCGACCGGATTCGCGTCCAGCCCCAGAACGACCAGGCCGGCACCGGCTTTACGGTGCGGGAGCTTTGGCTCGAGCATAAAAAGCTCAAGGCGGTCAAGGCCGGGGATTTTGTCCGGGTGCGGATTCCCGATAAGGGCGGTTTTTTCCAGCCGGGAGACAAGATTTTCAAGGTGGGGGGCAAGGCCGCCTTTACCATGAGCCCGGAGAGTTGTCGCGCTACGCTTGAACAGGTGGCCGTGCCGGAGAAAAATCCGGCCCAAAAAGAGAGCCAGGCCCAGGCCCGGCAGCAGGCCCTGGCCACTCTGCTGCCCGCCGCTGCTCTCCAGGCGGCTACAGTTCAGACCCTGACCGTGCGCGGTCGGGAACCAGAGGATTTTCGTATCCTCGATGAGCCGGGAGTTGCGGAGTTTGAACTGCCGCTGACCCCGGAGACCATGGCGGCCTTGAAAAAAGTGGCTCATCGCCGTGCTGATTGGCAGGGAAGAGTCATCTGGGAGATCCCCCCCATGCTCTTCGGGGCTGAGTGGGACGAATACCGCCGGGCGGTGGGGATGCTGGCCGCCCAGGGGTTTTTAAAATTCCGTCTCAACAACCTGGGGCATCTCCCCCTGTTCGCCGGTCTGTCCGGCCTGACTCTGCTGGGCGGTTTCCGCTGCTACACCCTGAACAGCCAGGCCGCCCTTGCCTGGCAGGAACTGGGCCTTGTCGAACTCACCGCCGATTTGGAGGATGACCGCAAGAACCTGCAGGCGCTCTTTTGCCGGGCTGCCCATTTGCCCCCCTTGGCGATCACGGTCTATAGCCCGCTGCCGGTGATGCTTTCCCGCATCCCGGTCCGGGGGGTGCGGCCCGGCTCGGTGCTGCGGGCTGAAGGGGGAGAAGGATTTCGCGTTTGCCAGCGCCACGGGCTCACCGAGGTTCTCGCGGAAGAGGATTTTTCCCTGCTTGGCTCTCTTGCCGAACTAAAGAAAATGGGGTGCGGACGCATCATGGCCGACCTGAGCCATTGCGGGTCCATGTCCGCAAGGGGGAAGCAGGTGCTTGCCGCCCTTGCCGCTGACCAATCCGTGCCGGAGACCACGAACTTCAATTACCATCGCGGCCTGGCCTGACTTCTCTGTTCTTACTCCGTTGTCCTTTACTCTTTGATCAGCCGGAGGATGCCACTTAGCAGGGCAAACGGGGTCGGCGGACAGCCGGGAATCTCGGCATCCACCGGAATGACATTCTTCACCGCGCCGAGCGAGGCGTAGCTTTCCCCGAAGATCCCGCCGTGGCAGCCGCAGTCGCCCACGGCCACGACCAGCTTGGGGGTGGGGGTGGCGTTGTAGGTGCGCTTGAGGGCGATCTCCATATTGACCGACACCGGCCCAGTGACCAGCAAAAGGTCGGCAAACCTGGGCGAGGCGGTGAATTGGAGGCCGAAGCGTTCGCAGTTGTAGATCGGGTTGTTCATGGCAAGGATCTCCAACTCGCAGCCGTTGCACGAACCGGCGTCAATCTCGCGGATGACAAGACTGTGGCAAAAGCGCCGCCGGATGGCCGCCTCGAGCCGACACCCCACCTCGGCCAACTCCGCTTCCACCTCCAACGGCAGCGGTTCGCTCACCACCCCGGTTCGGAATATCTGGTGCAGTATCCTCAGCATCTTTCCCTTCCTTTACAGGTCATGCCCGGAATAGGATTGATTGAAGCTCTTGTTGCAAAGTGGAAAATCGGGGACGATATTGCCGTGGATCGCCTGTTCAAGCCCCAGCCAGTTGACGCTTGACGGGTCGCGGACGGCGCAACGGTTGATCTCTCCGCGCAGGCCCGATTGCAGCCAATAGACGATCTCCCCCCGCCAGCCCTCGACCACGGCCATACTGCTGCGGTCGGGACCGATGGCCGGAAGCGGCGTCCAGATATCGCCCGTGGGCAGCGTTTTCAGCAGCTCACGGAGCAGCCGCGCGGAATCCCTGATCTCCTCGATGCGCGCCCAGGCTCTGGCGTGAACATCGCAGGAGTTGAGGGTAATCAGGCGGGGCGGGATTTGCTCGTAGGGGGCAAAGGGGGCGAGGAGCCGACAATCCAGCGCCTGGCCGCTGGCTCGGGCGACAAGGCCAACGGCGCCGATCTCGCGCGCCATTTCCGCAGGCAAAATCCCCGTGCCCCGCAGACGATCATCCAGGGAGGTGTTGCGGTCATAGATCTCGACCAGCCGCTCAAATTCCGCAAGGACCAGCGCCAGCTCCGCCTCGATGAGGGCGGGGCCGTCCGCGGGCAGCTCAACGACCACTCCGCCCGGCGTCACCCGATCCATCTGGTAGCGATGGCCAAAAAGCCTCTGGTTGCCCCGGATCACGATCTCTTTAAGGCGCATGAATTGATAGAAGAAAAAGGCGAACCCGGCGTCGTTGGCAATGGCGCCAATATCCCCCAGGTGGTTGGCAATCCGCTCCCGTTCCAGCATGATCGCCCGTAGCCAGGCGGCCCGCGGCGGCACGGTTGCCCCGGCCAAGGTCTCCACCGCCCGGCAATAGGTCAGGGCATGGGCCACCGTCGAATCCCCGGAGACCCGGCCTGCCAAGCGTGCGCCGTCTTCCCAGGAAAGCTGCTCGAAGCGTTTCTCGACCCCCTTGTGGGTGTAGCCGAGCCGTTCCTCCAGATTGATTATATCCTCCCCCATGGCTTGAAAGCGGAAATGCCCAGGTTCAATGATCCCGGCATGCACCGGCCCGACCGGAATTTCATAAACCCCTTCGCCTTCCACCTGAACCCAGGGATATTCCCCCGCGACCCTGGGCATCCGCTCTTTGCCGGTAAAGTCCTTGCGCAGCGGCCAGGCATTAGGGGGCCAATCTTCGTGTTTGATCCAGGGCCTGAGGTCGGAGTGGACGTGCCCCACCGGTTGCAGACCCATCAGGCTCCAGATCTGGCGTTCAAAGCGGAAGGCCGGGACAAAAAGTTTGGTCAGGCTGACAAAACTTGGCAATTCGAGCGGGACATCAAAGCGCAGGAGAAGATACTCGGCCTCATGGGCAAAAGCGGCATAGACGGCAAAGCCTCGCCCCATCAGGGTCTCGTCCACCCCCCACTCGGCCGCCAGCCTTGCCCCGGCCCGTTTCATGGCCCGGGCGGTATCCTCGAAGCACAGCGCTTCCACCCGATAGACCGGGATGGTTTCCGGGTAGCAATTCTCCAGCCGTTCGGCGGCGAGCAGGGGGTTGTTGGCGAGGATGGACTGGAGGACTTTCATCGCAAAATCTCCACGGCCAGATGAAACCAGTCGGCCAGAAAAACGGGGAGATAAACGCCTGGCGCCAGCACCAGGGCCAGATGCAGAAAAACCGGGATATTGGCGGCGGTAAGCGCTTGCTGCCCCGGCGCTTTTCCTCCGGCGACCATCGGCTGCACCTTGAAAAAGAGGGCGGCAAAGGCCACGGTCAGGCCAAGGAGCAAGGGTGGAGCCAACCAGGGCGCCTCCTTCATGGTGGCGGTCAGGATCAAGAATTCACTGGTAAAGATGCCAAAGGGCGGCATCCCGGCCAGGGCCATCACCCCCAGAAAGAGCCCCCAGCCCACCGCCGGGTTGCCCTTAATCAGTCCGCGAATCTTGGCCATCTCTTGGGTGCCGTGCATCTGGGCGGCATGGCCGACGCTGAAAAAGGTGGCCGATTTGGCCAGGGAGTGAACCAGCATATGGAGGACGCCGCCGAAGGTGGCAAGCGGCCCGCCCAGGCCAAAGGCAAAGGTGGCGATGCCCATGTGTTCGATGGAGGAGTAGGCGAAGAGGCGTTTGATGTCTTTTTGGCGGAGCATGGAAAAGGCTGCGGTCAGCAGGGAAATGAGGCCAAAGCCCATCATGATGTTGCCGGCGAAACCGGGGCCAAGCGAGCCATCGACCAGGGCCTTGCAGCGGATCAGGGCGTAGAGGGCGATGTTTAAGAGCAGGCCGGAAAGCACGGCGGAGATGGGGGTCGGCCCCTCGCTGTGGGCGTCCGGCAACCAGTTATGCAGGGGCACCAAGCCCGCCTTGGTGCCGTAGCCAACCATCAGAAAGACGAAGGCCAGCCTGAGGACGGTGGGGTCCAGTTGGGCGCTGACCCGGCTCAAGTTGGTCCAAAGCAGGGCGTCGCCGCCCGCGCCCAGCACCCGTTCGGCGGCAAAGTAGAGCAGCACCGTGCCGAAGAGGGCCTGGGCGATGCCGACGCCGCAGAGGATGAAGTATTTCCAGGCAGCTTCGATGGAATTTGGGGTCCGGTAGAGCGAGACCAGGAGCACCGTGGCCAGGGTGGCGAGTTCCATCGAGATCCACAGCACCCCGAAATTGTTGGTTAAAAGGGCAATCAGCATGGCAAAGATAAAGAGCTGGAACATGGCGTGATAAAAACGCATCCGCCAGTGACCGACCCGGCCATGCTCCCGTTCCAGCCGCATGTAGCGGCGGCTGAAGATGGCGGTGGTGGTGGAGACCAGGGTGGTCAGAACCACCAGGGAGATGTTCAGGTAATCGACAAAGAAGTAGGTCGATCCGGCGACACTGCCGCCCTCGCCATAGACCTGGAAGGCAAGGACCAGCGAGACGGCAAAGGTCAGCAGGGAACCGGAAATATTGACCTCCGGCGCGTATTTCCAGTCGCCGACAAAGGCGAGAATGAGCGCCACCAGAATGGAAATGCCAAGCAGGGACAAAATGATCATGGCCTAATCCATTTCGCGCAACTTCGCCATCTGATCGACATCCAGACTGTCAAAGTTGGTATTGATGTGAAAGAAAAAGATTCCGAAGATGAAGGCCGCGATCAGCAGATCAAGGGCCACCCCAAGCTCCACCACCATCGGCATGCCGTAGGTGGCGCTGGTGGCGGCGAAGAAGAGGCCGTTTTCCATCTCCAGAAAGCCCAGGATCTGGGTGACGGCATGACGGCGGGTGACCATCATCAGCATCCCCAGCATGACGGTGGCCAGCGCCACCGCCAGGGTGGAGCGGGTCATCAGGCTGGAGAGTTCCCGGATGGGGGCGGTTAAATGATAGCTGAATACCACCAGCACGAGGCCGATGAGCATGGTGCTGGGAATATTGACTACCGCGTCGATCTCCCGGTGGATCTTCAGCTTGATGATCAGGGAGTAGAGAATGTACGGCAGGAGAATCACCTTCATGGCCAGGGTCAGGAGCGACGAAATGTAGAGGTGGTGCTCGCCGCTGGCAAAGCCGATAACCGCGGTGCTGATCGCCAGGAACAAGCCCTGCCAGGCAAAGGTGTGGACGATGGCCATTTTTTTGCGCTGAGTCAGCAGGGCAAAGGCGGAGAGCAGGATCAGGGCCGCCAGCAGGCTGTTCAGTTGTGCGGCAAGAGGGTGGGCCATGGCTTACTCCAAGATAAAAAAGGCGATCATGCCGAGGGTAGCGAGGAGAAAAGCGCTTCCCAGGTAGTCGGGAAGCCGAAAAATCCGCATCTTGGCGAGACAGGTTTCGATCAGGACCATAATGGCCCCTCCCAGCAGGAGCTTTGCCGCCAGCAGAACAAACGCGAGGGCGAGTCGGCCGGGATCGCCGGAGGGCGAAATCCCCCAAGGGCAGAAGGCGGCTATCCCCAAGCCAAAAAAGAGGACGAGCTTCATCATTCCAGCCCATTCAATCAGCGCCAGATGGCGGCCCGAGTACTCCAGGAGCATCGCCTCATGGATCATGGTCAGTTCCAGGTGGGTGGCGGGGTTGTCCACCGGAATGCGCCCGGTCTCGGCCAGGGCAATCAGGATGAAGGCCGCCAGGGCAAAGGCCAGGGAGGGCCGGATACTGAAGTCGGTCTGGGTCATGACCGACACCATCTGGGTCAGCGAGGTGGAATTGCTGGCCAGCGAGACGGCAAAGACGGCCATCAGCATGGCAGGCTCGGCCAGGGAGGAGATCGTCATCTCCCGGCTGGAGCCCATGCCGCCAAAGGCCGTGCCAATATCCATCCCGGCCAGGGCGGTGAAAAAACGGATGATCCCGAAGAGCATGACCAGGGCAATAACATCGGCGGTGGAGGCAAGCGGCAGTTCGACCGAGATCAGGGGGATAATGCCGCCGATCATGACGGTGACGCCAAAGACCAGGTAGGGGGTAAAGCGGAAGATCCACGAGGCGTTTTCAGCCAACACGACATCCTTGCTAAACAGCCGCCTGATATCGCGGTAGGGCTGTATGATCCCTGGGGCGGCGCGCCCCTGGAGGCGGCATTTCAGCACCTTGATCCAACCGGCAAATCCAGGCGCCAGGCCTACGACGAGGCCGACCTGGAGGAATTCCATGGCGAACGGATGGAGAGTCATCCCAAAAACACCAACAGGACCAGCAAGGTCAGAAAGGAGTAGAGCAGATAGACGCGGATTTGCCCATGCTGCAACTTGCCGAACTGCCGGCCTACCCAGTAGGCGGCAACACTCTGCGGCTGATAAAGCCAGTTCCAGAAGCGGTCCCGCACCCGTAAGCGGTATTGAATGCGTTCCGGGTTGGCGGGATGATTCAGGGGGTAAATTAAGGTGATTTGCTCACGCACCGCAAAGAGAAAACCAAGCACCCGCCGAATCGGCATGGCAAACGAGGTCGCGGTGTACTGCATCCTGGGGGTCAGCTTGGCAAAGCCGCAATCCCAGATCGGCAGGCGTCTGATCTGGGATTGGCGCCCATGCAGGAGCAGCCAGGTAACGGCAACCACCGCAAGGATGCCGAGCAAAACGAGGGGCGCGGAATACGAGGCCCGGTTCTCGCTGATCGGGGTGAGCCACATCCAGCCAAACTGGCTCGCCGACTCGGCAACATGCGTCCCGCATAGCTGCGCCGGGATTGTGTCCAGCCAGCTGATGACCAGGGTCGGCATGACCCCCAGGCAAAAACAGGAAAGGGCGGCGAGGAGCATGCCGAGGCGCATCGGCCAATTGACCTCGTGAATCTGGGTTGGCCGCTGGTGGCCACGCCACTGCCCCAAGAAAGTCACCCCGTAAACCTTGACAAAACAGGCAGCGGCCAGAGCCCCGGTCAAGGCCAGCAAGGCGGCCCCCAAGGGAATCAGGAGTTGCAGAAGCGGCTGGGGCAAGGCCGGAGAGAGCAGGAAGGCCTGGAAGGTGAGCCATTCCGAGACAAAGCCGTTAAAGGGGGGCAAGGCGGAGATCGAAACGCAGCCTATGAGAAAGAGGGCCGCCGTCCACGGCATCCGGTGGATCAGCCCCCCCATCTCCTCCATGTTCCGTTCATGGGTGGCATGAAGCACCGCTCCGGCCCCCATGAAAAGCAAGCCCTTGAACATGGCGTGGTTTAGGGTGTGATAAAGGGCGGCGATCAAGGCCAGGGCCGCCAGCGCCGGGAGGTGAAAGGAGGTGAAGATCATCGCCAGACCGAGGCCGATGAGGATGATGCCGATGTTCTCCACCGAGTGGTAGGCCAGGAGACGTTTGAGGTCGTGCTGCATCAGGGCATACAAGACGCCCATCACCGCCGAGACCAGGCCGAAGGCCAGCACAATTACGCCCCACCACCAGGGAAAGATCTTGATGAAATCGAAGGCGAAGCGGCAGATTCCGTAGATTGAGGTTTTGAGCATGACTCCGCTCATCAGGGCCGAAACGTTGGAAGGGGCCACCGGATGGGCCTCCGGCAGCCAGACGTGGAGCGGGATGACGCCAGCCTTGGCGGCAAAGCCGAAGAAGGCGAGAAAGAAGGCAGCCGCGGCCCAGCCCGAAGAAAGATGCGAGCCGCGCATGGCGGCGAAGGTATAGCCGGCAAAGCCCTCCTGCCCGCTCTGCCCCGCGATGACCCCGAAAGCAAGGAGGATGGCGATCGCCCCGACATGGGCGATCAGGAGATAGAGAAAGGCGGCGGCGCGATTGGCGGCCAAGTCATCTTCGTACATGACCAGAAAATAGGAGGAGGCGGCCATCAACTCCCAGGCCACGAGGAAAAAATAGGCGTCATCCGCCAGCGCCACCAGGAACATCCCGGCCAGAAACAGGGCGTAAAAAACCACCATCCTGGTGAGGGAATGCTGTTTGCCATAGCCCTGCATGTAGCCAAGGGAATAGATCGAGGCGCATAGACCCATGAGGCCAATAACCACCAGAAAGAACCCGGCCAGGGGGTCGAGCCGCAGATGGAATGGCAGGCCAGGCAGGCCGAGGCTCAGGATGGCGGTGGCGACAGTCCCCTCCCCCACCGTGAGCGCCCCGGCGATAACAGCGACGAGCGAGGCCAGGGCAAGCAAGGAAAAGGACAGGCTGATCTGGATGGTTCGCCAACGATGCGCGAGCGGCGCCATGCACGCCAGCGTCAGGGGAAGCAGCACCGAAAAAACGGCGAGATTCAGAGGAGAAACCACCACGGGAAAATCTCCATTGTTAGTCAGGAAAGAAGAGCCGCCTGGCGAGAGCGCTGCCGCCACGAAGCCTGTGCCAATGAATACCACTGCGGCAATTACGCTGTCAAGGTCATTCCCGGCAGGGGAAGAATGGTTGCGGCTGCCTCAAGGGATGCCGGAGTGCGCGATTGCGTTGTCATCCGCAAAGCGCCTTTATCCGCAAAGGCTCCTTTCTCCCGCCTGCCGGGCTACCCAGAAAATTATTGACAACCTCATGGCAACGGCTTAAAAAATAACTCCTTTCGTCATGTTTTGACAATTTCTGGCAACTACTCAGGTGGATAGTCTAACGACCTGGGCAGCTATATTTTTTGACCAAGAGCCTATCGCATGAATCTCCTTTTTGTTGCTTTTTCCCTCTTCGGCCTGGGCGCGTTGTTGTCAGCCGTGCCGGGGCGCAGCGCCGATAAAACAGCCACTTTCCTTGGCAGCGGCAGCGCCATCCTTGGTTGCCTTTTCGGTCTGCTTGCCGCAGGGCAGGGTCTGTTTGCCAGCGGAGCCGAGGTGTTTTTTCTGCCCTTGTCCTTGCCAGGCGGAGCTTTTTCCCTGCGCCTGGACGGGCTGTCCGCCTTTTTTCTGCTCCCGCTCTTTGTCGTTGGCCTGGTCGGCGCCCTCTACGGGGCCGAATACATGAGGGGGGGCAAAGAACGGCTCCGGCCGGGGCTGCATTGGACCTGGTACAACCTGCTCGTCTTGTCCATGGCGCTGGTGGTGACTGCGGCCAACGGCCTGCTTTTTCTTTTTGCCTGGGAGTGCATGTCGCTCACCTCCTTCTTCCTGGTCATCACTGAGTACGAACTGGCGGAAGTGATGGAGGCCGGCTGGACCTATCTGCTCGCCACTCATCTTGGCGCCGCTTTTCTTTTTGCCTTTTTTCTCACGGCCAGCACACTTTCTGGCAGCCTTGAGTTTGCCTCTTTTCAGGTTCTCGGCCAAGTTTCGGCGCCGATCGCCTCCGCGCTCTTTCTTCTTTTGCTGGTCGGATTTGGCAGCAAGGCCGGCATCTTTCCTTTTCACGTCTGGCTGCCCGATGCGCATCCCGCCGCGCCCAGCCATGTTTCCGCCCTTATG
>Ga0334722_10004693_pt1 | contig 14077 bp, 15 predicted proteins | sample C3_bottom_MG_FD_207210 | JGI IMG/M metagenome (GOLD analysis project Ga0334722, IMG submission 207210) | Sediment microbial communities from Yellowstone Lake, YNP, Wyoming, USA - C3_bottom | ecosystem: Environmental > Aquatic > Freshwater > Lake > Sediment | place: USA: Wyoming | collected...
CACCGCTGAGTGTTTTCGCCTCGTTCTTTTCGCCATCTTCTGCTCCATGATTAAGCCCCACTGGGGCCTTCAAAAGGTAGCAGATTTTCCACTTAGCGGCTTGTTCAAATTTCCGGGGCCACTTCTCATTTCCGGACCTCCACATGCGCAGTTTGACTTAAATCTTTCTGTTTCCTTTTGTCGGGCGCAGACTTTCGCCGCATGCGCACTTCTGATTACCTCGGTAATCTTGCAACTTGCATTTCAAATGCAGACACACCGATATAGAGTAAGATTACTGCCACAACAGTTGCCCCAATAACAGCAATTGTTGCTTTACCCTTCGACCAATCTTTCATCCCCACCATCGTTAGCTGTATCATATTCAAACATAATAAGCCCAAACCAAGGCCGGCTATTGCGATCCCAATGCTTTTAATGAAAAAAGGGCTCGCTTCTCTTGAAAGCGTGAACCACCCGGCGGTCATAACAAAACCACACGCGATGCAGTTCTTGACCACATCCATCGCATATTTCAAGGTCAATGAATGGCTCTCGAAATCCAAGAATGCTTCTAGCTTTTCACTTTTTTCCCCCATATGCCCTCAGTCTTTTTATTAAATTATTTTCGTTTTTTTAGAAAGCCAGACAGGGCAAATCCTGTAACGGCTTGCAGGCGCGCGAAGCACGGTGGATTTCTGGTTAAATTCTATGTTGCCTCCATTTCAACCCGAAATTTCTTTCCAAGAGCGGCAGCAGCGCTCGCCAGCGTAGTCAGCGTCAAGCTGGTGTCCGTTTCGTCAAGAAGGCGGTTGAGAGCTGCCCGGCTGGTGTGCATTTTCTTAGCCAGGGAGGTCTTGGTAAGCTTTTGGGCCGTCATTTCCTGTTCGATCTGCCACGCAATGACCCGTTTCATGGCCACTGCGGTGGTCTCTTCCAGTATGGCCTCTTCGGTCAGAAAGTCATCAAAAGTGCTTCCGAGGTGGGGATTGTTTTTCATTTTTGTCTCCTTAGCTGCTTGAGCCGGGCCTTTGCGAGGTCAAGGTCTGGCTTCGGGGTCTTCTGGTTTTTCTTGATGAAACCATGTAAGAGAACCATCGTCCCCTTTTCGGTAACAAACAGAATTCGGGCGATTCGTCTGTCCAGTTTGATCCGGATTTCCCAGATGTCACCGTCCAGGTGACCAACAAGCGGCATGCCAAGCGGCCAGCCAAATTGAATGGTCTTGATATCCTCACCAGCAATCTTGCGGTCAATGGCCGGCAACTCTCGAAGCCAGTCTCGTACCGGTTCCGCACCAGATTCTGTTTTGAAAAAACGAACTTCCAAGGCTGGATTCATATTATGGTATGTACCATTTTTGGTACGCATGTGCAAGTTGTTTTCGACATCAAGCAGGCCACCTGCGTAGTTTGACTTAAATTTCTCAATTTTCCTACATCGGAGCTAACTTCCGTTTTATGCGGCAATTCGATCATCTTTGATTATTTTTCCGAGTCGTGGGGAAGTCAAGTAGGGTATGAAGTTGATCTGCAAAAATCTGGTCCACTTCTGTCCGCATTATTGGCTTTGCATCAATAAAGTTTGGTCATCTCAACTAACAGAATAGGCAACTCGGCCACGGGCTCCCACTTTCAATAGCGGGATGACGGGGCTCGTCTGCCGGTCGGTCTCCTTCAAGACGATTCTCCTCCAGAGCCAACAATATTGACCGTGCGCGCCTGTGAAACGTGCCATTGTCAATCGTAAATCTGAATAAATTCCGGCGAAGTTCATTGTCCGCCTTCGGGAGAATATCATACCAGTCCGCACCTTGTTCCCCTGGTTTCTTAAAGCTGAATCGCCGAAGGAGCACATCGGCGGTATAATGGCCACCTTTCGGGTATGCCTCTTCATTTAGGTAGCGGCATACAAGTTGTATTGCTTCTGGAGTGTCGAGAGAACCGAACACAGAACACACCAACGCCTCGGTTCCAGCATCAGTCCTGGCTTGCATGGCCGTAACTACTCTTTCTCTAAATTTCGGATTGCTACGTATTTCTCTGACGAAGCTAGGCTCGGTTGAACGATAAACATGAAACATCGATTGAGCATAGATTTCTAGGGCGCCCCTCTCTATCATCTGTAATAGCACTTCCGCCGATTCTGGCAAAGGGCTAGCAGTAATTGTCTGGATGATGCGATCTTCTAAATCCGGATTCATTTGATCTTTCGTTAACAGATCGGCCAGCACTTCAAGGGCTTCTTTCGTTGGGACGCCCACAAGAGTATCGACGACGGTCCACATCCGAACTTTGTTGAGCCACTCGGGAAGCAAGGAGTTAAATTGTTCCAAGCCACACTCAATCGGATCGACAAAGAAATGAAGCGCCATCAAGTTGCTCAACTGATATCGCATGTTTTCGTCAAGCCAGGTTGCGCTTGTTGTGGCTGTCCATATGTTCTTGATGGCAGCGAGGGATTCTGGCGGCAGTTTTCCACCCTGTGCAATGACAGCTTGAGCTGTACCCATATATGGGTACAGCTTAGCATCGCTACGACTCAGAGTGGACAGCAGAATCTTCTCTCCCTCGCGGCTTGGTGTTCTCGCTAAACAATTACACATCGCCCAAAAATTATCGGAGTGTGCTGATGGCTGCGATAAATCTATCGTGTCAGCCGTGTCACCATTCTTGATGATGGTAGATATCTGTTCGACAAAATACCTGGCAACTTCATCTGTCACTGGCTGCAAAGCATCGTCGGGCTGGAGGAACACTCGACCAGAAGATTTTCGAATCAAATGATCTTTAATGTGACTGCCACTGAAGAAAATTCTTCGTTCCCGCTTCTTTCCCCAAGGCGTCGCAACAATTGCCACCAATGCATCCGGAACAATATGATGCGCCCCAGGCTCACCTGCCATATCTAGTAACAATGGTACCGCCGGGAATCCGCATCGCCTTAGTGCCCCCTTAAGCCAATTCCCGTAAAATGGGTTTGTAGGTCGAGGCGAACGGCATTTTTCTGTACACCATTGCTTTATGGCTATATCGTATACGTAAAAGGCATGTGCATGCCTTTTCGTGGCTTCTATCACATACCAAAGATAACGATTCGGGTTCGTCTTGGATGAGAGAGCGGCGAGATGGGCCTCCAATTTACAGGTTGGAATCTCCTGCGCTTCACGCAGACCTGAGACTGACAAAATCAAGGCATCAAGATCGACGGGATTTGGTCGCCAACGGTCTACTTCACTGTCATAACTTAATGTCTCTTCATCCGTAGCACGGTGGTCCAACACTTCTACAAGCCATGCTGCGGCATCATAGCTGCACGAAGGCATATGATTGATAACCGCACTGAAGAAGGCTGATTCTTGGACATGTGCAAGCAAGCGTTCAATGGCCCGGAAGCGAAACCGCAAGCTGTCGTCTTGTTTACCCCTTTCCGTAGCCAAAACGGCACCATCCATTACAAGCCGTGTCACGAGAGCATCAGAGGCACCTGTAGCGACCCGAGCATCGCAGTGTTCGTCATCACTGGATGAGAGTCTGTCAAGCGCCTCTACCACAACACGATCCCGCTCCTCAGCAGACCACATCTTTATTTCATCTATAACCCAATCCGGCAACCCAATCTTATTTTTGAACAGTTGTGCAGCTTGCTCTTTGAGAAATAAAGGTTCATGTTCTCGGAGAAGTGCTATCTGGGCATTTGCCGCAGGGCGTTGCGTTGTCTCCCCAAGCAAGATTGTTTTCGCCGCCGCCACGCCGAGTTCTTCGGCAAAACTACCCAGTTTTAAACCGACCTTGTGTCTAGCTGTATCGCTCTTGCTATTGCGAGCAACGCGAAGAATTTCGGCGGTGAGTTCGGGATCTTCGGAGTGCCATATACCAAGAACCACTGACAATGCTTCCTCATGTTCCTTGACCTCGTCAGGGGCAGCTCGCCATTCCACTACTGCTGTTTCGGTTGCACCAATATAATCAAGAGCACGTATTGCACTGGCCCGCACTGATGGAGCAGGATCATTTCGGGCGCAGAGCCTTATGAAATCAACGTTTTCGCTCAATTCGGCAAACTCGAATACGGCTTCTGCGCGATTGTCTTCACTCCAACCAGATATACGGTCAACAGCACCGGAGCCAAGTTGATCCAAGGTGATACCGCCAGCAATTCGGTATGCTTTGAAGCGTGCCTGCTGGTCGCTGTCTTCAATAAGGGGCCACATTAACGAAGCAAAAATGGGTGAGCGCGTGACCACTGCGCAATGCAGTGCGTACTGACGTGCTTCCGGCTCTCCATGATCATAAAGCTGATTAATTGATGCCACCAAGCTATCCCAGACTGTGCCAGTATCGTCCCCGAGATGCATGATGCCAGCAAGGCGGCATGCGTATGCAAGGTCGATTGGCATCATAAGCGCGACTAGAAGCTCAGCCTTATCCTTTTGAGCAGCGTCGATCGCAAGCTTTTCTGCTACAAGGTTTATCGAGTCCTCCCAGAAGGGCCAGTTCAGTATCTCTGTTTGGAAGAAATTTTGTGCTTCGCCGTCAATCGCTGCGTCGGCTAGCCACGAGAGCACCTTGCAGGCACCAAAGAACTCTTGGAACCGCTGGTGGGCAAACCGAAATTCTGTTCTCCCGGCATGATGTAGCAGGTGATGAGCACAGAGCGTGTCCAAAACATTTACGGGCATCGGCACCTGGCTACCAAATATACCTGTCGCTGACAGGTGTCGGCTTACAGTCACCACGGCAGATTGGACCTCCGCTTGTGACAACACTGTAGCGCCAGCAGTATTCATTGCCTGCGCCAGCGTCTCGAGATAGAGTCGATGGTAGCCCATTATCGGGGGTTCCATCAAGGCCGACGAGTGAAGAGGGTCCGCCTCGAATTCCTCAATAACAGCGGAAAAAAGTTCGAAGAGATTGTTGGGCAGAGACTGACCGCCTTTATGCAGGGCGACCACACCACTAAGCGCAAATGGATTCTTTGTGACCGAGCGCAAACGGACATCTTCTCGCAATTGGGCAATGAGCCCACTTGCTTTATCCTCCGGTAGCGAAGTGCGGATGAATGCTTGTTGTTCTTCCCACGTAAACCCTCGAACCGTCACAGTGATTGCATCCGGCATGGCCACAAAGCCAATTGCTGAACGAGTTGCTATCACCACCCGTGGGTGCAAAGAGCCATCGAGATATTGACGAAGGCGATTCACCGATTGAGTTTGAGCGTGAACTTCTATTTCGTTCCAGCCGTTGAGGACAACTAGCAGTTTCCCGATCTCGTTCAAGCGGGACAGGTCCTCGGAAAGCAATCCGACGGCACTGAACGCCGGAAAGCTGGTTATGTACTCAAATAGTGCGGTATTGGTAGACGCCCAAGTGCCGGCATCAATGAAAATGGGTAGCGGCGCACTTGGGTCATCCAAGAGGGCATCGCAGATAGAAAGAAGCATTGTGGTCTTGCCGATGCCAGCTTCACCCAAAAGGAATGCGCTTCCGATATCGCTAAGGTGAGTGATGACATCCGGAAGCATAATTGGATGAGTAGGCGCTGGCGGTTGGCTATCCGTATTATTAGCCTCCATTCGCACCGCGACCATCGTCTCGGGATAATGCCATCTCGTTTTGGCATTAGTGATGAGGGCGCGAGCAGGTTCGATTGCTTTGGCGCGTAAGGATTCTAGGTTTGGCGTCGATCGCTCTGCCAAGCTGAACCCGTCACGTAGAGCTAGTGCACGAAGGCTGTCGACCGAATAAAACTGATTCCAGTCCTGGCCGCTCCGGTGTAGCTCCGCGACAAAGTCTCTCTGTAGCGCTTCCGCATCGGCCTGTTGCGGGACGACATTCTGTGCGAGGAAGTCCGGCGTAGCGAAGTATAGGTAGAGGTCTTTGGGTGGTTGTTGTGGGTTTGTCAGCCGTTCGCCTAGCGCGAAAAAAACCTCCCACTGGCTATATGATCGGCGGGGGTGATTCTTAGGACGGGCAGTTTCTTCTGGCTCCCAGCCGTAGGCGTCACCTATCAAGGCGATAACTCGATCACAGGACGCGATGTAGCTCTCCAGTTTCACCAGAAGGCTGCCGCCATGCTGTTGGAAATCTTCCTGTACGACCACTTCTGCCCCGACCGCCCGCAGGTCACTGGCCAATTTATCACGGCATTGCTTAAATTGCCCCGTCACAGCTGAAAGGAAAATTTTCATCATGGATTCTCTAGGGTGCGCGCTGATTCCATAAACACTTTTGGGGAAAAGGGACCCAAGAAGGCCGCCCTTCATTGTATTTGCAGGTTTAGATACCCAGTGATTTCATTTGGTGGGTATGGAAAGACAAGGAGTAGATCGGTAGAGACCCTGTCCGTCTCCTGCGCCATGCACGCCCCTAAAATGCTACATTTGCAGTCAGTGGTCGGCAAACCAGCTTTCTGTGTTACCTAGTTCCCTCGTGACTCGAAAAATAGCTAAAGATCAGTGGCAATCAGTTTTCTTGCAGTTATTGCATAATTATTTCAGTAATAATACTTTTTGATTTTATTCCATATATCTCTTTATTTTTTTCGTCTGTTAATGATACATATTTGGTGTCGCCTATATTGAGAAATACGTAAACTTGTTTTGTTGAATTTTTAATTTTATCATCAATTATTATTTTTGGCATATTATCAGCCGAATTATTCTCCAAATAGAACACGGACTTGTATCCACCTCCAAGCCTAAGCATATACATTGATTTGTCAGTTAGAAATTCTCCAATTGGTGATATTAGCAATGGAAAAAGAATAGATAATATGAAGAGAGCTATAAATGAATTTCTATTGATATTTTCCCAAATATCAAAACGAGGTATTATAAGAATATAGTTAATAATAAGTAGGATTGATAGACCTGCTGGGTAACCAAGCCAAAACCACCAGTTTGATATACCATGAGGAATACTTTTTAATATTATTGAAACTATGGAAAATATCCACACACATGAAAGTATGTTAATCCATAGTACTACTGCAGCTGTCTCTTTCTTTTTGTCCTTCGAAATTTTCCAGACATAATGGATTGAACTGAGCAGGGCATATAAAAAAGAAGGCCATAGAAAATATGTTACGATATTAGCTTGAGGAAACATTGCATGCATGTAGAGCAGTATTACAGGTAATAATATGCACCATCCAGTAGTTTCCAAATATGTTTTAATATTACTTTTAGAAAAACGTTCTTTATCGAAGAGGTTAGAGTAATCTGAGGTACTTGCGGCGGACTTTGCAATTGCAGGAAGAAGCATTAGGCATAAAATTATCGCCCCAAGAACTACGGCAACAGCCATTGTTGCTATGAGCAATGATGGCAATGATGACAAAGCAAGAGGAAAAGGGATGCCGTGCTTTGTCGTATAAAGAAATAAATAGCCAAAACCTGTGACAGTCGCTGCTGCTATTGCGACCGGCAGAATAGTTTTGATTTTTTCTATAACAGAAATTTTTTTCGGTGCGTCTGTCATATTCTTTTAGCGAACGGTCTTGAACCGTTTGTTAAGCGTCACTTTTTATCGGTTATCGCTTCCAGCCCTTTGACCATAAACCATTTTTTCCCTGGCAGTAAGCTTGATCTGAATCTATTTCCTGTATTTCCAACCTTCACGCATGAATTTATTAAGGCATCCATTGCGGTATCAATGTTGGCATCTTTATATGCGACTGATGCGGAATCATTGGTGAGGCATTTGATGTGTGGATGATTTATGGTTTCTATGTACTCGTCAAATGTGTTTCGTGCTACTGCCATGCCATAAATGCGCCACGCGTATTTCTTGCCGAGATAAGCCCCATCTTTAGCGGAGTGGATAACGCGCTCATTGGATTTTTGTGTTTCGACAGCTCTTTTTTGCTCCCCGAGCTTTCGCGCAACATAGTGACTTATCGATGGATTTACCTCGTCAGCTCTAGCCGTTGCAGAAATATCAACGAGATTAACTCCATTATCTACCTCGTAACCAACATTGTAACGCTCGCCTTCTGTTAGTAATGGTTCTTTGTTCGCAAAGAACTGATACACAGTTGGTGTGCTTTCTGGGGTAAAGCGATGCAGATATTTCCCTGATGGATCAGGAGTAATGGTGTAGTTGCTCACAACTAGAACAGGGGTTGTCTGTAGATCACGAGATTTCAAGATTTACTCCTTTACTGGTTATGGCTCTTAACTTGTTAGCTCAGAGGTGGATGCCAGCTTGCATGCAGGCGTCCCCTGAGGCGAGATGTTAGCCCGCGCCCACGCTAAGTAAAGAAAGACTTCCGCTGGTCGTCGGTCTTGAATCGATTAATCACCTCAGCTTGCACCACTACGGGCAACGACGCCCAACTCGGGAGGTAAACTGCTAAGAGGACGTCGTTGAGAAATTCCGTGACCTCGAAGGCCATCCTCGCGCATTCCTTGCAGACAGCTTCTGGTCGGACGAGGTCAATCAGCTCAACAATAACAGGCAGCACTGGATCACTTTGCGCATGTATGTGGGCCGAAAGCAGGCGGTAGGGGTCGAGTTCCTTCCGTGTGGCGATATTACGCAGGATGCCCACTCGGTGACTAAATCTTGGAACATGTTGCTCCAAGTACTGGAGAAGATCCTTTTTTAGCTTAAACCCTTCCGCCGTTTGGTTGACGTGGTCCCATTCGATGGCATGGTCTTTAAAGTAAAGCCACGCGAGCAATACATCGACTTGACCGCGAAGCGAAAACAGGGCCTGGCGCGCAAGACCCAGTGACAACACTCCAGCGACTTCGCGAATCGAAGACCCAACAGCGTCCAACAAGGAGTCAGCAACGCCGGTTCGATGAAATGAGTTAAGGTAAGAAAGCCAGTGAACGAGCAGGGTTGAGTTCGCTTCGACCTCACTCGAAATGTCTGCGCCAAAGGCAGCAGAGAAGTCTCGCGTTGCTTGACGAAGGTCCGCAGTCTGTTTCAGATGCATAGTCAATCACTTCAAGCGCCAATCGGTCGGCGAGTCTTGAACCGATCGGTTGCGGATGCTGGTTGCAACATGCAGGAGCTCCTTTTCAGGAACGAGGGTTGAAAGCCTCATGAGCCATGAACGAAAGCCCTTTCGCGACTCAGGGGGAATTTGAAGGTTCGGAAACCTGAGGAGAATTTCTTTTGACAGGTGCTCAATTGCAGTAGTTTTTGACATTCCGACGTCGTGAACGAGAAGGCGTTCAATCTTCAAGGCTGTTTCGCTTGGAGGTGGGACGAACCGATCTGTTGGCACGTCGAAGACATGCCTTGGAGATGATGTATGGGGCAGGTGACGGAGATCCCTAATATCACTGAGGACCGAAGTTGGCCCCATTCTAAGTAATTTATCTAGAAACTCTGCAATGTCTCGGTCATGATATCCGGACGATGCAAGAAGGCGGCAGATGCTTTGGTAGGCAGATTTCATATTATAACCTCAATGCGGCGCCGAGTTCATTAACAATTGCTGTTATACGTGGTGTGACGCGCCATCCTTGACCTCGTTTGTCGGTGGCAAAACCGGTGTAGCCAGCTGTGGCCTCAAGGACTTTGGACACATGCAAACTATTTGCCAAGGTTGCCGGGCCAAAATCCGGATCGCTACGCAGGGCGTTCTCGACCGTTGGATCATAGCCAGAGATCTTAACTCCATTCAGTAGCACGATCAACTCTGGTTTCTTTGCAAGTTGTGGAACATCAGAAATAAAACGATTGAGCATCTTGAGGCCAAGCATTGAGTATCGATCCGGTCGGACGGGAACAAGAACATGCGTGGCCGCTTGAAGTGCGCAGATCGTCATGAACGAGCTACTCGGGTTGCAGTCAATGCACACGAGGTCCCGTTCAAGCCGAGCGTCATCGATGAACTTTAGAAAGCGGCGCTTGACCGGCTCTAGAACCTTACCGTCGCCGATCATCGAGTACTTGACTAGATCGAAGTCTCCGGGAACAAGAAGGAGATTTACCTCTGGATCAGTATTGGCGAATCTGCGTAGCCTCACAGAAACATCGTCGAGACCGGGAGGGGGGCCTAGATTGCTACTCACCTTGAAGATGGAGGATGTCGCGCTATCTTCCATTACGCTGAAGATCGTTTGCCCTGCCGCCTTATATTCCTCGTAATCCGTCTGGGATATGACCGCTTGGGTGAGATTGAATTGCGGATCAAAGTCAATCAGGAGGACCCGCTTCTTAAGATGAGAATACAGGTGACGGAAGACATGGGCAGAGATTGTGGTCTTGCCGACACCCCCTTTCATGTTCAGGACTGCAACGACGGGGCAGGGATTCTTCTTCGGTTTTATCGCCAACTCTTGCTTCTCCCTTAGTAGAATCGCTTGCGTAATACGATAGTAGTAGTGGTTCGGCTCCTCACCGTCTCGGCGGAGCAGTTGGGCTGATGATGACCACTACTGCTTAGGCAACTTGTGTACATTCTCACCCTTATTCTGGATCGTTATGAGGGCTATGTTAAAATAATCGAAGTATTATCTGTCTACCTGACAGCATGGAGCAATACAAGCAATTTATTCTTTCAAGACGATTGGTTACGCCGAAGAGCCTCATTAAGCAACGCCATCTAAAAAGTTAGCCCAACTTCACGGCCAGATCCTCAGCTCGGAGATGAGTATACCGTTTTAGCATCTTAAGATCTTTATGGCCGGTGATGCTGGCCACCTCCATTATATTCAGCCCTTTTTCAAAAAAACGGCTGGTGGCTTCGTGACGGAGATCATGGAAATTTAAACCGTTGATCCCGGCCTGCTGGCAAATACGGTCAAAAGCTTGGGTGATCCCGTCGGCTCGTTGCAAAGCCCACACCCCGCCATCGATTCGGCGGGGAAGTCCCTGTAGGGTTTCCACCGCTCGTGATGAAAGAGGCACGGTGCGTGGTGTGCCATTTTTTGTGTGTGGGATGTGCCAAGTGCGCCGGGCGAGGTTGATGTGTTCCCATGTCATAGCGGCAATTTCCCCGCGCCTGGCAGCAGTTTCCAAGGCGATTATAATGATGCTCCCAATTTCCTTGCTTTTCGATTTCTTGGCTGTATCGAGCAACCGCGTTTCCTCATCGTTAACAAGACGACGATCGCGTCCGGAGGGGAGGGTGGGTTTTCTTACCTGACTGGTGACGATGCCGCGGGTGAGCGGGATGCCCCAATCAATAACGCAATGCTTGAGGACCCTGCCGAGCAGTCCGATGTCATGCTTGACACTTTGCGGTGCCGCCCCGGCTTGCAACTGGCGGTCCCGGTATGCAGCTACATGAGAGGAGTCCAGGGCGGTCAGGGACAACTCGCCAAGGGCATCAACCAGCCGCCGTGCTCGTGAAACTTCACACCGACCGCCCTGGGCTAGGCGGGGAAAGACCTCTTTTTGGTATCGCTCCAGGGCTGTGCGAACTGTGGTTCGTTGCGCCACGGTAGAGGGGATAAAGGTTCCCCTGTTTATGTCAGTTTCAACCCCTTTGGCCCAAATCTCGGCATCCTTTTTGTTGTTGAAGGTCTTTGTGACCGTCTTGTGTCCGAGTTTGCGAACCTTGGCGCGGATTTGGGAAGGGCCTCTTTTCTCGAAAGTTGCCATAATTGGTGAACCTCCTTTTTAGGACTTGATGTCCCATGAGCGTCACCAATAATTAACCGTTATTTTTTTTAAGTCAATAAAACAAGTAGTTGGAAAACATTTAATTGGCCTCCGAAGCCAAAGGTCGTGGGTTCGATCCCCGCTCCGCCACCAATAAAATAGAAGGAATCAGTCATAACAGGCTGGTTCCTTTTTTTTGTGGACATGCCCTGTTTGGGCAAGAAGAATCTGTCCCGCATCTCACTCTTTATCCGTCTGGGATGCGCGATTTGTCCCATGAATTGCTTTGCTTCCTTTCCGGCCTCCGTTATAATCGGAAAATCAGGGGCGTTACAGGAGCCCCGCCTGCGGGATAATCTGGGGGAAAGCCGCCACATGGTAAGTGCTACGAAATGATGGAACCCGATCCTAATATGAAGGTGCTGGTGGTTGACGATTCGCTGGTCATGCGGAAGATTATCACCAATCACCTGCGGGCCTTGGGCTATGCCAATATCCTTGAGGCGGAAAATGGGGAAAAGGCATTGCAGATTTTGGAGCAAGAACAGGTGGGCCTGATTTTTTCCGACTGGTGCATGCGGGTAATGCACGGCATTGAGGTGTTGCGCAGTGTTCGGCAAAATGAGGCCACCAAGGGTATTCCCTTTATCATGGTGACGGCCGAGGCCCAGCCGCATTTGATTCTCGAAGCGATTCGGGCCCAGGTCAGTGATTATGTGGTCAAGCCCTTTACCAGGGAGAATCTGCGGGAGAGCATCGAGAAGGTTTTTACCTTGGGGCCGGCGACTGGCTGAAGGCCGCAACAATTTTTCATGAAGTCATCATGCAAAGTGGTTTCCCGCGAAGATCTGCCCGCAGATACACATCACTCGTCAAGCTCGGTCAACGGCTCCCCCCAATCGTCATCCTCCGAGTCTTCTGTCTGGCAACAGCCCGGGGCTTCATCGTCCTGATCAGCAGAATCATCGAACAGCTCCATTTCGTCTGGCGGGGCAATGGCGGCAAGATCGGCCTCATGCCAGGCTTCGAGGGTAATTTCTTCTGTTGCCCCATCGTCATGCTGGACTTCAACAATCCCTTCCTCCTCGTCAAAGGTGACCACGAAGAAGCGGGCGCCATCCTCGATGGCCTCGTACCAGTTGCCTTCAATTGGTTCAGTGTCGGTCGGCATGGGGTTTTCCGTCCGGGGAAAGCGAGTTGTGTTACATGAACAGGCAATCCTCCCGCCAGCTGCAGTCTTCCTGGCTGCAATGCTCCAGGGCCGAGCCGAAACAGGGGAAGTTGCCTTCTTTTTCTTGGATGGCGCGGATGAGATCCTCTTTTTTCATTTTGCCGGGCCTGAGGCCAAGCTCTTTTGCTTTTGCTTTGATGTCGGTCATTTTCATGAGAAATCTCCGTGGATGTTGAGAATAATGCGGTAACTCCGTATCGTTAAAGGCAAGGGTTCATGCTGAGCACAGGGCAGTGGGCGGTTTTGATCACCCGCTCGGTAACGCTGCCGAACAGAGCTTTTTCCATCCCTTTGCAGGTCTGGGTGCCGATCATGATCAGGTCGCAGCCCTGGGCCTCGGCGTGGCGGACGATTTCTTTCGGGACATTGCCGTTGAGCACCGCGCTGGCGTGGGGGATGTCCTTGGCCATGTTTTCGTTGACGAATTCCGTCATCTTGCGTTTGGCCCGCTCAAGCAGGTCTTTTTCCAGATTCTCCAGGGGCAGGTGGGGCACCGCAAATCCGGCATAGGCATCAAGGCTTTCCACCACAAAAACCACCTCGATGGCCGCCCCGAATTTGCGAGCGATCATGGTGGCCGCTTGCAACACCCGGTTTGAATGTTCGGAAAAATCCGTGGGGACCAGAATTTTTGTGATGTTGTTCATGGCCGAATCTCCCTTGGGGCGAGGTGTTAGCGCAGTCTAGCGGGAGGCCTTATGGCCTGGTGCTAGCCACTACAAATGGGGTGCTGCGTACGGCAATGCTTTTTTTCTTGACCCAGATTCTGGCCATGGGAATCACTTCCCCGTCCATGGTGACGATGTTGGCCAGTTCCTCAACGAAGGAGATATCCTGGGTGTTGAATTCGTAATAAAAGGTGTTGTCGCTGTACGGGTCGACCACCAGGATGATTTTTTGCGGGTTGGCAGGATGTTTCTGGGGTGCGCCGGAAAAGGCGATGTGGGTGTCGCGCAGGCGTTTTTCATCGCTGGGGCGTTGGTACACCTGGATTTCAAAACGAATTACCGCTTGGGGGAAATTGGCGAGGGGCATAGCTGACCTCTGTACCGTGTGCTGATTGCCGTGTCGGCAACAACCGTATCGAAGCTCTTATCTCATAGTATACAGATTCTCCGGGGTGAATCAAAAAATAAAGTGGCCGGGTGCAATTTTTCGCAAACCTCCCCGGCCAGGGCTGGCGGGCTTTATTTTTGGGGCTGTCCTAGATAACTAGCCAAAATTTTCCTTAACTAGCTGTTTCAACATCTTTAATTGTATATCTGGTTTTGGATTATTAAATCGCCACTCACACTCTTTC